>Ga0316217_10003460_pt1 | contig 17967 bp, 15 predicted proteins | sample 1anoAmetaG_FD_203633 | JGI IMG/M metagenome (GOLD analysis project Ga0316217, IMG submission 203633) | Freshwater microbial communities from Trout Bog Lake, Wisconsin, USA - 1anoA | ecosystem: Environmental > Aquatic > Freshwater > Lake > Hypolimnion/Profundal zone | place: USA: Wisconsin...
CCGAGGGTTTTCCGGAACAGGAAGGCCAGGGCCGAATAGTGGCAACGAAGCCGTTCCGGGCCGATGGGCTGGCCCTGGAGGTGCTCCACCCACCGGCGGATTTCCTCCTGGGATGCCTGGTCGGCTGCCCGAAGCGGCTCGGCGCTACCTGGAACTCTGGCGGGATACGTTCGAAGTGTTCCACCCCACCAAACCATGGCTACAGTTTGCCAACCTCCAATCCGGAAAGGAGCCGGAGGAGGGTTGGGGGCCAGTGTCGAAGTTAGGGTTCTTTCTGGCTTCCGGCGCCAATACCACCCTGTTTGACCATGACGGAATGGACAATGGCGCCCGGGACATCGCCCTGTCCTCGACCCTCGTCTCCATGCTCACGTTCCAGTGCTTTTCCCCGGGGGGGCTCATCTCCCAAGTCTTTTTGAACCAGGTCCAGACCAGCAAATCGTCCAAGGATGGGCCCTGTGTTTCAGCCTCCATGGCCCATGCGCTCATCCGGAGCAAGAACCTGCTGCTCACGATCCAGGCCAACCTTCCCTCGAAGGATGGAGTTGCCTTTTCCTACGGAACCCACCCCTGGGGGCGACCGGTGTGGGAGATGATGCCCGCTTCCACGGATGACGCCAAGGTGGTTGAAAACGCCACCCGGACCTACCTCGGACGTCTGGTGCCTTTGACCCGGTTGATTCGCCTGCATCCCGGAGGGCAGAGGATGCTTCTGGGCGATGGCCTGCCCTACCCTCCCTTCACCGACGGGTTTCCACCTGAGCCCACGGCCATCGTGGTCATTCGGACCAAGGACAAGAAGGAGGAATCCGCCCTTCTGTCGTTTCGCCCCGGACGCGCCTTCTGGCGAGAACTCCCCGCGATCGTGGTCAAGCGCAAAGGTGGGGGCGTGGGTGGCCCACTGGCTCTTCGTTCGCTTGAAGACGGTGATCCTTGCGACCTGCTCGTTTGTGCCCTGGCCCGGGACCAGGCGACAATCCTCGACACCACGGAATCTGTCTACCATATCCCGGGGCGGCTGCGCTCGCCTGAAGGTTCAATAGCCTATCAGGCCGAAGTCAAGGAGGCCGAGGCGATGTCCACCCGACTGGGTTGGGCCATCGAGGATTATCGTCGGACCCTGGACGGGGGTTGGGAAGGAAGGCTCAAGAGCGCTGGCCCGAACAAGAACGACCTACTCGCCAAATTGCATGGGGGCGGCCAGAGTCACTTCTGGACCGCGGTCGAAACCAACCTCGATCTGTTGATGGACCACGTCGAGGCTATTGGAACAGTCCGCTTTGATCCTACGGGCCAGGCGTGGCGGGCGATGCTCCGGGGCCAGGCACAGGAAGCCTTCCAGGCCGTCTGTGGCCAGGGCACGCCCCGGCAGATCAAGGCGTTCGCCCAAGGCTGGAAGAAGCTCATTGGCCGTCCCAAGGATGCGGAACCGGAACACCAAGAACAGGAGGAGGCATGAGCGAATGGCTTGATCACCTGCGGCGCCTGAGGGAGGATCGCGGCCTGATGGCCGATCTGCGCTGCTATCTGGTAGCGGGAAAGCGGCATCGGGCGTGGCCCGCACTCAGCCGCCTGCACGTGGCGATTGATGACGAAAGAAAGGCCATGGTCGCGGCCCTGTACGCCACCCATCCGGAGGACGGAGGCCACGGAAACCTGGGAACCACCTGCCGGCTCATCGGAAAACAGAAGGATGGCGGTTCACCGGGGGACGACAAGTTGACGCCCACCGAACGGCGGTTCCAGCACCTCCTCGCCGCCGAACCAGGCCAGGAGCTTTACGAACGATTGACCCGCATGATCCTTTTGGCCAAATCCCAGGGGATCCCCGTCAACTATGGGCAGCTCGAGAAGGATCTGCATTACTGGAATGACCGGACCCGAAGGGAATGGGCCGCTTCCTTCTGGACGCCTGGATCGGCTTCGTCGGAAGGGGGGGTGCCGTGACCTGGCTCACTCGGATGGAACTCAATACCGCAACCCTGGAAGTGCTCCGGGTGGCGGATTCCTATGCCTGGCACCAGCGGTTGTGGGAATGCTTTCCAAGCTCCCCGGAGCAGGCGCGCGATTTCCTCAGCCGCCTGGATGACCTGGATGGGGTCATCCGGGTCTGGCTCCTGTCCGAACGCGAACCCGTCTGCCCGGAATGGTGCCCGCGGGCTTCCTTCCGTAAGCGCCCCGTCGCGCCGGGGTTCCTGGCCCACCCACATTACGCGTTCGATGTGCGCGTCAATCCCACCCGGGCGCTGGTGCAGAGGGAGGCCGACGGTAGCCCGCGTCGTCGCCCGAACGGGAAACGCGCCTCGGGTAAAAGGGTCCCCCTGGTCGATCCAGAGGACCTTCGGGCCTGGTTGGACCGCAAGGGCGCCCAGGGCGGATTCGCCATCTCGAATCTCAAGCCACTGGAAATCGGTCCGATGGCCGAGGTCCATTTCCGACGGAAGGGCTCTTCCGGCTACCACGGCGGCGTCCAGTTCCGGGGTGTGCTGGAGGTGACGGATCCCGGCAAGTTCCAGGAATCCTACCGAACCGGCCTTGGCGGCGCGAAGGCCTTCGGGTTCGGCCTTATCCTCCTTGCCCCCATTCAGGAATGAACTAATCCAATTCACCGGCATTGAAAGGAAACCAGATGAAACACCTCGAATTGCATATCCTCCAGTCCGTCCCGGTCTCATGCCTGAACCGGGACGACCTCAACTCCCCCAAGACCGCCATCTTCGGTGGGGTCCAGCGCGCCCGCGTATCCAGCCAGTCCTGGAAACGGGCGATCCGGGAATTGGCCAAGGAATTGGAACCCACCCTGTTCCAAGGAGAGCGGACCAAGCTAATCCATGAGCCCCTGTTCGACGCGCTCAAGGGGCTGGGCCTCGTCCCCGATGAGGCTGACGAAGGTGCACGGAAAATCGCCGACGCCCTGGCCAAGCTGGATGCCAAATCCACCGAGAAGGTCAAGGTGACGACGCTCTACTTCATGTCCCCCCTCGAAATTAGTATGCTGGCCAAAACCTACGCGGAGACCAGGGACGCAAAGAAGGCCCTGAAGGCTGTCGATGCCAAGTCATTGAAGGATGCCGCAGACATCTCCCTCTTCGGCCGCATGGTCGCCAGCGATCATTCCCTGACGGTGGAAGCCGCGGCGATGTTTTCCCACGCCCTGTCCATCCACAAGGTCGACAACGAGATCGACTATTTCTCGGCGGTGGACGATCTCCAGGATAAGAGCGAGGCAGGCGCCGGCATGACCAGTACCCTCGAATTCAATTCAGCAACCTATTACCGGTTTGCAGCCCTCAACCTGGACATGCTGGCCGACCGCGACCACCTGGCGGCACTGACCAGGACGGAACGGCAGTCGGTGGTCCGGACCTTCGTGGAAGCGACAATCAAGGCGATTCCCGGCGCGCGGAGGTACACCATGAACGGCAACACCCTCCCAATCCATGTGCTGGGCGTGATCCGGGCCCACGGCCATCCCATCCAACTCGTCAACGCCTTCGAGGCGCCCCTCCGGTCCTCCAGCGGTTATGCAGCCAGATCGGTGGAACTTCTCCAGGCCGAATACGGCAAGTTGCAGGCAACCTGGGGGCTGGATGCCATCTTCGAGAATGAAATCCCCAAGATTGGCATGAAGGCATTCTTGGACGGGGTTGTCGCCCATGTCGACTGACCGGGCCTGGCTTACCCTGCGACTGGAGGGGCCCCTGCAGTCCTGGGGCTTCGACAGTCAGTACAATCGGCGCGGTACCGGGCTCATGCCGACCCGGAGCGCGATCGCCGGGATGTGTTGTGCGGCCCTGGGCGCTGACCGTGGATCGGCCATGGAGGCCGGAATCCTGGCGGATTTCGCCCATCTCGGCATGACGGTGATCGCCATTCCCCGCACCTTGCATGGCAAAGCACTGGCGGTCCGCCGGCTTCAGGACTACCACACGGTGATGGGCACCCGCAAGGCCGATGGCGGGAGCAAGGACTGTCACATCACCCATCGGCAGTACCTTTCCGATGCCGCCTTCGGCGTCCTGCTGGAAGGCGATCCGTTGTTTCTTGAACGCCTGACGGAAGGCTTGCGCAATCCCCGGTGGGGACTTTGGCTGGGCCGGAAAGCCTGCATTCCGACGGCTCCAGTGCTGGCGGGGATCTTCGGGACACAAGAATCCGCCCTGAGCGCGGTCCTGCAAGACCGCCCCCTGACCTGCTTTACGCGTCAGGAGGAAGTGGATGCCTTCGCCGATGGCCTCGATTCGTTACCCGATCGCCCGGTTTCCTTCCTCCCCTCCAAGCGGGCATTCCTCCCCCGACGGGTCAAGACGGTGCAAGGAGGGCCATGAGGCTTGAATCCAACCCCATCCCCATGAAGGAGCGGTCCACCATGGTCTGGCTCCAATATGGCAATATCGATGTGCAGGACGGTGCTCTTGTCCTCATCGACAAAGAGGGGATCCGGACCCAGATCCCGGTGGGCGGACTGGCCTGCCTGATGCTGGAGCCAGGCACCCGGATCACCCACGGTGCCGTGGCGCTAGCGGCCTCCGTGGGCTGCCTGATCCTTTGGATCGGGGAAGGCGGTGTGCGTCTGTATTCCGCCGGTCAGCCAGGCGGGGCCCGATCAGACCGTTTGGTCTATCAGGCCAGGTTGGCGCTGGACGATGACTTGCGCCTGAAGGTAATCCGAGCCATGTATCGATTCCGGTTCAAGGAGGAACCGCCAGGGCGCAGGAGCATCGAGCAACTCCGAGGCATAGAAGGAGTCCGGGTCCGGACCCTGTATAAGTTGCTGGCACAGCAGCATGGTATCGAATGGGGGAAGCGGGAATACGACCCCGATGACTTCGAAAACCAGGACCCCATCAACCGGTGCCTCAGCACAGCCACCCATTGCCTGTACGGCCTATGCGAGGCGGCCATCCTGGCCGCTGGCTATGCACCGGCAATTGGATTCATTCATACCGGGAAACCCCTCTCCTTCGTCTATGACATCGCCGACCTATTTAAATTCGACACGGTCGTACCGATTGCCTTCAAGGTTGCCGCGACGAAGCCAAACGACCCACCTCGTGAGACGCGTCTTTACTGCCGGAATAGCTTCCGGAAGCACAACCTCCTGGAGCAAATCATCCCGACCATAGAGTTGGTCCTTGCCGCCGGCGGTCTCCCCCTGCCAGGCGCCCACCCTGAGGCGGTTCCAATGGCCATCCCCAACAAGGAGCAGACCGGAGATGCTGGTCATCGTGCTTGAGAATGCACCGGACAGACTCAGAGGCTATCTTTCCCGCCTTTTGATCGAGGTCAGGGCTGGCGTTTTCGTTGGCACGTACTCGGTCAAGGTGCGGGAGCGGCTCTGGGAGACCGTCCGGAAAGAGATTGGCCCTGGAAACGCTGTGCTCGCATGGGCAGCCCCCAATGATGCCGGGTTTGACTTTGATACTTGCGGCGAGAACCGCCGTATCCCGGTCCTCTTGGATGGCCTTAAGCTCTGCGCGTTTCGCCCCAGGGATGAGGAAAATACCAACGAGCAATTTGGTAGGATATTTGACAATGGCATAAAGACTTGAATAATCTGGGTTACTGAGAAGTCCTTTCCCCGCACCAGCGGGGATGATCCGCGTTCTTCGTGGACGGGGGCCTCTCCTTCGACCCTTTCCCCGCACCAGCGGGGATGATCCGCGCCGGCGCCCCGGGGATGCTCCCGGACAAGACCTTTCCCCGCACCAGCGGGGATGATCCGCGTGCCGTTGACCGGCGCCGGGGTGGTGGACCCCTTTCCCCGCACCAGCGGGGATGATCCGCATATGCCTATCTCGGTAATCATGCAGAGTCCCCTTTCCCCGCACCAGCGGGGATGATCCGACGAGGTCCATGCTGGCCAGCTTGGGCTTCAGCCTTTCCCCGCACCAGCGGGGATGATCCGCTGGTGGAGAAGCGCGCCACCCGGAAATGGGCCCTTTCCCCGCACCAGCGGGGATGATCCGGGGGTAGGCCTGGCGACGGTGACCACCCCGGTCCTTTCCCCGCACCAGCGGGGATGATCCGATAGGTGCAGATCTCGGCGAAACTGTCGGGCCCCTTTCCCCGCACCAGCGGGGATGATCCGCGGCCCCGCAGGAAAACCATGAAACGAATCGGCCTTTCCCCGCACCAGCGGGGATGATCCGCGGCAGCATTGACCGCAGCCTCCAGGGCGCTGCCTTTCCCCGCACCAGCGGGGATGATCCGCGCAGGTGACTTTCTCGGTGAACCCGTCAACCCCTTTCCCCGCACCAGCGGGGATGATCCGGCGTCCAGCCGTGATCCGCTGGCCAAGAACACCCTTTCCCCGCACCAGCGGGGATGATCCGCCTGCGGCTCCCAGCTGCTGCCCGTGAAGGAACCTTTCCCCGCACCAGCGGGGATGATCCGCGGTGCCAGATCCGGTCCCAGGTTTCGGTCGGCCTTTCCCCGCACCAGCGGGGATGATCCGTGTTTCGACCACCTCCGCAAGAATGGCGTTCCCCTTTCCCCGCACCAGCGGGGATGATCCGAAGCGCGAGAATGTGCCGCCTTGAGCGATGAGCCTTTCCCCGCACCAGCGGGGATGATCCGATCATTTCCGAGCCTCCCCCCTGGTGGCCATCCCTTTCCCCGCACCAGCGGGGATGATCCGGCGAGCGCGGCACGGCTGGCACCCCCATGGGACCTTTCCCCGCACCAGCGGGGATGATCCGAGGAGTTGACTGGTGGGCCTTTGGACGTTTGACCTTTCCCCGCACCAGCGGGGATGATCCGGCAGAGATCCTATTGTTCCAACAGTTGTTCTGCCTTTCCCCGCACCAGCGGGGATGATCCGGCGGTCTCGGTCAGGGCGATCCTGCGCCAGTCCCTTTCCCCGCACCAGCGGGGATGATCCGGAAATCGCCCCCGGCTGCCGGTTCATCGCCTGCCTTTCCCCGCACCAGCGGGGATGATCCGGTCACTTCGACCCCCTGTGCCTTAGCGTTGCGCCTTTCCCCGCACCAGCGGGGATGATCCGCCAGGCGTGGTCTGGTGATGGACCGAGCCGATCCTTTCCCCGCACCAGCGGGGATGATCCGAAGTGGCCCGGGAGTTCTGCGACATGGATTCCCCTTTCCCCGCACCAGCGGGGATGATCCGCATGTCTTTGATCTGGTTGAACGGGATCTTGCCCTTTCCCCGCACCAGCGGGGATGATCCGTGCTACGACGCGGTCACCGCCGTGATCGAGGGCCTTTCCCCGCACCAGCGGGGATGATCCGGTCCTGGTCCAGGACGAGGGTTGGGTTATGCGCCTTTCCCCGCACCAGCGGGGATGATCCGGGGGTCATCGATGAATTGGCACGGATTTGTAACCTTTCCCCGCACCAGCGGGGATGATCCGCGGATGCTCGGCCTATGAAATCTCTCGCTGAGCCTTTCCCCGCACCAGCGGGGATGATCCGGGACCCCATGAACCAGACTCAGGACCACTACCCCTTTCCCCGCACCAGCGGGGATGATCCGTGCGCCAGCCACAACTTCATCTGCCGGGCGGCCCTTTCCCCGCACCAGCGGGGATGATCCGGCGAGTCTCACCACCTGGTGGGCGACGATCGCCCTTTCCCCGCACCAGCGGGGATGATCCGTTGCTGGTGGCGGGGGTGGCGGAAACGCCGGGCCTTTCCCCGCACCAGCGGGGATGATCCGATCAGTGGGCCCATGACCCGGAGCGAGATGGGCCTTTCCCCGCACCAGCGGGGATGATCCGGTGGCCCAGCGGATGGCGTTCTTCTGTGGCTCCCTTTCCCCGCACCAGCGGGGATGATCCGGTGCGGGTGCTGGTCCTCCCAGCCATCCAGGGCCTTTCCCCGCACCAGCGGGGATGATCCGTGGGCGGACCGGGTGCAGGAGTGCAGCCGCTACCTTTCCCCGCACCAGCGGGGATGATCCGGTGTTGTCCTGGATCAGTTGACCAAGATCCACCCTTTCCCCGCACCAGCGGGGATGATCCGCGGAACAACGTCGGCATGGTCTGGACCGGCGGCCTTTCCCCGCACCAGCGGGGATGATCCGCGCCGCCTGACCTGGCCGAACGGTGCCTTGGCCCTTTCCCCGCACCAGCGGGGATGATCCGGTGGTCGACCTGGTCGGCAACCTGCAGTTCCCCCTTTCCCCGCACCAGCGGGGATGATCCGCGATACATTTTCAACGGCACCACCTGGGCCTCCCTTTCCCCGCACCAGCGGGGATGATCCGGCGCCAGTGGATTTGCAGCGCATCGTCATCCCCCTTTCCCCGCACCAGCGGGGATGATCCGTCCCAACTGGTCCTCCGGGCCCACAACTCCGGCCTTTCCCCGCACCAGCGGGGATGATCCGGGCTTGCACAGGGCTCCATTCCAGAAGAAGGACCTTTCCCCGCACCAGCGGGGATGATCCGCTGTTGGGTGAAGGACCGCTCGCCCATGTTGCCCTTTCCCCGCACCAGCGGGGATGATCCGCTCCCCTCAGGTCGCCTGCTCTGCTACCCCTACCTTTCCCCGCACCAGCGGGGATGATCCGCGTTGATTGCGCGATATTCCTTGGGGTGGGTACCTTTCCCCGCACCAGCGGGGATGATCCGGCAGCGAGCGGGTCAGCCGCCACGGTGCGGCGCCTTTCCCCGCACCAGCGGGGATGATCCGGCCTGGAGCCGCCAGAGCAGATCGGGGCTGGGCCTTTCCCCGCACCAGCGGGGATGATCCGGCGATGCTCCGCGGGATCGCCTCCGGCCTGGGCCTTTCCCCGCACCAGCGGGGATGATCCGATCACTGCCCACGCGCAGGGGGGCCTGATCGACCTTTCCCCGCACCAGCGGGGATGATCCGACCCTCTACGATGGCTCCGAGGTAACCCGGCACCTTTCCCCGCACCAGCGGGGATGATCCGCAAATGGGCAGGTGCAGGACGGACTCGGTCAGCCTTTCCCCGCACCAGCGGGGATGATCCGGTCATCCTCGACATGCTGATCCCCGATGGGAACCTTTCCCCGCACCAGCGGGGATGATCCGGTCATCCCAATCGGCCCGGGTCATGACGCCTCCCTTTCCCCGCACCAGCGGGGATGATCCGCGGGTCCGCATGTCCTTCCAGCGCGAGGACGACCTTTCCCCGCACCAGCGGGGATGATCCGAACGATACTGGCGATTCGAGAACGGCAAATATCCTTTCCCCGCACCAGCGGGGATGATCCGTGCTGGCCATATCCGCATTTAATGCCTCCGAGCCTTTCCCCGCACCAGCGGGGATGATCCGCACCCTTTGAAACTTTTTTTTGCGGGCATGAACCTTTCCCCGCACCAGCGGGGATGATCCGTCACCCGCATCGCCGCGCAGCTGGCCGGCTGACCTTTCCCCGCACCAGCGGGGATGATCCGGCCAGGTGCATGCTCAGGGGAATCCCGTTCAACCTTTCCCCGCACCAGCGGGGATGATCCGAAAATGTGATCGACACTGACGCCGGAAATGGGCCTTTCCCCGCACCAGCGGGGATGATCCGCCGTGGATTCCCTTGTGGTGCGGATAAAGCAACCTTTCCCCGCACCAGCGGGGATGATCCGATTCAGATCGCCGCCATGCAGGAGCGGACCAACCTTTCCCCGCACCAGCGGGGATGATCCGGACCCGCACTTTGGGGTTCGGCATTGGGACCCCCTTTCCCCGCACCAGCGGGGATGATCCGTCCGCACCCTCAGCGACAGCACACTGGCTGCGCCTTTCCCCGCACCAGCGGGGATGATCCGTTGTCCAACGCCGCGCTGCAGGGCGACCACGACCTTTCCCCGCACCAGCGGGGATGATCCGGTTGTTGGCGTTGAACCAATGTTGGTGATGGTCCTTTCCCCGCACCAGCGGGGATGATCCGCCGGTGGAGCGCTTTGCCGATCTGGTCCAGCGCCTTTCCCCGCACCAGCGGGGATGATCCGGTCGTTCTCCAGGGCGCGGAACTGGCGTTGCACCTTTCCCCGCACCAGCGGGGATGATCCGATGCTGCACAGGCCGGCCACAGCCACACCCGCCCTTTCCCCGCACCAGCGGGGATGATCCGGTGTCGATGCTCCGCTGGCGCTGGGCCGTGGGCCTTTCCCCGCACCAGCGGGGATGATCCGATGGTGGCGGAGCAGATGCCGGAGCTGGTGCCCCTTTCCCCGCACCAGCGGGGATGATCCGGACGCGGCTCTTGTGGCCCAGTTACGGGCACACCTTTCCCCGCACCAGCGGGGATGATCCGCGCGGCCATTGGGTCCTTGTGCGCTCGCTGCCCCTTTCCCCGCACCAGCGGGGATGATCCGCAGACCCTGGGCCAGCCGTTTACCAGGATGTTCCTTTCCCCGCACCAGCGGGGATGATCCGGTGTCCGGGTGAACGTGGTCGGCATGGGCATCCCTTTCCCCGCACCAGCGGGGATGATCCGACGCCGCCGGAATAGGACCGGATCGGGGTCGACCTTTCCCCGCACCAGCGGGGATGATCCGCAGCAGGGGGTTCCGGGACTCGGGCTTCATGCCCTTTCCCCGCACCAGCGGGGATGATCCGGTGGCCGCGGTCACCTGGGTTATGTCCTCCTGCCTTTCCCCGCACCAGCGGGGATGATCCGGATGGCGTTCCTCTCGGGTATCGGGTTGAGCGCCTTTCCCCGCACCAGCGGGGATGATCCGACGCTGGCGCAGTCGCCGACGAACAGGTCCTCCCTTTCCCCGCACCAGCGGGGATGATCCGACCTCGTGGGGCGTGATGACCGAGACCTTGGGCCTTTCCCCGCACCAGCGGGGATGATCCGCGGTAGTCGATCACTGCACCGTTGACCGGACACCTTTCCCCGCACCAGCGGGGATGATCCGCGGCGAACGTTCGATCGGAACCATGCGCCGGGCCTTTCCCCGCACCAGCGGGGATGATCCGTCCATGCCCTGGGTGCCGGAAGGCCAGCGGTCCCTTTCCCCGCACCAGCGGGGATGATCCTTCACCTCCGGTTAGTTGGTTGGTTGGGTGGGACCTTTCCCCGCACCAGCGGGGATGATCCGTTGAGATAGAACCGCACGGCATAGGCGCCGTTCCTTTCCCCGCACCAGCGGGGATGATCCGGCCCCGAGACATCATCCCTACACGTCCGCCGTCCTTTCCCCGCACCAGCGGGGATGATCCGGCGGCATCCGGCGCCCTGGTCACGCTCTTGGCCCTTTCCCCGCACCAGCGGGGATGATCCGAGCCTGCCCTGCATTATCCTGCGGCAACACGCCCTTTCCCCGCACCAGCGGGGATGATCCGATGGTGGTGAACTTGTGGATCGTGGGATCCATCCTTTCCCCGCACCAGCGGGGATGATCCGGTGACTTGGGTAGCCATCTCCGGGAACAGGTGCCTTTCCCCGCACCAGCGGGGATGATCCGCTGGGGGCCGATTTCCTGGCTGCCGGGGAGCTCCTTTCCCCGCACCAGCGGGGATGATCCCTCGTCGCGCCGATCGGGAGGCAGTCGGTCGAACCTTTCCCCGCACCAGCGGGGATGATCCGCAGGGGGTGGACGTTCTCGGGTCAGGCCTCGACCTTTCCCCGCACCAGCGGGGATGATCCGTTGCAGACTGGGGTGGTGGCACCGCCGGCGCCCCTTTCCCCGCACCAGCGGGGATGATCCGCCATTTGGGGAGCCTTCATCACCGTCTATGCGCCTTTCCCCGCACCAGCGGGGATGATCCGGCTACCGAGCCCGCTGGAGTCTCCGGGCCCCACCTTTCCCCGCACCAGCGGGGATGATCCGTGGGTCGTCGCAAAGCTGGCCCGGAGCCGGTGCCTTTCCCCGCACCAGCGGGGATGATCCGCAGGCGTTCGTGAAATACCTGGACGCCGCGAACCTTTCCCCGCACCAGCGGGGATGATCCGGGGAACTCGGGGTGAAAGACCTGGACGCCCTGCCTTTCCCCGCACCAGCGGGGATGATCCGGACTCCAGAACCGACAACGGCGTTATCGGGGTCCTTTCCCCGCACCAGCGGGGATGATCCGGACGTCTGGGTGGCCGCGTCCGAGGATGCCGCCCTTTCCCCGCACCAGCGGGGATGATCCGGACATCGTTGCCGGGATGATGGGCGAGATGCACCTTTCCCCGCACCAGCGGGGATGATCCGAGGTCCCGTTCGCCCTGTTGAGCTTCGATAAGCCTTTCCCCGCACCAGCGGGGATGATCCGAACCGTCGGCATGCACTTCCGAATGGATTGCTCCTTTCCCCGCACCAGCGGGGATGATCCGACTTCGGCCATGCCATCGCCCACGTGGCCCTGCCTTTACCCGCACCAGCGGGGATGATCCGTTCAACCCGCGCCACACCGAAGAAATCGCCAACCTTTCCCCGCACCAGCGGGGATGATCCGGTCAACCCTGCGGCCGCGGCCGGCTGGGTCGACCTTTCCCCGCACCAGCGGGGATGATCCGTGGCGGGAAGTGGAAGGCGTATTTATTGAAGGCCTTTCCCCGCACCAGCGGGGATGATCCGGCGGCGCAGGACCGGCTGGCCGCGATGATGAACCTTTCCCCGCACCAGCGGGGATGATCCGCCAGTTCGATCAAAGCTTTCCATCCCCAATTCCCTTTCCCCGCACCAGCGGGGATGATCCGGGCAACGACAAATGGGAGATTGATGGGTTCACCCTTTCCCCGCACCAGCGGGGATGATCCGGGCAAGTTCAAGGGTGAATGGACGGTCTACACCCTTTCCCCGCACCAGCGGGGATGATCCGCCGGGTGCCCCACTGGGGGTCGAACCGGAGGACCTTTCCCCGCACCAGCGGGGATGATCCGTCATCCAGCCGGTTGGTGGACTTTCCGCTATCCTTTTCCCCGCACCAGCGGGGATGATCCGGAGGTGGTCGCCGGCGAGACGTGCATCTCCGCCCTTTCCCCGCACCAGCGGGGATGATCCGAACATCGACCTCAGCCGGTTCCAGGGCGACAACCTTTCCCCGCACCAGCGTGGATGATCCGAGGATGCGATCAGCGCCGTTGCTTGGGCAGCTCCTTTCCCCGCACCAGCGGGGATGATCCGGCGTTCCCGTATTCCTGGCTCGCCAACCCCTGCCTTTCCCCGCACCAGCGGGGATGATCCGCCGACTGGCCGTTCGAGCAGATGGAGGTTGGACCTTTCCCCGCACCAGCGGGGATGATCCGCTCTGGAGCGCCATCACGCCCTCAAGTAACCGCCTTTCCCCGCACCAGCGGGGATGATCCGGGGCAGCGCAGCGCGTGGCAGACTCAATACCACCTTTCCCCGCACCAGCGGGGATGATCCGGTCCAGAGATCCTGGAGGTCTTTGCTGGTGGCCCTTTCCCCGCACCAACGGGGATGATCCGGCGTCACCGGAGAGGGCGATTGCCGAACCGTTCCTTTCCCCGCACCAGCGGGGATGATCCGATGCCGTGCTGGTAGCACCCGTCCAGAAGGTCCCTTTCCCCGCACCAGCGGGGATGATCCGTCGTTCGGCACGAAGAAGCCGGAGGTGGACCGCCTTTCCCCGCACCAGCGGGGATGATCCGGATAGGCAGGACGTTGATGCGGGGTTGTGGGCCCTTTCCCCGCACCAGCGGGGATGATCCGGGGACTTGGCCATTGCCCAGGGATTTCAGGCGCCTTTCCCCGCACCAGCGGGGATGATCCGGCGTTCCGCCCTCAGGATCGACCCGAGGCCGGCCTTTCCCCGCACCAGCGGGGATGATCCGATCAGGAAGGCGCCGCATGAGTTTGCAGGAACCCTTTCCCCGCACCAGCGGGGATGATCCGTAGTTATACAAAATATCACTTCTCACTGGAGCCCTTTCCCCGCACCAGCGGGGATGATCCGCGCCTTTTCCAGCGATTCGGCGGGCGCTTGAGCCTTTCCCCGCACCAGCGGGGATGATCCGAAGTAGCGTTTGCGCTCGGCTACAAGAGCGTGCCTTTCCCCGCACCAGCGGGGATGATCCGGGCTCCACCTTGAATCCGCGCCAGAGGTTATACCTTTCCCCGCACCAGCGGGGATGATCCGATCGTCCACCCGCTCCGTCCCGGTGATTTGGTCCTTTCCCCGCACCAGCGGGGATGATCCGCCAATTTGCAGGCGCAGCAGGTCCAGGCGGACCCTTTCCCCGCACCAGCGGGGATGATCCGGCGGCCGAAACCCTCCGCATCACCGAACTGGCCCTTTCCCCGCACCAGCGGGGATGATCCGCTGCGATCAGCCCGGAAGGTGGAGCCGTCCGGCCTTTCCCCGCACCAGCGGGGATGATCCGGTGGTGGACGCCGACGGCTCCGAGATTTTCCACCTTTCCCCGCACCAGCGGGGATGATCCGAGCGCGATTGAGGGCGATCTTGGGACCTTCACCCTTTCCCCGCACCAGCGGGGATGATCCGCAGTCCGGACATGACGCAGCCCAGGATGAATCCCTTTCCCCGCACCAGCGGGGATGATCCGTCGTGGACATGCAGGCCCGGGCCGAGGTCTGCCCTTTCCCCGCACCAGCGGGGATGATCCGACCTGGGCGTTCGCCGGCCGGGCCGGATCATACCTTTCCCCGCACCAGCGGGGATGATCCGGTGGGTCGCTGTCTGAGGGCACTTGATCTCGCCCTTTCCCCGCACCAGCGGGGATGATCCGCTGGGCCTTCTGAGCATCCATCGCCTGGGGCTCCTTTCCCCGCACCAGCGGGGATGATCCGTTCTACGGTGTCCCTGCCAAGCGTGGGACCAGCCTTTCCCCGCACCAGCGGGGATGATCCGGGGGAATCTTGTCCAGTTCCTTGGCCAGAGCCCCTTTCCCCGCACCAGCGGGGATGATCCGGACGAGGTCTACGATGAACTTGAAGCCCTGCGCCTTTCCCCGCACCAGCGGGGATGATCCGCGTTGGTCAGAGTAATTTGGGAGACGGAGTAACCTTTCCCCGCACCAGCGGGGATGATCCGCCGGCCTGACTACACCGGAAGTTGTAATATTCCCTTTCCCCGCACCAGCGGGGATGATCCGCGGGTCCGTGTGCGGGTCAACGGCGGGATGAACCTTTCCCCGCACCAGCGGGGATGATCCGATCGGGCTCATACGGGGCCTGCACTTCCGCTGCCTTTCCCCGCACCAGCGGGGATGATCCGGCGGCTGGCGCTGATGCCAGGAAAGCCATAGGCCTTTCCCCGCACCAGCGGGGATGATCCGGGGGACGGCGGCCAGGGCGCCGCCTTTGCCGACCTTTCCCTGCACCAGCGGGGATGATCCGCTGGCCCTGTTCACCAACGCCGCCACCATGGACCTTTCCCCGCACCAGCGGGGATGATCCGGCCATTGCCGCTTCTCTTTCCGGCCCCGATGCCCTTTCCCCGCACCAGCGGGGATGATCCGGTTGTAGTTTCCAACACCTTTACCCAGGTGTGCCTTTCCCCGCACCAGCGGGGATGATCCGGCGATGGTCTACGCCTGGTTGGACTTCATGTACCTTTCCCCGCACCAGCGGGGATGATCCGCACAATCAGCGAGCACCTCGCCGCCAGCCTGGCCTTTCCCCGCACCAGCGGGGATGATCCGGTCCTGTCCAACGCCTCCGGACCACTTCTCCGCCTTTCCCCGCACCAGCGGGGATGATCCGGTTCCCCTGGGTTGGAAAGCGGAACTAGACGACCTTTCCCCGCACCAGCGGGGATGATCCGACGCCGGCGACTGAGGCGATCAGCCAAACTGCCCTTTCCCCGCACCAGCGGGGATGATCCGGAGATCTACACCCAGGCCGGCGACGGCCGGCCCCTTTCCCCGCACCAGCGGGGATGATCCGCGGGTGATGCTGATGCTATGCAAGCCCGACAACCTTTCCCCGCACCAGCGGGGATGATCCGGAGAGTTCCGGGCACACCCTCCTGCACGAGAGCCTTTCCCCGCACCAGCGGGGATGATCCGATCGCCGCCTCCCTCATCTACCACATCCAGCCCCTTTCCCCGCACCAGCGGGGATGATCCGCGCTTCGAGGGCCTGCCGCACCGTCTCGATCCCCTTTCCCCGCACCAGCGGGGATGATCCGCAGTCGCACTTCTCGGGCGTGGCCTGGTAGGGCCTTTCCCCGCACCAGCGGGGATGATCCGCCCTGGCTGGGCTGGACATCCGGGGCCTTCGGCCTTTCCCTGCACCAGCGGGGATGATCCGCTCGACCGGTTGATCGAGCGCGAGACCCACGACCTTTCCCCGCACCAGCGGGGATGATCCGGGGCGGGTCAAGGTGCTGGAACAGGACGGGAACCTTTCCCCGCACCAGCGGGGATGATCCGAACTGGCCGCAGCTGCAGACGCGGCGGACTGGCCTTTCCCCGCACCAGCGGGGATGATCCGTTAGGTTCCGCAGAACTCCGGGAGCAGGAACCCCTTTCCCCGCACCAGCGGGGATGATCCGCCCTTTCGGTCCTGCATGATCGATATGAGGAGCCTTTCCCCGCACCAGCGGGGATGATCCGCCCCAGTTCCTGACCCCGTCCCACCCGGCGACCCTTTCCCCGCACCAGCGGGGATGATCCGCTCCTGTTCGCCCTCAGCGAGGGGCCCGTGGGCCTTTCCCCGCACCAGCGGGGATGATCCGCACCAGGTGATCCGCGAGGAGCTGGCCCGTTAACTTTCCCCGCACCAGCAGAGGTGATCCAAATCAAGAGTGTTCAGCAAAAACAGAGGAAACAAACTTTCTCCCCACCAAAGGGGATGATCAGGTGTTATTGCGCACGTGACCCAGGACGACATTTACTTCCCCTCACCAGGGAAGATGGCCCGCCATCGGAATGAATTGGGACCCGTGCCATGGGTTCCAGCCTGGATCGCGTCCCGGCGGTTGCGCCAGCAACCGACCGGGACGGCCCTTGGCGCCGGACAGGAACCCGGGCTTCCACCCGGGCCCCCGGTTCGTTATTCCGGGTGGCTGAGGTAGAAGGTTTCCAGCTGCTTGCGGGCCCAGGGGGTGCGGCGCAGGAAGGTCAGGCTGGACTTGATGCTGGGGTTGCTCCTGAAGCAGTTGATGGGGAGGATCCCGGCCAGGTGCTCCCAGCCGTAGTGGTCCACCAGCTCGGTGAGGATCCGCTCCAGGGTGACGCCGTGCAGCGGATCCTTGGGGTGGGCGGCGGCGGTCACGGGCGGAACCCCGCCCGGCGCGGCGCGGCCGGCCTGGACCGCTCCTTCCAGTGGTTGAACTCCTTGGCGAAGCAGGTGTTCTCCAGGTCGGCCACCTTCTCCTGGAAGAAGCCCTGGGCGTCGGCGATGGCCTGGTTGTAGACGCTGGGGCCGATCTCCTCCAGGCAGAACTTCAGGAACAGCGAGGCCTGCAGCTCCCCCAGCTCCAGCCCGAGGGATTCCGAGCCGTAGCGCTGGATCGAGCCCAGCAAGCGTTTTTCCACGTCCTTCTTGAGCTGGATGTCCATGCGGGTCCCCGTGCGGCCGCGGCCGGGCGCGGCCGCGGGAAGTCCGGGCGGAGCCCGCGACGGCCCCCGCCCGGATCCAGTGTAGCCTCGCTGGCCGGCCGGCACCGCCCGCCACCGCCCGGCGGCCCGGACCGGGACTGGAAATTCATCCCCCCCGGCCCCGGCGCTTCGTGGTTACCTGAGGCGGCTGGAGGCCATCGCCTTGCTCCGATCCTTTCCTGAAACCATCCGCTTCGGCCGTGCCATGGGCGGGGTGTTCTGGGCCGCCCTGAAGGCCTGCTTCAGCCACCGGGCCTCGAGCAAGGCCGCGGCCCTGGCCTTCTACACCCTGTTCTCGGTGGCCCCGATCCTGGTGCTGGTGGTCGCCGCCGCCGGCCTCCTGCTGGGGCCGGACGCCGCCCGGGGCGAGGTGTTCGCCCAGTGGCGGCAGCTGGTGGGGCCCAGCGGCGCCCTGGTGCTGCAGCAGCTGGTGCTGGATGCCCATGTCTCCGGAGCGGGCCGGCTGGCCACGCTGCTGGCCGTGGTGCTGCTGGCGCTGGGCGCCACCTCGGTGTTCGC
>Ga0316217_10003461_pt1 | contig 17967 bp, 10 predicted proteins | sample 1anoAmetaG_FD_203633 | JGI IMG/M metagenome (GOLD analysis project Ga0316217, IMG submission 203633) | Freshwater microbial communities from Trout Bog Lake, Wisconsin, USA - 1anoA | ecosystem: Environmental > Aquatic > Freshwater > Lake > Hypolimnion/Profundal zone | place: USA: Wisconsin...
GCCGGTTACGGGGCGTACGCGCGTCGCTCCGGACCAGCAGATTCAGCTCGGGCCGATCTCGATATCGGTGCGCCGCTTCCTGGCGGCGGCGCATGAGGCCACCGTGACGATGTCGGAGAGGACCATCACCACCCCGCAGGATCCCGGGCCGACCATTCAGGAAGTGGCGGAGACACCGGATCGGGTGTCGGTCAAATTCGCGGACGCCGGCAAATATGAGGTAGGCCACGAAGTGGCGCGTGGCGGTATGGGGGCGGTGCTCCAAGTCAAGGACCGCATGATCCGGCGTGGCGTGGCGATGAAGGTGATGCTGCGGGCCGGCGCGGATGAGAGCGTTGCGCGTTTTGTGGAAGAGGCGCAGATTACCGGGCAACTCGAACATCCCGGCATTGTGCCGGTTCATGATTTGGGTCTGGATGAAGATGGCCGTCCGTTTTATACCATGAAGTTTGTCCACGGTTTGACCCTGCGTGGCGTGCTGGAGGGCTTGCGGCGGCAGGACGGCAGATTCCTGGCGGACTATCCACTGGGCAAACTGCTGACGATTTATCAGAAGGTTTGCGATGCTTTGGCCTTTGCCCATGCCCGGGGCGTGATCCACCGGGACTTGAAGCCGGACAACATCATGATTGGCGACTATGGCGAGGTGCTGGTGATGGACTGGGGCCTGGCCAAGATCTGCGGCAGCGCGAGACCGGCAACCGGGCCGGTGGCATCGGTGGCGGCCGGCGCCACCCACCCGGGTATCAGCTCGGCCCGGCAGGACCAGGGAGATTCGGCACGGACGCTGGTGGGGGATGTGATGGGCACGCCGACGTTCATGTCCCCGGAGCAGGCCAGCGGGGCGGTGGGGGGCCTCGATGCGCGGAGCGACATCTTTGCCCTGGGGGCGATCTTGTACAACATCCTGACGCTGGAACTGCCGTTCCACGGGGCCACGGTCAAGGAAGTGCTGGAGAAGGTACGGCGGGTGCAGGCGCCGCTGGCGGCGGCGGCGACAGCGGGCCGGAAGCGCCTGGGCCATTTGCCCGGGGGGCGGGTGCCCGCTTCGCTCTCGGCGGTGGCGCACAAGGCGATGGCGCGGCGGTCGGAAGAACGCTACCAGACGGTGCCGGAACTCCAGCGTGATATTGAAGCCTACCAGAACGGCTTTGCCACCAGCGCCGAGCACGCGGGCCTGGCCAAGCAGTTGGCGCTGCTGGTCAAGCGGCACAAGGCTGCAGCAATGGGCGCCGCGGCGGTGCTGCTGGTGGGGGCGGTGCTGGGCACCCAGGCGATTATTGAAGGCCGACGTGCCGCACGGGCTTTGGCGGACCTGCGGGCCACCGCCCCGACATTTTTCAACCAGGCGCAGTTGCTGACCGAGCAGGAACATTTCTCCGAGGCGCTGGAGAAGATCGATATAGCCTTACAGCTCAAGCCCCAGGACGCGGCGTTCCACGCCCAGCGCGGCAACATTCTGCAAGCGCTGGAGCGCTTTGCCCCGGCGGCGGAAGCTTATACCGCGGCGCTGCGGCTGGATCCGCAGCAACCCCATGCCGCCGACAACGTGGCCCTTTCGCAAACCCTGGCGGCGGCGCTGGCACGCGACGGGACGCTCGCCGTAAAGATACGCACGGATTGGTGCGACGCGCTGGTGCAGCAGGGGCGCGGACCCGAGGCAATCTTTGCCGGGCGCAGCTTGTTTGCTGATGCCGAGAAGATGCGCCCGGCGTGGCAGGCCAAGATCGACGCGTGGCTGGGCAAGAATGCGCCGCGCATCATTATTGATGCGAATACCCGGCGTTATTACCTCGATCTATCGCACCGTGGGTTGACCAATCTGGCGCCGCTGCGCGGCATGCCGCTGCATTACCTGATCGTCAACGACAACCCGCACCTCAAGGATCTGAGCGCGCTGGCCGACTGTACGCTGGATTCATTAGCGGCCCAGGAGGTTCCCGACCTCATGGATTTGGCGCCACTCAAGGGCAAGAACCTTACTGCGCTCCGCCTTTATAAGGACAGCGCACTTTGTGACCTGGGCCCGCTGGCGGGGATGCCACTGAAGGAGCTGATCATTTCCTTAACCGCGGTGCGCGACCTGACACCGCTGCGCGGCATGAAGCTCAAATCCCTGAGTATCGACGGGACCGCGGTGCGTGACTTGGAACCATTGCGCGGCCAACTTCTGGAAGTGCTCAACCTGGCCAACACCAAAGTCGCCACCCTCGAGCCGGTGGGCGATGCGCCGCTGGTCTTTCTGGATCTCATCAACTGCGGCCACCTGGACCTGGCCGGCCTGCGGCAGCGGCAACTGCGCGGGCTGCACGCCAACGGTACGGTCCTCGACCATCTGGAAGTGCTCGCCGAGATGACGGAGCTGGATACACTGATCCTGCCCATGAACCTGACCGATCCGGCACTGCTACGGAAACTGCCGCGGCTGCGCAAGATCGATTTCGATTTCCACGGCCAACCCAATGAGCAGTTTCTGGACGCCGGCGATTTCTTTCGCCAGTACGATGCCCCCGTCGTGCAGGCGACGCGCCGCGCATTGCTCCAGGCGGGCGTGGCGCAATTGCCGCTCCGGAATGCATGCATTGATCCAGCCGGGCGCCTGTGTGTCGGAGTGCAGTCCCAGTCCATTGCCAGCGTGGCAGCCCTGCACGGTCTGCCGGTCAGGGAACTCAATATTCGCGACACCGCGGTAAGCGATCTGGAACCATTACGCGGCATGCCGTTGGAATGCCTGCGCATGCAGCGAACCAAGGTGACGAGCCTGGAACCGCTACGGGGACTGCCGCTGGTCTTCATCATTCTCGGCGGCTCGCCGGCCAGCGATGTCGGGCCCCTGGCGGATTGCCCCAACCTTGCGGAAATCGAGCTGCCCAGGGATGCGCGTAATGTGGAGGCTCTGCGGTCCCTCAAGAAGCTGCGTTATATATCCACGGTATTTGTCTCCCGCACCAATCATCCGGCGCAGACGGCTGAGGAATTCTGGCGGCAACGGGACGCCCAGGCCAAATTGCGCCACGACGCCTTTGCCGCCGTTGCCGCCGCGGGCATGACGCAACTGGCGGCGGACGCCATTACGGTCGATGACGAGAATAAACTTCTGCTTACGCTGGCCAACCAGAAGACGCTGACCGACCTGACCCCGCTGTGCCACCTGCCGCTGCGCGAATTGAATATTTGCGGGACGGCGGTGCGCAGTCTCGAACCGCTGCGCGGCTTGCCGCTGGAGGTTCTACAATGCAGCGGTACTCCGGTGAGCAATCTGGACCCGCTGCGCGGCCTGCCGTTGCGCAGCATAACGATGGCGGCCACACGGATTCAGGACGTCGGAATTCTGGCGGAGTGTCCCACTCTGGAAAGCATCCAGTTGCCGACGCAGGCGACCAACGTCGCCGCGCTGCGCCCACTCAAGAAGCTGCGGTACATATCCATGCGATGGAATAGCATCGAGAAGCACCCGGCCCAGTCCGCCGAGGAGTTCTGGCGGGACTACGATGCGCGGCCAGCAGGGGGAAAGTAGTATGAATTTACCCGCATCATCCCTGCTATTGGCCGCGGGCCTGCTGGCGCCGGCGGTCGCGCAGGCGCGGCCAATCAATGTCGTGGTGATCCTGGCGGACCAGTGGCGGGCGCAGGCGTTGGGGTACGCCGGGGATCCGAACGTCAAGACGCCGCATCTGGATGCCCTGGAACGCCAAAGCGTGCGTTTCGTGCAGGCGGTATCAAATATGCCCGTCTGCTCGCCCATGCGGGCGTCGCTGCTGACCGGGCAGCGGCCCCTGACCCATGGGGTATTCATGAACGATGCGCCCCTGGCCCCGGATGCCTGCACGATCGGCAAGGTGCTGCTCCAGGCCGGCTACACCACCGGCTATATTGGCAAGTGGCACATCGATGGGCATGGCCGGTCGGAATACATTCCCCCCGAGCGCCGGCAGGGGTTTGAGTATTGGAAGGTGCTGGAGTGCACGCACGACTACAACCACTCTTTTTACTTTGCCGACGGCCCGGACAAATTGCAGTGGGAGGGGTACGATGCGATCGCGCAGAGCCGTGAGGCGCAGCGCTACATTCGCGCGCGGGCCCAGGGGAAGAAACCCTTCGCGCTGGTATTGGCCTGGGGGCCGCCGCACGACCCGTATATGACCGCCCCGCAGCAGTACCGCGACCTCTACGATCCGGCCCGCATGGTGGTGCCGGCCAACGTGCCGGCGTTTATGCAGGCCCCGGCCCGGCAGCGCATGGCCGGGTATTACGCCCACTGCACGGCCCTGGACCAATGCGTGGGGGACGTTTGGCAAACCTGCAAGGATGCCGGCATCGAAGACGATACGCTGCTGGTCTTCACCTCTGACCATGGCGACCTGCTGGGGGCGCACGGGGCGTTTTTCAAGCAGCAGCCGTACGAAGAATCGGTGCGGGTGCCGCTGCTGCTGCATTGCCCGAGCCGCTTTGGGCGCACGGCGCGGCGGCTGGATTCGATTATCAACACCGAAGACCTGATGCCAACGATATTGTCTTTATGCGACGCGGTGGTGCCGCCAACGGCGCAGGGCGTTAATTTTGGCCCATTCCTGCGGGCGCCGGAGGTGGTCAAAGATCCCTCGGCGGCGGGGGCCTTGATCTTGTGCCCGGCGCCGTTCGGGCAGTGGAGCCGTTCGCTGGGCGGGCGCGAGTACCGGGCGGTCCGCACGGCACGCTACACCTATGCCCGCGACCTGCATGGGCCGTGGCTACTGTTTGATAACCAGCGCGATCCGGGGCAGATGGAGAACCTCGTCGGCCACCCGGAACAGGCTGCTTTGCAGGCCCAGATGGAGACGCTGTTGCAGGACAAGCTGCGCCAAACCGGCGACGAGTTTCTCCCAGCCAGGGACTACATTAAGAAATGGGGTTACCAGGTGGATCAGACCGGGACGATTCCGTATAAGAATTGAGACGTCTGAAAAACAATCACAGTGACACAGCGCGGCAAAGCCGCAACCAAAAGTACTTTACCACGGATCACACGGATAAAACGGATCGCACGGATAAATCCAAAAGGATGGTGCTTTCTATCCCTGATCCGTGAAATCCGTTTTATCCGTGCAATCCGTGGTTTGGCCGCGCCGGCCGAAAGTTTGTTCAGGATGCGAAGAAATTGACGGATTGTGGCACCGAGAGCGGGGGGGGATTTTAGCGGCGGTAAGGATTTGACGCCGCTACGGCGTGGGTGCAGGGTTCTGGAGCAGGAGCACCATTTCCCGGGCCAGGCGGTTGCCCAGTTCGATCTGGCTGGCGGCGGTAAAATGGGTTCCATGATCGGCGGTTTCCAGACCGGTGGCGTCGGCGAAGCCGGTGTGGGGTACGGTCTTGGCGGTTGCCTTTTCATCGGCTATGACGGTGGTTCGTTTGCCGTTGTCGAAGACCTGGCCGATCACGAACGGAAGATCCTTCATGTCCAGGTCGCTTCGGACGCGGGCGATCAATTCGGTTAAGGCGGCCTGATATTTACCGGCGGCCTGGCCGGCATCGCTTTCGCCCTGGTGCCAGGCCATGCCGCGGATTGCGCAAGTGTCGCCCTTGGCCTGGATCATTTTCTGGGTCGCCTGGACGAACTGGATGAAGTGTTCATAGAGTTTGCCCTTTTCATTGGGGTTCCAGTCGGAGCGCAGGCTTGTGCCGCCCTCGGCAAACTTGACCAGCAGGATGTGCTTTCCGGGCAACGCCTCGGCGAGTGCTGCGCCGAAGGAAACCTCGGGTCCGAACGTGCCGGTGGGCAGGGCGTGGGGCTTATTGCCTGGCGTACCGCTAAAGCCTGGCTGGAGCGGCTGGAACCCATCGCTGACGGTCAGTGGCCGGTGGAGCCCGCCGGCGGAAAAATGGATCAGGATGTCGGGGCGGGGCTGGGCGTAGGGTGCCAGCGCGCCGGTGAGGTCCTTCACCCTGCCGCGTCCGTCCATGTTGGATTGCCCGGCCAGCAGGAACACGTCGTAATGCGTGGCGCGCGCCGTGGAGATCTGCCATAACAGTGTGCCAAGCACGATGAGAAACAGCATTTTGCAATTCATGGTCATACCTCAAAATAGTCCGGGAAATATCTGGCACGTCAATCGTAGAACGCTTCTGCTTTCGCCGCGGCGAGCATGGCGATGACATTGTCGCGCGGTGTGTCCTTTTCCAGGTAGTCGGAGGTGGAAAAGATAAACCGGCCGCCGGGCTTGCCGGTCTGCATAATCTGGCGTGCCCTGGCCGCCACCTCCGCCGGCGTGGCACGCTTGAGGAAATCCACCTGGTCGAGGTTCCCCAGCAGACAGATGCGGTCGCCCAGGGCGGCCTTGGCGTCCGCGAGGCGATTGTCGGCACGCGGCGGTTCGGCTACCGTTTCCCACACCGTCATGCCCAACTCCTGGTAATTCTTGTAGAGCGCGCGGGCGCAGCCGCAGTTGTGATAGATGGAGAACTTGCCGGCGCTATGAATGGCGTCGATGACTCGCTTCTCATACGGTTGGACGAATTGGCGGAAGAAATCCGGTCCGGTCGTCGCGCCGCCGGCCATGTGGCCCTGGATGCCAATGCAGTCGATGGTGGTCTGGCCCATGGCGGCACAATAATCGGCTTGGGCGGTGGCCACGCGGTCCATGAGCGCCCGATAGCGCGGCTCATCGTCATAGGGGGCCGTGTAGAAATTGTCGAGCCCGCACAGATCGGCGCAGAAGTTAAAGACCCCCGCAAACCCCCATGGTGCGAGCACCCCGCGCTGGCCGATGATGGTCCGCCAGTTCGCGGCCATCTGGGCATATTCCCGGCGGGTGCCATCATCCAGCGGCGGGAGGTACTGCAGAAAGACCGCCACATCGTCGGCATCCTGCAGCAGCGGGCGCGTCACCATCAGGCGTACGCCGGCGGTGGCGGCGCCGCTTTCAGGGCCGGCCTCTTCCTGCACCAGCGTGCGCGACGGCGTGCGGATCTCCAACCGGCGTTGCACCATACCCTGGGCGTGCGACTCACGGCGCTCCAATTCCCAATTGGGATGGCTGCGGCGCAGAAAATGGGGCAACTCCATGGCGCGGTGCTTGGCCATGAGGTCGAAGTCCAGTTCGGTCGCCAATGCGACCGCGTCGATCACGCGATCCACTGTCACCTTGTGCGGGTAGTAAAACGAAAGGTATTCTTCCTGCACAAAGGGCGCCACCGGCACGCGATCCGGCAGTTGACCTTGCAGCGTCGTCAGCAGGCGTTCGCGCGGCGACATCCTGGTGCGGTGCCGTCCCGAACCGACGATGTTCATAAGAACCTCCGCCCTGAGCCGGCATTTTGGACCGGTGCCACGGGTTTAACGGACTCCAGATTCAAGCTGTGCCGCGATCTTTTTCCAAGCGGTGATATCCGCCTTGAGATTCTCCATTATATCGCCTGGGACACTGTAGCACTGGAGGCCGACGGGCCCCTTGTAGCCGGCGGTGCGGAGTTTCCTGAGGTAGGCGGCGACGTCGAAATCGCCCTGGTCCAGGCGCAGGATGTATTTCTTGTTGGCCACGTCCACACCATTGATGGAAACCAGCGTGGCCAGCGGGGCGGCGGCCGTGATCGTTTGGTCGAGCTGGTCGCCGTGTTTGGTGATAAATTCGTGACAGAGATTGATGCTGGCTCCCACGTTGGGCCGGTTGACCTGCTGGACGATACGCAGGCCGTCGGTGGCGGTGGCGCAGTAGAACCCGGCATGCCCATACAGGGCCACGCGCAGGCCATTTTCGGCGGCCTGGTCGGCGATGTCTTGCACTACCTTGACGGCGTCGGCTTCGTAGTTGCGGGTTTTGTCCTTCACTTCGCGCAGCGTCATCCAGATGACCGTGTCGGTGCCTTTAAGCAGCTTGATGGCTTCCTTGAACGACGGGGCGTAGTGTTCCGGCTTGTCAATGAAGGTGTAAAGGTAGAGCCCGTAGATTTTCAGGCCGTGTTCTTTGAACGCCTTGATCCAGAGGGCCAGGTCCTGAGGATTGGTATAGTTATAACTGATCCCGTCATAGCCCAGGTCCTTGAGCGTGGAAGCCTGTTGCTCCGGCGTCCATTTACCGCGGCCTACGCCGTTGTCGAAGACAAAGAACTCGGGCGGCGCTGCCAAGGCGGTGCTGCACAATAGTAACAGGGCAAGCCAGATAGTTTTCATGGTTACTCCAATGTCCAGGGGGCGCGCAGCGGGGGGCGCCGGGTTAATTTATTAGCCTCTTGGTTACCGAGGAATACTTCTTTGTCCGGATCCCACGCCAGTTTTTCGCCGCCGAGCTTGATGGAAATATGGGCCAGGTGGCACAGGGATGTGGTGCGCTGGCCGACCTCGGCATCTTCGAGCGTCTGGCCGCGGCTCTTGACGGCGTCGATGAAATCCGCCTTCTCGGTCTTGAGTGGGAAATGAATTTCCTCCGGGCCGATCACTTCCTTCAAGATCGCCGGATCGCTGGCGGTCAGCCGTTCCGGGCTGAGTTTGCTGGCCATGTAGTTAACCTGAAGCCAGCCTTTTTCGCCCTCAAAGCGCACGTGCGGTTCGCCCATCTCGTAGAACAGTTCCATGCCATTGGCGAACTGGTACCAGGCGTCGAAATATTCCAGCACATTCCAGGCCTTGTTGTCATGGAATTTGCCGCTGGCCTTGATGGCCACCGGGCCGGTGCGTTCGGTGCCGGCGCCCCATTGGGCGATATCGTTGAGGTGGGTGCCCCAGTTGCAGATCATGCCGTCGCAGTAGTCGAGGTTGCGCATCCAGCCGGGGCGGCTCTTGAGGTCGTGGGGCGTATGAACGCGCTTCTGCATGTAGTCGACCTGGGGGGCAGGTCCCAGCCACAGATCGTAATCCAGTTCCGGCGGCGGGGGGGTGAGGGTTTCGGGCTCCGCGGGGAAGATTTCCTTGGGCGAGCCGGTGCGCACCGCGCGGAGTTTGCCGATTCGTCCATTGCGCACCAGTTCGGCGGCCCGATGAAAGGGCTCCAGCGAGCGGAATTCGCTGTCCACGCGGAATACCCGCTGGTGCCTGGTGCACAGGTCGGCGATCCGGCGGCCTTCATCAATGGCGCGGGTGATGGGCTTTTCCAGCGATACATCCTTGCCCGCCTTGAGGGCGGCGATGGCGATGGGGGCGTGCCAGTGGTCCGGCGTGGAAATCATGACCGTATCGATATCCGGGCGGGCGATGATTTCGCGGAAGTCATGGTACGCCGCACACCCCTTGTAGCCGTCGGAAGGAACGGTCTTGGCGTAATAGCTTTCGACTTGCTGTTTGGCCTGGGCCAGCCGCCACGAGTCAACATCGCAGACCGCCACGACCTGCACATCCGGCAGTTTGATAAACCCGGGAATGTTGGCCATGCTGGCCTGTCGCCCCGTGCCGATAAACGCCATGGTGATGCGCTTGCTGGGTGCATTGGCGCCGAACACGGAGGATGGCAGGATATATGGTGCCGCGATGGCTGCCGTTGATGCCAGTGCCGCCCGTTTGAGAAAACTGCGGCGTGAAAAGGCCGGGGTTCTGTCGTGGGGCATGGATTTACTCCTTAAACGCGTGGCGTGGGGCTCGTCCGACAAGGGTATAACGCTCGCAAACGGTGGTTAATTCCGCGGTCGTGTGCGCAATGACGGGAAACGGCAGGGTTTTCCCGGCGGCGCCATGGATCCCGTGGCGGAAGGTTCCGTGGAAACGCGGCGCCCAGTATTCGAGGAAGGCCAGGATGGTGCGGACGCTGGGCGACGGTGGCCACGCGGTATCAGCAGGCGCGGTCATTGTCTCCAGGGAAATCACTATGTGGTGCTAATACACGGCGGTGTCGCACGCCACCAGCCCTATTTGGCATCCACCGGCCAGGTGGACTTAAGTTGGTGCACTTCCAAATCCTGAACCTTGGCGGCACCACCCTCGGCAAACAAGGCCAGGCCCTTGTTGTCGGCGGGCGGCAGGAAGCAATACGCCATATTCACCCGTCCGTCGGCGGCAAAAATCTCGATCGTCGACCGATCGACCAATACCCGCAACTTCAAACTGCCCGCGGTCAGGTCCACCGGGGCGGAGGATCCCAGGCACTGGAGTTTGCGCGCCTGGACATCGTAGCGGATGGGCGTTCCGCGGATATTCAGGCCGACTTCTTTGGCACTGCCCGGCTCGAAAGCCAGCGTGATGTCGAACAAGTCGCCGGAAACCTTGGCCAACGGGTTCTCGCCCGCTGGCAAATCGCCCTGCCAGGCGAACTTTTCACCGGCGTAGAGCGCTTCGACTTCCTTGACCGGCAGCGTGCACAGCCGGATGCCCTCCGGGAAACTGCGCAGCGTCAGTGATACCGGCAGCGACATCTGCTGATTGAACGGCATGTGCGGATACTTGCCGCCGGCCATCCAGCCGATCTGAATCCGGCGGCCGTCGGCGCTGGGCACATGGCTGAAACTCTGGGACGCATAGCGGTTTTTGCCATAGTGCGTGGGCAGCGGTCCGGCTTCCTTCTGAAAAGTCTTGCCGTCAAAGGTCCCCAGCAGGTACGTGTTGTTGGCCGACCAGAAAACCCACTTGGTGTTGGCGGCGTCGCCGTCGACCGGCAATTCAAAGAAATCGGGGCATTCGCTGCCACCGGGCACTGGTACGTCGCAGAGTTTGTTCCACTGCTTGAGGTCCGGTGACGCGAAAAGGGCATAGGTGTTGCCATCGAGGAACAGGGCCATGACCCACTGCTTGCTGGGCACGTGCCAAAAGACCTTGGGATCGCGGTTGCTGCCGGCGACGTGCGCCAGCACGGGGTTCTTTTCGTACTTGGTCCAGGTGCGGCCCCGGTCGTTGCTGTAGGCGATCGACTGCGTGAACGGCTGCCCCTTGGACTCCGGCGACGTTCCGCCGGCCGAGGTATAGATGCAGACCATGACCTTTTCCGTGCCGGTCTGGAAGCCGGCGGTATTGTCCTCGTCGATGACGGCCGAACCAGAGAAGATCGTGCCGAGTTTGTCGGGGTATATGGCATGTTCCAACTGTTTCCAGTGGAACATATCGGGGCTCACGGCATGGCCCCAGGTCATGTTGCCCCAGTTGATTCCGCTGGGATTGTGCTGGAAGAACAAGTGATACTCGCCCTGGTAGTACACCATCCCGTTGGGGTCATTCGTCCAGTTCTTCATGGGGCTGAAATGGAACTGCGGGCGGTAGCGCTCCGCATAGAGTTGTTCCGGTTCCGTGGGCGCCACCATAACCTGGTCGGCCAGGACGATCTGATCGACCAGGATGTGCCCCCAGCCGCCGGTGGCATCATCCACGATCTGAATCTGCGCCGTCTTGCCGGCCAGGTCGTCGACCTTCCAGGAGGCCAGTGCCAATTCCTCGCTGCCGCCGGGCTCGGTGTTCGGACCGGTCGCAGTGCGGACGACCTTGCCGTCCACGAGCAGATTCATGCAGGTTTTCGTGGGAAACCCGCCGCCGCCGATCAGGAAGGCGATGAACTTACGCTCGATCTTGAACTCCGGCGAGGTAAGGGTGCCGGTGGCTTTGTCGCCGCCCAGGTAACTGTTGACCAGGCCGTGGCCCGCAAAGCCGCTCACTTCCATTTGGTTGGGCAAGGTTCCCTGCGCCGGCCCGGTGCCGAACGCGGTGCCGGTGGCCTTCCACGCGCCGTAGTCCGGCCCCTCAAAATCGGCCAGAATAATATCCGGTTGGGCCGCGCGGGCCACCATGGCCAGGCCAAAGGTGAGGATGAACAACAACAGTTTCATGACGATTCCTTTTGTCAATGTTTTCATGAAAATTCCTTCAAATTCTGCTTGTGGCGAAACGAAATGCTCACTCCACCCCGGCCATGTTGTGCGTTAGTTCTTCCAAACGGATCGTATTTCAAAGGTTTGCAGGTGGATTAATTTGGCATTGCCGCCCAAGGCATAAAATTCCAAGGACTGATTCTTCGGGTCGGGCACAAAGCACGAGGTCATGGCTACATAACCGTTATTGGCAAATACTTCCAAGGATGAGCGATCCACGAGAATCTGCAGTGACAACCGCTGGTTTGCCAGCGGCACCGCCGCCGTGCCGCCGAGGCAGGTCAGTTTCTGGTCGGCGATCCGGTACGCCACCTGATGTCCGCGAATGTTGAAGCCGACTGCGGTGGCAGCGCCGGGCTCGATCTCGGCGCGGATGTCAAACAGGTCGCCGTGGACGGCGGCCAGCGGATTATCGCCGGGTTTTACGGTCAGATCGTGCCATTCGTGCGGGTCGGCGTGCAAAAGTTCGATTTCGCGCACCGGTGTGCGGCAGATACGCAGGCCCTCGGGAAAACGCTGCAATTTCAACTCGGTGGGGAAACTCATCTGTTGGTTGAACGGCATTCTGGGAAACACTCCGCCGGCCATCCAGGCGATCTGGATGCGCCGGCCGTCGGTGACGGGAATATCGCTATAGGTTTGGGCGGCGTAGTAGTTTTTTCCCCAATCCATCGGCTGTGCATGCGGCGTGTCCAACACAAATTTGTGGCCATCGAAGTCGCCCGTCACATAGCGGCCGTTGGCGCCGGAGAAGACCCACTTGATTTGGGCGGAGTTGCCATCGACGGGCATGGGATAGAAATCCGGACATTCGCCGTTGCCGAACGGTGGCACATTCTGAAGCCTGGTAAAGGATTTGAGATCTGGTGAGGTGAACAGGGCATAATCCTGGCCAATGAGGTAAAGCGCGACGATCCACTGTTTGGTGGGGGCGTGCCAGATTAGCTTCGGGTCGCGGTTTGCGGGGGCGATATATGGGAGAACCGGGTTCTTGTCGTACTTGGTCCAGGTTCGGCCGCGGTCGTTGCTGTACGCGATGCATTGCACGTACTTCTGTCCGTTGGCCTCGGCGGCGGTGTACATGGCAACCAGCACCTTTTCCTTACCGGTTTGAAAGCCGGCGGTATTGTTCCAATCGACCACGGCGGAGCCGGAGTAAATCGTGCCTAGGCGATCGGGCAGAATCGCGTTGTCCAGTTGCTTCCAATGCAGCAGATCCGGGCTGACGGCATGGCCCCAGGTCATGTTGCCCCATTGGATGCCCGCAGGATTGTGCTGGAAGAAGAGGTGGTATTCTCCATTGTAGAAAACCAGGCCGTTGGGATCGTTGAGCCAGTTTTTGCGGGCTGAAAAATGAAACTGCGGGCGGTACCGCTCGTCATAGAGTTTTTCCGGTTCGATGGGCGCCACGGTCACCTGGTCGGCCAGGACGATCTGATCGACCAGGATGTGCCCCCAGCCGCCGGTGGCATCATCCACGATCTGAATCTGCGCCGTCTTACCGGCCAGGTCGTCGACCTTCCACGCGGCCGGGGCCAATTCCTCGCTGCCGCCCGGGTCGATGTTCGGTCCGGTCGCAGTGCGGACGATCTGGCCGTCCACGAGCAGATTCATGCAGGTTTGCGCGGGCAGCCCGCCGCCGCCGATCAGGAAAGAGATGAACTTACGCTCGATCTTGAACTCCGGCGACGTAAGCGTGCCGGTGGCTTTGTCGCCGCCCAGGTAACTGTTGACCAGGCCGTGGCCCACAAAGCCGCTCACGGGCATCTGGCTGGGCAAGGTTCCCTGCGCCGGCCCCGTGCCGAACGCAGTGCCAGTGGCCTTCCACGCACCATAGTCGGGGCCTTCAAAATCGGCCAGCGTGATGTCCGGCTGCGCGGCGCGCGCCACCATGGCCACGCCCAACGTGAGGATGCACAGCAATAACTTCATGACGATTCCTTCTCTCATACTAAACATTCCTTCAAGTTCTCCGGCAACGGCGGCGTGGCACCCGGTTGCGAGCACACAAATGCCGCCAGTTCGTTGGCGCTCCCGTTAATCTCGTCCAGGGGTTGCCGGGCGAGCAGGCCCATGATCCAGGCGGCGGTGAAGGCATCGCCGGCGCCCACGGTGTCCACGACCTTGGCCGGCAGGCCGGCATGTTCCGACCAGACGCCCGCGGCTAGTAACAGGCTGCCGTGGGCGCCGCGCGTCAACGCGATGGCGTGGAGGTCAAATTTCGTGGCCAACGCGGCCAGTTGGGCGCGGGCATCCCCGGCGAGGCCGAACATGGCGGCCAGGACGGGCAGTTCGGCGTCGTTGAGCTTGAGCGCATTGGCCAGGGTCAGCGCGGTCGCGATGATTTCGGGCGTGTAGAAACGCTGGCGGAGGTTAATGTCGAACACGCGCAGGGCCGTGGCCGGGGTGTGGGAGACCAGGCGCCGGATCGCAGCGCGGGAGGTTTCGCAGCGCTGGGCGAGGCTGCCGAAGCAAATGGCATCGGCCTGCGCGGCAAAATCCAGCGCGGCCGGCGTCAAGCGGATGTGATCCCACGCGACGTTCTCGTGGACGGTAAACTGCGGCTGGCCGTCGGCCCCGATTTCCACGGTCACGGTTCCGGTGGGCACGGTGGCGCTCACGCCGACGCCCTCGGTCGGCAGGCCCAGCGCGGCCAGGTCCGCGAGGATCGCGCGTCCCAGCGGATCGTTGCCCACGCACGAGACGACGCGGGCATCGGCCCCGCGGGCGTGGGTGTGGTAGGCAAAGTTGGCCGGCGCGCCGCCGAGTTGTTTACCCGTGGGCAACAAGTCCCAGAGCAATTCGCCGATCGCAAGGATTTTAATAGGCATGGGGCTTCCTGTCTTAAGGCGTATTCAGTGTGAGGCAGTCCAATCCGAAAAAGTATCGGGCCCCGCCGGATTTGGGGTTGGCGCCCGCCACCGCCACGCGAATGATAAATACCCCGCCCCGCGGTTCGCATACGCCCAGGTCAAACGCAGGGGCGGGTTGCACGGCCGGCGCGTAGCCGTCGAAGGGTGCCGCCACCGGCTGGCCATTGATGGTAAAGCGCAGGATGGCGTAATCCGGGGCTTGCGTGGCGTAAAGCACCAATTGGCGCGGGGCAGTGTCGGGCGCGGGCACTACAATTTCCACCCAGTCGCCGACGGCCCGGGCCTTGCCCAGCAGTTGCGCCCCATGGCTCCAGCGGGCGCCATCAAACGGAGCCATGTCCTGTGGGCCCACGAAAAAATCACCGGAGCGCGCCTTAATCGGGAGCGTTTCACACTCGATCGCCCCGGCCCGGTGGGGGGCGACGGGCAATTCGGCCAGCGCCAGCGCCGCTGCGTTGGGCTGGGGTTTGATATTGGATGTGGCACCCGCAAAGGCATACCAGTAAGTGGTGGCGGCGTAGGTCAGCGTCGTGGGCGCCCACGAGATCAACTCCATGTCGAACTGAAATGAGCGCTGGAACGGGATCCCATCAAGGTTGCGCGTGCGGGTCAGCGTGTTGTGTCCCAGGGTGCTCGGATGGTCGGTCCGCGGTTCGCCGCAGAACGGCGTGTGATGGACCGGCTTGGGCGCGTAGGAAAAACCGTAGTAGTCTTCCGTGCCGGTGCCCATGTGCGAGGGGAACGATTCGCCATCCACCCAGATCTTCTCGTCGCCTTCGCCATACCAGGTGGCCACGGGATTGAAGAGGGCCAGGGTATCGCCCACATAAACGCCCCGGCCACAGACCGCGGCATAGTTCCAGTCACGCAGCGGGGGGGTCTTAAGGTTCGCCTCGTGGTGCCAGACGGCGTGGAAATGCATGGAGCGGTCATCCCACGACCATGGGCTGATGCTGGCGTGCAACGCCAGTTTGACCGCCTGGGTCCCCAGGTTCGTTAGCGTTATATGGGCTTCTTTCTGGTACGGCATCACCCAGCGGCACGTCATGGTGCCGTCGGAGCGCACCGTGCGATACCAGCTCTGGACTGGGTTGAGCCCCACCCCGCTGCCGAAAAAATCGCTCACGGGGCACCAGATGGTCTCTTCCCCGTCGGCGTTCATTTGCACCACCAGCGAACGCAGTTGGCCGGGCGTGCTTTCCGCCGGCACGCGCAATTCCAACTGCCGCACAGCCTGGGGGCCCGCGGGAAGATCCAGTGCGGCCGTGCCGCCCCCCGGCAGATCCTGAACCATGCGGCAGGTGTGCAGGGGCGCTGCCTCCGGTGGCGTCAGCAACGTCTTGTTCACCCGGTCGATGGCCGGCCGGAGGGCCTCGACCGTGGCCGGGTTAAAGGTCTCCACTTGCGTACCGGGGGCATAGGTGCGGTAATTGATCTGGTAAAAGCGGGCACTGCGTCCGGCTTCCTCCCAGGTAACCTTGCAGTGCCGCGCATAGGGGATGGGCAGATAGAGCGTATTGCCGCCATTGCCGTCGGGCCGGTAGCCCGGATGCCGCTGCGCCAGGGGCGCGGCAATGTTCAACACGCCGCGCAGCAGGTCGTAGGCCGGAAATACCACCACCGGTTCGGCGGCGTCATCCAGATAGATGCGCAGGCGGCCATTTTTGTTGCCGTCCGTGGTCAGCCAGAAACGCACCATGCAACCGGGGCCTGGAGTGTCCAGCAGCACCTGCTCGTTGCGCCCCTGTATCTGGTCGGTGCGGATAAACTGATTCTGGTCCTGGTTGGCAAACCAGCCCGGTTTGTCGGGGGCCACCTTGGCGCGGTCGTAGCTGCTGGCCTGCCGGCAGGTGAACTCCGGCTGCGGCCAGCGGGCCACGGCTGCCGGGTCCACCATTTCCAGCAACAGGGATTCGAGCGTAATGGTCGGCGCGGCGCCGGCCTGGAGCGCCGCTAGCGGCGCCAGCAGCAGGGCGGCAATCGCGCAGATGGTCAGGCGGCAGATCATCAGCCACGCACCGGCTCTGGGACGGTCGGTTCGGTTTCCATATCGATGCCCAGCGCTTGCTGCATATCCTCCAGGGAAATGCCCTTGGTTTCCGGCACCATGGTCTTCACCCAGACCAGTTGCAGCACCATCATGCCGCAGAAAATGCAGAAGACATAACCGGGCGCAAAGGCCGCCATCATCAGCGGGAAGAACGTCGTAAGCAGCGCCGCGAAGATCCAATGGGTGGCACTGCCCAGCGCCTGCCCCTCGGCGCGATGGCGATTGGGGAAGATCTCCGAAATGAACACCCAGATCACCGCCCCCTGCCCAATGGCATGCGCGGCAATGAACGCGAAGATGCACACGAGCACCATTATGCCGCCGGGGCCTGCGGCCTTGGAGGCCTGCTGCAATGCGGTATCCGCGAGCGCCTTGACGGTGTCCAGGTCGGCGTCGGCGGGGAATTTCACCGGCGCGGCGCCCGCGGCGGCAACGGTGGTGGCCGCCTCGAGGTTCTCCTTCTTGGTCGTCAGTTCGCCCGTGAGCGCCGCCAGGCGTGCGGGATTGGCCGTGCGGAGGCTGCCCACCGCGGCCTTGACATCCACCGCGGCGGAGGCGGCTTTGAACTGCGGCGCCCAGGTGAAGAACGCCACCGCGCAGAGTCCCAGCGACAGGATGTAACCAAACGATCCGATGAACAGCAGGGTGCGCCGGCCCAATTTGTCAATGAGCCACAAGCCGACAAACGTGAAGACCAGGTTGGTGAACCCGATGCCCACCGATTGGGCCAGGGCATTTTCGCTGCCCGTGAGACCAAAGATACGCGGCGCGAAGTAGAGGATGGCGTTGATGCCCGAGAGCTGATTGAAGAAGGCCACCAGGATCGCCAGGCAGATCGGAACGCGCAAGCGCCATGTCCAGAAACGCGCCGCGACGACACGCTGCGAGGATGCCGCAAAGATCTCGTCGGCTTGCGCCCCCAACTGGGCCGGGGTGGCCTCGGGTGCAATGAGTTGGAGAACTTTCAGTCCTGCGGCCCGGTCACCTTTGCGGCCGATCAGCCAGCGCGGGCTTTCCGGAAGGGTGAAACACATCATCGTGTAAAGGAGGGACGGGAACGCCGCGACGCCGAGCATCCAGCGCCAGGAATTTTCGCCAATTCCGGCTAGTGCGGCGTTGGAGGCAAACGCCACCAGAATGCCAAAGACGATGTTGAACTGGAACATGCCTGCGAGTCTTCCGCGATAGGCCGGCGGCGAAATCTCGGAAATGTACAGCGGCGCGGCCACCGTGGAGATGCCGATGCCCAGGCCGCCAATGAAGCGCGCGACCACGAACGCCGTCACATTC
>Ga0316217_10003462_pt1 | contig 17960 bp, 2 predicted proteins | sample 1anoAmetaG_FD_203633 | JGI IMG/M metagenome (GOLD analysis project Ga0316217, IMG submission 203633) | Freshwater microbial communities from Trout Bog Lake, Wisconsin, USA - 1anoA | ecosystem: Environmental > Aquatic > Freshwater > Lake > Hypolimnion/Profundal zone | place: USA: Wisconsin...
GAGGAAGGACCCTGTTGCATCTATAATAAGGCTATTAGTTTTTATCATCGATTGATTTATAACTCTAAAATATCACTTAATAGGTTCGGGGAACTAAGCCAATTCTCAATAGCACAGTTACTTTTAAAGTAGACAAAAAGGTTCAATAGCATGAAGAAATGAAAAAGATAAAAAAGTGCTTAAATACTCAAATGTTCGTTTTAATTTAAGGCCTAAATGTCTATTAAATAAAAAAAGTTATAAGACAAACTTCAATTTGAAGGGAATATGGGTTTTTAAACTTTTCCCAAAATTACATGAAGAAAATTATAATTACTCCTTTTAATTGTCTTGTATAGGTTCTGATAACAAGCTAGCAGAAAATATTTCTTATCATTTACTCCATTAATCGTTCTAATTTGAGAATAATCACCTGGGTTTTGCAATTTAGAGAAAACATCAAGCATTTAGCCTTTTGCTATATCACAAAAAATAAGAGTCAATTAAAGAAGATTAGTTGAGAATCACTCAAAAGAGGTAAACAGAAGATTTTTCTGATTAGCTATTCACTTTTCCTTGATACATTCTTGCTAGAAACATTTAAAATTAGTCTAAAATGCTAGTTTGTAAATTCTAGATTTAGATGAAATAGGGTGAAGTTTCTACTCTTTATTGACCTTTTCTAAGTTTGGGAACCTATTTTAAAACAATAGAATCTATATTTAGAGTAGTCTCATCATATTATTATATATAATGGGTACAGAATCAATATTAAAGATATTGAACAACAATCGAAGGTCAGTTTTCCGACTTTTCCGAATAAATAAAGAAACAGTTGCGAGTGGAAACTGCCAGTTGTCCAGTAACTTCATTAAAGTCCTGTCCTAAGACTTTTGCTTGACAGCTAAAGGGATTAACTCTTTGACCCTCTCCTACCTTCCTTACTCGAGTTTTTTGTGCATAGTCAAGCTAGTATTGAACATTCTAGCCTGTCAAAGGATCAATCAGCTGAAAGCAATTGCCATAATTGCCTGTCATCATTTTCCCCTTTACTTCGGTCAGTCTAAATTTATCGGAAAGGACTTATGCTTAGAAAAGGTCACAAACATGCCTTTGTATGGTCTAATCAACATAGACGTTCACGAAGGGCTCTCTATTGTTCCTCAGGTCCCAAATTTTCATAGAGATCAAGTCTCTTGTGACAACTTTAGTATTTCCTTCCAAGAAATTGACAGCACTGTATTGATTGATAATTTAGCTCAGGAAATTTTTGTTGTCTCTTGCTGATTTGAATTATAGCACACTTGGATGATTGAAAGATGTTCTAGAATCGATTATATTTAGTTTGCCCAAATTTGTGCCCAAAACCTGCAGACATTCTGTTTGCTTGCTTATATTGGCACAGGTGACCTTTTATGCTTGCTAAAGCTTATTCTAATTTCCTTCTACTAGCTATCTTTGAAGAAATGGTCTACTATTCTTCTAGACATTCCATAAGTATAATGACTTTTCGTCTGCGGTAAAGATAAACTCTTCGTTCTGAGACAGCTGCACAGAGTTGAGAGGACTAAAGGAGAGATTTTTATAGTTCTTCTTTACATTCAAACTGAAAGTTGGTTCTTCTCCTGACCAGCAAGTTACTCTTTTATCGCATCTTTAATGCATCTTCCAGAGTTTGACTGTGTGCGAATTTGCGGTTAATACCTTCAGGTATTTTCCTTGAGGTTGAAACCAATCTATAAACATGACTTCTTATCGAACACTGTGGTTTTTGAGAGGGTCGAATTAAGGCAAATGGGCCTGTAGTTCGAAGTAATACTAATAATCTTGTTTGAGGTGAAGCTCAGAGTCGGTTTGGAAGACAATGAACCTGCCAGCTTTATCCCCAACTGCTAAGTATCTACCAGTGTGATCAAATTTGAGAGTAGTGAGGTTGTCTTCTTCCAGAACCTTCTAGCTTTGGCCTTTGTATCCAAACAGTTGAGAACAACTGTACTTACCAGATGACTAATTATATAGCTTCATATGTTTGTTTTCTATATTCCATAAATTTAGAAAAAAAGCGTATTTAGTTCGCAGAAACCCAATATGACTTCTACTAACCGCGAAAATGTTTTAGAGATGCCCGTAAACACTTATCTCTATGGCTCAAATAAAATTTAAAACAAACAGAATTTCTTTTAATCGTTTCCAGTATTTCCATTCTGCACTTTTGGCACAATCTCATATCAATAGATAACCATAAAATATCTTTAAACCAAACAAATTTACTACCTAAATCATCTATTTTCGATTCCGGGAGGTTTTTAGGCTTCTTTCTCGTGCGAATTGCAGATCATTTTGAGAATGGAAGACCGCGGAAACCTTTTTCGGATATTTGACTACACCTGAAATCTGATTTCTTCGAAATTTTGATATTAAATAAACGATATAGTATTTTTCGCGTTCTTTATGGAATGAGCCAATAGAGATTTAATTTTATGTCGAGAATTCTATAAATTAAATCATAGTTTTAAATGATCAATTGCAAAATAAAACTTAATAAACAAACCCAAGATGATAGACAAAGAACTCGATTTAAAAGTAATTATTTATTGTATCGCCTATAGCCAGAAATAGGCACTGAAATCTTTGGGAAATAGAGCCCAAAAGAAGAAGACGTAACAATGTATAAATGCAGCTTATTAGGCTTAAGGCTAACTGCTTTTGCAAAAAAATCACTAAAATGACGGAAGAAGCGCTGGAAAAAGCCACACAAATGATTGAGCTGCTTAGCTAGGAAAAAAATGAATTAGAAAATAAATTGCAATCACTGAGTTAAGTACTCAAGCTCAAAGAATCCACGATTTCGCAACTGAGATAACTGATTGAGTAATAAATAGAAAAGCAATAAAATTTGACTCCCAAAAAGCATGTCTAGCAGTAAACTGCCAAAGACTAATCTACCCATGTAGCTTGTGACTTGTTTTTTTCGTTTAGCCAAGCCAGAAGCAGATAATTTAAACGCACAAGTACCTTTGATATGGGGATTTATGGAAATAAGTCTGAAAAATACATCGCAAAAGAATTTTAGCCTTAGGAAAGCTCAGAAAATATTGTAGGAAGCTTGATTGAAGGGATCTCTCGTTAGGCAACATAGGTTGATTCGTTTAAAGAAATGGAGAGGATGGTCAACATCTAAATTCAGAGAAGCTAACAAAGAAATGAAGAAGTTAATCTCCAATACAAATAAATAGAAGAGGAGCTTATGTTGTATTAAAGCTAGTATATTATAGAAAGTGAAGGAAAATTGACGACTCTTGAGAGCTCAGGCAAAATTGAACCAGTTCAAGATCTCATAAACAGATATGAGAGTACTATTTTAAGTTTTAGATAGTATTCAGCTTTCCAGAGAGCTTATATTTGCTAAGCTAACAATTTTATAGCCAAAATAGGACAGTTTTTTAGTGCAAAACCTGGTTGCCCATCGATTAGTTATGATCAATTAAGTAAAATTTTAGAGGACTTTAGGAGTTATGCCAAGAAATTAGCTAAAACTCAAGAATAAAACCAATAATTATGTCAGATAATTGACTAACTGGTCAAAAATATTGCAGTGATAAAGCCAAAAATAACCATAAAATGATCCATAATATTTCAAGCTTTTGAAAATGCTGAATACTTAAATTATTTAAAATCTATCAGCTTACTTTTTTATTTGGTTGATATAAGAACTATAAAACTCTAAAAACGGGTAATAAGGAAAATTTAAATAATGGGCAATCAGTTGTTTCCAAAAATATGACAGAATAAGATATTTGTAGCAAATTTCGCTTTTCTAAGTTAATCTAACTTCTTATCGATAGTCCAAAAATTATCCTTTATTAAGTTAGTAATATTATTTTAACACAACTCATTACAATCCAAAATAATAATATTATTAATGCAAGCACTTTACAAAAAGAAAAGTATAGTACCGAACAGTGTTTTAGCTCAGTGTTTGGCCCAAAGATAAGTCATTAATCTATAGAAACTACAATTTCTAGCAAATCTAAATCCTGGAAATCACAATGAAATCTTTTATCAAAAGTCTTAAATCTAAAATATTGATATTCGAACATTAAAACTAGCTGCAAAAGGTTACTCCAATAACCAAAGGTTTAGAAACTAGGAGATTCGGCAAGAGATATTAGATCTGTTCTAAAAAAGGAACCAGAAGAAAAAGAATCGCCCAGTGCTGGTTTGCTGTTGATTATTTGTGTTATCGTAGTTTGCCAATAATCTTTTTTATTTTTGGAATCTATGAAACTCAAGATTTGTATGATATTGCTAAAACAAAGCAATTTAGCAAAGTAAGCTTTAATATCGTTCAAAGATAGTGATCCAATACTTAACTAGACGTTCTATGTTTATGATATATTTGGATCAAGCAAAAAGTTAGTACAACTTCAAACTTAATGCCTAAAATATATTAAATAAGCTGAGGTGATGAAAAGCGATTGATTTAGTAAACCTCTTAAAAATGATCAAATCAATAAGTTTCTTTTCATTTCACAAAACTTACTGATTTTTTTCTAGATTTCCTAGAAAAAATTACTTCCTGTCGGTTTCAGCTCTAATTTACTTCGAACGAGATCCTATTTTTTGCTTGCTACTGTTTTATCCACAGAGACAATTCGAGAACTTATCTCAGGTAACCTGGCTTTTGGTATTGGCATCACTGCCCTAAAATTTATTTCCACGAATTCATGTTGTGAGAAAATCTGTCTTTGAGAGCTAAAGGCTTAGCTCTCTTTCTTTAGTTTTTAGCCATGTTGAATGTTATTGAAAGTCGATTTATGACGAACAGTCCTTTTAATATGTCCACTTCTTTGTATCAGCCGATTTACTTACTTTTTCTCATAACGCGAGAAGTTGGTCAATTCTTTTTTGTTGAATATTGGTTCACTTATCCGAATATCTTTGCTTGTATAAGTGGAAATAACTCCTTGCTATAATTTTTCGTCCTTTTAGAGGAGCTATTCCTATAGAGATTGAGAACGATATATATTCATTTTTCCCGAAGTAAAAACCTCATTTTTGGATACTTTTTCTTTGAATTGTTACTACTTTTCTCTAAAAGTGTTAATAAAAGTTTGGTTACTTTTGTTGCGATTTACGAGGCTATGAAGCATTCTATGTGTTTACCACACTTTGTTTTCTGGAGCGAGCTACTAAAGAAAGTCTTCTCTGCAAATAGCCATAACTTCACTCAAACTGGCTGCGAACCTTTTGAGCTTTTTAGTTTCTTTTCTCTTTAGTTTCAAGGTTTATATTTATTCTTCCCTTGAGCTTTTGGCTTTACTTCTGAGCAGAAGTTATTTCTTCACTTCTTTTTCTGGATTATCGTGAGATTATATTTTCTAAGCTTTTTGATTTTAGTGGGGTATTTCGATTTTCTATGCTTTTTACTGTTTTTAAGGTCTCTAAACAAATGTGATTTGCAATTCCTTTGGTTTTAATTGAGAATAATAACTATTTTTAATTTTACCCAAGGACTAAAAATCGCTTATCTACAAAAAGTTAAGCGTTTGACGGAGCCTTTACAGCTAAGTCTGCATTTTTTGAGACAAATATCGATTTGTTATTCTAATAAGCCAAGCCGGCTTAGAGTTCGTTTCTGTAAGCCCTTTGAGGCAGCATTCTTTGAATTTTATGTAACTTGCAATATAATATTCATTAGCTTAGCGTCTTAACTATATTGCATTATAAGTGATTTCCAATATCCTAGCCGCTACTCTTCTTGTAAGAAGACTATCTTCTTCTTAAAAAGCAAAAGTTTCACACTTGGTCGCTAAAGCTAAATCCTTTTCTTGATGAGTTGTATCCAATGCAAGTCTTTTCAAAAAATCTCTGCTCTTTGAGATCTCTTCTAATTAGGTAACAGCTTGTTGAGGTTATTCTTTTTTCGCCAATATTTTGGAAGTATAATCAAGCAGCCGATAGTGTTCGTCTTCTCTTTGCCTAACTCTTTTTAAGAATAAATTTAATTCAGATTAAATTTCCTGCATTTATTTATATGCCTGCTGATTTTCCATTGAGTTATTTTTATTATTGAATGTAATGAATAGCTATTATGATTAAAATGTATCAAACGGGGCGGTTGGCTGCCTTTCCTCCCAGATTTAAAACTATGTGGGCTTCTCCTGTTTTAGATTGATGCTGTTCAAGCAATTTTAACAAATTTCCGCCTTCGTTTTGCTGCTGCTTTGCACGCAGTTATTACAATTAACGTTTCTTTCTTATCTCTATTTTGTTTTTGCTAGGACCCTACCCATGGAATTTGGCACATATGTAACGATATGCTTCTTTTGGCTTCATTAATTTACCGCTTGCGTTTCTGTACTAAAGTTTAATTCTGTCATTTGGATCATTGTAAGAAATAGATTTGTCATTATGCCTTCCAATTTGCTCTTCTTTTCCTAATAGCGCATTCTATCTTAGATAGCTGAGAGTTCCTGCTAGCCCAATCCCAACTTCCTTGTCTTCCAAAAACTGGACTTCTTCTCTCATCTTTTATAGCTCTTCTTTAGTTAAGGTCTTTATGTCAGTTGGAAGTTCTTCTTACTTTTGGATGGTTTTCTTTGTTAATCTTTCAGAGGGCAAATTTACAAACATCGCAGAAGAAGTACCACTGGCTACTTCTTTCAAATCTATATTTTTATTCTGCCTCAAACCTTCAGTTGATTTGTGAGCAATTGGGTTTAATTATATTTCAACATTATTTTTATATTTTTTTGCTTCTTCTTAGTCTTCTTCTTTTATAGCCTAAAGGATATTATAGCTCTGCTATTTTTTGTGGGTTTATGCTTTCTTTCTTGCTCTTTCTAATGATTTGAGCAAAATTGATTCTTCTTCATCAACAAAATTAGAACTTTGCACAATATTTTTAATACCATCTTCTAGAATTCTCTTTTTCTTGAGCTCGTCAATAGAGCCTTTTATTATTTAATCAGCATCGATTTACTTCTTTATTGTTGAAATATTATCTTATGCTGTATCTTCTAAAAAATTCAACAACTCTTTTGTGTTTATTTTTGACTTGAGCTTTCTATCTTGCTTTCCGGAACTGTATTAAGAATTCAATTTTATTACTGAAGATTCGTTTTACTAATAATCTGTAGCCAAATGGTTTCTCTTTTTGTTTATAAACTTTAATTTTATAACTCCGCCTTCTGAAACTTCCAATAGGTTAGGTTTATAAGAATAATCATCATAGTGTGGAAGAATTCCTGAAAGCCCTTAGTTTTTTGCTTAAAGATGGCTACTTGCAGCATCAGAAATGGTTTTGAGTTTTGCTTTAAGCTCAACATTATGCTTGGCTTGCAGATCTTGTTGTATGTCATCATTTTGTAGAACGTCTTATTCGTCAAGATTGAGTTTTCCATCGTTGAGAATAGGTCTATCTTGCAACGTCAAAATAATTTGGTCTTATAGATCTTCAAGGCTATGGGCGATTTTGAACTTTTTGCTCATTTATAAGAGTATTATTATATAATTTGAGACAGTGATTTCTATATTTAAGCATTTCATAATTATTTTTGTGTGAATTCGTCAATCTAGCAGCATTAAATTAGTTACAAGTTTTCTAACAACCTTAATTAATTCTTCTATTAAAAGTAATATATTTTTGTCCCAAAAGTTAAAAATATCAATGTTTCTTCTTTGAATGAGTCACATGAGAAGATGTATATATGCTCCCACTTTCTTTTAAGTTCTTTCCTGAAAACTCATACAGGCTTCCAGATTTTTTTAACAGGTCTAAAGCTCTTGAAGGTTAAGGTGACTTCTTTTTTGCGAAATCTCTCTTTAGTTCGCCAGATTATTTCAAATCGCGAATTGACTTTTGCTTTGAAGCTCGTTATTTAACTGGACTTGCGCTTTTGTTCTGTTTTAGAGTCATTGAGCTTTTCAATAAGTTTTTGTTCTTAGACAAACTTTTTTCTTTAATACTCTTTGAGGATATTATTTTGGAGCTTATTTACTTTTCACTCTTGTCGTGTTTTTCCAATTGTTGGAGTTAAAGTTTGCCAACTGTTACCATATGAACTATTCTCATTTTCTTTGCCGTTTTATCTCTTGGGACAACTTATTCCAAACGAGAAAAAGAAGTTGAGCTTCCTAGCTTGTTCGATTTTTAAGTTTTTTCTTACTGTGGCTAAGTGATTTGCTTTTTGTTTTTTTTCTTAAAAGCTATCCCAGGACTATCTTCCTTTTATTCGCAGATTAATTAGTCCTCTTAATAATAAATACTATCTTTTCTGTAAGACCTCTTTTTCGGTACATTCAATAAATTACCCATTTCCGGCTTTAATCCCTATTTTTAACCCTACAAATTAGATATAATCCTTTTCTTCGGATCATAAAGCTAAGAGTATTAGGCCAATGAGTTCTCCTCTTCGATTATGTTTAAATTATTCTGATAGTGTTTGTGATAGTTGTTTACTAGATGACTAATAAATGCTGAGTTTTATTTAATGTGTTTGCACACAATCTAGATGGATTTTAGATGGAATATTTCACTTTTCTGAAGTTACTTGATTGAATGTTAGCTTTCCTTTTTTTTCTAATTTTTGCTTCTTTTTCCTGTAGCCTCAGTCTATTCCTACAGAAACCTTAGCTCAATTGATAGAGAGAAGTATGCTACAGATAATAAGATAATCTTTGTTATGTGACTTTTACCTTTTCGACTAAGTTTCTGTTATTAAACTAGAAAATTAGGTTATCATTGTCACTAAATTACAGGTAATTTAATGGCGACATGAACATAATTTTGGCGATAGTGAACTCCTATATCCAATTCTGACCACGCTTGATGCCTAGTAAATTACGATCGTTAGTACGTTTCAACTCTTCGGGCTCCTAAACAGCTAAATAAGCTCAGAAGTACTGATGCCAAAGGATTGTCTTAGTGTCTTTATGTTATTCTAAGGATTACTCTTCCAGTAATATATCTTTGATTTGACTTACATCATTTAGATTTGAATTGAGTTTCTATCTATGATATCGTTGTATGTCTGCATATTCATCAAAATCTGTAAAATTTCTCTTGCGCTCAATAACATACTAAAAGAGAACTCGATTTTGTCTGCTCCACTTTTACCTTCTTTACCTTCAGCTTTCTTTGATTGAATAGCCTCTCTTTTGGCTATCTGTTTTGAGCATTAGTCCATACCTCTGCGAAATAGAGACTTTAGCTCATTCGTAATGTCACTAGCTATTTTGAAAGCTTTTTTATGCCTAAATTATTGCATTTTTACTCGCCTATCTGTGACAATACTGCACAATATTGCAGCATAGCCTTTATTTGCACTGTTTTAAGCTTGAACCAATGCTTATTTGTGATTGCTTACTGCATATTCATAGTGCCACTGGATTTCAAATTTTCTTGAAGACAAGATTTGGTTATTGCGATAAATTTCTATAGCAAAGGTATGCACTCATCTAGGTTCCACTGCCTAAGTAAGTTTAAATTTACTTCTGATGCGCTGCAGCAAGGTTGTAAATGCAGACTAATTCCAATTTGCGGTCGTACTCTCGTTTATTTTGTTTTAAAAACTGAGTTTAGCTTGAAATACATTAATTTTTTCAGAGAGAAGGCGCAATTTTTCAATCGCTTTTTCTACTTATTCTTTTTGGATAAAATCATCTGCTTGAAGCAATATCTGATTGAATCGTTCTTCTTGTGTGAGCTCTGCTTCATGAAGAGTGATCCGAGATGATTCGCTTTCGCTGCTGCTGACGTGCCGTGCTGAAAAAGCCCCTGAATAACTCATATAATTATTAATAAATATAAGTTAACTAAGCAGCCTTGTTTACCTTCAACAAAACAAAATTGCCTCAAAGAGGTCAAATTTAAAAGTCCAAATATCCTCGAATAGGCATAACGAAAATTTTTGTATTATAGCAAAGCAAATTGGCGTTGAGTGATTTCTCATTTGTGATAATTATTGATAATTATAATCATAATCAACAATGAGCTAAACCAAAGTTGAAGAGGCCGTCAAAGTTGTACAAAAAGCTGGTAGTAGGCGGAAGTTGATACAAAAGGAGAAAAGAAAAGTAAGGAAATAAAATTTCAAGCTAACTCAAGTTTTTGACTAATTCCAAAAGCATCCGAGAAGTGCCTTGGGATCTTTCATGACTAATAAAGTTCATGAGTAGTGTGATTTTGATATGAGTAATCAAATTACGATGGGGCAAACCAGGAAGTTGAAGAAAAGACTCAGAAAATTACAAAAGAAGTTGCCAGAAGATCCTGATAAAGTTTTCAAGTAAATGCAAAAATACAAAACAAGTCTATATTAAGGGCATAAAAAGAAACTTTTCAGGCCAGTAAATGAGCTTCAAAAAAGAAGGGAAAAGAGGATGAAGAAAATGGAACAAAATAGTAAAAAGCGTAAATCATAAATACTGCAAAAAAAGTTGTAAAGATTCTAATGATCATTCATATTTATGGAATCTTCTCTTGGCTTTTATAGTGCATTTGAATCTTCAGCTTTTTTCAAATAAAAACTTTAGGAGAAAATTTGAAATCCATCAATTAAAATAGGGCATGAACTAAGTACTTCATATGAAATTTAATTTTCTTAGCCGAGGAATAATCTACATAGTTATGTTGGTTGATTATTAAAATTATCGATGAAAACTATCTTCTCTGATGCGAGAATTATTGATCCCAATTCAACTATTCAGCCGGGATCTCAAAGAAATATTCCTATTTTGGCTCAATTACCCCTCAGACTGAGCGTTTCTCCACATAGGCAGAAAACCTCGAAAAAGTTTTTCAATCCTATGCGTAACAAATCGTTCGCAAATGAGCAAATCCAAACAAAAAAATAGCTTGAAACATTGTTGAGAAAATAAAAGATTATATCAATAGGACAAAGAACTCAAATAAATGACTTATTAATACCTTTCCACGCATTTGACTGTGAGAAGGAACTCATGATCTTCCCTTCACTTTAAGTCAAAAAATTGACTTAACTGAAGCCCTTTATTTAAAGCTCTCTCATAAAAAATGAAAAGCATGCGAATTTGGAATTCAAGTTGGAAGATATAAGGAAAGACTATCATAGTAATATACTGGGGCCTTTATCTGTTGCAGCTGCAGAGTTTTAAAATCCCAAAAACTGGGCAACTTAAAGAAAAGTATAAGAAAAGTAAAAGCTAAGAAGCTCGGTTGTGATGCCACAAATCAACAGAAAGAAAACAAATCCAATGAATTCTCCTTAAAAAGAGGAAAGAGAGCTTAAAGTAAGTAGCCCATAAGTAAGCTCTCCATCTCCTTCAATTATAAATCGAAATCAATCTCTAATTCGACTTTAATCTACAGGTTTATCTCCTGATAAAAAAAGATATAAAAAAGGATATCTCAGTTATGTGGATGGTGGAACTTAATTTTGGAAAAAGCTGACGGAAAACTTACAATAATAGGCTAGAATACCAGTTAGTAGTAAGCTAATTACAGCCAAAACATTTTTTGGAATTGATTTGGATACATTGATGCCAATAGTTACGCTGAATGCAGATTAAGACATCGAAATAGCTTCATTGAGTAAGATTATGACATGCTATCTCTGTATTGTGATTAGTAAAAAGTATGAAGTTGATCTGAAGAGCTGTATCTATAGAGTTCCTGATTGGATTACTTAAACACCAGGAACATCGGCCTAGCTATAAGCTGGGGATGTGCTTTCAGCTTATGATTTGCTTTATGCTTTAATGCTGCCTTCAGGCAATGATGCTTCATTATGTTTGGCAGAACTAATGGGGAAAGTTCTTCAAAAATATAGGAAATCTGACCAAAAAAAGCCATTCGTATAAACATTTTTGGCCCATATGAACGCTTTTTCTAAATAATTAGAGCTAAACCAGGAGTGGGGTAATAGTTCAGGTTTATCTAATAATCCCAATTTCTCAACAGCCAAGGCTATAGTAGCACTTGCTGCATTAGCTTTGAGAGACTAAACTTTTAGCACTGTTGTAAATACTCAGTAATATGAAGTCAATATAAAAAATGATCGTTATGGCTTAAGCCGTAAAAGAGGATGGAAAAACACAAACAAGCTTTTGGAAAAAGGTTGGAGTGGTGTAAAAACAGGCACAACATAATCGGCTGGACACTGTTTAATGGCAAAAAAAGATAACATTCTTTTGGGAGTTTTTGACTGCCAAACACTCTCAAAGAGGTTTACAGATGCAGTCAAGTTAAATGACTTCATAATAGCACAAAGCCGCTGATCTTTTGATCTTACTACATTATTACTGTTTAAATCTGATAAATATGAAGTTTTAATGAAAATTTTAAAAATCAAACTAAAAAAGAAGGCTTGTAAAATTATTCAATGGTTATAGAAAACCCGAATTTTATTAACCGAAATCTGTTTATGATAGTATTGATTCATCTTTTCTTTGAATTTTTACAGGAAAGTGGCTCTCATTTATGCTAATTTATTTTTTGAAAACTTTGAAAAGATGTGAATTTCATTTTTTACTGCAAATAAAGATAATTATGTATTTAGAACGTTCTAAACGTTTCTCCTAGCCAAGATAAGTTATATGACTTTCTTGTGTTTTTTTCTCAAATTTCTCAAAAACCTTGGTTTTAGGCAGCATATGGGCTTTTGGATTTCTTTATCGTTGATTATAATATGCCAGCATCGAAAATGATACTATATTTCATTCCATTTCGTATGCAAATTCATTAAATCAAAAAGCCTTAATGCTTTATAGTTTTGCATCATAAGCTTCTAGAAAGTGAATTTATTAGCTTTGACTACAGTGAAGTTTATGGGTTTTAGTGTCTGGTAGATCAGTTACATGTAGATAACAAAAATGTTCAATATTTCCAAAGAGATATTGCTTCTTTTCTAAACTTAACGAATAAAGAAGTCTCTGAATGATGGCCACTCGATTATTAGCATATTTATGTCAGAAACGTAATAGTTGAATAGAGTTATCTTTAGTCTATGCAGCAAGAAAAAGGTCTACATTGAAATGTAGTTGAAAATTCTTGAGCATAGTTTATGTAACAGCTTAATCAGCTCATCGTAATACTTATTTTGAAGAAGGTAGATACAATAGAGGCAGAATATGTGGAATCTAATCTTTTGAGTCAAAAAGTATTCTTAATCTTCATATTGGGTCATTACTTTGTTTAATTACACGAAATATCTTTCCACTTATCTGACTACCTTATTCTCAGCCTCTAGCTTTTTACTAATTTCTAGCGTCATTTGTTCAATGTATTTATACTTGATAAAAAATGATTGTTTTGAGCTATTTTGGCTGAGTACAAAGTCATCTAACTGCTATCTTTATTAGGCACTATATTCAACAACTGGTTTACCCAAATATAAGTGAGAAAAGGCCATATAAGACAGTTATTTTAATTTAGCCTTTATCCTGCAAGGCACTGAAGCTAGCCTTTAAATGAAAAGGCTTAAAATCTTTTGAACTCTTTGCTCCTAATCTTTTATTGCTTTTAAATACATCCAGATTGAATAAGCCCTCTCCTAATTTAGCACAACCAGATATTATACAATTTCTGCTTAGGTGAAGAAATTGCCAACGATTTTCATGCAATTTTATAGTTCACCGATTATGGATTAGAAAATTTCATTATACACCATGTTCTTTACAGTAAGTTTAAGAAAAAAACGTCTCATTTTATTGAATGCCATCAGGTAGTAGATAGATTTTGAATTTTTAAACTAGTTTATTTCGTAGATCGTCTTAATCGAGTTAAAGTATTCTGCCATCTTATTTTTGTCGCTTCTTTCGTTGAAAATAACTAGGTTTTTCAGTATAGTGATAAACCATAATTGTGTGATTTGTTTAAAGTTGAAGATTTCTTAGAGATGAAGAGCTGATTAGCAAAAACTCTCTGAATTTATACCAAAGAGTTCTTATGTATAAAATTCGGGCAGATCGATTGGAATCTCCCAAGAAGAGAACTTTATTTTATCGACGACAGCATCAGCCTGTTTGTTATTTTAAAGTCGCATCTAAAATGTGTTAGATAGAGTTGATGGTAGTTTTTATTTGTTAATTTAGTTCATTTTAGCTAGGTTTTGTTGGAATACTTGAAGTATTGATACGTATTTACTTAACCGATGATTGATGTTGTTTGCTTATTTCACTTTTTTCTTGTGAAAGTTGCCAACTCCTTCCGCCATCGTCTGCTAAATTTAGTCACAGAACTGTTATGAAGTACAGCTATGATCTTTTAGACTGTGAATAAAGTTGATTTTTCTACAAATCTAAGTAAGAGCCTACATCTAGGTCTTTCTAATCTTGAAAAAATCGATTTCTTACTTTAAGTAGATTACGTTCTCGTACCAAAATTTATTTTTATAAACAATGTAGAAAAGTTAGCAGATTTTTTACAGCTATTGCTTGCTATTTAGGATGGTTTGATAAACTGATTGAAGTACTTGAGTATTTGCGAGTCCTAACATGACATAATTAAGGTAAATTCTTGGGAAAAGATCTAAGAGAAAGCCTGTTGGCTACACTGTGAAGCGGTCTATAAGAAATTTAATGAAAAAATGGATTGCTTAGAGTTTGAACTCTTTGATCTCCTCATTAATTAACTCTTTTTAGTCCTCGTTGCCATTTTTTTCTGAATCTTAAGAGAGGCAAGCTTAGAACACTCTACAGAATAATGATTTTTTACTCAATGAAATCCCACCAAATTTACATTTGATAAAGTCCACAAACTAAAATAAAAGAACTATGTAGCTTTATTCGTTTTATTTAACTAAAACTTTGGCTTCTTTCTAATTCGCTAGTAGTTTTTGCAACCTTGAACGCTCTTTTTTTTAAATTGAGCCTTTGAGATATTTTGCACTGCTGCATACATTTAATTCTTATAAGAAAATTCTTGCAATCTAGGCAAAAATATCCTATCTTTACTTGATGGCTTCTATTTTCGCAATCTTTTCATTCCTAAAACTCAAAGGAGAAGTCACTATACCGAAAATCTAGCTTGGATTCACATGCTAAATCGTGGAGAGAGCCTCCCAATCTATCAGCTTTCCTAAAAAGTTTTTTAATTGATCAGGAATTTACTCTAATTCAAATAAAAAGTAGAACAGCCATCTCTTCTATTTAGTCTACCAAGAAATTTACTGACACTTTTTTTGAATTTAGGCAAAGTTGTAGAAATATATATGATATTTTAGCTGAAGCATGAGAAAGTGAGACTATAAATTGGCTGTGCCTTGAAAAACTTTCACTTTTACTTACTATTTTCTCTCTCTTAACATCGACACTAAGGATTTTTGAAGTCCCACGGTATCATTCCAGTAAAGATCGACCAAACCTGTTCCGTTTGGGTAAAGTTTTACCATTTCTGGGCCACAGAATCGAAAGGTTCCTCTATAACTAACAAGTTTTGATTCACCTATCTTTTCTTTATTATAGGATGACAATCCATAGTCCAAAAATATCCATTTGTTCAACGCTTTGCTAAAAAGAAGATTTTAAGTTTTAATATCGTTATGAGTTATTCCCAAGGAATGTAAAGAGTAAAGACTTCTAAAAAGAGATAGCTTTTCTTACTAGCTAATTGCTTTAGAAGCCTAGCAGTATTCCATTTAAAATTCAATACAAGCTCTGCAAGTACTTTTCTTTTCTTTGTCAACCCTCAAAGGGACTTTGAAGTTCCGATAGACGAAGATGTCAAAACTATGGTCATCGATTTAGGGGGCAACTTCCAATGCGGAAGCTACTTTTAAGAGTGCGTACTAATGGATCATTTTAAATATTTCTTCCTAGAACTTCAAATCATTTTTTATCTCAATGCATTTGACAGCTTTTCCTTTTCCGCACTTAGAAGTGTATTTGTAAACTTTACCATAAGATCCTTCAGAAATCCAGCCTAAAGAGTGTATTGGGCTTGGGCCTTAGTTATTTATAATATTGATTTTGAGTTAATATGGTCCTAATTTGACGACTAGCTCAATGACTTCATAATTTCTTGAAGTATTGACACTAATGATGTCCAACTAATTTATTGATGAGCTCTCTTGGATTGTTATCTGCTTATTTGCCAGTCTATCTAATAAATATTCACGACTATAACTCTTTCCTTTGAAATTCATGACTTCTAGATAATTTTCTTTGAATTGTGACTCTACTGCTTTTGGTTGGATCTTCTCTGGCTATATTTCATGCGCCTCTTCAATGATTTTTGGCTACTGCTAATTCTCCAGCATGCCTAAAATTAAAAATTTATATTCAATTAACTTACTGTAGAATGTTTGAACTTATGCGAAACAGAATCTAGCAAACTTAATACAAAAGGACTTTGAAAAGATTATTAGAAAAGTGATCTAATTTTAATTATATATTCTATATCCTCAAAGTTCTCGAAAAAATCAATTGAGTCTTAGATTTTATTCCTTATACAAAAAGATTAAGAGGGCAGGTTAACTGAGCCTCAAGCTTAGTAAGAATAGTGGTTATAATTGTAGTCTAAGAAGATAACTAAACTTTTTATATTGAATTCAGTATGCCTAGCTTGAGAAGAGGGAAATAAGATTGAAGCAAACCCTTCCAAGCCAGTTGGTTTGCCAGAATTTAAAGTTAGCCAAATTAAGTTTCCCCTCTTGCCAATTTTTTATTTCTCCTTAGCTAGATGCTTCTTTTATAATTTCTAAAGTCGAGAAAATGAACAGCAAAAAAAAACAGAGTTACCTATAATCTAGAGGTAGTGAGAGACCTGTTTCTCCGATAAATGCTGAGGAGCCATAGCCGTAAAGGGGCAAAAAGCCGACTAATTTAACCTATCTTATAGAAAAAAAGTTAGCCAATCTGTATACCTTGAAAAAAAACAAGCTAATCTAACATGTATTGCGCAATTCGTACGGTCGACACAAATCTATAAAATACAAGCAATCCTACAACTTTCAGGAGAGCTGGGAAACCAGCAGGATATAGACAAACTTTTAGCAAAAGTACAGTCTACTCAAAACAGACAATTATCTGTATATTACCCTGCATTTCATTTTGTATGTGCTCTATGCCTTCACTGCTTGGTTCTACTCCGTCTACAGAATCTTTATGCTGAATAGCAACTTCTTTATCTTCATTGGGATAGTTATGCTTGCTAAGATAAGCGATGCGATTATAAAACAAATCCTTCTGTCCTAGACTTTTGCACATAATAACGATGCGAAAAGGGAGCTCAGTATCAAAGATTACTTTAAGTTTCACTGGCTCAGCATCTTATCCTTCCTCTACCTCATTTTGATTTCGATTGAGGATCACACTCTAGGAGATAATAAAAATCAATATCTTATTGCGGCCGATTTATTCTTTGCTTGGTCCTGCTACCAAAGATTTATAGAGATCTACTCAGCAATAAAGTTCAAAAGTTTGACTTCTAACTTTAAGAATTAGATTCAGATACTTCAACTTTTTGGAGGATGTATACTACTTGTCCACATTTTCGTAAATTTTGGCTTATTCAGGGGATAATTCTGTATCTAGTTTCCAAGACTAACTCTAGGATCAATTGGACAATGACTGTTTTCAACTTTGAGGATGACTGGGTGATAAAGTACGTTTACTCAGTTTATTTTGCCTGTACGACCGCTCTTACGGTTGGATATGGAGATATCACGCCTAAAAATATATTTTAAATCATTACCATCATGTGTGTTCAGATTCTAGGTATGTTTGCTTTAAAGAAGGTATCATCAACATCGGCTACATTGTGAATGAAATTGGAAGAGTTTTATCCAAGATTAATGAGAAAGAGGAGATTTTGTCCAACAATATCTCACAAACTGAAAAAATCATAAAAAAGTATACCTTACCTTAAAGTTTGGCCACTAAGATGAGATCTAACTTTATCAACAATCGAATCGCGAGCAAATAGCTCCATATTTAATAGTAAGACAACTTGCTAAGTAAATTTAAGGATTAGCTGCGATAAAGTATTTTGTCTTTTA
>Ga0316217_10003463_pt1 | contig 17958 bp, 14 predicted proteins | sample 1anoAmetaG_FD_203633 | JGI IMG/M metagenome (GOLD analysis project Ga0316217, IMG submission 203633) | Freshwater microbial communities from Trout Bog Lake, Wisconsin, USA - 1anoA | ecosystem: Environmental > Aquatic > Freshwater > Lake > Hypolimnion/Profundal zone | place: USA: Wisconsin...
CCCAAAACAACCAAAGTGCCCCTCAGAGCACTCAAACCCAAAGCAGCCAAACTGCTCCCCAAAACAACCAAAGTGCCCCTCAGAGCACTCAAACCCAAAGCAGCCAAACTGCTCCCCAAAACAACCAAAGTGCCCCTCAGAGCACTCAAACCCAAAGCAGCCAAACTGCTCCCCAAAACAACCAGAATACTTCTAATAATATTTCTGCTTCTGCTCAGAATGCCTCCAACAATCTTCAAACCAATTCATCATCTATAATGACACTTCCTCTAATTACTCAAACTTCCTTCGGCAATACAACTTCTTTCAAAAACATCTTTCTCTCCCATTCCATCCCAACTAACTTTGTCAAATCTGAATCCTTCTTATTTCGAGGGAAAATTCTAATACCCAATCCCAACGGTATTATCGTCAACATTATTTTTTCCAAAGTCTCCGATCAAGCTAAGATGACCTTTTCTCAATTTCTCCCAACCAACACAACTGATTTCAGCATCCTTGCTACTCTAAATATCTCTGGACAATTTTACTTATCAATTTTTGCTGGCTACTCAGGCATTACCAGTTCGAATGTCTACACTGTAAATCCACCTGCTGTAGGCAACATAGTTTCTCGATCACCTACGCCCATCTAGTACGCAGTTTTAAACCTTAAAGGGAACGATCTATCGGTTGAATGGAACACAACTGATCAAGTTTTGCCTTGCTTAACAAAATTGATATTCACGCAAGGCTCTCAGCTTCCTATCACTTACCTACTCTCTAATTATCAAACCTCTTTCAAGGTTATTTATCAAGATTTCGCTGCTTTTAGCGAAGGGACTGTAAATTTGCAGGTAACCCAAGCATTCAGTAATTCGGAAAGCTCCTTCGATAGAACTTCTGCCTTTTCTGCCCCTTTCAACATCATCTTCAACGCCACAAAGCACAACTTTGCTTCTTACAACAATAAAAGTGGCTTAAACCCGATTCCGACAAAGCTTGAGGTTTAGGGTACAGTGAAGTTGACAGGAGTTACCACACTTTCTTTGTAAAATTAGATTCTCTTGCAGACTCCCAGCAACGAATTCATAAGCTACTATATCGTGGCAAATGCAACTTCTAGCACTGTCCCTGCCTCAACAACCCTAAACATCACTCTAAATCTCACTCAAACCGGCGTTTATATCTTGTAGATAAATGATGCAGGAGGCTCAGCTGTGCTCAACTCACCAATTTACTGCGGAGATATTTACCCTCTGATACCTGATTTTGTTGACCTATCTCCAGGCTACACAGATACAAGCGCTTTACAAGAACCCGCATTACTTACAGATCGGAGGCAGTTGGTTTTAGACTTGATCAATAAAAAGAGGTCCTATTTTGGTGCCAGCCCCATTTATGAAGACTCCAACCTAGATTCTTTAGCTCAAAACTACTCTCAGTATATGATCTCAGCGAATTTCTTCGGCCACTATGATCCGAGTGGCAGAAGTCCTAAAGATAGAGCTTTGGCTGCAAACATCTCCGAAGGGGTCGGATAGAACCTAGCCATGAATATGAATTTGACAGAAGCCCAATTCATGCTATAGAGATCCCCTGCGCACTTAAGAAACATCGTCAAGCCAGTCTGGACCCGTGTCGGCCTAGGAATCGTACAGAACATGAATGGCGCATATTACTTGACACAGTAGTTCTCTTCAAGAGATCTCCAAAAATACCCACTTGCTAAAAGCTAACTTGCCGATATCAAGACCACCATCATCAACTATCTCCTAGGCAAGTATCCCTCGATCAAGAACGAAGATGCTGCAGCAAGTCAAATACTCAGCGACTACCAAAATTTGGTCGACCGGCCTGGTATTGTGGGTTACCTGTCTATTAAAGGACTAAAGACCAAATTTTTTGTTATTAATATGGTAGTTTCATACAATGGCGGAGATTTCATGGGCCTAGTGAAGCAGCAAAGCAATTTTACCTTGGATAGCAGCAACTACTCCCAAATCGGACTCACCGTGGCTTATACTAATGGAATGTTGGAAGTTTTTGGAGTTTTTGATTGATTATTCATCCATTTTGATCCAAAATACTTAATTATACAAGCTAATATCTTGTCTACCCTGATCAGGCAAACCCAGGCTTTCAGATGATAGATAGCTGGCTAGATTATGGTCGCTTGAATGATATATAAACATCATTGGTAATCCACACTCATGAAAAATCTTACTCGACTATAGAATCGTAAGAGCTTAGAGTAATATTTATGTGCAGAGTATTACTGTTACGAGAGGCAGTAGTGGACGCCGAAGTTTTAAGGGCTTTGTTAAAGTCCTCACTCTCTAAAACGATGCTGTATTTCTCATTTCCATCGTTTTTTAGTTTTAGTGTCTCGTTGAAATGAAATATCCTGCTATCTTTTTGGCTGAATTAGATGGCTAACTCATTCAGAGTTTGATAGAGCTCTGATTCTTCGTATTGCTCTACACCTATAGTCTCAACTACGACAGACTAAGTAAATTATACAACTTTCCGAAGAGTAACCGGTTTGAGGTATTCCCTGTCAAGCTGGCTGATAATGGATCTGATTGTGTTGTCAATCGCGAGGAGAGGGTTGCTCACTTGCTTGGCAATCTGCACAATTTTGAAGAAATACCCTCTAAACTCCTCAAGCAGCAAACTTTAAAATTCCTGGTAAGGAATGTGCAGCACGTGCCCCGAATGTCCACACCAATGAACTGAATACTAATTGATAGAAATATCAACAACGTACTAAACATACTCCTTGATGAGCTGGCTATACAGCTACCTCTTCTCATCGAAGATGTCCTAGATCGGACTGAAGGCTTGCAAAGTCTCTTCCCGATCTAAGAGATCTACCTCGTTGAATTGTAAGACGTTGTGGAGCTCACTAGATAGTCACTGTGGTACATGAAGGTCTTGTCCTATTTGATCTTTTATAGGTTTTGCTATTTGATAGCCTAGAGGCTCAGTTTTTTCACCAGGTAGAAGAAGCTCCTGAAATAGGTCTAGTGGTGCCTCTGCATATAGATATACCACTTGGAAAGCCCACAATGCCAAATAGTCATCTACCTCGGCCCACACCGACCTTAACTCTCATCCTTCATACTCACATCATTTTTGGCGTCCATAATCCCAGCGCAGAAAGAACTGTAGTTCTTGAACAAGAAGCCCAATTTTTACTGCATAATCCAAGAGGTACCTAGAGGGAGAGGATGACGTTGCGGAAGATGCAGTAGCGCATGTTGAATTCGATGAAGGCGTAGAGAGGGTCCTGGATGGACTCGATGTAGAAACTGATGCAGTCGACGAGAAGGTCAAGTAGAGCCACGATGGCTACTACTAAATTGTGGTTGGCATTGTGAGGGATGAGGTAGTTCTAGTAGTTTTAGTAGCCAACTTTGAACCAAGATGAAAAAACTTCCTCAATGATGCGCACCTCCTTTTATTAATTTTATTGGCTCAGGTCCCATTTCTAACTCAAGTATTTACTGAATTCCTCAAACAGCTCCTCCAACCCTTCCTGCTCCCCATTCGGGAACAGCCTATCGACCAAGAAATACTGGAAAGCGCTGTTGCAGTGCACCCCTACATTTTGTTTGCGCAGTTTGGGGAAAGGCAGTTCCGGGTCAGTTAACGACTCAGTAATTGATTCTATGACTTCAGTATTCATCTAGAAGTCACCTATGCAGTTCTGGAGGAGTGTGAACAGACCTTTGAAGGAAGTCGAGAGGAAATTGAGGACGGGGGTGGAGTGGCAGCAGATATGTGAGAGTTGTTACTTTTCCATTTTGATAAAAAGGGGTTATGAATAAAAGGGCATGTAGATCGACCTGTCGGTCTTGTTGAGGTACCTCTGAACGAAGCTGAGGTTGCGGGCTAGCGAGCAAAAGGCGCTCTTTTTGGAGGCAGGGGTCTCATCAGCTTAGATGAGCGCATTGATGGTATGAGTATCGAGGAAGGAGAGTATAAGTAAAAGGTTGTGGGGAGTGAGGGAATGGATCTGGAGTGCAGGGCGATTAGCAATTGGCAGTTTTTATTCCATAAATCAACTAAATTATAATGAAGTCCTCCTCTAATCATTCCTCATATGAACATCACCAGAAACGAACAAATATATACTATCCACCAAACCTATCCTAAATATCTGTTTCGCTGGCCGCACTTTCGGCAAATTAAAAGAAGAGGAGAATGGTTAAAGGTAACCCAACCCTCGAACTCACTTCATATTTTATCTGGTGATAGTTTAGCAATAAATTCAGAGCCTTCAATAAAAATTAACTTGCTGTCATTCAATAAAGCTGAAATGCCTCACACTCAGAGGTTTATACTGCACCGGCATCCTCCTTTTGTTCAGTCCGCTCTAATCACTACCCTCCCCTTTCTTCGGCACTACCCTCTCCTTCGTCTTCTGCACCTTCTGCCTCGCCTAGATCTCATTCACAATGTAAGCCGCGTCGTCATAGCTGACCTTCTACTGCTACATGTACTCCTTGATCAAGTTCAGCTTTTTGGCACACTCGTTGTAGATAAGAGTATTCTCCTACTTTTCTCGCTTGACTGTGGTCAGATAGCTATGGGTGTCGCTGGTGAAGCTGGACATGATTGCATTTTGATTTTTGAAGTGTTTGAGGAAGCGCCGGGCCGAAGTATTTTCAAGTATTTTGTCTCTCCTATTCGAGCAACAAAACTTAGTCCGCTCATTTTATTCGATCTCTTTGAGCAAGTTCTACTCACGGTTGATCTTGTTGAAGCCCAAAGATTTACCAGCATTGACCGAGCTGAAGTTGTAGCTGGCCAAACCTGTAACGTTAACCCTGAGTATCACCTGTTTTACTTCGGATTCCTGGTACTTATTCGACCGGAAGCTGAGGAAGGCCTTTTCTTGCCAATCTGGCTCGCTTCATTTTTGTATTAAGTCTCCTTCTCGGAGCCAGCGGTAGTTTACGCCAGTTCTTCCTTGATTTTTTTTACTAGATCCATGAAAGAGTACTTTTGGCACTGCACTAGGAAGCATACATAATGTTGCTGGAAGGAATGGAGTCGAACCTGAACTCGCTCTGGTGAAACTTGATGGGAAGAGCATATAATGGTTTAGTCTAGTCGATGCGGTTGATATCGTGCCAGATGGTCTTCCTCCGACCTCACTTATCATAGCTGTACTCGATTTCATCACTTCACGGATGAGCTAGTGCGAATAGATCTGCCTTTCCGTTTAGGATGTTTTGGATGGATGCTAGCTGGTGAATTAGTTTGGGCAGATGTGGACCTTGGGGTTTGATGATGTGGTGGGGTCGAAGCTTCTCTTTGTTGGGGAATTAATTGCTGTGTCTAGTTATATTTCGCCTTTGCCTTGCATTTATAATTTTATTCGATGATGAGTCGAATAGAGCTTTCTGGGCAAAGGGATTGAAAAGAATGATAAGAGGAAGATAATTATAGAGCCTCAATATGGTTGAACTCCAACCAAGAGAAAGAAATCAGTAAGCATTACTGAACACAACAAATAGCTTAGAGTTAAAGTCCTAAAAAGATGTATAAACCGTAGGAGTTATATCCATCATTAAAGCATAAAATTGATTGTGGTATTTAATTGATCAAAAACATCTTCTGCTAAAATGCGTTCCCAAAGGTTTGAGTTGTACTTGAGGCAAATCTGACGCATGCTGTGGTCTGTCATTATTCAGCGTGGCCAAAGATATTTTGTCGGCTAAATTTATCCGGAAAGAGCGGATCTGTAGTGGAGCCAAGAGAAGTTCTTATGAAGAGTCTTGGGAAGTTAAGTTGAATGTGTTTATCTCTCCTTCGATTTGGACCCAATGCTTGCGAGTCGCAATCGGGTTACCATTGGCAAAACTTTCCTTCACATCCTCAAAATTCAAAAGCAGCCCAAGTTCTGGCAAACTCCAACTCTTCACTGTGAATTTATTGACCCTGATATCTTATTTTTCATTCATGTTGAACAGACGAACTACAAACTCCTTCTTGTTGAGTGAAAAAGTTGTGTACTTCAACCATTGGTAGTCGTCGCTTTGCGATTCGGCTGCAGGCGATGGCTGTGCAGTTTTGGGTGGGGTAACTGAAAGAAAACCCACTGTGAGCTAGTCGTATGTCCTTTGCCATAATCTCTCTGTATTCTCGTCGCTAGAAATGATAGCTATTTTATGCTTGAAAGTGTTGCTTACCTGGACAGTATATCCCTATCCAACCCCCTTATAGTCATCCCCGGCCAGCCGATCTATATTGACCAAAAGGTCATCATCATAAACCGTCAACCCCTGCGCTCTATCCGTGAACACAACCAACTACATATCTCAAAAAGTACCTTCTTGCTGCTGTCAGTTATGTAGCCAAAACTGCACATGGGGTAGGTGTTGGCATTTATCTTGTCTTACGCACGATAGTTCCACTCATAGTCCAATCTTGTGCCGATTTTTCGCTTGCTCACCAGATATCCATTCATATCGTGGAAGAATTATCCGTTGGATTTGATGGGAGATGATATTTTGAGGAAGTAGTCATACTGTATGTAGCTGTTTGGCTTGAAAGTTGTCTAGACATCCAAAATGTTGAGGCTGCTTCTGTCGATCGTTATGGTCACTTGGGCGATCTGACTAAGAGCCCAGATTCGGATAAACTTTTTGCCCTAGGCCACTCTTAGAGATGTGAACCTGCTTTAGGGAAAGGCAGTGAATTTGCCTGTGTTGGCCATAATGTATATCCCTGGGATTCTCCTTTCATTCTTTCTCATGCTCTGCCCATATTTGTTCCAAGTCTCAGTCTCCACCATCGTCACAGTATTTTAAGACCTCTGCAAGCTCAAATGTATAAAGTCTCCACCTACAACTGAGTACTTAATAGTTTACTCAGCTATTTCAACTGTGAACTAGCTCGATTAGTACTTCGGAACACTCTATTTCTAGGCTCTGCGGATTATTTCATCATTGCTGTTCTTTTGCTTGTTGAGCTTGAGCACATTCTCACCTGCCTTCAGCTCAGCATCGAAGACCAAACTACAGATTTTGTTTTGATTGCAAAAGATACTATCTTAGAGGTCACCCTCGTATTAGAAGTATCTTTCGTTAGGTAATGGAATTTAGATTCTTTGTAGCTTAGTCACGCCTTAATGGAGAACTGTCAGATAGATTACATCGTTGCTGCTCACAGGCTAAAGGTTGCAGTTTTTGGTGTTGGAGTCGAAGCTGCAGCGGATGTCTGGCATTCTGGCCAAATTAGTGATAGCTTTGAGTAACTTATCTGAAGTTTGGGTCATTCTCCCCTTAAAAAGCTCTTCAATATGATATTTAGAGGTGGCTGTAATGCCGTCATGGTGCTGCATTACTGATAGCAGCTCATCAGCCTAAACAAGCAAGTTTCTTAACCCTTGATCTTCTACTACCTTTTTCGCAGATTACTTCAAAAGGATCTTTCTGAAGAGGTTGGTGAGCCTCGAAAAATCTTTGCTAACAACTTTGAGCATAGGGTTGGTAGTAAAATATCCCGACCAATAATGATCTTGGTCAAAATTGGGCATGAAATCGCTCTACCTAACAGGCACCTCTCCTTTTTGCTCTAGCTGAATATCTCTAAGGTATTCAGAAGGGTTGCCGTATTTGTACTTAGGACATTGAATGCTTGATTTCTTGTTCAAATTTTCAAATGCAGACTAAAGGATTTCAAATTACTTTGGGATGAATTCCTCGAAATCGTTTCCCACGAATCTGAACAGTTTTCTTCTTTTGTATAATTTGGTCATGATTGTGTTCACACCATCGTAATCCCTCGCCAGGCTGTCTGCATTCTCTCCTCTGTAGTTGACAAACTAATGCAGGAAGTGTCTGATGTGAGTATAGACCCCGCCGTATTTCCGACCATTGGAGTCAGAAACAGCAGACCAGTAGAACTAAAGTAAACTTCCATTCTTCCTTTTGTAAATATAACGATCGTCAATCCTCTCAATTCCCTGAGCCTCGAATCCCAGCAAATGCTAAATCGCCGCTTGGGAATGGGAATGCCCAAAACTATCAGTAGCCCACCCAACTCTAGTTTCCAGTCCAAAAGTCTAACGCAAAAAGTTATGCCCAATAGTATATTGATCGATGATATCGTCTACATAGCACACTGCTTCGTCGTTCTCAACCCAGCCCCCGTTGGTTATTTCGAGCTGCCCAGATTTGATAAACTTCTTCACATTTTGCTTCATCTACTCGTTGATGAACTCATACCAATCTTTGAAAAATACCATTTCTGTGACGAAATATTTTCGTTGAGGGCTCTGCTCGAGAGCTGAGTACATCGAATTGAATATGGTTTTCGAATTCCTTTGGTTCATTTCGTAGAGAAATGAGGCTGGCCTAAAGTTGATGTCTTTGAGCTCGTTGTCAGTGTTCAGCCAGAAGGCATCAAGGTGGGGATGGAAAGAAACCAAGAATTATTCATCGTTGGGGCCGCATTGCTCACCTGCTCCCAGAACTAGCACACAAATCAGGCAAAATAGCCTAAAATATTAATTTTTGAAAATCATTTATAATTGAATAATCGTGTCAGCAATTAAGAAGTTATTTCTTTTCATAATAATTTTATTTCATGGAGGCGCACGAGATACAATAAACCCCTGGAATCGCCAAAATAAGCAAATCTGCTCTCCAATTTAGAGAGCTTATTGAGTCACTTAGATCCAACTTGAAAGCAAATCGGCCACCAAAATAGCCATTACCCCAAAAGATTCAGGTCTAAAAGCAAAAAGACAGCGAAGCCAAAGATGAGAGCACTTTAGTGAACTCATAGAATAAAGTAGTCTCTGCCAACAATAATTTTTTATTGCATAACTAATCGTAAGATGGTCTTAGGCTTAAATAAAAGATGGAGGTTGGAGACAGAGATAAGTTGAAGAAAAAGCCCTTTGTTTTAGATAGCAATCCAGAGCTCTAATACAGCCATTCAAAGGCCATAAGCAAGCTTCTAGAAAACTCTACCCAACACATTGAGGCTAAGCACATAAATGAATTAAATACTCGAATCACGCATAAAGCTATTGCCGACGCTTCAACCCAGTACTAAGCCTAAAGCCCTTTGCTAGTAAATTCAGTAGTCGCACCTCGAAACAATTACAAAGTGGGACAGATCCTCAAACAAAACTTCAAAATAACCTAAAATTAGATTCCAGCAGAAGAAATCAAAAAGATAAAAGACATTAATGAAAACCTCATAATCGAGTACTGCAAAAAGGAAAAACAAATCTCATAGAAATCAACCCCTTCATAGATATTCTCATTTTTCGCTAGCCTTGTGATCTCCTGCGGTATCGTAATCAGATCTCCCTTTATCAAGAAGTACAAGAATTGCATATATTTCGGGTTTTATATGTAAAGGGATCTCACTTACGAAGGTTTCTTATACTTCTACGATGGCAAAATATACTACGGCTAGTTTTATAACGGCTTCAAACATGGACTAGGTGTTGAGATAAACTTCGCCTAGCATACCAGGATGAAGGGGGAATTCAAAGAGGGGCATAAAACAGGCAAGTTCTATATCGAAAGGCCGACTTAGAGGTATGTTGGTTTTCTCGAAAATGGTTTGTACCAAGGCGAAGGTCGTCTCACTAAGGAAGACTACGTTTATTAGGGCATGTTTGACAAAGGGTAAAAAAATGGGTATGGCGAAGAGTATTACCCCAAAACGGGTGTGCGAATAACAGGCATTTTCAACAACGGCGTACTATAAAAAACAAAGGCCTCCAAAAGCATTCCTGAAATAAAGACAAAATCGAAATCTTTTTCGCTGAACAAAGAAAAAGATAAAGACAGATTAGAGCTAATCCGAAAGAAATCACTTTAAAAGCACAATTTTAGGATGAATAAAATCAAAGACAGAAGCTTCAGGGATAATGACTCTTAAATGCAATTTTAGGTCAATGAAGCTAATTAAAATAGGTTACATTACAATTCAAGCAAGTTAGAAGTTTATCGGCAGCCCATTCACAAATTTCCCAAAATCTGCAACTAGTTCGAATTCACAAACGAAATCGGCCACAGAATGGATTCTATCAGCAGCCAGCACGACCAAACTCGAGAGTATCTACCAACAGCCTCAAAACCAAGGCGGGCAGAGCGATAAGTAAACAGAATGCAAAGAGTTGCAACTAATCAGCTGTAGTAACCGTTGCCTGCTCATTGCTTCACAGTTTTGAGGGGTAGGAAATGATATTAATAAGATTATACTCCATCTCCTCTTCCACCAGATTATGCTCCTTGTAGCAGATTCTGAACCAAATCAACAAAGGAATAGACGTCAGGATTACTAGTGGAATGGAGAGTTTGGTCAATACCCTATGTCAGCACACAAGAGAGGTCTGCTCTCGGAACGACACACTCCTATTAATAAAATCTAAGTATAACATTTTATTTGATCATATGACTTTTAATCTAATATTAAAGAGATGTCAAATTTGGCCTCAAATTAAAGCTACTCAACTAATAGTTAAAATTATTAAATAAAAAAAGATATAAATGAGCTTCTTAATAGAGGCCATCGAGCTACTCATAGAGAACTAAAGCAGCCAACATCGAGCACTCTTAGAAATTACTGATTAAAATAACCAAAGTCAATCTTTGAAGGGCAATTAAAACCTCAATTTTCTGCAGAAAACCCTTGAAAACCGCAACTAGTAACTCATCTAATTCTGCTCAAGCGATAAACGGATCGAACTCTTTTTCCTACTTAACAATCTCCACAGAAATCTCACCTACATCCTCAAAGCCACCATCAACATCAAAAATTTTGAACTTAGCTTCGAGTTCAAACCTCTGAACTTCAATATCTCCAACTATTTGAGAATAAGTTCCTTCGAAATAAGAATCCATGCAGAAAAGAGCATCTATACGCTCAATAGGATGCGTTCGAATCTGTTTAATTAATTAAAGATATCGGTGTAGCCTAAGATTGGGCTCATCAAAATCCACACTCCCTTCTATTACAACGCCATCAAGGATCTGTTTCAGCTTTCCAAAAAGGTCAAACCCTTTATCAACATGTTCCAGAACAGTCTGCCCAAACTTTATTAGTCTTTACTTAATTTGATCTAGATTACTAACTAAAGTCCACACAAATATGCGCAGGAAAGTTTTTTGAAGGCAGAGCACAAGCTGAAGGAAATACAGAAGTATTCCAACCTGCTCAACGTTGTTGTCAACATTGGAGCAGAATAACATAGCTAGTATCAACATTTTATCAAGGGAAGCTTCGATCAGTAGCAGTCTCTCAGCAAAATCAATAAAAACATCATTCGAAATGAAGACTAGTTCAACAGCCGATGTCTGTATTACTCCGACAAATAAGAATTGTTCGGTGCAGTCACCAAAAAGGGCAAATAAGACTAACTACGTCTAAACGAGTCATAACGTGAAAAGATACTAAGAAACTTACAAATAAGTCAAATATCATCAATGCAGTAAGCTAACTAACGCAAATTCGTCTTCAATCCAATAAAGCTGGCCAAACCCTTATAATAACTATAGGTACAGAAAGAAAATAGCGGCGGGTTTTCTGAAATTTATAAAACTGAAGTGCTTTACAAACTTTAAGACTCAGTTTCTTAGTATCTAGATGCTGAGAGGAATAAAGAGACTTACAAAAGACGTATGATCATTAAGCGTGCCCATTCTACAGCCATACCAAAGCTCAAAAACTAAAAAAAAGATCCTACTCAAATTAAAAAATGCCTTAGCAATCTTCCTTCCTCGATATTATTTCCCATCATCGTCCAAAGAACAAGTCCTGCTCATGTAACACATTACCACACCATTCGGCACATTCAACCTTGAGAAATTCAGCAAAACCTACAGAAGTACACTCTCGCTGCATACGAAGATGTACTTGGGGTTTTCTATTCTGCAGGGGCTTAGGTTTTTGAAAGATTATTAGATTGTCCACTTGGATCTCAAGCCTGCTAATGTTATGATTGGCAATAAAGTAGAGGTCAAGCTTATTGATTTCGGAGAGTCCTATCATCCGTCTTTTGGTAGGCACTGTCCTGGCAATTCAATGCCTTACAGTTCGCCTGAAAACTACCACAAAACGAGTGATTTCACGTTCAAAAGCGATGTTTTTTCCTTTGGAGTCATAATGCACAATCTTCTGACTTCCAAGCATCCCTTTTACGTATACTCCGACAAGTAAAGATATAGGTCCTTCTTATCAATATCGGAGCGCTGGTTCTTTACTCCCTAAGGCTTAAGCTAGTTTGGATAAATGCATGTGTTTCCCTATATTTTGCTGCTGATAGGGAAATGCCTGAGTCTAGACGCGAATGCGCGGCCTGAGCTTTAGTGGATTACTTTGATATTTCGTTAATATTTATATTTTCACTGAACTCATCAGAATATCAATCATTTCCTTTATGCAAACTTCTTAAGAAACTGTTGATCACGAATCTAAAGAAGCACTTTGGCAGAATCTTGTTTAGTATTGCTTTCTTGATAATTTTCCTCTGATGCACTTTAAAAGTAATTTTCAATCTTATTGGATTGTTTGTCTGTCATCTTAGACGGAATTTAAACCAGAACGAACAGAGGCGTGCCCCAGGGGAATATAACAAGTCCTTTATTATTCAATATTGCAACCAAACACTACTTGAGCTTTGCTAGAAGCACAACCTAGACTTCATGATGTATGCAGATGATACTATAGCAATATGCAGAAATAAACACTAATTAGGTAGAAATATAAAAGCACTTGAAGAATGGAGTATTTAAAACAATATGCTCATCAACAAAAGAAAATCAGGAACTGTAGTGATGTATAAATGCAAGCCCAGGAAGTCAATTTTAGAGGAATACATCGGATACCCGTATTGTGCGAGTTATAAGTATCTAGGAACGGTCCTAACTAATCACATTGATGCAACGGCTCAAATCTAGCAAATTAATCAAAAGGCAACCGCAATTGAGATTAAATTACTACCATTTAGGCTCAATGCCAGCTACAAATTTAACACGAACTTCTTCAAGATAATGCTGAGTCCACAGTTTAGATTGATAGGAGTGTTATGGGCAAACGCCAGGGATAGTTAGAGGGAAAAATGGAAGTAGTATATAGGAAAAGATTCAAATCTTTCCTATGCTTACCAAGATCGATTCCAAATACAATGGAAAAGGAAATGTGTGGAAATTTCGAAGAGTTGGTCAAAAGGCTTGAGATAGCAATTGAAACACAAGAAATGAGAAATTAAGGCCTAGCAATGAGGAGAGATAAAGATTTTTAGTAGTTGAAAACTCATAAGTAATTACTAAAATTCCAGAAGTGGCCATGAAGATTTTGGATAATGTACGGGAGGAGATGTCGGTGCCATGGAAAAATCATGAACTAGACTAATTTAAAATAGGAACATCAGATCTAGGTCAGGATCAGGGAAAAACTTCACTGTTATAACAGAAACTAGAAGAGCTAGCAAGAAATAGTTAATCAACTGGAGAGAGAGATTTTTAAATACTGAAGGATTTGAGAAGTGGGGAATGATTAGCTTACCTAAGCAAAACATCCGAAGGATGATGGTTTATAAGTATAAGTATTGGTTTTTTTACTGGATTTCATGCTTTATAGCTTTGACGAGAAGGCTATTGTTGAAGGATTTGGCTCAAAAGCTACTCAACTAGCACCTGATTTGATTAGATTTTTGATTTACTTACATTCAATGACTAAAATGAATAGCAACAGTATATCTCTGTTATCAAACATCACAAACGATTCTCAAAGAAAAGCATATTCTTTGGTGGGTTTGGTAAGTCTAGGCCTGTTTTTCATTATTACATCAAACGCATTGACTCTATTCTTCTTCTGCCACTCAGGTTCACTTTATATATTTTATGGCTTATTCTGCTCAATTAATTCGTCATGCTTTGTTCTGAATTTCTGCCTCATCCCCTTGAAAAAACGTGTTACCTCATTAGACAGCCGCTAATCCACGAAATCGGATTTCTTCATAGAGTCTTGGATCCACTCTGGCAACTCTGTTTTAAACCTGCTTTCTTTGAACCGCTGGTCAAACAAAAAGATCATGCCGTAGTCTCTAGCATGTCTTATCAGTCTTCCTAATGCTTGGTTTAGACTTCGGATTGTACCCATGAAATACCATTATTCCCCTCTTAGACACTTTTATTTATCTTCACTTTGCAAGGCTAAGTATTCCAAATGACTCTTTTTCTCTATAATGATAGGGTCTTTGATGTTAGGATAAGGGATACCTACCATGATTACAGCCCTACACATTTAGTCAGGGAAGTCGATACCTTCGCTTAGTCTACCCCGGCAAATCATAGCTAAAAGGACACCTTTTGAGGAATAAACCTTCTGTTTGAACTCCTACATGTTAGTCTACCTGTTTCTCTCTTAAAAAATGATGTTTTTAAACTGTTAGAGGATTTCTCTTTTGGGAGATGTATGTAGGTAAGTCTTAAACTCGTATTGAAGACGAAAAGATGGGAATACCAGTAGTACGCCGTGAGGGATTTTCTTGCAAAGGACTAAAACTGACTACAGTAGTTCTCTGTATAAAGCATCTTTGTGCTTATTTAAGCCGTTGAAACTAAAAAGAAAGGGAGTTTTTTGAATGCCCCAACTTATGACCGTACAGTTGATCTGCTCTTTTTTTATTACGTGCTTGTTTTTTAGTTGAGTTTTGAAAGTCATACGAAGCTCCTTCTCCCAAAGTTAGAGAGGTTGTAGAGTACCTGAAGTCAAAATTATTGATCTTGGTTTTAACTCCATAATGTTTTGGAACTAAGCATTTAAAACCAATAGTGAAAGATCTTGACTAAGTGCGCTCTTCAGTTATAAACAATCTAAAATGATTGAGCTAGATGTTAGCCCAAGAAAGCTCTTGATTGAGAACAGCTGGGGCTATTAACTATTTGGCTTTGGTGACGAAATTTATAAATTTATTGAAACTAGTATAGAATCTATAGCTAGTTTCTTTTAATGTCTAGATTAGTCTCGAGCCCTAGATTATAAGCTTCTCAAAAGGGCGGATTAGACGAGACTTCATTTATTACCAATAATACTCTTATTTGTGATAAAAGGAATGCTTTTTCTAATCTGGTATACGACTGCCACAAAACATCTAAAAGATGTCGAACTCAGTCCTTTCCTTATTGATAATTTTCATATCGGGCTAATCTCTATTCAAGCCAATGCTTCTGGAGCTATTCTATTAAAACTGAAATAGCTTTTAGCAGTAAGTTCTCAAATTCTATTCATAATATTCTAAATCTCTCAATATATATGGTAGTTCCTCGGAATGTTTTTTTTCAACTTTCTTGAATGTTTAATAAACTAAAAGCTACTATAATTTTATTATTTCACGAATTGCCTTTTGCACAATGCCAATTTAGAGGACAAAAGATCTTCCTTAGCTGGCTGCCTAAGCTACGTTGTGAGCCTCGTCGAAGATAATAATGCTGTCAGCTATGATTTCTTTGTAGTTTGGGAATAAGCTGCTATTCAATAGATAGTTGTAAGGCATGACTAACAAAGTTGCCTCATTCTTGGTGTGCACTGGATAGAAATAGGGACAAAAGCCATTGCGTTATCCAATCTACCTCATTTTCTATACATCAAGTATCCGGTTGCTTAGCCCATGAGAGATAGTCAACATCTCTTACTTGTTCTTATAAACTTTGCATGCTTTCTTAATTTCATCAAGTTTATCTTATTCATTATCGTCTGCTTTTCTTTAAATTTGTAAAAGCTTTCTTTATAGAAGCTTGATTGCTACTGAGCAAGCTTATATTTTTTATTCTCCTTTAAGTTTGGATAATTATCCATTTATGCAAAGTTGCTATCTTGATCCAAAAATCGCCATTGTTGGTCGATAGCAAGTCTTTTCAAGCTATTTTGAGACTTGCTTCAGCTGTGAGTGGGTCCTTGACATATAAATAACTTTTGTCTTATTGTCATTTTTTACAAAATCGTTCTCTATCCAACTTAAAACTGATGAGAGTAGGCACAATGTTTTGCCAGTACCTGTGGGTGACTACAAAAGCGCATTACCTTTGCTCTAAAGTGCTTCTAAAACCCTCCTCATATACTATTGCTGAACCTCATAAGGTTAATGTGGGAAATATATAGTCTGCTTATTTATTTCAATTCGCGTTTGAGTGCAGGTAAGATCCTTATCTACAACAAATATTTATCCTTTCTTCCTAGATAATTCTTTACGAGCTTTACTGCGGCTTTGGCTAGAGTTTTCAAATTCTCTAAATATCTTTACTTTCTATGCCTACTATTTCTCCTTTTATTCCTGGCAATTAAGAAATGCATGCAAGGAAGAAATCTATTGCTTCTCATATTGAAGCTTTTCTTCGTACTAACCTTATGAAATACTTGGTTCTTCATCTATTTTCTGCATATGGTATTGTCTCCTTTCTTTTTAGATCGAAATTTTGGATTTCAACCGCGAACAACTCCTCAATTCTCCTACCTCAAGGGAACTTCCTTCTGAAGCTTAGATATCCAAGACAGTTTTTTCACTCATAGTCTCTTTCTTGATGCATTCCTTCTATGAGATCTCTTCAGGTTCAAAAAAGCGCCTCATTTGATATTTAATTAAATTGGCCTTGATTCCAAATTCGAGTGATATGAAGCAGTGCCAATTATATATGATAGCCACTGAATTCTGTGAGCATTCAGACAACATAATTGCGCTACTTCTGAGGAAGGTGGGAAATATTATGATTAACAAATTGTAAGAGTAACCATTTATAGAAAATAATCTTTTTGAAGTCTAATAACACCAATGTACCTCAAAGAGTCACTTTGGAATAGTCAATATGAATATTAGCATAACACAAACAAATGATTTTTTAGTCCGAAATCAAATAAAACTATAGTGAAAGTAAGATAAAGGCAGATTAGCAATAAATATGTTAATCCCCAAATTAATTCTAGGTATTTAGAAGTTTCTATATAGATATTAAACTGGATGCAGCAAATAAGCCTAAGATAAAGGAGGAAAGTTCAGCTGGGCTAGATAACCAATAACATTCAAGCACTCTCTGTTTTACAAATATAACAAAAATCAGGATTGCTGAAGTCTTAATTTTCTGAAACCAAAACCAAATTAGCGGTCGAAAATTTTCTATTTTCCTAATCAGCTGGTTTGTCATTCATGAAAGATATCAAGTAGGTAGATAACCCAAAGATTTTGTAAAAGGAGAATTCATCAGCCACATTATAAGACTTCAGAAGTTTTGAAGAAATTTTTGAACTGCATGAAATGCTGGGAGAAGGGGCCCACGGAGTGGTAAAGAAATGTATCCACAAAACCAGCGGAAATGAGTACGCAGTCAAAATACTGAAAATGGAGGACGAACACTTCCACTTTCTGAAAACCAACTTCATAAACATTAAGCAACTGAAGCACGAGTCCGTGATTTAGTACAAAGCCCTGTTTCTGAACTCCAAGCAGCAGAAGTGCCACTTAGTGATGGAGTACCTTCCCTACCCCCACCTCCAAAGAGGGCTCAAAGAGGCGGAGCTGAAAGAGGTGTTCTACAAACTGCTCGAGGCCCTGGAGTACATCCACAAAAGCAACATCTGCCACCGCGACATCAAACCCGAGAACATTCTCTACGACAGCGCAAGGAAGGTCTTCAAAATCATCGACTTCGGAGTCAGTAAAAACATGAAAAGGCGCGGGAGGTACGAAGAAATGCTCACCAAAACGGGCACTCTGTGCTACAAAGCGCCCGAGATGTTCGAGGGCGGCTACACTGAGAAGGTGGACTGCTGGGCCGTGGGAGTGACTCTCTACGAAATGGTGGTCGGCTGCACCCCCTTCGCCTCTGAGTACCACATTTAGACCATCGAAAACATTCTCCACCAAGAGCCGGACTTGGACCGTGAGGAGTTTAGACTCTATGACCCGTTTTTGAAGGATCTGATTGCAAGGCTTTTGAAGAAGAA
>Ga0316217_10003465_pt1 | contig 17952 bp, 11 predicted proteins | sample 1anoAmetaG_FD_203633 | JGI IMG/M metagenome (GOLD analysis project Ga0316217, IMG submission 203633) | Freshwater microbial communities from Trout Bog Lake, Wisconsin, USA - 1anoA | ecosystem: Environmental > Aquatic > Freshwater > Lake > Hypolimnion/Profundal zone | place: USA: Wisconsin...
TTTCTGGACACCCTCAACGGACTGAAGGATTCGATTCAATAGGGCGGGTGCGAGTGCGCCCAGACCGGCTGGCAGACGGTGAGGCCGGAGCGCGGCTGGTCTCCGACAGAGCCGCGCTCCGCCAGACGGGGCGAATGGTCTGGGTAACGTTTCTTTGCTCTCGTCCGGAGCGCGACTGTGCTGAAAGCCAGTCGCAGAAACGTTCGCCATGCGAGGGGCTCGATTCGCTCGACTGACCTTCTGGCTGGCCACGCATCTGCGACTGGTCTCCGACACAGTCGCGCTCCGCCAAAGAGATCGCCAATTCAGGGCTTTGATTGGAGCTTTGGACCAGGCAAAAGAATTTTGCCTTGCGCCCCCGGCCAAGAAGGCGTTTCGCCGGCTTAACGCATGGCAAAGCAGTGACGGCCGAGCCAAATAAAGCAACTCCCGCCCATTGCCATGCGAGAGGTCACGGACCGGCGCTCCGTTCGGCCGTGAATTGACGCGCCAAATTTCCTTTTCTTCAAGCCGTTTCCGGGTATTCTAGGGTGCTCGAATTTGTATTTTAATGTCATTTGATCATTCTGAATGGACGCCGCACACATAAGAAATTTCAGCATCATTGCCCATATTGACCACGGCAAGACGACGCTGTCCGACCGCCTGCTGCACCGCACCGGCACGATTGCCACGCGGGACATGGAGGATCAATTGCTTGACGCCATGGACCTCGAACGCGAGCGTGGTATCACCATCAAGGCCCATCCGGTGACCATGCTCTACACGGCCCGCAATGGCGAGATTTACGAACTGAACCTGATTGACACCCCCGGCCACGTGGATTTCGCGTATGAAGTTTCCCGCAGCCTGAGCGCGTGCGAGGGCGCGCTGTTGGTGGTGGACGCGGCGCAGGGCGTGGAAGCCCAGACGGTGGCGAACTTCCACCTGGCCTCCAAGCAAAAGCTCGAGATCATCCCGGTCATCAACAAGATTGACCTGCCGCACGCCAATGTGGCGCTGGCCCGGCAGCAGTTGGAGGAGGTGCTGGCGCTTCCCGGTGAACTGGCTATTCCCTGCAGCGCCAAGGAAGGCATCGGCATCGAGGACATCCTCGAAGCCATCGTCGCCCGCGTGCCGCCGCCCGCACCCACCGGCGAACCCAGCCTGCAAGCGCTGGCCTTCGATTCCTATTTCGACACCTACAAGGGCGTGGTGTCGCACGTCCGCATTTTCAATGGCGAGCTCAAGCCGGGCATGAGCATCAAGCTCCTGCATTCGGGCAAGAATTACGAGGTCAAGGAGGTCGGCAGTTTCAATCCCAAGCCCTACTCGCGCGAAAAGCTCCAGACGGGTGAGACCGGTTACATGACCGCCAATATCAAGTCGCCCAGCGACGTCAAAATGGGCGACACCATCACCGACGCGCGCAATCCCTCCGGCTACCTGGCCGGCTTCAAGGAGATTCATCCGATGGTGTTCAGCGGCATCTATCCGATCAATACCGCCGATTACGAGCACTTGAAGGCGAATATCGCCAAGCTCAAGCTGAACGATTCGGCGTTTGTTTTCAGCGCCGAGACTTCCGTGGCGCTGGGCTTTGGTTTCCGCTGCGGTTTCCTGGGGCTGCTGCACATGGAAATCGTGCAGGAACGGCTGCGCCGCGAGTACGACATGGACATCATCGCCACCTATCCCAGCGTGGTGTATCGCGTGACCCTCACCGACGGCACGACCAAGCAGGTGGACAATCCGGCGTTCATGCCCGACGTGACGTACATCGAAAAGATCGAGGAGCCCATGGTCAAGGCGTTCATTATTTGCCCCAATGAAAACATTGGCGATATGATGGCGCTCATTTCTGAAAAGCGCGGCGCCGTGGACCATACCGAGACGCTCGACGCCAAGCGCGTGATGCTCACCTCCCTGCTGCCGCTGAACGAGATCCTCATTGATTTCCACGACCGTATCAAGAGCATCACCCGCGGGTACGGCTCCATGGATTATGAGCCGGCGGATTATCAGGAGAGCGACATGGTGAAACTGGACATGCTGGTGAATGCCGAGCCGATGGACGCCTTTTCCTGCATTGTGCATCGCACCAAGGCTGAAAGCCGGGGCCGCGTGCTGGCCGAAAAGCTGAAGGAAGTCATCCCCCGCCAACAATTCCAAGTGAAAATCCAGGCGGCCATCGGCGGCAAAATCGTCGCCTCCGAAACCGTGAGCGCCTTCCGCAAGGACGTGACGGCCAAATGCTACGGCGGCGACGTTTCCCGCAAGCGCAAGCTTCTGGAGAAGCAAAAGGAAGGCAAAAAGCGGATGAAATCCATTGGCAACGTGAACATCCCCCAAGAGGCGTTCATCGAAGTGCTCAAGGCGTAATGGCAAAAAAACGCCCCTTCCGGCGAACCGGAAGGGGCGCGCGATCTAAATCAGATTAGAACGTGTAGATGAGGTTAAGCGCCAGCAGGAACGAATCGGCATCGCCCCCGGTGTTGCTGAACGCCGTGCCGGAATCAATGTGATCCCAGCGGAATTCCGCGCGGCTGATGACGTTGGCCCACAGGTTGTACTGGATCGTGGCGGTGACTTCTTCACCCTTGCCGTCCGTGGCCCAATAGTTGGGGGCCACATAGGCGTCAACGCCTTGCAAGTCAAAATACTCGCCACGGAGATTGAACGAGAGTTTGTCGGTGGCTTTGACCGAGGTGTAGAGACCCAAGATCCAGCCGCTGTCATTCTTGGAGTTGAGCACGGTCACGGCGTTGTTGGCACTCACCAAGTCAAACGCGGCGCCAAACGAGAGGGCGCTGATGGGCGTCGGAATGGTCAAGCCGGCGTAGTAATTGTCCTGGCCGTACTTGTCAATGTTGATCAACGTGCCCAAGTTCAGCGTGGCGCCTTTGGCAAAGCCAAAGCTGTCCGGAGCCGTAAAGGCCACGGCCGCCGCAAAAGTCTTGTCCGACGAATTGGACACAAACGGGCTGGTGGGCGTGCCATTGCCAAAAGGCCCTGACGTGGCATCGGCGATACCGGCTTGAACCGTGATGGCGTCAATGATCTTGTAGCTGGCCAGCGCGCCGACTAAGGTGGTGGGTTCCACGGAATAGCCGATGGAGCGGGTGTAGTTCGGATTCGAGCCGTCTGTATTGCCTTCGTAGCCGATGATATCGTCCATCGCGCCAACTTTCCAGTCAATGCCATTGCCGACCGGGGTGCGGAGCACCACATAAGCCTGGCGAACCGCGAGATCACCGGAACCCGTGGCCAAACCCACGGCATCCGTACCCACGTTGAGGTCAACATGATATCCCGACGCCCACGGACTTTCGTCTTCCGGCTTATCCAAGGCAATATCCAAGGTGTTGAGGGTGAAATTATCAACCTTGCCGCCAGCCAAACCAGTGGGCACGCCAGCCGCAGTGCTGTAGTCACCCGTATTGTATTGGGCCGCCACATCCACATAACCGCTGATGGTGGTGCTGGGCAACGCTGTGTTCAGCGCCACCAGTTTCGCTTCGTCCGCGCGAACCGCCGACGCCATGCTGACGACGCCAACTGCCGCGAGACCTAATGTCCATTTATTAAACTTCATCTGTTCCTCCAGTTATAGTTTTTTGTTGCTTGTTATTACGTGTGATAGAGGGACGAAATGCTCCGTCCCTTAGCACCACAAGGTGCCAATGGTGTAAAAATTAAGGAAAATCCGGTGAAATGACAATCCTTTTTTTTGCGCGAAAGGCACATTGCATGTATTTGTATTCCAGTCACTTGCCAATGTATTAGCCAAAGAAATCCTCTCCAGTCCGACTGCGGAATGGGTAAAAACACCGGCAACGACCCGGAATTGTGTTTTTTTTGATCGAATTGTGACGGTATCCTCCAGGGCATGGAACGGATCGTGCTGTCACTTTGGCGGTCGAAAGAATTGCGTCGCAATGAGACGGTTCGCGGTTGGGGGGTGGCGAGCGCCAGCTTGTCTCGCTGCAGAGCCGACCCGCTCCGCTGCCGGAGCGCCAACATTGCGCTTGCAATTCAGGCCAAATAAAATTATCAACGCGTCACATGCCGATTTTTGCTTATACTGCCCGTGAGACCGCCTCCGGTCGCGAAATCCGTAATACGGTCGAGGCCCTGTCGGAGCAAGCCGCCATCGCGGCGCTGCTCAACCGCAACCTGTTGGTGGTGGAGATCAAGGAAAAGATGGCCAAGCGCGGCCAAACCAAGGGCGGCAAGGTGCAATTGGCCGACTTGGTGGTCTTCACGCGCCAGTTGGCCACGATGATTGACGCCGGCATCGCCATCGTGCAATCGCTGCAGGCGCTGGCCGAACAGACCACCAACAAGGTCATGCGCGACACCATCAAGGATATTTGCTCGCGCGTGGAAGCGGGCGAAAGCCTATCCGAGGCGCTCATTCGCCATCCCAAAGCCTTCAACCGGCTCTACGTCTCGATGGTGGGGGCCGGCGAAAAAGGCGGTTTGCTGGCTGAAATCCTGGCCCGCCTGGCCAGTTATCTCGAGAACACCGAGCGGCTGCGCAAAAAGGTCAAAACTGCCCTGATGTATCCCACCGTGGTGAGCGTCGTGGCCATCGTGATTACCATTTTCCTGATGGTGAAAGTCATTCCCACGTTCAAGGAAGTCTATCAGGGCTTTGGCGCCAAGCTGCCCGGCCCCACGGAAGTCATGATGGCCATCAGCGAAGTCCTCCAGCATTATTTGCTTTACCTTATCGTGCTGGCCGGCGGCCTGGTCTGGGGCTGGCTGCATTACATCCAGACCAAATCCGGCCGCGAATTTTGGGACACTCAGCGGATCAAGCTGCCCGTTTTTGGGCCAATCGCCCACAAAATCTGCCTGGCCCGCTTTACCCGCACGCTCGCTTCGCTGGTGCGCAGCGGGGTGCCCATCTTGGAAGTCCTGCAAATCGTCTCCCAAACCGTCGGTAATGTGGTCATGGAACGGGCGATTAAAAATGCGGCGGCCGACATCGAGCGCGGCGACGGCATCTCCGTGGCCCTCGGCAAGCATCCGGTCTTCCCCACCATGATCATCCGCATGTTGAGCGCCGGCGAACAAACCGGCAATATTGACGCCATGCTCGAGCGCGTCTCCGATTTTTTGGACGAGGAAATCGAGACCACGCTGTCGGGCCTGATGTCGCTGATTGAGCCCATGCTGATTGTCTTTCTGGGCGTGGTGATCGGCGGCATGGTGATCTGCATGTTCCTGCCCATTTTCAACTTGGCCAACGTCGTCAGCGGGGGGAAGTGACGCGGAAATCTGAAACCTGAATCCGCGAAATCCGCAGGCCATTCGGAGTTCGCCCTTTGGGAGTTGCCTCAGCACCCCACCGACTTGAGCGGCTGCGGCTGAATAATTTTGATTTTAGGCCAGCGAATCCGGATCTGGTCCTCGAACCACCCGCGCGCCGCCGTGTCGCCGTGCCCCAGCAACACGGTGCGCGGCGCCACCCGGCCCACAAACTCCAGCAAGTCGTCCCGGTTGGCGTGGGCCGTCAAATCATATTCCTGCACCTCGCACCGCTTGGTCACGCGGCCCGCGCGGGGGCTGAAGACAAAAGTCTCGCCCGCCTTGGCGGCCCGCAGCCGGCCGGCCGGGGAATCCGGGTCGGCATAACCGACGAAAAAGATGCTCTGGCGCTCGTCGCCGATCATCCGCGCCGCCAAATCATGCGCCGCGGTGTTCTCGCTCATCATGCCGGCGGTGATCACGAAGATCTTGCCGCCGCTGAGCTTCATGCTCTCCGCCGCGCCCTTTTCCAGGACGATTAACTGCAGCGCCTCATTCAACTGCAAGGACGTGTGTTGTCGGTGCGTGCGGTGCGCTTCAATGTCATAAATCTCGGTGAACACGCGCCCCAGGCCCCCGATATAGATCGGTTGCTTCCTCAATTTCCCCTCGCGCATGAGCAGCGCCAGCAGCGCCAGCATTTCCTGGGTGCGGCCCAGCGCAAACGACGGGATCATCACGCAGCCCTTTTTCTTCTGCGCCGCTTGAATGGCCGCCACCAGCCGCTCGATTTCATCCTGCCGCGAAAAGCCGGGCGGCACGTCTCGGTTGCCGCGCGTGGTTTCCATGATCATCACGTCGGCCCGCACGTCCTCAAAGCGCGCACTTTTCAAGATGGTTTGATCGTGGAAACAGACATCCCCGGTGTAAAACAGCGTTTCGCTCCGGCCGCGCAACAGGACGCCGGCCGAGCCTAGCGTGTGGCCGGCGTCAAAAAACTCCAGGGTGGGCGAGGGCAGCCCCGCGCGGGCCTTGGCATAGGCCGCCCACTGGACCTCGCGGTTATACTTGAAACCTTGAAAAATGGGCGCGATGTCGTCCACCTCGTCGTGCGTGTAGAGCGGATATTCCTTGATGCCCAATTCATCGCGCTGATGCGTCATCACGTTGATCGAATTGTGCAGCACGCGCTCGACCAGCAGGTAGCTCAGCTCCGTCATCAAGACATGGGCCTTGGGGAACTGCCGCACCGCCACGGGCAGCGCGCCCACGTGATCATGATGACAATGCGAAATGGCGATCGCATCCACGTCGTGCGTGCCGGCCTTGCCGAACTTGGGCAGCGCGTCCCGGCCTTCCAGCTTGGGATGCATGCCCGCGTCGAGCAGGATGCGGTGGTCATCCAGTTCCACCAGCCAACTGCTGGCGCCGATGTCCGTGTCCGGATTGAGGTTCAATACATTCACAGCCGGGATTAAATCACAAAGCCCGCCAGAAAGACACGGAGAATTGTCAGTCCCCCAGGCACGTGCCGACCCGCCGCGCGGTCTGCACCCACGAATGATCCGGCGGCACCGCCTTGCGCTTGCCAGCGACTTTTTCCAGCGGCACCGGCTCGGTGCCGTCGCCGCGCGCCGCCACCATCACCCCGAAATGGCCCTCCTGGATCAGGTCGCCGCAGGCGCTCCCCAGACGCGTGGCCAAAATGCGGTCGGCCGCCGAGGGCGTGCCGCCACGCTGGACATACCCCAAAATCGTGACCCGTGATTCCAGATGCGTCAGTTCCTCCAGCTGTTTGGCCAGACGCAGGGTGTTGCCCTGATGGCGCACTTCGAGCGACGCCATTTCCTGCTTGGATTCCTTTTTGTCGTGCAACGTTTTGGCGCGCTCGATTTTTTTTTCGGCCGAGTCAAACGCGCGGGCGTCATCGCGGCTCATGGCGCCTTCCGCCACGGCCACGATGCTGAAATTGGTGCCATGCTTGCTGCGCCGCCGGATGGCCGCGGCAATCTGTTCGACGTCATAGGGAATCTCGGGAATGAGAATCACATCCGCGCCGCCGGCGATGCCCGAGCCGAGCGTCAACCAGCCCGCGCGGTGGCCCATGATCTCGGCCACAATGATGCGATGATGGCTGTGCGCGGTGCTGTGCAAACGGTCAATCGTCTCGGTGGCGATATCCAGGGCGGTGGCGTAGCCAAAGGTGGCGTCGGTCATGGCCACGTCGTTGTCAATCGTCTTGGGCAGGGTGACGACGTTGAGGCCGGCCTGATGCAGGCGCAAGGCGTTCTTCTGCGTGCCGCCGCCGCCCAGACACACGATGCAATCGAGGCCCCACTTATCGTAGTTGTGGACGATGGTCTCGGTCATGTCGCGGGTGCGGCCGTCAATGACCATGCGGTGCGGCTTGTCGCGGCTGGTGCCCAGAATGGTGCCGCCCACGGTCAGAATGCCCGCCAGCGTGGTCCGATCCAGCTTCATCCGGCTGTTCTCCACCAGGCCGCGGAAACCGTCCCGAAAGCCGATGATTTCCATGCCGTAAAAGCCCAGACAGGTTTTGCCGACGCCGCGAATGGCGGCGTTGAGACCGGGGCTGTCACCGCCGGCGGTCAGAATGCCGATGCGTTTGATTTTGGTTGTTTTCGCCATGCCGAAAATGATTTGAAACCGCCGGAAAAAAATTGTCGAGCAGAAGTTTGAAAAATCTTCCGCAGCCGGCGTGAGACAGAATTCTTCTGCCCGGTCCAAAGCGCAAATGAGCGCCCCCTCGGGCGGAGCGCGACTGTGTCGGAGACCAGTCGCAGCCGCGTGGCCAGCCAGCAGGTCGGTCGAACGGTTCAAGCCCGTTGAATGCCGCATGTTGCTGCGGCCGCCTTACGCGGGGATCGCCAGGTCCCGGCGGCGCAGGGCGAGCCAGGCGACCAAACAGTTCACCCACATGCACAGGGACAGGGCGGCGCCAATTTCAAAGGCGCGATCTTCGTAGTACAGGTGTACCCGATGATCGCCGGCGGGGATTTGCACGGCTTGAAAGGCCACATTCGCCCGCAGCAGGGGCGCTGGCCGGCCGTCAATCTCCGCGTGCCAATCCGGATAATAGGTTTGGGCGACCACCGCGAGCGCCGGGGCCTCGGCCCGCGCCTCGAAATCCACGGTGCGCGTCGTGAACGCTGGATGGATAATCGTGGCGGCAGCCGGATTGGAAACGGTCACCAGCGACCTTGCTTCCGGCGGAAGGAAAACGGTGGTAGCGGGATCAAACTCGTTGCGTCCGAAAGTCCAGGCCGTGTGGGTGTCATCCAGAAACACGGGCCGCTGTCCGGCGGTGACGAGGGGCCGAAAGCCGGGGCGCGGTTGCCACGCCATGAAATCGTTGGTGGCGGTGTATTGGGAAACGCCCAGGAAATCCTCCAGTCCGGACCATTCGCCGTTGGTGGCGCTGTAAATCAGTGACAACAGGCCGTCAAACTCGCGCGGCGTGAGGGAAAAAAAGCCGTCCACCTTGGGCACATTGTCCAGCAGATTGGCGTCGGCGCAATAGCCCGCGCGTTTGGCGAGGAAATTATTTTTGGGATCGCTCACGGCCAGGCGGGTCAATCCCAGCACCGCCGCCGGCGAGAGCATGGCGCGCGAACCTCCCAGCTCGGGCTGTGGCTGCATGGCCAGCCGGCTGCGGGCGAGATTCAATTCGTACACGCTCGGCGGCACAGTCGGATTTTGTCGGGGCTCGTGTGTCCAAACGTCCAGCCACGCCGCCAAAATCAGGGCGGCGGGCGCGAGGCGAAACCAGGGCGAGGTCTTTTGGCCGGTCAGGAGGAACAGGATGGCGCCGGTCGCCAACAGGCAGGCCCAGCGGGACAGCCCATTCAGCAAGGCCGCCCTGGAATCATCGCCCGGCAGGGGCCGGCACTGGGTCCAAATCATGATGGCGCCGATGCCGACCAAGAGGGCCAGGCCAATGAGCCACAGCGGGCGCCGGACCATGCGGGAGCCAGGGTCAACCGGAGCGCCGGTCGCGGGCGCGGCGGGTGGCCCATTCTCGGTCGGCGCGGGGTCGGCGACCGGCGCTCCGGCCAGGGCATACGCGGCCAGCAGCGGCACGGCGAAAATCACGACCATGACATATTTCACCGGGTAGGTGATGAAACTCAATGGCGGGACCGATCTTCGGAGCAGGGGATATAAAGGTGTGTGATCCCCCAGCGCGCAGAGCAGCGCGAGAATGGAAATCAGCGCGAGCCACGCCACCGGTTCGGTCCCCAATCGGGTCCAAAGCCGAAAGGAAAATCCAGATTCCGACTTGCGACTTTGAGGGCTGCGGGTGGCCTGCCTACGACCCGGCATGCTGAATACCGCCAGCAGCGCCAGCCAGACCGCCCCCATGCCCAGGTAATACGACGACGTCCAACCTTGATCGTGCTGGAAAAAGATCCCCTCCGTGGCCGTCGAACCAAACGCCATGGGCACCAGGAAATTGGCCAGACCGGAGCCGGGCATGGACCAGCGCAAATCGGTGTAGCCGGTCGCGCGTTGCGCGTGGGCCACCAGATCCAGGAAGGGCAGCAGTTGCATGGCGCTGAGCGCCACCACCAAGGCCACCACCAGCGGGTAACGCCACAGCATGGCCAGGCGGGGCGTGTGCCCTTCGAGAAATTGTTGGAGCCAGAAAGCCGACGCCAGCAGCCACGTCAGCAGGATCGTTTCCGGGCCGCCGGCGAGCATTTGCAGGGCGCCGGCAAAGGCGGCCAGCGGGATTTTTCTGCCCCCGTCCCGCCAGGCGGCGGTGACCGTCAGGACCACCCACGGCAGCCAACTGAAGGTGGCGATGTGGCTGGGCCACATGAGCAAATTTAGGGACAAACCGTTGAAGGCGAAAACGGTGCCGGCGAACGCGGCGGCGAGGGAATTCTGGGTCCAACGATGCGCCAGGCAAAACATGCCCAAACCGGCCCACCATAAGTGCAGCAGGCTGAACAGGCTTAACGACCACGCCAGCGGCAGGGTCAGATAGAGGAGGGCCGGCGGGTAGAGCGGCATCGTGTTCCACTGCGCCAGGAAGGGCACGCCGCAGTTATTATATGGGTCCCAAAAGGGCAATTCACCCCGCCAGAAACAGTCCCGTTGAAAATGCGCCAGCGGATAAACGAAGAAGCCGAAATCGCGCGCCACGAAGGTTTCAAGGCCCAGGATCACCTGCGGAAAGGCGGCGCAGATTAGCACCGCCAGCCCCAGCGCGAACCGCCCGGGCGTGGACCACGGGATCGTATTGGGTGATGCGGTGGTCGGGCTCATTGAGTTTTCGCCGCGCCATTCTATTCGCGAAGCGAAACCGCCGGCAAGCGCGGATGCAAGCCGGCCCCGCCCGCATTCCCCGCTCGCCATGCCTGCTCCGCTGCGTTAATCTCCCCGCATGTCGGCATTGCCCAAGCCCGAAGTCATCCTTACTCACGAGAGCGATTTGGACGGATTCCTGTCCGGACTGTTGCTGCAGCGCCTCGCCCGGCACCTGTTCGGCGAACCGGTGCGGTTGGAGGCCTATCATTACAATTACTGGAAACAGCGCGACCTGCGCGAAAAATCCGCCTGGGTGGCGGACTTCACCTTCGAGGCCCGCATGGACAAACCGGACTGGGTGGTGATTGATCATCATGTGACGGAGGCCGTGCCCAAACATGCCCGCTTCATCCATGACGTGAACAAGTCCGCTGGCTCGCTGTGCTATGAACTGTGCCAGGCGCAAGGTCTGGCCTCGCCCGCGCTGGACCGGCTCGTCCACTTGAACAACGTCGCGGATTTGTTTTTAGAAGCCGATCCGGATTTCACGGTGGCCGGCGACTATGCCAACTTGGTCAAGAGCTACCAATTTTGGAACCTGCACACGGTGCTGGCCGGTGAAATCGAACAGTTGCTGGACCATCCGCTGCTCGCCGTCATGGAGGTCAAACGGCGGGTGGAGGACCCGATTGGCTTGGAGTGGAGCCGCCGGCACATCGTCGAACTCTCGCCGACGGTGGCCTTCGTGGATACGGTCATTGGCAGCAGCAACCAGATCGTGCATCAACTCCTGGAAACCGGCGCCACGAAATATCCCGTGCTGATGACGCTCTTCCGGCGGGGCAATGCCATTTTCGCGAGCTTTCGCAGTCGCGATGGGCAGGCGCTCAAGGTGGCGGTGAAGTTCCAGGGCGGCGGCCACGCCAATGCGGCCGGCGCCATTTTGCCCAAGGCCGTCCGCACGATTGAGGATGGCCTTGAGTTTGTGCGCAAGGCGCTGAATCCCCTGCCGCCAGCGCCCAGCCTGAATAATCTGGAAAGCCTGTTTGCCGGTTTCGGCGCGGAGAAGAAATAATCGGCGCACACCGGGTGGGGCTCGCTGGGGGGGATGCGAGACAAATATCTGAAAGAAACTGGGAAAGCCCATAAAACGGCAGTCTGCGTAGCTATGAAACGCATCTACCGACCGAGAACGGGTTGCACGGCGATGCCGGAGCGCGGCTGGGCTGAAAGCCAGCCGCAGCAACGTTCGCCATTCCATGGGCTTGAACCTTTCGACCGATCTTCTGGCTGTCCGCGTTGCTGCGACTGGTCTTCGACACAGTCGCGCTCCGTCGGAGGGGCCGCTCATTCCAGCTTTGGACCGGGCTGAAGATTCTGGTCTCACACCCAATGGCTGCGGCAACACCAATTCTGGCCCAGGCACGGCCAAAAATTTCTTGCTGGAATCGCGTCCGATCTTACGGCAAGCTAACTTCTTAATTTATGGATGTTAAACTTCCCAAGCTCGGTGAAGGCGCCGATTCCGGCGTCGTGGTCGGTATTTTCGTGAAGGAAGGCGACACCGTCGCCAAGGATCAAGCGATCCTGGAGCTGGAGAATGAGAAGGCTGTGGCCTCCATTCCGTCCCCGGCCGCCGGCGTGGTGGAGAAAGTGTACGTCAAGTCGGGTGACCGGGTGGGCGTGGGGCAGCGGTTGATCTCGCTCGCGGGTGGCGCGCCGGCTCCCGCCGCGGAAAAAGCGGCCCCTCCGGCGCCAAAAAAGGCCGCCGCCAAGGCGGCGCCTGAACCGGTCGAGGCTGAGGACTTGGCTGAGGCTGAGGCTGAGGACCAGAACGATCCGGGAGCGGAGAATCCGCCGCCGGTGGCCGCGCCCGTGGCCTCGCCGTCGCTCCGCCGGATGGCTCGGGAGTTGGGCCTGGATTTAAACAAGGTGCGCGGGAGCGAAGCGGGCGGCCGGATCGTGGCGGGCGATGTGCGGGCCTACCTTGCCCGGCTGCAAAAAGCCGCGTCCAAGCCCGCGGCCGCCGCCGGGGCGGCGCCCGCCAAGCCGGCGCCGGAGCGGATTGATTTTTCCCAGTGGGGGCCGATCCTCAAGAAACCGGTCACGCCCACGCGCAAAGTCATTGCGCGGCGCATGGGCGAAAGCTGGAGCCGCGTCGTGCGCGTGACGCAGTTTGACGACATTGATTTCACCCGGGTGGGCGCATTGCGCAAGCAATTCGCGCCGGCCTACGAACAGCAGGGCGTCAAGCTCACGCTGACGCCGTTCGTCTTGAAAGCGGTGGCGGCCACGTTGAAGCTGCATCCCATTTTCAATTCCAGCCTCGACGAAGCGGCGGATGAAATCATCCTCAAGGAATACATCCACCTGGGCATTGCGGTGGACACCGACCAGGGATTGCTGGTGCCGGTCCTGCGCGACGTGGACAAGAAACCGATGCTGCAACTGGCCCGGGAGCTGGAAGCCGTCGCGGCCAAGGCGCGCGACCGGAAAGTGACCGTCGAGGAAATGAAAGGCGGCACGTTCACGATATCAAATCAGGGGGCGATTGGCGGCGGGCATTTCACGCCGGTCATCAATCTGCCGGAAGTGGCCATTCTCGGGCTGGGCCGCGGGGCGCTCAAACCGGTGGTGCGCGACGGCAAGATCGAAGTGCGTATGATCACGCCGATGGCGCTGAGCTATGACCATCGGGTGATTGACGGGGGCACCGCCGCGCGCTTTGCGGTGGATCTGGTCAAGGCGTTTGAGCATTTTGATGAGGCGCTCGTGGCGCTGAAATAAGCAGCCGCTTTAAATTCAGCCTCATCCTTCCTTTATTTTTTATGGACTCCATCAAAACGGAAATTGTCGTCGTGGGCGCGGGCCCCGGCGGTTACGCGGCGGCCTTTTACGCGGCGGACTTGGGCAAGCAGGTCATCCTGATCGAGCGCGATAAGCGGCTCGGCGGCGTGTGCCTCAATCGCGGCTGCATCCCTTCCAAGGCGCTGCTCTACGCCACCCACCAAATCGTCGGCGCCCGGGAATCCGCCCATCGCGGCATCACCTTCACCGAACCGGTCCTGGACCTGGCCAAGCTGCGCGCGTGGAAGGAAACCATCGTGGACAAGCTGGGCAACGGTGTGGCATCGCTCGCCAAGATGCGGAATGTGACGGTCATCAAGGGCCGCGCCTATTTCGAAGGCTCCCAGAAACTCCGCGTCGAGACCGAACAGGGCCAGCAGTTCGTGGAATACGACAAAGCCATTCTCGCCGTGGGTTCCACCGCGGCCATGCCCAAGGCGTTTGACTTGGGCAACCCGCGCGTGATGACCTCCACCGAGGCGTTGGAGGTGGAAGACGTGCCGGAAAACCTGCTCGTCGTGGGCGGCGGTTACATCGGCATGGAGCTGGGCACCGTCTATGCCTCGCTGGGCAGCAAAATCACGCTGGTCGAGGCGCTCGACAACATTCTGGCCGGCTCGGACCCGGATCTGTCGCGCCCGGTGGTGGCGGTGGCGAAACGGGCCTTTAAGGAAATCCGCCTCAAGGCGCGCGTGGGCAAGATGTCCACCGCCGGCAAGCAGATCAAGGTGGAGATGGAATACAACGGCCAACAGTTGACCGAGCTTTACGACCGGGTGCTCGTGGCCGTGGGCCGCGTGCCCAACAGCCACGACGTGGGCCTGGAAAACACGGGCGTGCAGGTGGACGAGAAGGGCTTCGTGAAAGTCAATCGCCACCAGCAGACCGACGATCCCAACATTTACGCCATTGGCGACATCGCCGGGGGCATCCTGCTGGCGCACAAGGCGCACAAGGAAGCGCGCATCGCGGTCGAAAACATCAACGGCGAAAATGTGGTCTTTGAAAACATCGTCATTCCCGCAGTGGTGTTCACCGATCCGGAACTGGCCTGGTGCGGGTTGTCGGAGGCCGAGGCCAAGGAAAAGGGCATCAAATATGAGGTGGCCAAGTTCCCGTGGTCGGCGTCCGGCCGCGCGTTGAGCTTTGATCGCACCGACGGCTTGACCAAGATGATCATTGATCCGGACAGCGACCGGGTGCTCGGCGTGGGCATCTGTGGCGCCAACGCCGGCGAACTCATCGGCGAGGCGACCCTGGCCATGGAAATGGGCGCCACGGCCGAGGACATCGCCCTGACGGTCCACCCGCATCCGACGCTCTCCGAGACGCTGATGGAATGCGCCGAGGTGTTTTACGGCCACGCCACGCATACCTTTACGCGCAAAAAGCCGAAGCTTTAACCTTCAAACTTCGCTCACGCCCAGCGGCGGAATCGGGCAGTCCAGCGTGTCGGCGATGGCGCGGAGCAATTCCGCCTCGCTCTCCATGATCACCCCGTCGGCGGCCACCACTTGGGCGCAGGCGGTGATCAGGTTTTTCTTGATCACGGGCACGGCGTCGGACAAGCGATTCAGCGCGGCGTCAATTTGATCCACGCCGCATTGCCCGGCCGGCAGCAGCGCCAGGACGGTGTTGTCCGGCGCATAAATGTACGGGGCGCCGGCGGCGAACGCCTTTTCAATGTCGCCGGTGTCGCTGCTGCCGACGTAAGCCAGGGCGGAGAGAATAACCGCGCAATCCGGCACCAGCGGCTTGAGGGTGTAATACTGAACCACGGACTTGCGCACGCCGTTGAATTCCGAGTCCAGATGCCGCAGTACGATTTTTTGCAGGACGAATTCGAACAACTCCACCTGGCCGTCGCTGTTGATGAGCCACTGGAGGGCCTGGGAAAACTGGCTGTATTGTCCGGGCGCCAACTGGCGCAGGGCCGGCAAGGCCAGGTTGACCAGCGGCAGGCGCGCATGGGCGGCGGTGGCAGCGGCTTCGGGATACAGCGCGGCGAGCTTGACCGCAACCGTTTGCGGCACGAGTCCGGCCAGCCCGGCTAGTTGCGTGGCCCGCTGGGCCTCGTCCGCACTCAGCACCAGCGCATAAATCAGGGCCGTGGCGTCGAGCGGTTCGCGGGCGGCGGCCTTGAGGCTCTCGGGCAGGGAATTGCGCAGCGCCTCGGCATATTGCAGATGCAGCGGCGTGGGTTTGCCCAGGTTGGGCAGCACCGCATGGGCCCGGACGACGGTCGGATTCGCGGTTGGCGACGCCACCATCGTGCCGCCGAGCACCGCGCCGAAGAGGTTCGGCAGCGGCGGGGGTGATGACTGCGGGCGCGGGCCCGCCGCATGCTGATACGGACCGAAGTTGGCGGCCGGGTCGGCATCCACGCGGCGGAATTTTCCATCCCAGGCGGGGTCAATCGCCCGGATGCGGGCTTCCAGCGGCGGATGGGTGGCCAGCAGGCCGAAGAACTCGTTGGACAATCCACTGGCAAAGAACAAATGGCTGGCATCCGAGGCGTGCGGCGATTCCATTTCGGAACCATAGCCGCCAATTTTCTGCAGTGCGCCGGACAGGCCCGCCGGATTGCGGGTGAACTGCACGGACGAGGCATCGGCCAGAAATTCGCGCTGGCGGCTGATGGCGGCTTGGATGAGGCGTCCGAAAAACACCCCGAGCGAGCCGATGGCCAGCAGCAACAAACCGGTAAGCACGATGCCGCCGCTTTTGCGTCCGCGCACTTGCATTAGAATCCGGCCGATGGTGGCAATGCAGAAGATGCCGAACAAAATGCCGATGAGCCGGATGTTCAACCGCATGTCGCCGTTCAAAATGTGGCTGAATTCATGGCCGACGACGCCCTGCAATTCGTCGCGCGTGAGTTTGGCCATGCAGGTGCGGGTGACGGACACCGCGGCATCGCTGGGGGTGTGGCCGGCGGCGAAGGCGTTGATGCGGTCTTCCTCGTCCAAGACATACACCTTGGGCATGGGCACGCCGGAGGCGATGGCCATTTCCTCCACCACGTTGAGCAGTTTGCGTTCGTCCGGGTTGCTGGTGTTGGTCAAGACCAGCCGTCCGCCCAGGGATTCGGCCACGGCGCTGCCGCCTTCGGCCAGGGCCATGGTCTTGTAGGCGCTGCCGGTCAAGATGACGGCCAGCGTGCCGAGGGTCACGCCGAGGAACAGTTGCGGATTCCAAAACGTGAAGGGCGCCAGATTATCAACGTAATGGTGATGCCGGCTTAGGAAAAAGAGTCCGGTCAGCATGGCCACCCCGTAGATCATGAGGATCATGGAAATGACGGCCAGGACGAAATACACCACCAGCAGCTTGGTCTTGTGGCGCGCCCGGGACTGTTGCTCGAAAAAATCCATGGGTGTCGGGGATTTAGAGTTTTTGGGTTGCGCGAGCTGGAACTATAGCGGTTAAGGCGGGCCGGGCGCGTCGCTGCGGGCACGGCCTGGAGCGCCGCGCCCCGACTCAGGTAAACGACACCTTGGGCGCATCCCGCTGCTCCGGCTTGTCCACCACGAACAATTCCGCCGCCGCGAAATTGAACATGCCGGCGACGAGATTGTTCGGAAACACTTCGCGGTCGGTGTTGTAAATCATCACCGAATCATTGTATGCCTGGCGCGCGAACGAAATCTTGTTTTCCGTGGAAGTCAGTTCCTCGGTGAGCTGCATCATGTTCTGGTTGGCCTTGAGGTCGGGATACTGCTCGCTGACCATCATGAGGCGGCTCAGGGTGCCGGTCAGGCCGCCTTCGGCGGCGACCAGGCTTTTCACGGCGGCAGGATCGCCCGGATTGGCGGCGGCGGCCTTGGCGGCGGCATAGGCGATGTTGCGCGCCGCCGTGACGGCTTCGAGCGTGCCGCGCTCGTGCGCCATGTAACCCTTGGCGGTTTCCACCAGGTTGGGGATCAGGTCATAGCGGCGCTTGAGCTGCACGTCAATCTGCGCGTAAGCATTCTGGTAGCGGTTACGCATGGTGACCAGCTTGTTGTAAATGCCCACCACGACCGCCACCAGGATGATGGCGACCACGATCAATCCGCCCAAAACGACGAGTGCAATGAGTCCAGCAGCCATAGGTGTTCCTTTGTTAAGTTTGTCAGTAGTCTTTCACCAAATCGCGGGGCCGGGCAATGATAAATTCTGAATTATTTTGGAACGCCCTCGGCCAGCCCGCCCAGCCGCCGCAGGCGCAGCCACGGCTCGCCGGCCTGGCGCGAGGCGGCCAGGTCCACCTCGAATTCGGCCACCCAGTCGTTGTTCCCGTCCGGGTCCACCAACATCTGCTGCACTTTCCAAGACTTTTTGTCTTCGGCGGGCACCACGTAAGTGTGGCGCACATTGCGAGCGTTGGGGTCCAGGCAAATGCGTTCGTGCTCGGCGTGGAACGCATCGAGGGCTTCCTGGAGCCGCGCGGGGGTCCAAGGTTGGCCCTCGGCGTCGGCGGGGGCGTTAAGGCCCGCGATGGCGGCCTCGTAATCTTCCATCACCAGACCGCGCAGGAACGTGAAGATGCGATTGCGGATGGCGCTGGTGAAGGCTTTCGTATCGCGCGTGATGTCGGCCGCGGCTTCTTCCGCG
>Ga0316217_10003466_pt1 | contig 17938 bp, 15 predicted proteins | sample 1anoAmetaG_FD_203633 | JGI IMG/M metagenome (GOLD analysis project Ga0316217, IMG submission 203633) | Freshwater microbial communities from Trout Bog Lake, Wisconsin, USA - 1anoA | ecosystem: Environmental > Aquatic > Freshwater > Lake > Hypolimnion/Profundal zone | place: USA: Wisconsin...
TCCCCTGGGATGACTCCGTGGGCTGCACGGAACCTATTTTTGACGAGCAGGCGTGGCTTAGAACCATTGGCAAGGGTAGCCACCCCCCCCGCTATGAAGAGGCAGTGGGGATGGGCATTGGAAAGAACAGCCACCCTCTCCACAGCCAGGCGGACACCATTGGCAATGACAGCCACCCTTCAATTCCAGTAAATGCAACGGTGACGGGCGTTGGCAATCACAGCCATCCCCCCGGACCAATGGCAATGGCAGCCACCCCCATTGGCAATGACAGCGGCAACCACAGCCACCCCCGTCAATTAAAGGAAAAACAAAAAGGTACCCCCCTATCCCCTATCCGGCAGAGCGATGCCGCCTCGGATGCGACGACTGCGGGCCCCGGGGTTGGAAGTGCAGGGAATGGGGAGGTGGACCCTGACGCCGAGGCAAAGATCCTCACCTCTGAACAGATCACCCTCCTGTCCACTTCGGCCGCAACCTCGGCTGTCATGGGCGTGCTGGCGCAACTGGTGGCAGCCGGTACACTCCGGCGGGATCTGGTCGCCGACTTCCTTCGGGAAAATAAGCCCCGGGAGGATGGGGGTGCGTCGATCGTGGTGGCCGAATCCATCCAGTGCGAGAACCCCATGGCGGTCATTGACGAGGCACCGGGAGGGGCCGCAGTTGGTCAGGACGTGCCCCAGGGGGCAAGGGCCGAACTGGGGAGCAAGGATTTTCCCTTGCGCGTTCAAACGGCCTTGAACCGCCAGCGGCTTCCCATGCGGCTCCTGAATGGCCTTTCAGCTGACCAGGGTGCCTTGGGTGCCCTGATTCTGGCCCTGGCCGCACAGGTGCCCAACCGGGGCCCCTGGGGGCTTACCGGCTATGGCTGGCCCCATGAGCAGGTGCCCATGCAGTCGTCCCCGATCCGCCAGCTGTTCAAGCGGATGGACGGCAAATTTCTCGACAGCTCTGTCCTCCCAACCCACGTGGCAACTGGTCTCCGGGATGCGATCCAGGGCCTCCAGGCCGCTACGGCGGTCCCGGGGATTGACCAGAATGGGTTCGAAGAGGCAATCATCGATCTGGTTGAAGCGACGGTGCTCGGGCTGAACTACCTAACCAGCACGCGCCAAATGGGCCCCTTGAGGATTGCCATCCGCGCGGGGGACAGGCTGATCAACGGGTTCCTGATGGATGCCGATCGAAAAGGCCGGTTCACCCAGTTCGGCCAGTTCGTGCCCGAGGCCATGGGCATTCAGTTGGTGGCTGCCTACCAGGCAGCGACCAAGGCTCTGGCAACGGTGGCGGCATGAGGGCGCGAGCCGGTGTTCGTCCAGATCCGGTGAGCGGATGCGTCACTTCTGTTGCTGTCTTCCTGACTGTCAGGACGGCAGGACTTGGCATGAGGAAAGGTGCCGACGGCGCCTTGGGGAACTAAAAAGGAGAAGGAACCTATGACTACGAAATCGAAGCAAATCATTGCCCTGGAACGGGGCTTTCTGGGGGCGGTTTTTTTCGCCGCCAACATGGGCCGCGACCAGGAAGTCGTGGATGCCTTGGGGGGGATGCAGGACGAAGATCTTTTCGCCATCGACCGGCACCGGTCTCTGGTTATCGCCATGCGCGATGTGTACGTGGATGCCGGGGTCCCTGCTCTTGCTGACCCGATCAGGCTCCAGGCCAGGCTGCCCCACGGGACGTTCGAGGATTTTGAGGCCCTGAGCTGTTATCTGACCGATGGCGACATTGCCACCGACCTGGTCTATGCCCTGGCTGCTATCAAGGACGACTTCCTGCGCCGCAAGATCGCGCTCCTTGGCCAGGATATGGGGGGCCGAGCCTACGCGAACATCCCCATTCAGGATCTGATCACCCAGTACATGGGCCAGTTGCTGGCCTTGCAGGATGTGCAAGCAGGGCGGGGCGAGTTGGAGGTGATTACCTACGCCGACGCCTTACAGGATATGGAGGATGAAATCCAAGAAAACATGGCTCGCCGCGCTGCCAATGTGCCACTGGAGGTGGCGGCCAGCGGCCTGGATGGGGTTGATGAAATATTCAATGGGGGGCTGGAACCCGGTACCCTGAATGTCCTGGCGGCCCGACCTTCTATCGGGAAAACAGCCCTAGCCCAGACTTGGTTGAACAATTCCATCATGGCCAAGGGGGACCCGAACGCCTATGGGGTCATGGTCATTCTGGAAATGACCGCCCGGGAAATGGTCATTCGCGATCTGGCGGGGGAAACCGACATCGTTTCCTCGAAGATCAAGCGGGGCACCTTGAGTGAAAACGATTTTGCCCTGATCCAAGCCAAGATTGCCGAACTGAAGGGGACGCGCAACCTTCTCCTCCATGAGCGGGTCAGCACCATCGACTCCTGCATTTCGTCCATTTCCGGCGATATGATGCGCAAGGGGAGCAAGCCGACCATGATTGTTATCGACTACCTCCAACTTTTAAACATCGATTCCAACAATGGCGCCATCTCCATGACCTACAGTAACGCAGTTGGTGTCGTGACCCGGAAGCTCAAGCTCTTCGCTAAACACAATCAGGTGCCAATCCTGCTCCTGAGCCAGCTTAATCGAGAGGTGGAGAAGCGTCCTGGGGGCGTGCCGATGCTCGCTGACCTTCGCGAAAGCGGCAATATCGAGCAGGATGCCGATAGTGTCTGCTTCCTCTACCCAAAAAAGCCCATTGTTGCGACCTCCGCCGAGCCCACCAGGGAAGTCGGTTTCGTTGTCGCCAAAAACCGAAGTGGTGAGACAGGCGAAGTGGATCTTCTCTTCTGCAAGGCCAAGACCCGATTCTCCTGCATTGCTGGGTCGCGGGAAACCGATGCCACGATGACCTGGGGGAAGGGCAACTAATGGAACTCTTCGGTAGAATCAAGACCGCGTTGCCGCTCTGGGACATCGCCGAACGTTACGGGACAGTCCAGGTGCGTGGGGGTCGCCGGTGGATGTCATGTCTTTTCCATGACGAGAAAACGGCCTCCATGATGCTGCATCCGGACCGGTATTACTGCTTTGCCTGTCATGCCAAGGGTGATGTTTTCGACTTGGCGGAGGCCCTGGAACATCTGGGCAAGGCAGAGGCGATCGAATGGCTGGGCAAATTGGCAGGCATTCCCGAAGCCGAACTCGGCAAGGGCCGGTCGGGGCGGTCTGCTGACAGATCGGCAGAGAGCAAGGAACGGAAAGGAGAACGGGAAATCCTGCTCGAGGTCCTGGCCAAGACTGCTGATTTCTTCACGGGCTGTTTGGGGGATCTGGGCCAGTCCGGATCGGAACATGCCCGGGAGGGCCTGAGCAACCGGAAGCTCCCATCGATGCTGGTCGCCCGGGTCGGGTTTGGCTACGCCCCGGACGCCTGGAATCCCTTGTCCGAATATCTGATGGCCCAAGGTGTCAAAATCGAACACCAGATCTTGGCCGGGGTCGTGGTGCGAAACGACAAGACGGGCCGGCCTACGGATCGGTTCCGCAATCGACTCATGATTCCCATCTGCACCAAGACTGGGAAGATCGTTTCCTTCGCGGGGCGAGCCCTCCCTGGCTCCACCCTGCCGTGCCTGAAGAACGCAGATGGCACTGAGCGTGCGCCGGCTAAGTACATGAACGGGCCTGATACTTCCGTCTTCTCCAAGGGCCAGATTCTGTTCGGCCTGGACCACGCACTGAGCATGCGTGGGCAGGGCATCTGGGTGCTTTGTGAAGGCTACTTCGATGCCTTGGCTCTTCTGGCGTTGGGGATCCCCGCTGTTGCGACCATGGGCACGGCCCTTACCACGGCCCAGGCTAAGGAGATTGCCCGCTGCGCCAAGAAGGTCATCATCTGGAACGATCCCGACCCGGCGGGGCAAAGGGCTACCCGAAAGAGCCTGCCTGCTCTGTTGTCCCAGGGGGTCCGGGTCGAAATCCTGCGTCCCCTCACCTCCGGTGCCGCCAAAATGGATCCCGATGAAGCGGTCCGCACCATGGGGCCGGACGCGGTGCGGTCCCTGCTGGCGACGGGATCAAGGGCCGTGGAGGACTGGAGTAGCTGGTTGATCCGCTACATCCTCTTCACTGAGGGCCTGTCCCGGGCCCGCAAGCAAGACCGGCTCCTGCTGGTGCGCAATGTGGCCGAAGTGCTGGTTCAGGCCTACCCGGAAAGCGAACCGGCCCGAATCCAGGTGGACCTTCTGGCCATGGAACTCGAAGTTCCGGTGTCCTCGGTCCAGGGCGCCATTACGGCCGCCCGAGGTGAGATGGCCCAGGAACGACCCCGGGCTGAGCAGGACAATGGGGCTGAAAAGCTCAAGGCCGTCCCGGTTCCCGAACTGGACTGGGATAAACTGGAGCAGGTTATTTGCCTCGCACTGGAAGCAATGGCCGATGGTAATGCACAGGGCTTGGAAATCGTCCGCCAGGTTGACCGCTCAAGCTGGGAACGGCGGCCCTATGGTTGCCTGGTCCTGGAGGTTCTGGACCAGGGTGGCGTGCCCGAAAGTGCCTTGGCCATTGCTGCCCTGGTCCAAGCCTCGGCCCGGCGGAGCCTCAAGCACGCGACAGGGAACCTGCAAATGCTTCACCTGATTGTCCGACGACAAGACCTCCAGATGAACCTGGAAGAACTGGACGAAATTCTAGCCAGACCCGAAGCACTTGCCCCGACCATTCGGGAAGGGCTGGTCAGGGACCGCATCCGCCTGCGTTGCGAGATTCAATCATTGGCTGCCGGCCAGTTGCGCAAGACGCTGGTGGCCAATGGTAATCCCGACTAGGTAATGGCGCGGGTGTGGAGTGCTGAAATGGGCCCGAGGCCGGTGCATCCTGGGGCGCCATAGATAGAATGGGTGTGGGCAGGTGGGCAGAGGGCTGAACGTCACACGACCGACGCCGGTGCCCACCGTGCAGCCCATGGGTTGCCATGTCCGAGCAGATCCCGCGACGGGTGATTCACCCCTATAGCTTGGCGGGCAATTGTACCCATGGACCGGGGGCTTGGTATTAAAGGGAGGCCCGGCCCTAGCCTTCGTCAACGATGGAAAGTAGAACCTTGATGGCTGAGAATGGAACAGGTGCCAAAGGATCTTTCTGCTTGGATAAATATATGTAAACAAGCCTGTAAGCCTCTGCATGGTTAAATCTTATTTTTTCCTGAAACAGGGTGGCACCAAAGATCGCATGTTCGACCATGGCGGCAGCCCGAGCGACAATTACCCAATCCGTGGGCCCGTCGGTGATGTATCTGCCCAGCACCAAGTCGGGGGAAGCCGATGGTCTCGAAGGTACGGCATCCTCTCGAAGAAGATCTTCACCGCCTTTCGGAGGGACCACGCCCTCAAGCCACACCTTTCCTTGGCCCGTTTCCAGCCATTTCCAATGGCATTTCAGGGCAAGCGCCAAGCCCTTGAGGGTATTTTCGGTCAAGTCACTGGGGAGGGCATCGCCACTTTCTATTCGAAACTGGGTGGTCCTGGCCGGCCCTCCTGCTTTATGTATCTCAGGCTGGGTTAGGCCCCAAAGCCGCCGGAGGTATCGCACTCGGTCGGCAAATGTGTTGAGCAGCATGTTGTGCCTTTTGGAACTAAAGAAAGGTTCAAGACGTTCCATGGGGTGAACGAAACGGTTGTAAGGATCGTTTACTCTTTCGGACCATTTCAGGATACCTCGATAGCAACCCCACCACGGGAACCTGCCTACCTGGACCGGAGCTGCACTCCGCGAAAGCTGCGGCAAGGGTTCAGATTGAAAATGTTTCAGAGTTCCTGACAAGTCCACTTGGTCCCTTGGGCAAGGCATCGAAGGACGCCAAGTGGGTTTAAGAAAGGATCTCTGCGCATCCTTGCCGGCACCTCTCATGCTCGGTGTTGGGTGCTGGCGATCCTTACCTAATGATGTCGCGACTGGACATCATCATGCAGGGGGTGTTGTATCGTTCTGGAAAAAAAGCTGTGGGGCGACAAGACCAAATCCATATCAGATCAGTGGTTGACCGCAGTTGGATCCTACCGCAGTTCGATTGAATGCCATTAGGCGCCTCGGTGCGATTAGGGATGGGCAAGGAATACTTTTGGCCGGGATGTCGAGCGAACTGGGGTCCGCCGAGCCAGCGTTTTCCATGGAGGACCACTGTGAGTCGATGGAAACGTCGAACTGATGCTGTGGGCGACCGAGGTGCCGCTTTCTGGTGCCTTGGCGTTGGATTGAGATGGCTGTCACCGGAAACGGTTGTTCGCCGCTCAGGAACAAGGGTGAGGGCGTAGCCCGAATCCGCCGGTTCCTGGGTGGTGAACAATTAGAACGTTGGAAAAGGCTGCCGTCTTGCTGGAGCCAGGCGCGGAGGGAGATGCAATGAAGGTGCACTTGCACCGGAATGGAATTGACCGTAGCGGTTGGCGTCGGGTGCTTTTGAACGTAAGGAACGAAAATGCTAGAACGAAAAGAACTTTATGGATAAACTGATTTTAGACGGGCCTGGCATGCCTGAACAAGGAGACCGCATGATCGAACAATCGGCCGAGCGCGAGAAGGGAAAGAAGCCGGCAAAGACGCGGGTGCAGCGACTTGCGGAGAAGATTGCCCGGACGTCTACTGGCGCATCTGTGGTCCCGGTGAAGGTCGCGGCCACTCTCCAAGGGCCTTCTGCGGCCGCGTGGAAGGCTCTGCTGGAGGCGAAGGGCGACTTGCTCTTGGACGAGGCGGGTCTGCTCGGGTTGCTGCTGGAGGCGGGAGCCAGCACCGTTCGCCAAGCGCTGAAGTCGGCCAACGGTTAGACGATGGACGTCTTCGGCCGCATCAATGATGGACCGCAGCCCAAGACACCCGGGGCTGTGGCCATATATTTGGGCGGCCATCTCTCGGCGCCCCTGGAAGCCGGGGACCTTGTCTCCGCCAGGGGCTATCTCTCGCGAGAAGGGACCATCGTCCCGGTGGTTTCGGATCCAGACCTCTGGACGGAGGTTGGCTGGGACCCTGTCAGGTTTGCCCTGCCATCGCGCAAGCTGATCGAGAACCTGACCCAGGGGTTCGACCTGGAAGGCGTCAAGTTGGCGGGCCGTGGCACTTTTCGGTGTCCCAAGGAAGTCGTATTCTCGATTCCTGCTGAACTATCAGTTGCACTGATGGAACTTAAGCCTGAAGATCGGCTTTCGGTCCTTCGCGAAGGCCATAATGCGTGGAGCCGGGAGCGCGACAAAGTCGCGATCCGGATTATGAGAGCTGGCGAGCGGGTATGGGAATCCGGACGACCATTAAGTGTTGCATTTATACACCTTGAAGATAAGGCGGGCGAGCCAAGTCTTCATTTTCACGACTATACTTTTTGCCTCGCCAAGGACCCGAGGGGGCGATGGCGTGCCTACGATAACGGCAAGAGTGCCCATGACATGCCCCGGATCCGGGAAAAGGTGACCGATGCGATCATTGCCTCCTGTGCCAGGCATGGCATTCAGGTCGAGTGGCCCAGGGGGCTGGCCCGGGAGCGCGATGGTGAAATCCAGGGTGTGAGTGTCACCCTGCCCGATGGGCGGAGGATCGAGGCTGGGAGCCTGGACCGGATCCGTCGTGCTGACATCCTCGCGGCCCAGGCGATCCGGGAGGCGGTCGGCGTTCCCGCCCTGACCCCAAAGGAAATGGAATTGGTGCGGAGGGAAACCGGGAAGCTCCCTGGGGAGATCAAGGGCATCCGCCGCCGCGACTTTCTCGTGGCCAAGCTGAACGGGCTTGGGCTCCTGGACGGGGAAGGGAAGATCCTGGCGAAGCATGAAGTGGAAGCCCGCCTCCCCAAACTCGCAGAGGGGCTGGAGGTCGCCGCGGCGAGCCTCAGGGCGATCCCCATCCCCGGGCCTCGTGAGGAAGCGGTGGCAAGGGTAGAATCCAAGATCGAACTGCTCAGGCAAGCTGTCCCGACCTTGTTGCCCCAGATCGAGGCGGCCCAGGCTGCCGGAAGGATCCGGTGGACAGCTGATTACCACCGGGTGGTGTCTATGGTGGCATATGCCGGAACGCTCCGGACGGATGCTCTGACGAAACAGGATCGGAACCTTTTGTCAAAACTGAAAAAGGCCGGAATTCTTGATGGAGAGAAAGTCGATGGCCGAATGGAATACTGCGTTTCCAGCCTGGGAAGACTTCGCGTTCCCGGAGGCAGGATGGTGCCTGCTACTGGCCCAATTTTACCGCCGGTCGTTCCGCTGGAGGCAGGTCCCGTTCTCCCTGGCGCCCTCGGAAGTTGCCGACCGGATCGGGGAGGCTCCGCAGCCGCCCTTGCCGGCGGTGGAACCGACCAGGCGGGACAGTCCCGAATGGGCAACTTGGAATGCGCGACGCCTGGAGGATCTTGCGCAACACCAACAGGCACTTTCGATCTGGGAGAATCGGAAGGTGTCGGAATCGACCGCCTGGGATCTGGAACCCATGCCGAGCCTGGAGCCCTTCAGCCTTCAGCCGCCGCATCTTCGGACGTTCGTTCCGGTGGAAAGGTTCGAAACGGCGATTCGGCGGCAGAGTTCCCTGGTGCCGGTGCTGGACGTGAAACAGACCGCGCGGTGGGATCCGGCCTTAAGGGCAATGGTGTCTATGCGGGAAACTACTTCGCGCCAGGTGTCCCAGTCCTCGGAATCGCGGATCCGCGTTTCAAAAGGGCAGCGAGTAATATCGCTGCCCGACACGCTTTGCCTGCTGGTGCGCTCGGAGGATCTGCTGGATTTCCTGGCCCAGGCGGACCGGACGAGCGTCGCCCTGGTCCGGGTGAGGCTGGAGGTCGAGGACGGCGTAGTCGTCCGGAAGCCGATTCCCGGCTCGGAGGTCGTGCTGATCGCGCCCGGCATGGAGATCCTGGACGCAGTGCTTACCCAGGATCCTCTCGCATGGCCCCTGCCGGAACTGGACGGAATGACGCTTCCGAGTTCACTGGCAGAACTGGAAGCCATCATCGCCGCTGGGGAGAAGGCCACGGTGCCGTTGGTCGGTACGGTGGCGGGCTCCCCTCCCTCCAGCCGCTCCATTTCCTTGGCTCCGCCGGAATGGTGGCGTCTTGCCAATTTCAATGCAGCCCTGGCCGGGGCACAGGCCAGTCTGGGCAACTTTACCTACCTGTTCCAGCCAATCCTGCCCCCCGCCGGGAATTAGGTGCTGGACTGATCCTGATGGCTGCTGCTGGTGCTGCCATGGCTGCTGGACGCATGGCGGCCCAGCGGATGGCCGAGTTCACCGCGGAGCGGAAGCGGCGGAAGGCCAAGATCGAGATGGCAAGGAAGGCGGAAGAGAAGGTCCGGGTGGAGGCTGCAAACGTGGAGGCCCAGCGTGTGGCTGCGTTGCAGGGTCAGCCCACGAACTTGAGGACTCCCGGTGTGGTGGTCCCGAGTGTTCAGCGCAACGTTTCCAACCTTTTTATCCGTCGGTAGGGGCCCAACATGGACAATACCCAATTCATCATCGAGCTTTCCAAGCTACAGGATAACTACCTTGCCAAGGTGAAGGAGACCGGGGAAGGCATCCAGGAAGACCTCGCGACCAAATTCGCTGCCGGTATGGAAGTGGTTTTCAAGGAGGCCCAAGAAAAACTCAGGATCACCATGACCCAGGCCGATGCCGGCCTGGATCGTGTGGTGAAGAAATCGGCATCGTCCTTTGAGGCCATTGCCGGTCAGGCGCAGCGGTTGGAAGCTGACACCCGGATGGTGCTCCTGGCTGCCCAGAGGAGCACCGCCAACGTTGCCGCCCTGGAAACCCAGTTGTGTGAGCGCCTGGCCAGTGTCTCAGCCGTGGTCCAGGAACAGGGGCATCGGCTGCAACAAGTGGTGCAGATTGATGGTGAGGCCATCAGGCAGGACTTGAGGGGCCGACAGGCCGAGGCGAAGGAGGTCCTGACGGTCCTGAAACAGTCCGTGGACAAGGCCTCGTGGGATGCCGCCTGCATCCTCCGGGACTCCGTGAAGATCTGGTCCAACCTGGTGCGCTGGGTGACGGTTCCCATCTTCGCGGCGAGTGTATTGGGGGGATTGCTCGCGGTCGGCTGGGCTGCAAGGACCTATGGGGAGCAGGAAGGCTACGATCAGGCGCGGTCGATCGCCAGGGACCAGCTCAAGGAAGACCTGGACGTTTCCGTGTGGGCGGTTCAACCGAAATACGATCCCACCACGGGTGGGGTGACGGCCCTTGATCCCGTGCAAATGGTTAAGCCTATCGTGATCGTGAATGGTGAGCCGCACTGGCTGGGCCACGACAATCAGGGATGGGTCTACGGGGGCGTTCGGCTCAATCCGGATTGGACGATGGCCGATGTGGTGGACGTCAAGGACAAGAAGGGGAAGCTCTTGGCAAGCAGGAGGGCGGGGCGGTAGATATCCGATGCCACAAATGCCACAGGGTAGGCCATTGTTGGAGGGCGTCATGAATCTCCTTTACGACCCTGACCCGAAGCCAGATGATCCGGCCCTTGCCCTGCGGTCGGATGAGGACATTGAACTGTTCCGCGCTTACGCGCGGCTCCTGGATGGCGGGGATGGTTCCCTGATCTGGCGAGCCTGGGCAACGATCATTCGGGCAAGGTTTAGGATCGCCAGCGAAAGAGAATATTCACGATGAAGACATTCCGCGATTTGATAGCCACTGGGCTCGGCAGGTCGAGGCGGACCTTATCGAGCGATGAATCCAGTCGGGGGACGCCCTGGTTATTATTGGCCCAGAAGATCCTTGGCCCCGGCGGCAGGGACGTGCTGGATGACCATTTGGCTGAGGAAGCCAGTCGGCGCAAGGTGACAGGGAATTCCTTCCTTACGTGGCGGCTTGAGGGCATTGTGGGCCAAGCCGAGGCTTGCCGAAGCAAGACCTGAAACCTCAGAAACGATGAATGGAACTGCGATGCCAAAGATCCAGCGAATAGCAGCTGAAAAACGGGCTGCCCATGGTGCGGAGGCCGAGGAAAGGTTTGCCGCGATGTCCCAGCCGTTGGCGGGTGGGGCAGGGGATCCCGGCCCCGATGAATTGCCAAAAGGCACGGATCCGGAGGCGCACGGTGGGGCCTTGCGCCCTCTGGAAGACATAGATGTCAAACGCTTTTCGGGTGCGGGGATTCGGGTATTCCTCGGGATTGCCAAGGCCTGGGGGTTGTCCACCGAAGCACAGTGTCAACTGCTGGGCGACATTGCGGGGGCTACGCTCCGGAAGTGGGAAGGGGATCAGGATGCGACCCTGACACTCGATCAGCTTGAGCGAGTTTCCCATATCATTGCGATCTACAGGAGTCTGCATACCTTGCTTCCTGCCAGCGCCGATGGCTGGGTTCATCGACCCAACACGAACCCCTTGTTCGGGGGAGCGCCGGCCCTCAATCTGATGACCCAGGGCGGCATAAGCGGATTACGGGATGTGCGAATCTTCCTTAAGGCCCAGGAGGGTGGGTGGTGCTGACCCGAGAAGCTCCTTAAGATCCCGAATCCGAGGCCTGTGGCTTCGGCGGCATGGGGCTTTCTCGCGGAGACCATGGTCTTGGCCTTGTTTATGGCGCGGATGGTCCTGGTGCCGGCGTTGTCATGTTCGGATCAGAAGAGATAGTCGCTTGAAATCGACCTGGTTCGCAACTTTACAATTCTCTTGAATTCGAAGGCATTGCAACCCTGTCGTTTGGATTTCCTGCCCACTTGGGCGACGACACTGGGTGGAGATGGGTTGTATGTGTCGTTGGGTGTCATTGGCCTCCGGAAGGCGCGCGCCATCGGCATGAACAAAGGTAGTTGTCGTTGGTGCAACATCATTGGAATCAGCAAGGGCGCCGGCTTCGCCCCGTCCTGGTGGTGGGGAAAGGTACTTGTCGCCAGGGTAGTTGTCGTCGGGCCAAGTCTCTGCTCACGCGAGATTCCTAGACGTCGCCAGCTCACTGCTCTCCAGAAATCGACCACCCCGGAAACAGGTGTCGCACAAAAAAATCCAACAGGCCTTGACTATCGAATTCAATAGAGTAGAATAGTAACGTAGAGTAAATTAAAACTCTACGAAACAAGGGAATCAGTCATGGAACGGCCTGGCGTTGAACAGCCCAAAGGAGGATCGAGAAAGCTCCGCGCCAAGCGGAAGAAGATGCCCAAGCATGCATTAGAAATGCGGGCGTTCCGATACCCTTTGGAATTGACCACCGCCGAAGCGGAGATCCTTTTTCAACTGCTAGACCGGTGCTGGGAGGTCAGGAACCTCCTGGCCGTGGAGAGGGAGGAGAATCGTAGCGGGAACCGGAATCTCTGTGCCAAGGGGTTGCCGGTCCACTTCCTGAACCGCGATGACCAGAACTCCCGGGTCTCGGAACTCCAGAAGGCGGAACCTCGCTACCAAGGAATCCACAGCCAAGTGCTCCAGAACATCGTCCATCGAATTGACGGCGGTACCAAGGGTTGGCTGGAGAGTCTTGGGCAACCGGGGAAGCGAAAGGTCAATCCCCCTGGCCCCATCGAGCGCAAGGCATACAGCAGCTTCACTTTCCCCCAATGCGGCCCCAGTATCGGCATCTGGGGCGGCAGGGCCCACCTGGGCAGATTGGGTTCCTTCAAGCTGATCCAGCATCGCAAGTATCGTGGGACCCCGAAGACCATCACCATTCGGTTTGATTCAGGACGGTGGTGGGCGATCCTTATCTGTGCGCTCCAGGCTAAGACGATCTACCGGGATCCAGTCGAAGTGGAGCACCTTGAGGACACCGGCGCTGACCCAGGCCTGAAGGAATTGCTGGTCCTGGCCGATGGGACGGCTTTTGACCCACCCAGGGCTTTCAAGCACGCATTCGGAAAGATCCGGCTGGCCCAGCGGGTTCTTTCCCGAAAGTTCAGGGTTCGGGAGGCATCGTACGAGGCCGAAAGGGCCCGCCGCGAAGCGGCTGGCCTTCTGGTCCAACCACCCATTCGCCTGATCCCCTACTCGAATCGCCTCCGGGCCCAGATCAAAAAGGTGGCCATGCTGCACACGGATGCTGTGCGTGTCCGGGAATATCACCATCGTAAGCTCGCCAGTCGACTGGACGATAGCTACCGGAAGGTGGCTGTCGAGGAACACGGTGTCGCCTTCATGTTTGCGAACCGGAAGCAGGCCAAATCGGCAGCGGATCGCGCAATCGCTGCCATGAAGCACTTTTTGGTCTCGAAAATGGGCGACCGTGTGCGCCTGATGCCAAACCGCCGGCCGGGGATCGGTGGAAACAGCCAGACGTGTCTTTGCGGGGCGCCGGTGCCCAAATTGCTGGAGAACCGCAAGCACCTCTGTCCGGTATGCGGTCTTGCCGGCAAGCGGGATGTCGTATCCGCCAATATCGTGATGCAGATGGCCTTCGGCTGGAATCTTCTGCAACAGGTACATCAAGCAACAGAAACTGCGGTGGCCGGGCAGGCCATCGTCAGACGAGGAGGAGCCAAAGGCAGAGGGCAAAGCCTGTCTGCCGAGTCAAAGGGTCCGTCCGTCCCGCACACCGGGCAGGGCGCTGGCCTTTCGGCTTCCGAGGTGCCGTTGAATCGTCAACCTCAGTCTTCCCTGAAAACAGAAAAAACCCGGGGTGGGGAACCTACCCGGGAAGCCAAAAGCTCCAGAATCAGCGGTAGCCCGCTGTTGCTGGATGAGGCGAAGGGTCTGGTCGGTGGCGGTGACGTCGCTGATGGGAAGCTCTGTCCTCCGTGGCAGTGAGGATGTCACCACCGACCAGATTTGATATTGGAACAACCGCCTGGTGGCGGGGAGATGGTTTCGGGGCATCCCGCCCGGGGGATCGCTGTCTCAGATTGAATCCCTGGGTGTTCTTTAGTTCAGGCAGGGTAATTTAGTAGCGTAAGATAGTAGAATGTTACATTCTGCTATCATGCGTAACTGAGGAGACCGCCATGGGACGACCTGGAATCGATCGAAAGGCCATTGTTGCGACAATTGAGTCGATTGTGGCCCATGGTGGGGAACCTAACACCGTCAATGTCCGCCGTGAACTTGGTGCTGGATCCTACACCACCATCATCGATGTAATTACCCAGTGGAAGGCCGACCGCAAGGCCCCCAAGATCGCCCCTAGCTCCGCCGCTCCCCTCCCGGAGAAGGCCAGGGCGCTTCTTGCGGACATGGAGTCCAGGGTTCTGGATTTGTTGCGGCCCATGGCCGCGGAATTCTGGTCCATGGCCGCGGATGAGGCCGAAGCAAAGCTTGTCCCTGAGCGGGAGGCTCTGTTTGAAGAGCGGCAGGCCCTGGACGCCGCGAAGAAGGAAGACAGAGCTGTCATCGTCGCCCTGGAGGAGGATGTGACGGGCCTAGAGGCGCGGGTCAAGGAGGCCGACAAAGAACGGAATGCCGCCGTGGCACAACTCATGGCTGCGGGTGAAGCAAAGGGACGCTTGGAGGCGTTGCTGGAAACAGCGCGGGAGGAGCGGAATACCCTGTCTCAGCGGATCGTTGAATTTGAGAAGGGAAGCACGGCGGCCAAAAGGAAATGAAACCTCGGCTCGGGGGGGACTCTGGGCAGCCTTGGTCGTATGTTACTGGTGCCATTGGATTAAGGCTGTTGGGACAGATCTGAAGTGATGAATCTGGTCGCCAAGGATCGCGGGCGAGGCGCGCTCGCGCGGCGGAATAGACTGGCGGTGTTCGGCTTGGACCTCCCTCTTGTTTTTGCGCCAGACACACGCAACCGGGAAATGGCTCTGCCGTTTTCATAGGGGTCCGGTGTGACTGGCGTATGTCCCGGCCCGTCCCCCCCTCACCCAAGGGGGGGGGGCGGGCCGGGCGAAGCCACATGCTCGGGCAATGGGGTCTTTGACGACAAGGTGGTCGAAGCTTCTCCACGGGCACCACGATAGCCAGGGGCGTGCCAGGTGCTTTCCCTGGCGGGCTCCTGGCCGGGGTGAGCCGCGACTGCCCGAGGTGGGACGTGATCGACCGCGGGGGCCACGGCACCCTGGGACTGGGGCGTGTCAGGCGCTTTCTCGCCCGGCCCCATGGCCCTGGCGCCGGCGGTGGCAGCCCTGGTTGCGATGTCGCATCGGCTCGCCTATAACAAGCGGCAATACTTCCAAGGCCAAGGGAAAGTCTATGAAGGGCGGATCGCGGAGCCCCCCTTCGTCTTATCCACAAAAATCGCGGAAACCGACTTGGAGATCCTTCTGTTCCTCTGCCAGCACGGGCGGTCTTTGACTGCCCTCGATGCAGGGCGATGAATGATCAACGTCTCCAGTCAAAACCAACTGTTAGCCGTAGTTGCCCGCTGGCTTTAAGTTCGTTGAAACATGTCAACAGTGTTTAATTTATAATTCATTATAATATAATATAAACATAATGACATTGAGGTTTTTGATTGTAACTTTAGAACGAAAATAATCATGTATTGATGTGAGAGAAATATCAAATTAGCTGAATAACTCAAGATGGTATTGGATCTGTGTGAATAATTACTATTAGTAATTAATTGATAATTGAGGACGTGAACAAATGGCAATGGTCGTTAAGCTCCTCAAGTCAAGTATTGAAGCACAAGCGGTGCTGGAAGGTAGAGGTTGCGAGGTTCGCAGCCTTGAGTTCGCTTTCGGCAGCTTTCTCGTCGTACTAGGGCAGGATAACCCGCCTGATGACGTCATCGAAGCTATGGATGGCATCGTGTGGGCAAGGTTAGCCGGGGCTACGCCCATCCTTGCTGCCCGCGAACAAAACCATCAAGGCACCTTGGTGCCTCTTGGGGATATGAATGTTGGAGGGAAAGACTTGAGTCTAGTCGCGGGTCCGTGCTCCGTGGAAGATCGTGAGCAGATTTTCACCACGGCACGGTTCGTGGCAGCCTTGGGCGCCACTGCGCTGCGGGGCGGAGCATACAAGCCACGCACCTCCCCTTATGCATTCCAGGGCCTGGGGCAGCCTGGGCTTGAACTGTTGCGGGAAGCCGCAAGGGCTTCAAACTTGCCGGTTGTCACCGAGATCATGGACCCCGGTATGGTTGAATCCATGGCGCCCTTCGTGGACTGCTTTCAGATCGGGGCCCGCAACATGTCCAACACCCCGCTACTGAAGGCTGTGGGGCGTGCCGGGAAATCCGTACTGCTCAAGCGCGGCTCCTCGGCCACCTTGAAGGATTTCGTGCTGGCAGCTGAATACATCCTGCTGGAGGGCAATGCCAAGGTGATCCTCTGCGAACGGGGGATCAGAACATTCGAAACTTCAACACGGAACACGCTGGACTTGAGTGCCATTCCCGTACTCAAGAGCATGACCCACCTGCCGGTGATCGTGGATCCATCCCACGGGACAGGTCGCAGGGATGCGGTCATACCCATGGCCCGGGCCGCAGTGGCCGCTGGTGCCGATGGAATCATGGTAGAGGTTCATCCCTACCCGAGCAGGGCGAAATCCGATGGCGATCAGTCACTTCACTTTTTTGAATTCAGGCAGTTGGTGGAGGATCTGAAGCCTGTGGCTGAGGCCGTGGGGCGACGGCTGGAGGTGGGTTTCTGTCATTGGAAGGGAACTGATGCAAATCCATGATTCAAAAGGAATGTCTTGGCGCGAGAATTAAAAAAAGAGTCAAACCAATAAATAAATATTAAAAACTATTCGCATGCGGGTCTATGAATTCGGTAAATATTGTTTATATTCAGTAAATATGAAAACAAAAAATGTTTAAACTTATATTAAAAAACAATGTATCAATAAATACAATGACTTAAATAAATATCCTAGAAATAGAGCCAAATTAATTCGAATTCGAGGAACTCTTGGGAACCTGGAGCATGAAGCAAGCAGTCATTCAGTAAGATGGACCACTGTCCACCTTTTTCATTCAAATCATTCAATAAATTAAAAATAAATAGCATGCAATATTCCCTCTGGGAACGCTGCGGGATCCTGGCTCATGTGAGTGCCGTGCATTGGTGAGACATTATGACGACAGATGTATCCAGTTTCATAATCCGGAAAACCATACCAGATGGGCCACAGGCTGTATGGGGAGCGTTGCTAGAAATGCAACGCTTGGCTGCAGCGGTGCCGGATGTTCGCAGGGTCGAAATCGGGCCGATTGAGGCTACCGGCAAACGTTTGGTCGATTGGACTATTTGGCTAAAGGGCTTTGAATTGCAGTGGCAAGAAGAGCAACTTGTTGACGTGCAAAACATGCGCATTGTGTTTCATCAAACCAATGGATTTTTTGCAACTTACAATGGTGCCTGGCAAATTGCACCGTTCGGAAATGAAACGCAAATGGATCTAGAAATTAATGTCGATTCCGGTTTGCCGCACCTCTCCAAGTTCGTCAATCCGGTTCTCTGTGATGCCTTTAAAGCCTTTGCTCGCCAGGTGGTGGATGCCTTGACGAAGAGGGGGTTCACAACATAAAGCTAACCATAGTTGGTTCTATCGCAGGACGTAGGTCCTCGTGTTGAGCTGGAGCGGTTGTCATCGCCGGCTAGTGGGAGTGTGCATGTATCTGTCGGCCTTGGAGGTTCTTTGAAACATTTCATATTAATGGAGAAACATCATGCAGGAGTACTTGGTTAATTTTGAAAAAATGAAACGCCTGATGCTTGGATTTTCTGCATTCCAAACCTTGGTGGCAGGTATAAGACTCAACCTGTTCCAGGTCCTGGCGGATCATCCAGGGATAGACCGTAGGATGGTGGCGGAGCATTTGAAGTTGTCCGAACACGCCGCACGTGTCCTGTTACTTGCAACTTGTACCTACGAATTAACAATCCGCAAGGAAGGGATTTATTTTAATTCGATCATGGCGGATCAATTTTTGACCGACAAATCAGTTTTCCCGATCGTCAATTTTACAAAATATAATAACGTTGTTCAGTACAAGGCTTTCCAGTTCCTGGCCGATTCGCTGCAGGCCGATACCAATGTCGGGTTGCAGACCATCCCTGGCACGGGCAATAGCCTATACAAGCGCTTGGCCGAATCGCCGGAACTCGAGCGAACTTTTCAGGATGCGATGGCACCGAAGGATCGCAGCAGCC
>Ga0316217_10003467_pt1 | contig 17936 bp, 10 predicted proteins | sample 1anoAmetaG_FD_203633 | JGI IMG/M metagenome (GOLD analysis project Ga0316217, IMG submission 203633) | Freshwater microbial communities from Trout Bog Lake, Wisconsin, USA - 1anoA | ecosystem: Environmental > Aquatic > Freshwater > Lake > Hypolimnion/Profundal zone | place: USA: Wisconsin...
ACCGACAATACGTTGACAAATGAGCTGCCGGCGGTGCTGAATTGCACGGTGCCGTTCGTGGGTGCCGTCCAGGCAAACCATACCGAGTTGGTCACCGGCACAGCGGGTATTTCCACAGTGCCATCCAGGTTATAGGTGTTGATGGGATTGGTTTCGCAGGCCTCCGTCGTGGCCAGAGTATTGTTGCCGTTGGTGGCCCCGGATAATCCCGTCAGCACCGCAGCGTTGGCAAAATTGTCGTTGCTCGGGGTCGAGTTCCAGTTGAGCACATAATTGCCCGAGCCACCCGCGCCCGTGAAGGTGCCATCGTCCCAGCTATCCAGGGAGATGTAATAGGTGGTGCCCGCCACGGCATAGAATTCCACCAGGCTGGTGTCCAGCCCATTGGGATCATTGTATTGGCCGCTTTGGTTGTCCGCCGTCACGTAGTTCGGGCTAGGGCATAAAGTCCCGGTCCACACCGACAACACGGTTTCAAACGAACTGCCCATCGTGTCAAATTCCACCGGTCCGCTGGCCGGGGCCGTCCAGGCGAACCAGACGGAATTGGTCACATACTGGAAGGCGTCGTCGTCACAATTGACATTATCAGACTCACAGGACTCCAAGCTGGCGGCGACGTTGTTGCCATTAGTGGTGCCGGTGGTGCCGCTGATAACCCAGGCGCTGGCAAACAGGTCGTTGGCGGGGGCGGCGGCAGCAGCAGCGACGCCAAATCCCAAGGCCAGGACCAGCGCCGGCAACCACCGGTAATTGACGGTCGCGCGGCGCGCCGGCAGCAAATTAACAAAGGCTTCTCGAATCGTTTTCACAAGACTTCTCCATTTTTCCGCCCGGGCCAGCCGGGCGGAGTATTTTCAACAAATTGGCTCAGTTTTTCCCGACACGGTTTACGGAATGTTCACCCACGGCCAGACTTCCACTTTATAGTAGCGCTGCACATTGGTGACCGTGTCATACAGCCACACATTGGTCTGCTGGAAATTGTCGGGCGCACCGAAAGGCGGTGAGGAAATATACGCCTGGGGCGAAATAAATCCACCGGTCAGCGAGATCCGGTTGGTAAACGGCACGTTGGCGCCCCAATACGCGCGCTGATAATTGGTGAACACCAGCCAGTTGGTCGAAAGCAGATTGGTCGCGTAATAAACGATGTTGGTCGCGTTGGGAATGGTCGTCCATTCCACCCGGGCCGATTTCACCGGCTGGTTGGTAAAGGTCGCCATCGGGTTGATTTCATAAGGCTCAAAGAACTTGGTGGAGTCAATCGAATTGGGATAGCCGTCGGCGTCCGAATCAATATCCGGACTTTGGGCCAGGGCGGCATTGACCGCGTTGGTGACCACGACGCCGAAGGAATTCGTATACACCACATTGGTGGAACTGAAATAACCGGCGTAGGAGTAAACCCAGCGCAGCCGTCCGCCATTGATGCCCTCGTGGCTGGCCACGTCCAGCGCCTCGGCCACCGATTGGCCGTCATCCAAAGCCTGGGCGTAATAGATCACCATGTTGGTGTTGATCTTCAGCCACGAAAAATTGTAGTGGTTGGTCGGATTCTGATTGGCTTCGCCCGTGGCGGCATCTTTCAGCTCCAACAGATCCACGTACATCGCGTTTTGGGTGCCGGCGCCACTAACCACGTACGCCAACTGGGTGTTGGTGGACTTCACGTCAATCACGAGGTGCCCCACGGCCAGATTGTTGGTGAAACCCGCCGGCGTCACGCCGTAATCATGGCCGGCCCAGACGTTATACACCGTCTTGTTATTGGGCACAATATTCGTCACGGTGGTCCCCAACAGGCTCTCGTCCGCCGGCCCCAGATCGGCCGCCACCGGGGCCACCAGCGTATTGAATCCGCTGTCCGCAGTGCCGCCACCGGAGTTGGCCCCCACTGACCAGCTATTGCCGTTGGTCACGCCCGTGTCGGTGATGTTCGTGCTGGCCAAGGTCAGGCTCCGCCCCGCTTGAATGACATGGTTGCTGATGATGAGTTCGTTGACGCCCATGGCCGAGAGGTTGGTAGCCGACAACGCCACGTCACCGCTGGCGATCGTGCTGCCATTGGTCAGGATGGCCAGACTCGATTGCAAGACAAACGAGCCGACGCCGTTGCTCATCGTGCCATCGTTCTCAAAATACGTGGTCCAGATAGTGGTGCCGGCACTGCCGATTTGGGAATGGTTGACAAAGGATGCGAAATCAATGCCCGCCGCTATGGCATCCGCGCCGCCCGTCAGCGTGCCGTTGCCATTCCAGGTCAGCCGCACGGCGGCCGTCGCCGGCGTGAAGGCGGTGACAATGGCATCGCCCACGGCGGCATCCAGATTCCGCGCCGTCACGGTCAGCGCTTTGTTGACCAGCGCTCCGGCAGACACAAAGGCATTCGCCACGGTGGCGGAGCTGTATTTGACCCCCGATCCGCTCGCGCCATTGATCGCGGCGATCAAGTTGCTCAGGGAGATGCTGAAAGTGCCGGACCATGCGATTTCGTTGGGCACCGTGTTCGTCAGCGTTTTGACGAACGTATAGACATTGGTGCCGATGGTCACTTTGTCGCCGAGCACCACGTTGGTGCCCTGCTCGGACAGTTTGCCGGTGGCGGCCACGGCGGGGCTGCCGGGCGAGCTGGCATACTGCGGCATGTTGGCGTTGCCAAAATTCGCCGTCGAGGAAACTTGGATGACGCCATTGTTGGTCAGCCAGAGTAGATTGGGGATTTGCTGCGCGCCGCCGGCGGAATTGGCGTTCAGCGGCTGCGGATTCAGCCAGATCAACTGGCCATACAGCGAATTGGCACCCACGCCCACGAAATTGGTGTTCAGCGTCACGCTCTTGGCATCAATGTAAAGCGACCCATACACATTCAGCGGATCGCTGATATGCAAGGAATTGGTCCCGTGCAGGTAGAGGTTTTGAATCCACGGTTGCTCGGTGGGTTGGAAATCACTAAAGACGATCAACACCCGGTTGTCGTTGGTGTAGCCTTGGGCATCAACGTTGGTACTGAGCGCGGTGCTCCAAGCCTGAATGCTGCCGCCAAACGTCGGAATATTGGCCGCCAGCAAATTACTGATGACCATGAAGCCGTTGGTGACGCCCAGGGCAATGTCCGCATACGGCGAGGCGATGGAGGCGCCCGGGCTGCCTTCAAACTGGTTGGTGCAATACAACGCCAGATAATTGGGCCCCGTGATGGTCGAAAAGCCCAAGTTCAAGGTGTTCTGCGCGCTGAGCTTGATCGCGCCCGGAAGATTGGTGATGCTGCCGCTGGGATTGACCGTGCTCGCGTTCGTTTGATAGCTGCTGGACGTCAGATTGGCAAACATGACCGAATAATAGTTGGTGATGCCGGCATCCGGAAAGACAGCCGGCACGGGCTGCGGCGCAAGCGGATTACTCAACAACGGCGTGGGAGACGTGATAAAGGTGAAATTCCCCGGCACCCCATTGTTTACGAGAAATTCATTCGTGGTGGCCCCCAATACATAGTCATCGGTCAGGTACAGGTAGCTGGTAATCGGACTGCCGGTGGCCGGGTCAATATACGTTCCGGTCCATTCCACATGCGCCGCTCCGACATCGAATCCGAGATTCAAGGTCGCGCTATTGTCAATATAGACCTTGGCCGTCACATTCGGCGGACTGTTGTTTTCGAGAAAGACGAAGCGGTTGATCCTGTAATTTGCCAGCGGGCCATAGGGATACTCCTGCTTCAGATAACATTGGGAATTGGTCAGGTACACATAACCTGGACCGACGGGCACCTGCGAGGACAGCGCGTAGGTGGTTGAGAGATCTACGGCGGGATTCCAGTCGCCGTTGGTGTCCAGCCCCACCGCGCCCACACTGTTAAAGTTGACCGTGGCGAATTCGCCCAAGATATTGAAGGCGCCGACGGAATTCAACACGCCTTCCACCTGCAGCGACCCTCCGGTGATGTCCACATTCTGTCCGGCCAGGCTGATCAAACCACCTGTGCCCACGTCAATGCTCCCCGGATTGATCACATTGGTGGCCGAGGCCACGAACTGACCGATACTCGTCACATCATAGAAATTAAATCCGCTGGTGCCCAACGAATAAAGGCTGTTACCGTCCAAAATCGAATCGCATCGAATCTGGCCTTCATTATAAACCGTGCCGCCCATGACATCCGGGAGCTGGTTGGTGGTATGCAGGTCAAACTTGAATCCGGTGCCAAAAGCCGCCTCCCCGAGATAGAAAATCGCGCCATTGGTCAAGGCGGGCGCGTTGGCGATCATTTGTTCGCCGCCGGCGTTCGTGTAGTTCAGCGTGTTCCAAGTCTGGAAGAGGATCGGATAGTCGTTATAGTTGTTATAGGTGACGCTAAAAGTGCTTTCATTCAGAAAAGCCCGGGCATCAATCGTGGGCGGCGGATTGGGCGAGACGGTCGAAAAATACACCTGATAATACTCGGGGGAATTGTTGGTGTAGATGGCCTCCGTGGCCAGCGCTCCACGGACCAACAACACGCCTACGAGGAACGCGAATGGCTTCCACTTCATAATAAATCCAGCCTGGCAGCGTAAAAAATTCATCTTTTTCATTGAATCGTGATGGAAAGATTCCACGTCACCACGTGGGACGCGGGCTGCGCATTGTCCGACAGGGTCAGGGCGAAGTCATAGGTGCCGGCGGTGGTGGGCGTGCCCGAAATCTGACCGCTGGAACTCAAGACCAAGCCGGGCGGCAGACCGTAAAACAAGCCGGTCGTGATCTGGGCCCCCGTGTAGGACCAGGTGAACGGCGGGGTAAAGCCGCCCCCGCTGGCGGTAAACTGCACCGAATAGCCTGACCCCACGGAACCGTTCGGCGGACTGACAGGAGAAAGATTGACCACCAGCTGGTTTTCCAAGTTCTGGATGCTCGTACCGTTCGGATACAATTCCGGGGCATTGGTTGAGGCCCCATAGGAGGCCCAGGCCAGCGCCGGAATGCTCTGCCGCTGGTCCAGGTACAGGTCGCTGATATAGGTTTGAATATCCCAGCCGTTCCACACCGAATTGCCGATCTTGTCGTACGAGAAGGTCACCGGCGCGCCCGTGACCGGAGAATTGTTGATGGTGCCCGGACCGGCCAAGCCGCCTAAAATCGGCGAGGGCGTGAAATTGATATCGCGAAAGACCGTGCCAATAAACGTGTTGGCTTCGCCCTCATCCACGGCGTTCAGCAGAATATCCGGCTGGGTCACCACCCGGAAGAACGGCTGGACCAGCCACTGATAATTCGTCAAGACCACCATGTTGTAATAGTTCGTGATGGGATCAAAGTACTGGCTGAATTCCGAGTCGTAATCCGCCCGCTGGAATTGAACCTTGCCGATGCCCTGATAAAGGTTGGCCACCCCGGCCGCGTTGCCGCACGTGACGGGATGCACCACCCAGGTATAGTTCGTAAAATAATAAATGGTCTGCAAGGTGCTGGAAGTCGTGGTGGTGTTGGTCGCGGTCACCAGGGTGTTGGTTGCCGCGCTCTGGAGGTTCGTGACCGAGAGCACATTCGTCAGCCCGGTGTACAGGAAGTCCAGCGGACAAACATTGGTTTGAAACCGCGGCAGGACGATGAAATAGCCCGACGGCACAGCCGCCTTAACCGTCTGGCTGGTCGTGTTGGTGACCGTCGGCGCGGGGTATTGCGCCCCGATGTTCTGACTGACGGTAATGGTCTGTAAAATGGTTTTGGAAAGGGCGTGGTTGGTGAAGGCAAAGACATTTTGGAACGTCGTCGCGTACCGCTCCTGCAGGCCCAGGGTCTGATTCGTCACGGTCACCAAGATCGGCGGGGCCGGATACTGGGCGCCAACCTGATTGGTAAAATACAGGGTGTAGGTGTAGTTGGTGATATGGACGAAGTAACTGTAAGAATTGGCAATGGCGATGCCCGGGTAAAGCAACTGCAAGACCGCAGGACTGTTCGTCAGCGCGGTGGCGATCAACTGTCCATAATCGCCGTAACCGTAAGTCCCGTCGTAGGTGTAAAACCCGCTATTGGTGCCGTTGGACGCGATGGGGACGGCCGGAAACAGCGCTTGTTGCTGGACATTCGTAACCACCGTGAACGTGACGGCGGTCGGATCGGGCAATTCCAAATCCACATGGTTGGTGTGATAAAGATAGACGAAGCCCGCCACGTCATCCCGCGTCAGGCCCGTATAAAACGAGCCGACTTGCAAGCCACCGCTCAAAGCCGTCGGCACCGTCAGGTTGCCTTGCAAATATTGAAGCCCGTAGCCGTCAAAAGCGTTCGCGGCCACGGCCTGATAGTTCAACGCATTGGCGTCCGGGGCAAACGGAACTGTCCACGCGTACACGGGGCCGGGGGTACAAGTCTCCTCCAGCCAGTACGAGTACATGACATCATTAATGTAATACGAATACTGGGTTACGTTGGACGCCGTCGGCTGATCGGCATAGTTGCGTTGCACCACGGTATACATCATATCACCATACTGCCTGCCAGCGTACCCCGTACCAAAAAATCCACCCGGCAGACAAACTCCGCCCGGCGGCAAAATCCGGTCGTGCAGAGTCCACGCGAACCGCTCCGGATCTGCCAGGCCCATCTGCTCCACCAATAGGTGTAGGGTGACAGATTTCAAGTCGGTCAGATAGTCCGCCTGGGCCGTGTAATTGATTTCCTGGGATTGGTCGGGATACAAGGCCAGGTTGATCTTGTCCGCCGGCGGCACGGCATTCATGATGCCGAAAGCCTGATCCACTTCCGTCATGCCGTCCGTGCCAAAGAAATTGATGAAGGTCGAATCGTAAGTGTAATACACGACCGGCGTGTTGCGGCGATAACCTTCGCCGTAGTTTCGCGGCCCGCCAATGTCGCCAAAAAACATCGGGTCACCCGGGATTGCACTGTCGTCCACGTAGGCAAGGTCGTAACCGATGGCGGCGGTCTGCCAGGAATCCGCGCCGTTGGCCAGGGTCTCTGGCCCCAGCAGGGCAAACCCCCACGAGCTCTGCAAACCGGCTGCCAGCAGGCCTATCCAAAAATAACGCTTGATAATTTGCTGCATACGAATTGGGATCAACGCAGGAGGACAATGCGATAGTAACTGGCGGAGGCGCCGCCGACATCGATCGAGTCGGTTGTGCCCGCCGCGAACCGGGGTGAACCCAGATTGGTCCATGCGCTGAAATCGGTGGTGGTTTGGACCACGTAGGTGGCTCCCGGCTGGGTATTCCAAGTCAGGAACATGCCCTCGGGGGTCTTGACGAGTTGTTGTTGCAACCAAGTGGAGGGATCCATGGGATCGCCGCCGCTCAGGAAAACCTGGTACAAGGAAGGTCCGCCCGCCACCAGCGGCGCATTCACGTTCTGCGGCCATGAGCCAATGTTGTTATAGTAATACTCTTCCATCCATTCCAGCGGGATGCCGTAATAGTTGACGCCGCTCCAAGTCGTGCCGCTCGCCGAGGGCGACGCGGGCGAGGTCCGCCCGTCGGTCGTGACAAAGGCCACAATGAACGAATGGGTGCTGTTGGTGGACAGTCCGTTGGCCGCAGTCATGGTCCAACGATTGGTCGTCACGGTGGCCATGGGCGATTGCGCGCCATCCACAAAAACCTGATAGCTGGCCACCGACAAGCCCATAACCGGCGCCCAAGCCACCACCAGTTCGGGTTGATAAATCCCGCTTTTCACCACGAAGGGCGCCCACACGTAAGGCGCCGACATGGCGGGCAACAGGGCCGCCACGTTTTCATATCGCTGGGCAAACAGGTCAAAGCCATTGGGCGAACCCACAAAGCTGGTCCAAACCACCAAGAATTGGTTCCGGCCGTCGGAGGCCACGGTCGGTTGCATCTGCTGGCCCGCAGTGGTGGTATTGACGAGGAATTCGCTGCCCACCAAGCCGCCATTGTTATGCACGAACTGCCCGAAAACCCCTTCCCGTGAACCGTCCTGGCCCAGACTGGTCCAAGTAATCAGGTAATCCAAGGCAATAGAACTGATGCGCGGCACATACTGATCCCCCACGACGTAACTATTCACCACCTGGGATGATCCGCCCACGCCCGCACCGGTGAAGGGGCGCGCGTATATATCCCAGCCGTTGGTGGGTTCAGCGGTTTCGTATTCCGCCCACGTCAGCATGAACCCGCCATCCGAGCCGGCCGCCACCGCAGGGCTGGCCGCCACATTATTATCGGTATTGACGAGGAACTCGGAAGCCATGGCCGTACCCGCGGCATTATAGACGCGCGCATAAACGTCCACGCTGGGATGGGGCATTAGCGAAGCGGCCGCTAAATTGGAATTGGTGCCCAACTGCCCCACGGTCTGGCGCTCCTGCTCGGAAACCCAAGCGACGACGAAGCCCCCGTTTTTCAGCGCCGCCACCGTGGGCGTGCGCTGATTGTAACTGGTGAACTGATTGACCAGGAAGTTGGTACCAATCTTGGCGCCGTTGGTGGACAGGATCTGACCATAAACGTCCTGCATGGAATTAGAGCTTACTTGGTCAAAGCTGGCCCAGACCACCACCACGTTGCCATTGGTCAAAACGGCCAGCGCCGGGGTGATTTGAAAATTATTCGTGAAGGTGTTGACCAGAAGGTCGTTGGTGCTCAAGAAGGTGTTGGTGGCCGACAGGAACCGGGCATAAATATGCTGAAAGCCGGGCTGCCCCCCCTGCCAGACAAACGCGGCGCCGCCATTATGCAGCATGGCCACGTGGGCATTTTCCTGATTCCCCGCTCCGATGACATTGACGCGAAAGGGACTGAGCGTGCCCGAGTAAGTCGAATCCAGCCGGCGGGCGCTCACGCCCCAGCCATCGCCGTCCGTCGCGTTGTCCTGCCAGACCACGATGCCATTGGTGGGGGTCAGGGCCGCGTCCGGAAACATCTGGTCGCCCAAAAGCGAGCCCACGACGGAATACTGGGTGCCCTCGGTGGAATAGTAATTGGTCTGCGCCGTGCCGGTGAAGGCCACCCCCGCAACCAGCACCCCAACCAAGCCTGCGGCAACCCCCCGGGCGCGAACGGACAACGACTTCATAATGCGTGATGAAGATAAGCCATGGCGCCGGATTTGTCGAAAACTTCGTTCGATAAAATCCGCGCCCGCCACCGCGCGGTCGCCCGCGCCGGCCATATTGTTGAACCAGCTTTGCAAATTCATTTTCAAATCAACTCCACCTGCTGCCCGAACGACGTCCGGTCCAGACTTTCGGCCATGCCTTTGAATCCCCAGCGTCGAAACAACTCCCGCAACCGCTCCGGGTTGGCCGGCCGGAGGGCCAGTTGTTCCGGCACGAACTCGCACGGCACTTCGTGCAATCGCACCAACTTCAGATTCCGCTCCACGGTGGCCGCGGCTGCGCGCAGGGCGGCCCGCAGCTTGTCCGATTTCACCGATCCCAGATCCGCCATCACTCCGGCCACCGAACCAAATTGTCGCAACAATTCCGCGGCAGTCTTTGTCCCCACCCCCGGCACCCCGGGAATATTGTCCACCGCGTCACCCATCAGCGCCAGCCAGTCGGCCACCTGCCCAGGCTCGACGCCCGTCTTGGCCACGACCTGCTCCCGGGACCAGACCACCGGCAACTTGTCATTCGGGTTCCATAACCCGATCGCGCCCGCGCCCGCGCCTTGGATCTGGCCCTCCGCGTTCTGGGAATTCGTCCCAGCCGCCGAACCCGCTTCCCCGGCCCCCGGCCTCACCAACTGCATAAAATCCTTGTCGGAACTGGCGATCACCACAGTCCAACCCGCAGCGGATGCCTGCCGGGCAACACAGGCGATATAATCATCGGCCTCGACCCCATCGGCGCGGTATCCCGCCAGACCTGCCGCCGCCAGCCAGGCGGCGATTTCGTCCAATTGCGGCCGCAAATCCGCCGGCATTTCCGGCCGGTTGGTCTTGTATTCCGGCAGGGCCGCCATGCGCTCGGCGCTCAAACCGCCGTCCCAGACCACCACTAGATGCGTGGGCGTCAGCGCACCGCGCAACTTCTCCACCATTTTAACAAACCCGTAAATCGCATTGGTTGGCTGGCCAGCCGGCCCGCGCAGCTCGCGAATGGCGTGAAAGGCCCGGTACGCATACGCGTGGCCATCCACGATCAACAACCGGCTCACGGAGTCCGTGCCGGCGTGCTGCCCACGGTGGTTTTTTCCGTCACCGTCGGCTCCATGGTCCCGGTCTGCACCGGCACCGTCGTCTGGGCAAAGGGCATTTCGTCATCCGTGTGAACGCGGTTGCCGGCCGGATCCACAATGGTCGCCGTCACAAACACCATCAGATTATGTTTGACGGTCTGTTTCTGCTGGCTCTGAAAGAGGCGACCCAACAGGGGAATGTCGCCGGCAATCGGCATCTTATCCAAGGTTTCGTTGACCGAGGAGGTAATCAATCCGCCCAGCACCACCGTTTGATTATCCCAGACATTGACCGTCGTCACGATCTGGCGCAGCGTGAACTTGGGTAATATCGTCGGCAATTCCACGACGTTCAGATTGCCGGTGACTTGCGGAAGGGTCAGGTTGTCGTAGCCACCAAACTCGATGTCCGAAGGAATCAGGGCTAGGTTGACAGTGTAACCGTCGGCCAGCACATAAGGCACCACATCCAGCGTGGGTCCGGTTTCGATGGTTTGAGTGATCGGCGTAATGGCGGAGGTGCCGGGGGCAAAAGTGTTATTCTGGGCGTTTACGCTGGTCACGCCCAGCGCGCCGGCGGCCACCGCCACCGAAAGGCCCATTTTGCCGACAGGCAGGTTTTTCAAAGACTTCTTCATATAATAGCTCCTATATTCAGTTCAATTACGGCGTCGCGCCCACACCCGTGGTCGTGGTCGCCGAAGCGCCCTGCTGGTAACCGAGGCCTACCACCACCGTCACGACCGAGGTGGCCCGCATTTGGGTCTGGCGGCCGCTGATGACGGTTATTTCCGGTTCGCCGAGTGTCTCGACATCGGTGCGTTGTTCCAAGGCATGCAAGACCACTTGAAAATTGGGATTGGTCAGGATCCCCGTAATGGTGGCGGTGGTGCCGCCGGGCGTGCCCTGGCTGGTCAAGCCGCTGCTGAAAATCTGTTGGACCGTTCCCGCCGTGGTGGTGGCCAAGGCGGTGTTGCCGGGAAAGGTCCCGGTCGGATTGGCCACGGAAGTCGGCACGCCATAGGTGCCGCCGGTCCCGCCCGTGCCCACGAGCTGATGTCCCAAGGCAAACTGTCCCAAATACCAGTCAAATCCCAGTTGGTTATTGTCATCCTGTTCCACTTCGATGAACCGGGCCTTGATGTGGACCTGAGGCGGCATTTGGTTGAGCACTTGCAGGGCACGCTCAATCGTGTCCAAATCCGTCTCGGTGGCCCTCACAAAGAGGTAGCCCAAGCGGTCGTTGAAAAAGATGGACTTGGGCGGATTCAGGTTGACGCCCAACGTCGTGAAAAACTCCCGGGCAATATAACTTGGAGTCAGGCCGCGCGTTTGCGCGGTGATAAAGGCCAAGCCGCCTTGATTTTGACCACCGCCGCCACCGCCGCCGCCGCCGCCGCCACCGCCTTGCGAACCGCCCAAGTTTTGAATCAAGCTGCCGGAACCGCCTTGGCTGCCGCCGCCGCCGCCGCCGCCACCGCCGCCGCCCTGGGTGCCACTTTGACGGCTGCTGCCCGCACCGGAGAAAGCGTTAACCACACCAACAGGGGTGCTGAATTGATTGCCGCCGCCGCCGCCGCCGCCGCCGCCCCCACCCCCGCCGCCGCCGCCGCTGCTGCCGCCCGAACTCAGGCCCAAGCCCGTGGAACTGACATTTTCAAGCCCGGAAACAAACGTGTTCGGATCCACGCGGAAGGTCCGTGTGAACAACGGCTTTTCGAAATCCTTCGACGAGAAGACCACCGCAAAATCTTGAACCGAGTATTTGAGCGGATGATCCGACACCAGCGCGATGGCGTCCAAAATGTCGGCCACGCGAACGTCCGACAACTCTGGTATTTTGATCAGATCGGAACCGACATCTTGCTGCTCCGCCGTCGCGCTGCCGGTGGTCGTCACTGGCAACCCGGTGTTGGGATCCAAATTGGGCGCGGGATTGACCCCGCCGCCAAAAGCCCCCCCGCCACCGAAGCCACCGCCACCCCCAAAACCACCAGCCCCGCCGCCCAACCCGCCAATCGTCGGCGCCGTTGTGGGAACGATCTGACCCGACAGGTCGGGATTGTTGTTGATCAGGAAATTGATTCCCTTGCGTTCCGGATCATGAACTTTGCACTGGCCGGCCAACTGTTTTAACACATCGCTCAAGGGCATGCCGCTGTCGCCCGTGCTAAATGTGTCCAGATGAATTTTGTCCAGCTTGGCCTCAATCGCTTGGCGGCCTACCCCCGTATAGACGAGATCGTTGGTCGCATAGGGATTGGCAATGACCGGCAGGTTGGCCGTCCGCCGGGGCAGAATCCACTGCTTTTCCACGCGTTCAATGCGGACATCAGTATCGGTTTGGTGCTGGCGGATATCGCGGCCGATTTTAGCCTGCTGGACCAGGTTCAAATAATAATTGGCGGCTTTGTTGTTCGGGTCCAAACTGGCGGCCGCGTCCAAATTGGTTTCCGCTTCGTCAAATTTCCCCATTTCATAAAACAGCTTGCCGTTTTGAACCAAGGTGCTGGCCTTGACCACGTCACCGGCCATCCCCTTGGCCCGGTCCACCGTTTCGGCGCTCGGGGTGCGGCCATTGTAAAGCACCAGCAATTCGTCATTGTGCTTCTTGAACGCCAGCACGCGGTTGGCTTCCGGGGTCAGCCGCAGATCGCGCTCGGCATTGAGAATCTGCCGCAGTTGATTGTCGGCCTCATGCATGTCGCCCCGGCTTTGGGCGTCGGCCGCCAACTCCAGCCGGGTGCTCGTCAGTCCGGCGACGGCTTCCTGCGACTCCGCCGGAATGCCCGAACCGACCTTGAGGGCCAGTTCGCACGCTTCCTGATAGAGCTTGGCGGCGTCGGCGGTCTGGCCGCGCTGCACCGCGCCTTTGGCCTCCGACAACATCTGGCGCAGGGTGATGGTATCGGCTTGGCGCATCACCGCCTCGTTGTCGGCGACATCAAGGGCGGCGTGGTCCTGCGCGAAAGCGGTGCTGGAGAGGCACACCAGGGCGGTGAGTCCAAGATAGAGAAAGGCGGCTTTGGTCATGGCAAAATCAGTTTCGTCTCAAATGGGGCGTTTCAATACTAAAAAGTACCAGTCAGGGAACAAATGGCAAAGAGGTTTTTTTCTGGTTGGATTGATCCATCAAGATCAACTCGTTTGAGTTGACTTCCACTACGGTATAATCCACTCCGCCAAACGAAACCTTATCATTGGCGCGGCGGCCCCGAAAGACTTTTTTCTCCGGGTCATAGCGAAAATCCGCCGCATAGGCCTCCGTATGCCGATACGGCGCGGCTTTGGAAATGGTCACTTCTTCGTTGCTATCCACCAGCTTGAGCACCAGCGCGTCGGGATTCTCCGGGGGCCCCTTGACGGAGACCAGTTCGAAGGTGTCGTTGGGCTTGTCGCCCACCGAGACGTAATGCTTCAGCGGCTGCCGCTTCGAGGGCGCGGCGGCGGCCTGCCGTTCCACCTTGATCACATAGCGCGCGCCCAGTTCGTTGGTCACCGTGGACTCGAACGAAATGGTTAGATACAGCGGCGTCAGGGCGGTGACCGCCGCGATTTGCGGACCGGTTTTTTTCTCGCGCAAAATCAAGGTGCCATCCGCCGTCTTCTGCCACTCCATGGGATTGAGCAGTTTGTTCGAGGTGTCAAAATCCAGATCGTAGGGGGCTTTCACCCGCGCCAGCACGGCGTCCTCCAAGGTGGTGTCCAACGCAGCCAGCGGCTTGACCCGGGGATTGGTCAGCGAATCCCGTTTCTCCGCCATGCTGCTCTTGTCTGAGGCGATGAAAAAGAGCATGAAGACCAGCACGCCGATCAACCCGACCAGCATCACGCCCAACAGGATCTTTTCGTAATGTTTTTTTAGGAAGTCCATGTTAGCTCTTGGGCAGCAGTTTCACGATATCCACCTCCAAGGTGATATGGAGCAGTTTTTCCTTTAACACCGTTTGCAGTCCGCCTTTGCCGCCGGCTCCCGCTTCGGCGACCGGTGGGGGCTGGGGCGCGGCGCCGGGATAATTGGGATAGCCCCCCCCGCCGAGATAATTGGGCATGCCCCGATTATAGCGGCCATACATCCCGGGTCCGTTCATGGGATTATAGGGGTTGTTTTGTGGGGGCTGATTCGCCAAATCCTGGGAGGTGTTGGCGGTCCCCGGTTGCACCGCAAGGGTTTTGACAATGTAGCCGTTGGTCGAATTGGCAAACCCGCTCAACACTTTGCCCAGCTCCGGCGAGAACGTCTGGAACGTCACCACATACGGCGTGATGATGGCCAGACTGTTCGTCACGGGCCGATTGTCAATGTAATCTGACTGGAGGCCATTGGCGTCGTCCTCGGAAACCCGCACGCGCTGAATGCCGACCAATTCATTGATCCGCGCCGCATAGAGGATCTCCGTAATGGCCTTGACTTCACCCAACTGTTCGGCCAGCGGGGCCAGGCCGGAGGAAATCGTGAGCTTGGTGCTTTGCACTTGGAAGGAGAAGTTATATTGGGGCGGCAGGTTGATGCTGCTTGCCTTGGCCTGCTGTTGCAGCAAATTCACCGTATTATTCAGCGCCGTGGCGTAGGTTTTGCTGGTCACCTCGCCCTGGGGGATCGGGGGGATCGGCTGAAAATACGTCCTGGCTTGGGCTATCCAGTCCCGGATTTGCTGTTCCTGCTCCTTGGCCGTTTTCACGTTGTCGGTCTTGTCATTGCCCGGCTGCACCGGCTCCTGGCTGTACTGCTGCAATTTGTCGTAGATCTCATTGAGCGCAGCCGAAGCGTCCGCATTGCTCGACCAGCCCTTATAAATGTAAAACCCCGCCCCGCCCAGCAACGCCAGCGTCAGGAGGCCGCCCACCACAAAAAACAAATTGCGTTTGATCCAGCCCATATCAGAATTTCAGGGGATTGAGGGGAGCCACATTCACGGTGAAGGTAAAAGTGCCATTGGCGTCGTCCGGCGAGATCTCCCCCACCAATTGGGTCGCCTTCGCATCGGGGTTGACCATGGGACAACTGGCGATCTGGTCCCGCACGGAATAAGCGATGTCCTTGTTGTTGGCCGAGGCATCCACGGTCAACTTCAAGCTGACGGCCCGGCACACCAAGGTAATGCTGTTGGTATCCGGGGCGCCGGCCTCACCCGGCACCGGCGCCGGCGCCGGCGCCTGCGGCTGCGGTGGCATCATCTGCATGGGCTGTTGCATCGGCCGCCGCATGTAGGAATTGTAGCCATTGAGCGGCGGCATCATGGGTACGGGGGCCATCGGACTGGCCCCGCTCGCCGGGTTGCCGCCGCCGCAACTGATTTGGTCAATCCACACCCCCACATCCACCCCCGGCTTCTGAGCCGAAAATTTGGCGCGCAAATCCGCCTCGGACCGGATCAGCGCCGAGCGCAATTGCCCCAAAAAGTCGCCCCAATAATAACGGTCTTGCATCCAGGTGGCGATCAGATAGGCGTTGTTGGTCGCGGCATCCTTGCTGGTCAGAATCTGCTTGAACTTGTCCATCTTGGTGCCCAACCGGTCCTGCTGCGGCGTGAGCCGGTCAATTTCCTTCCGCTTGTTGTCCGCCAGTTGCTGGAACAAAAAGCCCACCGCGAAGGTCACCAGCACCATGCTGACAACCGTGGCGATCAAATACGGTTTCTTTTGGTTGAACGACTGCCACCGCAAGGTGCTCTCGGGCATCAGGTTCATTTCCACCGGACAGGTGGCCAGATTGCGCAAGCCCAAGCCCACCACCTCACCCAACGAATGCGCCACGCGCGACAACTCCTCCAAATTCACCGTCGGGGCAAATTGAATGTTGCGGAAGGGATTGAAAAACTCGACGGGCACATTGAGTTTCTCGGCGAAAAACTGCGCCGTATAGGGCATGACCGAGGCACCCCCCGAGAGGAACATCCGCTGCGGCGCCGAACCACCCTGCTGGCCCCGGTAATATTGCAACGTCTGGTTGACCTGGATATGCAGCTTGGTCATGAACTGCCGGGCAATCTTGGCAATCGCCGCCTGCTGGGGATTCTCCGGCTCTTCGTACGCCCCGCCCAAGCTCACAAAACCCTCCGCAATCTTGATCTTTTCGGCCTCGTCAAACTTGAGCTTGGCCTCGTTGGCGAAATCCTGGGTGATGGCGTTGGCGCCCAGATTGATGCTCCGTGAAAACACCTTGCCCTTCTCGAAAAAGAGCAGATTGCTGGTCTTGGCCCCAATATCCAGCAACATGGTGCAATCTTCCAAATCGCTGTAATTATAGCGGAAGGCGTTGCACAGGGCGGCCGGGGAAGCGTCGCACAACTGAAGATTCAGCTTGGCCTCGGCGGCCACGCGGAAGAGGCCCTCGACAATCTCGGACTTGATGGCCACCAGCAGCACTTCGAGTTCCCCCGTGGGCGCCGTGCCCAGAATCTGGTAGTCCCAGACCACCTCGGACAACGGAAACGGCACGTTTTGCTGGGCCTCGTACTGGATGATGTGATCCACCTTGCTGGAATCCACCGGGGGCAGCTTGACAAACTTGGAGAAGACGTGGAAACCCGGGGCGCAGACGTTGACCATCTTGGCCTTGAAACCTTTTTCAACGATGGCGGCTTGCAAGGTGGATAGGATCAGCTTTTCCCGCGTGGCTTCTTGGGTGCCCTCCAAGCCAAGGGGTTTGATGACAAAATTATCCAACCGCAATCCGCCAGACTCATTGATCTCGAACTCCGCGAGTTTAAGGCTCCCGGCGCCAAAATCAACGGTCAAAAATGACTTGGTATTGAGCATGCGCTATCCGTCCGGCCCCCCACCGTGTGCTAAAATGCGCTACTTGTGATGGGCAGACAGTTGATTAGGGCAAATTCTCGCTCCGGTCAAACTAAAAGCAAAAAAAAATCGTCGGCCGCCGAAAATAGCCGCCGAAAAAAGTTGCATCCAGCCCGGCGCTTTGGCTTCATCCGTTGCTGTGTCGCACGCCGCCGCCATCAGATTACGTTGCCGGATGACCGTTTTGTACTCCGGCCAGGTTCAGGGCGTGGGTTTTCGCTACACTGCCAAAACCGTTGCCACCGGCTTTGACCTCACCGGCGTCATCCGCAACCTGTCCGACGGCCGCGTTGAACTGGTGGCCGAGGGCCGCCGGGAAGAGCTGGAAGCCTTCCGCGCCGCCCTGCGGGATGCAGGTCTTGCTGGATTTATTCGCGACGAGAGGGTAGAGTGGTCGGATGCAACGAACCAGTTCCGGGGTTTTGAAATCGTGCGTTAGCTCATGAAATACGCCATTATCGCTGATATTCACGGTAATTTGGACGCCTTCCAAGTGGTCTTGGAAGATATTCGCGCCCAAAAAGCCACCCACATTGTCTGCCTGGGCGATGTCGTGGGATATAATGCCCAGCCCAAGGAATGTCTGGACATCGTCCGCCAGATGAACATTCCCTGCGTCAAGGGCAATCACGACGAATATTGCTCCACCGACAATCATCTCGACGGCTTCAATCCGCACGCCGCCGAAGCCGTTCATTGGACCCGGGAGCAACTTTCCGAGGACGACAAGAAATGGCTGCGCGAATTGAAGTACTCGCGCATGGCCGCCAATTTCACCATGGTCCACGCCACGCTCGACGCGCCCGAGCGGTGGGGTTACGTCTTCGACAAGCTGGCTGCCGCCGCCAGTTTCCCGTATCAAAACACCCAGATGTGCTTCTTCGGCCACACCCATGTGCCCGTCGCCTTCATGCGCGACACCGTCGTGCGCGGCGGCACCTATTCCAAATTCAAGGTGGATCCGTCCAAGAAATATTTCATCAATGTCGG
>Ga0316217_10003468_pt1 | contig 17936 bp, 17 predicted proteins | sample 1anoAmetaG_FD_203633 | JGI IMG/M metagenome (GOLD analysis project Ga0316217, IMG submission 203633) | Freshwater microbial communities from Trout Bog Lake, Wisconsin, USA - 1anoA | ecosystem: Environmental > Aquatic > Freshwater > Lake > Hypolimnion/Profundal zone | place: USA: Wisconsin...
CAAGCTGAAAGCGCGCTACAAACTCAAGGTCGGCGTGGTCAACAACGAAGGCCGCGAGCTCAACCAGCACCGCATCCAGACCTTCCAGCTCACCAGCTTCGTGGATTTTTTCGTCTCTTCCTGCTTCGCCCACGTGCGCAAGCCCGACGAGGACATCTATCACATGGCCCTCGACATCGCCCAGGTTCCGCCCGCCGAGGTTGCCTACCTCGACGACCGTTTGATGTTCGTCCAGGTGGCCGAAACCCTCGGCATCCGCGGCATTCACCACACCAGCTACGCCACCACGGTGGACAAGCTGGCCGCCCTCGGACTTGCGCTGGAGGAGCGCCGGAGCGCCCTCGACCTTGTTTGAAGGCCCGTGTTTGAAGGCCGTGTCTGAATCAGTCGAGGCTTCCCTGCTCCACCACCACATTTTCACGCACGATCAACCGGTGCGATGCCATCTCCTTCAGCTTCGGCAGCACACGTTGCACGTGCTCGTCGGTATCCACAAAGGTCACCACCACCGGAAGCCGTCCCCCGCCCTCCACCAGCGTGGCCGTCTTTAGGCGCATGCGTCCCATGAATCCGGCCACCGTATGACAGGCCACGGCCCCGGCCACGTTTTCTTCCCGCAGATAACGCAAGACCTCGAGATGCAAGGAGCGGTGCTGCCACTGATCGTCCTCATGCAGGTACATGGTGATTTGCACGGCCATTGTTGGTTCTCCTACGCTTAGCCCGGCGCTCATTATAGGCTCCGCGCGATCATCGCTCCGGCCAGGACTCCCGCCAGGCAGAGCAGGTTGTTGGCCAGCACGTTGTAGGCGAACAGGAGGTAGTGTCCCTGCTCAAACAGCGAGAAGCTCTCAAAGGCATAACTGGAAAACGTGGTGTAGGAGCCGCAGAAGCCGATGGCGATCAGCAGCCGCCAGCGCGGATCGGCCAGCGCACGCTCCGTGCTCCACACCAGGAAAAGCCCCAGGATGAAGCTGCCCGTAATGTTAATCAGCAAAGTCCCATAGGGAAATGAGGCGGAGACGGACCGGGCCACGAAGCGGCCGACAATGTAACGGGAGCTGGCGCCCACAATGGCGCCCAGAGAGATCCACAGGTAGGCAAGCACGATTCGGAGTTCTCCACCAAGTCAAATGTAGGAGTCATCAGCCGCACTCGCCACTTCAGTGCAACGGTTAAGGCGAACTCCATCGCCCCTTGGTTTTCTATTCACGCATTCTAGCAACTCACGCCCGCCCGATCCAAACCTCTTGCCGCCGCCCGCTTTGTGCTAACTTTCTCTCATGAGCACGCCCCCGGTGGTATGGACGATTGCCGGCTTTGACCCCTCCAGCGGCGCAGGCATCACCGCCGACCTGAGAACCATCTTCAGCCTCGGCTGCTATGGCGCCGCCTGCATCACGGCTCTCACCGTGCAAAATACCCTGGGAGTGCGCCGGGTCGAGCCCGCCTGCGTCAGAACGGTGCGCGAAACACTTCATGCTCTACTTGAGGATATTCCGCCGGATGCCATCAAAATAGGAATGCTTGCTACCTCGGACGTCGCGTCCGTCGTAGCCGATTTTCTTGAAGCCCTACCCCAACCCCGCTGCCCCATCGTTCTCGATCCCATCCTGCGCTCGTCCTCCGGAGCCGAACTTCTGGACGCCGCCGGGATGCAAATTTTACTGGCGCGTCTGCTCCCGCTCGCCACCGTCATCACCCCCAATCGCCACGAAGCGGCGATGCTGACCGGACTCTCTGCCGAAGACGCCGAAGGCGCAGCCGCGGCCCTGCGCCAGCTAGGCGCGGTAGCAGCCGTGGTCACCGGCGGGGATTCCCACGCCCCAGGCAGCGCCTGCCCGGAAACCTCGCAGTGCTCCGAAGATGTACTGGCCTATGCGGCCGCCGGTATGGAGTTCGTCGAGACTCTCTCGGCGCCCCGCATCCACTCCACCTCCACCCACGGAACCGGCTGCGCCTTCTCCACGGCCATCGCTTGCGCCCTCGCCCAGGGACGGAGCATCCCTGCGGCAGTTACCGCGGCCAAGGCATTCGTCCGCAGGGCCATCGAGCGCGCCCCAGGCCTCGGCCACGGCAAAGGTCCCATGGGACTCGAACAGGCAGCCGAAGACTAAGCGCTTTCGCCCCCAACAACTGCTGGATTTCCCTCGGAGATGGGGCAGATTCCACCGTTCCTGGTCCCTCGGCTGACCGCCTCCCCCGCAAGGATTAAGCATACCGTGGACCATTTTGCAAGCTGGAACTGGTAAATATTTCCCTTTGGGTTGACCTTGGCTCTGCGGATTCCATACAATGACTCAAGTGCCGCCCAACATCGAAGCCTGGTTGTTAAATTGCTAGGTAATCTATAGCGAGGTATTTGAATGCGACGAGTACTAACCCATTCCGTCTATGCGCTGCTCTTGCTGGCCGGAACCATGGGAGCGACAGCGGGACGTGAAACATTCATTCCCCCTAGCGCGCCGGCTTTTCTGCCGATTCCACCCCAGAGCCCGAAACAGCTGGAACCCTCCTCCAAGCCGTACCAGGTGGGCAAGGCGTCCTGGTATGGTGGATTCTTCCAGGGACGGGCTACCGCGAGCGGCGAGAACTACGATATGTACGATTTCACCGCCGCGCATCGTGAACTGCCGCTGGGAAGCTTCGTCAAGGTCACCAATCTGAGCAACATGAAGTCCGTCATCGTCCGCGTGAACGACCGCGGCCCGGTGACTCCAGGCCGCATCATCGATCTGTCCTTCAGCGCGGCCCGCAGCCTTGAAATGCACCAGAACGGCCTGCAGAAGGTCCGCATCGACATCGTCGGCGCCCCGGAAGCGGAGATGGCAATGGTAAAGCAGCCCTCCCTGCGGCACTAGAACCCTCGCACCGATTCGATTTTAGCCCTGCGGCCTGAGCGCCGCGGGGCTTTTGCATTTTTCCCGTGCTGTTGCCGCCCGTCCTCCTCCAGTTCGTCCGAATCAGCTATGCTGGTTCCATGCACAATGGCCGGGATCGTTTAATTGTCGCGCTCGACACTCCGGACGCGGAGAAGACGCGGGTGCTGGTTCAGAAGCTGGGCGACAGCGTCGGCTTTTACAAAGTGGGCAAAGAGCTCTTCACCGCCGTCGGCCCCAGCATCGTCGGCGAGCTTGTCGCCGGCGGCAAGAAGGTCTTTCTCGACCTCAAGTTCCACGACATTCCGAACACCGTGGCCGGAGCCGTTCGCAGCGCGGCCTCGCTCGGCGTCTCGCTGCTCACCGTGCACGCCTCGGGCGGCTCCAAAATGTTGCAGGCCGCAGCGGAAGCGGCTGCGCAGTCGGAGACCAGGCCCACCGTTTTGGCCGTCACCGTACTCACCTCACTCGCCACGGCCGACCTCGAAGAGATTGGCATCAGCGGCGGCGTGGAAGCTCAGGTTCTCCGTCTGGCCACACTGGCCCTTAATGCCGGATGCGGCGGCATCGTCGCCTCCGCGCAGGAAGCGTCTTCCCTGCGCCGGGCGCTCGGCACCGCATTCACTCTCGTCACCCCCGGCATCCGTCCCGCAGGAAGCGTCGCCGCCGACCAGGCCCGCGTCGTCACCCCGGAAGCTGCCATCCGCGCCGGAGCCGATTACCTCGTGGTGGGACGGCCCATCACCGCGGCCGACGATCCCGTCGAGTCTGCCCACACCATCCTTCGCCAGATCGAACTTGCTTTTTAGCTTTGCCGGCCTTCCGAACCGCACTCAGCGCCATCCGCATGCGGAGCAGAGGCACTTCCCACTTGATAGAATGGTGGAGCCTTGAAATCCTACCGACACTGCATTCTTTTCGCGCTTTTCTTCCTGCTCACGGCAATGGCGCTGGGCCAGGCTGCGCCCGGCACGCAAACCGTTCTGGTCTTTCCCTTTGAAAACTCCACCCACCATCCTGGTCTGGAGTGGATCGGCGAAGCCTTTCCCGAGGTCCTCGGCCAGCGGCTCAACACCCAGTCGCTGTTTCTCATCAGCCGCGAGGATCGGCAGTACGCCTTTGACCGCATGGGAATTCCGGTCAACCTGCATGCCTCGCGGGCCACGCTCTACACCATCGCCGGGCAGCTAGACGCCGACTTCATCGTGCTTGGCAGCTACTCCTACGACGGAAAGACCTTTACCGCCCGGGCCCAGGTTCTGGACATGAAAGCCCTGCGCCTTTCGCAGGATCTGGTCGAGAGCGGCACCTTGGACCAGTTCGACGCCATCCAGACCGCGCTCGCCTGGGACGTGCTCCGGCAGATGCGTCCCAAGTTCAGCGAACCCCGCAGCGAATTCCTCCTGCGTGCGCCCGCCATACGCCTGGACGCCTTCGAGAACTTCATCCGCGGCGTTTTGGCCACGGCCAGCGCCGACAGAATCAAATATCTAAAGACCGCGGTCACCATCGATCCCAACTATGCGCAGGCCAGCCTGCTGCTGGCCAAGACCTACTTTGCCGCGCGAGACTATGAATCGGCCGCGCTCTGGTTTGCCAAGATTCCCTCCACCGATGACTCCTTCAGCGAGGCGAGTTTCCTCCTCGGTCTCTCCGAATATCGTCTCGGCCACTTCGAAAAAGCCTCGACGGCCTTCAGGGCAACGGCCGAGCGCTTCCCTCTCACCGAAGTTCTCAACAACATCGGGGTTGTCGAGAACCGCCGCGGCCATCACGAGGCCGCCAGCTACTTCCAGAAAGCCGTGGAGGCCGATCCCTCCGACCCCGACTACCACTTCAATCTGGCCGTCGCGCTCTTCCGCAAGGGAGATCTTCCCGGAACGCAGCGCCAGCTCCGCGAAACTCTCAGCCTCCGTCCCTCCGACACCGAAGCGCGCCAGTTCCAGGAATCCATCACCGTCGCCACCCCGGTTCCTGCCGTCCCGCTCACCCGCATCAAGCAGAATTACGACGAGAGCTCCTATCGCCAGCTCTCCGTCGAATTGCAGAACGCCATCGACGAGTCGATCGGCAAGGCCAAGCCCGCCATGCAGGCCTCGCTGCACCTCGAACGCGCCCGCGAACTGCTTGCCGACGGCGCTGCCAGCGAGGCGGAGGGCCAGTTCCGCGAATCGCTCACCCAGGCGCCGGGCAATCCCGACGCGCTCTCCGGACTCGCCCACTCGCTCGTCCTCGAAGGCAAGTTCCCCGAAGCACGCCGCGAGGCCAATGCCGCGCTCATCCTGAAGCCCGGCGCCGAGGCCTTGCTGGTTCTTGCCCGTGCAGCTCTCCACGACCATGACCGCGCCATCGCCCAGGAATATCTCCAAAAAGCGCTCGCTTTCGAGCCCGCCAGCGAAGATGCCAAAGCCGTTGCCCAGGAGCTCCAGAACCTGCCCGCCGACGCTCTCCCGACGCGCTAACTAACACCGTCGGGAAAGCAATTCCCTCCACCCCTGCGAGCATTCGCAGTTGCGTTTGCTCTAGCTTTCCACGCGGGTATACCCTCCGTAGATCCGCGCTGGTAATTGCATCTGCGCCCATTGAGGCGTTAGATTTGAGCCGGACGCCTTGGTACCGGAGGTACGATGAAACGCCTTCTCCCGCTCGTCGTCGCGTTTCTACTGCTGCTTGCAGCGCTTCCGGCCGGCGCGCAAATCCTGCGCCTGCGCATCGACGGCACCATCCAGCCCATCGCCGCCGAGCGCGTCGCCCGCGCCGTGGACGCCGCCCAATCGCGTCACGCCTCTGCCCTGCTCATCGAACTGGACACGCCGGGCGGCCTGCTCGACTCCACCCGCGAGATCGTCGCCAAAATCGAAACCTCCTCCGTCCCGGTCATCATCTTCGTTGCGCCCAGCGGAGCCCGCGCCGCCTCCGCCGGATTCTTCATTCTCGAATCCGCCGACATCGCCGCCATGGCCAGCGGAACCAACACCGGGGCCGCCCACCCTGTCACCCTCGGCGGCGGCCAGCCCGACGATGTCATGAAGACCAAGATTGAGAACGACTCCGCGGCCTTCCTTCGCTCCTACGTCTCGCGCCGCGGACGCAACGTTGAGGAGGCGGAAAAAGCCGTCCGCCAATCCATCTCATGGACCGACACCGAGGCCCTCAACCTGCACCTCATCGACCTCACCGCGCGCGACGAAGCCGACCTGCTCCACCAGCTCGATGGCCGCACCATCACGCGCTTCAACGGCTCAAGCCAAACTCTGCATCTCGCCAACCAGTCCGTCGAAGAGCTGCCCCCCACCCTGCGCGAACAAATCCTCGGCTGGCTCATGGACCCGAACATCGCCTTCCTCGTCCTGGTCATCGGAGCGCTTGCCGTTTACGTCGAGTTCAACCACCCCGGAGCGATCCTTCCCGGAGTCGTCGGCGTGCTGTTCATCCTTCTCGCGCTCTTTGCTCTCAACCTGTTGCCCACGCGCTATTCTTCGCTGGCGCTCATCGCCCTGGCCTTCGTCCTCTTTGCCCTGGAGGCGAAGTTCGTCTCCCACGGCATCCTCACCCTCGGAGGCATCGCCGCACTCACCCTCGGCGGTCTGTTGCTGGTCGATGGCCCCATCCCGCAGATGCGCGTCAAGCTGATTGTTGCCCTGGCCGTCAGCCTTCCCTTCGGACTCATCACGGCCTTTCTCATGTCGATCGCCTTTCGCGCCCGCCGCAATAAAATCGTCACTGGCTCGCAGGGAATCGTCGGCGAGTTGGGCATCGCCTGCACCGTCCTCGCCCCCACCGGCAAAGTCTTCGTCCACGGCGAACTCTGGAACGCCCACTCCAACAAGCCAATCCGCCCCGGCGACCAAATCCGCGTCGTCGCCATCCGCCAGCTTGAGCTCGAAGTCGAACCCACGACGTAGCGCCAACCCCGCTTCAGCTCGGCGAGTCAATTGAGTGGAAATGTGAGAGTATAGACGACTGTGCTGCCGAAACGGCTCTTCGGCATCCTCGCGCAGGCTCGCAGTGGCGGGGCAGATTCGTTCGCCGGTTGGGCCGCCTGACGCCGAGAGGGGAGATGCGATGCCAACAGGTCACGTTCAACTCTGGAAGGGTTCTGGTTTCACCATCGAACGCAGAAAGGGCAAAGCTCCCGGCACGGTGATCTTCCATTTCTCCGGACCCTTCACCGCGCGCGACATGTTCAGCACCCTCTCACCGGAAGCGATGCACAACCTCTTCGAATCCCCATCGGACGAGGCGCCGGCCATTCACATCTTCGACCTGACCGACGTTCCCTACATGGATTCCTGTGGGCTGGGCATGATCATCACCCAGTACGTCCGGCGCCAGGCAATCGGCCTGCGGATGGTTGCCGCGGGAGTGAGCCCACGCGTCCTGGAATGGTTCCGGCTCACCAAACTGGACACGTTCATTCCCATGGACGCCACGGTTGAGGAAGCCGAGGCCCACGCCTTGACATTACCGCAGCCCCAGCCGCTCCATCCGGACGTTCTGCGATTCCTTGGTGAGGGCATTTGAGACGTAAGTCGAGTTTGCAGGATTGAGCTTCGCACCTCGGCTCACCCTGCTATCATCCAAACCGTATGAACCTGTTCGACCCACTTCAGATCCGCGACATTACCTTCCGCAATCGAATCGCCGTCTCGCCCATGTGCGAGTACTCCAGCGAAGACGGCTTCGCCAATGACTGGCATCTGGTCCATCTCGGCTCCCGCGCCATCGGAGGAGCCGGTACGGTCCTCACCGAAGCCAGCGCCGTGCTCCCCGAGGGACGCATCAGCCCCGCCGACCTGGGCATCTGGAAGGACGAGCACATCGAGAATCTCGCGCGCATCGTCCGCTTCCTGCACAAGCACGGAGCCGTCGCCGGAACCCAGCTCGCCCACGCAGGCTTCAAGGCATCCACCGCCGTTCCCTGGAGCGAGGACCGCGCGCCCGTGCCCGTCTCCCAAGGCGGCTGGCGGCCCATCTATTCCTCCACCACCAAGGGGTTCACACCGGAATCCATTCAGCCCGAAGCGCTCACCACGGAAGGCATCGCCGCCGTCGTCCGAGCCTTTGCCGATGCCACACGCCGCGCCCTCGAAGCCGGCTTCGAACTGGTCGAACTGCACGCCGCTCACGGCTATCTTGTCCACCAGTTTCTCTCGCCGCTGGTGAACACCCGCACCGATCTCTACGGCGGCAGCTTCGACAACCGCACCCGCCTGCTGCGCGAGATCATCGCAGCCGTCCGCAAGGTCTGGCCCGAGCGCCTTCCCCTTTGGCTCCGCATCTCTGCCTCCGACTGGACCGAGGGCGGCTGGACCATCGAAGATTCAGTCGCCCTCGCCCGCCAGGTGAAGCCTCTGGGCGTCGATCTCATCGACGCATCCTCGGGCGGCATCGTCCCGTCGGCAAAAATCCCGCTTGGTCCCGGCTATCAAACGCCTTTTGCCGAGCGCATCCGCCGCGAGACGGGAATCCTCACCGGAGCCGTTGGCATGATTACCTCACCCGAGCAGGCGCAGCACATCCTCGCCACCGGACAAGCCGACTTGGTTCTGCTGGCCCGCGAACTGCTGCGCGATCCCTACTGGCCGCTGCGCGCCGCCAACGCACTCAAGCAGCCAGCCGCCTGGCCCAAGCAGTACGAACGCGCCCGCTGGTAGGCGGCGAATCATTTGGATCGAGAAAAGGATTAATCGGGAAGGCAATCGTTACAACGAGAGAAGGAAATCGTGCGTACGATCCGCCGCCTCAACTTTGAAACCTTGAAACCTTGAAACTTTGAAACCTGCTCCTCTGAAACCCTGAAACCTGCCCCTACCAGGTGTTATACGCGGTGCCTTCCGTGGACTCGGAGCTCGCGCCGCTGTGCACATCCACGATGCCGGGCTCGGTCTGGTCGATGGCCATCAAGGAATCCTCCTGCTCCGTCACCCAGGTGCTGGTCTCATTCGTGATGGGGTCCTTGGGAATGGCCTTGATGTAGCCTGCGGTCACCAGGTCCTCCAAAGTCTGCGGCGCCTTCTGCTTGTCCAGCGTGTACTGGTCGATGCTGCTGCGCAGGGTGAACAGGTCGTTGCGCAGCACCGCCTCGCGCGCCCGCCACACCGAATGCTGGTAGTTCATCGCCGCAACCGATGCCAGGATCATGATAATCGCGATCACGACGATCAACTCAATCAGGGTAAAGCCCGCGTTTTTACGGCCGAATTGTGAGCGCTTCCGAATCATGCGTTACCAGTCTTTGTACTTGGTGCCGTCCAGCGCCGTGCCATTCGATTTCGTATAGACATCAAACACCGATTGCCCGCCCCAGGAATCCGAGTCCGGATCGTCCTGCATCGAGCGCAGCCCCCACTCCTTGCTGTTCGTCATCGGATCCGTGGGAATATGGCGCAGAAACTTAACCTTCTTTCCGCCCACGTCCACGCCCTTCACCAGCTCATCCAGGTCGGGAGGGTATCCGTTGCTGTCCAGCTTGATCTGATACAGGCCGCGGTCCGCGCCGTCCTTGTAGCGGTCGATGGCGTCGCGCATCTGCCACAGAGCCGCCCGCAGCTCTTTCTCTCTCTCGCGCTTTACCACGTTGCGCGAGATCGGCAAAACCGCGGTGGCCAGAATCGCCATAATGGCGATGGCCACAATCAACTCCACCAACGTCATTCCCGATTGCCGCTGCTGTCTCACCGTGCCAACCCTCCTACCGCACGTTGACGATTGCCTGCGAGCCGCTCGCATCCATGGAAGCATTGTTCGGGTCCAGCACTACCGCTTTGCCCACCGACACCGTTCCCTGGCCCGCCGCCTTCGCCATGAACGACAGCGTAAACAGCGGCCCGACAGGCGTCACCCCGCCCGATCCCGGCGGCCGCATTACGGAAACCCGCAGCAAACCTTTTTCCGCGTCGTCCCGGTTCACCAGCGCCACCGCCGCGCCATCCTTGGACAAGGCCCCGGCGTTGGACACATTCAACAATCGCATCACCTTCGGATCGTAGCTGATCTCCACCGGCACGCTGAACACATTCTGCCCGCCGTTCAGTATCACGTTGAGCGCGAACGTCGCGCCCGCCGGCTGATTCACCATCGGAGGGTCCAGGCTCAACACCGGCCCCGGACTGGCGGACGGCGGCGCATCGGGCTTCACTGCGCCAAGGGTGCCTCCCGTTGCGTTGGATGCTCCCGGCTGCGCTGCGGGCGGATTCGGCGCGGGCGCAGGCGCAGGCGCCACTGCGGGCGGCGCACTCGGGGCAACGCTGGGCGACCCGCTGGGCACGCCCGCCGCCGGAGCTGCCGCCTCCGGAACCTTCGCCGCAACGTGCCGCAACTCCACTACGTTCTGCGTGCCGATGCTGATCGGCTTGATGTTCAATTCATCCAGGTCCAGGCGGCGTACCACGTGCGGAATCAGCGCGAACACCGTCTCGGTGTCGGTCTTCGACTTCTGCCCCTGTCCAAACAGATACTTCAGTCCGGGAATCTGCTCGAGCCAGGGAAGCCCGCTCATGTTCTCCACGTCGTCGTGCTCCATCATGCCGCCGATCAGGCTCACTTCGCCGTCGCGCAGACGGATCTCGTGGTCGATCTTGCGCTGCCCGATGACCGGCTCGGTCAATCCGCCAATCGTCTGGTAGCTGTCGATGTCGGAGACCTCCAGCGAGATCTTCATGCTGACGTCGTCGTTGTTGTGGATATGGGGTGTCAGTTCGATATTCACGCCCACATCCTGATATTGAAACTGCGTCTGGGTCAGCGCCGTTGCCGTCAGGGTTGAACTGGCCGTGCCCACCGCGATGGGCACCCGTTCGCCGATCTTCAGCGTGGCCTTCTGCCCATCCACCGAGCGGACCTGCGGCCGCTGCAGAACCCTGGTGTCGCTATCCGACATCAGGAACGCCACGCTCATCGACGGAATCGAGACCGCAAAATCGGTCGCGTTCAGATTGACCAGGTTGTTCAACGTCAGCCCGGAGGTGGGAGTCGAGGTGGTGCCCGTAGTGGAAGTCGTGGTGGAGGAGGTGGTGGTAGGACTTTGAAGCGTAACCGTGGGGTTCGTGGTGCCGCCCTGGAACGGCATCTGAATGCCGAGCTGCTTCAACTTCATCTTGCTCACCTGCATCACGACCACGTCCACCACGACCTCGGGCTTGGCCTTGTCCAGGTTATTGATCAGCAGCTCCGCCAACGCTGTCTGGTCGGGCGTGCCGCGCATCACGATTGCGTTCTGGGCCGGAAACTGCTGCACCCGCTCCACCCGCAGGATGGTGCGGATCAGGTTAGCCACGTCCTGCAGTTCGCTCACGGTGGAAAAATTATTCAGGTAGAAGGTGCGCAGCACCTGCTGCTCCACCTCGGTGCGCTTGGCCTGCGTGTCCGCCGCAATATAAATCGTGTTGGGCGTCACGGGACGCCAGAACGTGTGCGATTCCAGCGCTACGATCTGCAGCGCCTGCTCCAGCGTAACCGCGTTCAGTTCGACGTGAATCCGCCGCGATGTGTAGTCCGGATCGAACAGCACGTTGATGCCCGCCAGCTTGCCGATGGTCTCGTACACCGTCTTGGAATCCTCGGACAGCTTGAGGGTCAGCGGCGTCTGTGAAATCGGGGCCAGTTGCACCGGCCCCGCTGCGTTGGATGCCGACTCGCTCAGCCCTTCCTGCGGCGCTTGCGAGGTCGGCGCGCCCGCCGGCTGCTGCGCCTTGTCGATCAGCTTCTGCGTGCGCTCGATCTCCTGCACCGCGATGCCGCTGGACGCATCGATCATGGCCGCCAGCTGGAACTCCTTCAGCGCCTCGCTCAGCTTGCCTTCCTCGCGCAGCTGCTGGCCGCGATGCACATGCGCGGCGGAAGCCAGAAACTTGTTGCGCTCATAGGAGGAACGGTAGTCGGTATTTTCCGGATGCATGTCGTAGGCCTGCTTGAAATACGCATAGGCCTCTTCGTAGTGTTGCTGGGCTTCGGCCTTCCGTCCTTTGTTGTAGAGCGATCGCGCGTTCTCGGCGGCAATCGCCGGAATCGTGGCACAGAGCGCGATCAGCAGAATCAGGCAAAGGCAGTGAAATCGTTTCATTGCAATCCTTCATTCAACAAAGAAGATGATTCCCGCGGGCGTGGCACGGAAGGCAGCCCCGGAAGCGGGTAGAATCGATTCATCAATGGGCCGATTATAGCATCGCGCCGCGAGGCCAATTCCCCGGCTAAGTCATCGCGCTGTGTTAGGATACAGAATTCGCAACAACGCGCAAGCGCAACGAACTTCAACCGTCAACTTCCTCCGCAGGATCTCAGCATGGCCCGGCACCAACTACAACCGACGCAGCCCAACAAGCCGAAGAACGTCAAGCGCGACCCGGTCGCCAGCGGCGAGCGCGATGCCTGCGTCAACCGCGCGGCCTCGCACGACTTTTTTCTGATGGAGCGCTACGAAGCCGGCATCGCCCTGCGCGGAACCGAGGTCAAATCCATCCGCGCCGGACAGGCCAACCTCAAGGACTCCTACGGACTTATCAAGGATGGAGAACTCTTCCTCCTCAACGCCCACATTGGGATCTATGCGCCGGGCGCGCAGTTTAACCACGACACCCAGCGCACCCGCAAGCTCCTGGTTCATCATGCCGAGGTCCTCAAGCTCCACGCCGCCGTCCAGCAGAAGGGACTCACCCTCATCCCCACCCGGATGTACTTCAAGAATGGCCGCGTCAAAGTGGAACTGGCCGTAGCCAAAGGCAAACAGCTCTGGGACAAGCGCGAGACCGAACGCCGCCGCACCGCCGACAAAGAAGCCCGCGATGCCATCGGCCGCAGCCGAAAATCCTGAGCGGATAGCGTTTCTTGTAAGATCGGAATCTGATACAGAGAAAGGTTCGCATGAAGATCGCAATCTCCCAATCTGTGCCCTCCACCATCGAGACTCCCTTGCTTGTCCTCCCCATCGCCGATAACGGGGACAAGACACCGCTCCCCGAGTTGCTGGCCGCCGATCCGGCTCTGCGGGCTCTGGCCGCGCCGCTCATCGCCGCCGCCGACCTCACCGGCAAATTTGTCGAACTGGTTTGGGACCTCTCGCCCGCCGGCGTCTCCGCCCAGCGCGTCCTCTTCATTGGCGCCGGCAAGCGCGACAAGATCTCGCTCTCCCAGCTGCGCAACCTGGCCGGAGCCGCTGCCCGGGCCGCCAAGTCCAAAAACATCAAGTCCTTTGTCCTGGTGCTGCCCGAGTTGCTGGAAATTCCCGCCGCCGCGCAGGCGGCCGTCGAAGGCATCGTCGCCGGCGACTTCGACGTGGACACCTACCGCACCGACCGCAAAGATCAGGCGCTCACCGACGTGACCCTCGCCATTCCCGCCGCGGCCGACGCAGGGGCCGTCTTTCAATCCATCGCCGAAGGCGCAATCCTGGCCGAGTCGCAGAACCTTACCCGCACCCTCGCCCTGGAACCCAGCAACCTGATGACTCCCACCATGCTCGCCGACCACGCCCGCGCCATGTGCGAGGAGGCCGGCCTGGCCTGCGAGGTCTATGGTCCCGACAAGCTCAAGGAACTCAAGATGGGAGCGTTCCTCAGCGTCTCGCAAGGCTCGGAGGAGGAACCTCGCCTGGTCGTCATGCGCTACGAACCGGCCACCGCTCCCGCCTCGCCTGTCCTGGGACTGGTCGGCAAGGGCATCACCTTTGACTCGGGCGGCATCAGCATCAAGCCCGCCGATGGCATGGAAAAGATGAAGTACGACATGTGCGGCGCCGCCACCATGATCGGAGCCATGCGCGCCATCGCCCTGCTCAAGCCGGACGTGCGGGTCATCTCCATCCTTTGCTGCAGCGAGAACATGCCCGACGCCAAGGCCCAGAAGCCCGGCGACGTGCAGTTCGCCATGAACGGCAAGTCCATCGAAGTCATCAATACCGACGCCGAAGGACGCCTGGTGCTGGCCGACGGTCTCTGCTACGCCCGCCAGCTGGGAGCCACTCACCTCATCGATGCCGCGACCCTCACCGGCGCCGTTGTGGTTGCCCTCGGCTATCACAACGTCGGCGTCTTCACCAACAACGACGGCTTTGCCGGCGAGCTCATGGAATCGGCCAAGCGCACCGGAGAGAAGATGTGGCCCATGCCCGTCGATGCCGACTACTTCGACCACATCCGCTCCGAGATCGCCGACATCAAAAACACCGGCGGACGCTGGGGCGGAGCCATTACGGCCGCCATGTTCCTCCAGGAATTCGTCGATGACATGCCCTGGATTCACCTGGATATCGCCGGCACCGCATGGCTGGAGGAGAACAAAGCCTGGATGCCCAAGGGGCCCAGCGGAGTCGCCGTCCGCACCCTGGTGGACTTGGCCCGTCACTTCAAAAGTACCAATTCAAAATAGAAGTCCCGAATTGGTCTCGAAAAATGTATACAGCGACGAAAAGGGGGGAGGACCAAGGTCCTACCCCCTTTAAGCTCTTTTACTGATTTACCGCGAGGCCCCAAAGATTTATCCTGAATATTGAGTGCGCACCGTTCGCAACGCTTAGGAGTTCTCGTGCAGCCCGTGATGAATCATGTGCCCTACGACCCCAACGGTGACTTCGACTGCAAGTATTGCGGACATAACACCGCACTCCGCTCGCACCGCAAATACTTTTTCGAATTACTCCGCACCCGCCTGACCGGCATGGTTCCCTTCCGCTGCCACCGCTGCAACCGCCGCTTCTGGGCCATCATCGACCGCCGCGACATCTAAGGGTTCACATCACAGCCGGAGTGGGAATCCCCATTACGGACATGGCCGCCATCAACTCTTTCCGCACTACCGCCGCCGTTGCCAGCAGCAGAGCCTTCCTGCCCGCGTCCTCTTCCGTCAAAATGCGGTGCTTGTGGTAGAAGTTGTTGAACTGCTGCGCCAGCTGAAACACATGTTTGGCCAGCGCCGCCGGTTCGGTCGTGGCAATGCACTGCTCGATCACCCTGGCGGTCTGTCCCGCCGTCAGCCACAGCGACCACAGGTCGTCGCTGTCCGACAACGCATCGGCGGCAAGCGCCGCCTTCAACGCGTCTTCTTTCAGCACATCTTCCGGCGCAATTCCCGCCTTGCGGAAGATGTTGGTTGCCCGCACTACCGCATACTGCACATACGGACCGGTCTCGCCCTCAAAGGAAAGCGCCTCGCGGAAGTCAAAGGCAATCACCGACTGCTTGGTAAACTTCAGCATGAAGTAGCGCAGCGCGCCAATCGCGATCTGCGTAGCGATCTCGCGCCGCTCCGCCTCGCTCCGTTCCGTCTGCCGCGCATCCACCTCGGTCTTCGCCGCCTCAATCAGCTTGTCCAGCAGATCGTCGGCCTTCACCCCGAATCCCTTGCGTCCCGAAACTTCGATGTAGCTCCGCTGCTGGTCCTCTTCGGAGACCGTGTAGCCCAGCTCCATTGCGCAGCGCGGCGTCAGCGCCACCATCTCGTAACTGAAGTGCGTGTAGCGCGCCGCCTCGGCCTCGTGACCCATCAGCAGAATCGCCTGCTTCACCGTCTCCTGCGGATCGCTCTGCCGCGCGTCGATCACGTTGTAGATCGCGCCCACGCCGCCAAAGTGCGGAGCTCCCGGCTCGCCGTCCTTGGGATCGCATGAGATCCAAACCGCCCGCCCATCGGCGTACTCATAAAATTTACGGTAGCCGAAATCCAGCCCCAGCAGCCCGAACTTCCACATGTGATAGGCAATATCCTTGCCCACATACCCCACGGTTCCATTCGAGCGCACAATGACCTTGGCATCTTCATCCGGCCCTTCGGTCGCGTCGTCTTTCGTCCGTCCCGGACGCGTCATCACCCAGCAGCCCTTGTTCTTCCCTTCTTCTTCGAAATACAGAACGCCTGTCGCCTTCAGAAGTTCGAACGCCTTGGCCCAGAAATGCAGGTGCAGAATGTCGCTCTCCTGCGGAAGAAAGTCATATTCAATGTCCAGCCGCTGCATCGTCTCCAGATGGCGCCGCAGCACGGCCATCGAAATCATCTGCGCAATCTCTGCCGTCTCGTTGCCGCCGGTTTCCAGCGCGTGCAGCGTATCGCGCCGCGCCTGCAGGTTGGCCTTGTCCGCCTCATACCACTGCGAAACCTTCGCATACAGATCCCAGCAGTAGTAGTCGAAGCGTCCTTCGCTTCCGGCGATCAGCGCTTCAATCTCCGCCCTGGACTTTTTCGCCACGCGCTCGAATCCCACCACCACATCGGCCACCTGCACGCCCGTGTTGTCGATGTAGTTCTGCACGTCCACCTGGTAGCCGGCCGCGCGCAGCAACCGCACCAGCGTGTCTCCCAGAATCGAATTCCGCAGATGCCCGATGTGCGCCGCCTTGTTGGGATTGATCGAGGTATGCTCCACCAGAACCTTGCCCCTGGCGCCTGCGGCCGGCAGCGTAGCGTTATCCGACTCAGAGCCTGCCGGGTGCCCCATCCTAGCCTGCTGTTGGCTGGGGTGGGGTAGTTGACTCTGTCGTTGATCCACCGCATTCGCCACCAGCTTCGCCGCCTCTGTCCGGTCCAGCTTCGCGTTGATGTATCCCGCTCCGGCCACTTCAAAGCTGGCAAATCCCTCCGGCAGACTCATCTCCGCCACAATCTCGTCGGCAATCTTGCGCGGAGCCTTGCGCAGGGCCCGTGCCAGCTCAAACGAAACCGGCAGCGCGAATTCGCCGAACTCGATCTTCGGCGGCTGCTCCACCACGATGTTTGCCAGATCAATCTCGTATTTCTGTTTCAGGAAGGCGCGCACATGCGCAATCAGGCGGTTCTGCAATAGAAGATACACAGTTATTCCTTGCTGTCAGCGGGGCTCTCGCAAGCCCGCGCGATGATGGGTCAAACTACGATTGTAAGGGATGAGGGGCAGAGTTGCCCGTCCGGCGCAAATCAGACATTCGCCTTTTTACCCAGGCCGTCCTGCGCTATCATTCGTCCATCCTCTCGAACTCATTCCGGCGGAGAACTCCAGTGAAACGGTTAGCAGCGGCAGTCGTTCTACTCTTAGAGGTAACCGCGTACGCGCAAGTTGGCACAGTAGCGAGAAGAGCTCCCCTCGCATCGGGGGCAGTTTCCTTCTCGGTCCCGGGCGTCAAAGCCGGACTGAAGGGCATTCCGTTCGCGGCAGAAACTGTTTCCGAGACCACCCGCACGCTCGCGGACGGCACCCACATCAGCGGGACCACGCACGGCGGCGTCTATCGTGACTCCGAAGGCCGAACGCGCCGCGAATTCGCCCAGCCCGCCGGCGAGAACGACGTCCGCATCGTCTCGATTACCGACCCAGTCCATCAGGTCTTCATCCACTTCATCATTGGCAACGCTACAACCGCCTCCACAGAGGGCTACAAAGTAGCCACCGTCACACCCATGCACTCGTCCTCTCCGCCGTTGTCCACTGCAACTGCCGGTGCGTTAGCTCCGGGAAACGGCACTTCGGGCAGTACCACTTCGGGCGGCGTTGGCGAGCGCCCGTCCCGTCCCGCACCACCAAGCCGCGAAGACCTTGGCATTCAGGAAATGGAAGGACTCAGCGTGCGTGGAACCAGAACCACGCGCACCATCGAGGCCGGTAAGATTGGCAACGATCAGCCTATCGTCATAGTCACCGAATCATGGTACTCAAAAGATTTGCAGGAAGTTCTTCTGAGCGAAACCGACGATCCGCGATCTGGTCATTCCACGGCCAAACTGGTAAACATCCAAAGAGACGAGCCCGATCCCGCTCTCTTCCAGGTTCCGCCGGACTATACCGTAAAAGAGCAGTAAGACCGGCACCTGCCCACATTCGCACGTGGTGATCGTCAACTGAAGCATTGCAACCTGCCTAGCCTCCGTTTGCCCCAATCGCGGCGTGCCTCCTATACTGGAAGTTCGGGCCAACGCCCATCGGATGTGTAATGCGGATTGCCTACCTGGATTGTTTCTCCGGAATTAGTGGCGACATGTTTCTCGGCGCGGCGGTAGACGCCGGCGTCCCCCTGGAGAAGCTGCAAAACGTCGCCTCTGCGCTCGGTCTCAATACCGCGCTCGCTGCCCGCCGCACCGAGCGCGGAGGCCTTTCCG
>Ga0316217_10003469_pt1 | contig 17932 bp, 16 predicted proteins | sample 1anoAmetaG_FD_203633 | JGI IMG/M metagenome (GOLD analysis project Ga0316217, IMG submission 203633) | Freshwater microbial communities from Trout Bog Lake, Wisconsin, USA - 1anoA | ecosystem: Environmental > Aquatic > Freshwater > Lake > Hypolimnion/Profundal zone | place: USA: Wisconsin...
TTTTTTGCCGTCACCCATTGGATTCTCCGTTTTTCGTTACTGCAACAGCGACGAAAGCCTTTGTTTATGCGGCTGAACTATATCTCACCGCCTCCGGCTTGTGAAGCTCATCCGGGAAATGTGGGTTCAGGAGGTGTTTACCAAGGCTGAAAGAAAATACAACTTTTGGAACAATGGCACTTTCCTCAAGAAACACTTCCCAAAGGCATTCGAGAAGCGCAAGTTGGCATTTGAATCAGCATCGGCAAAAAAAGAGGAACTCGAACAGAAGCTTGAAGCAACGACAATTCACGCTCAAATCGAAATGGACAGCGTTCAAGCCGAACTGTTTTTCAAAATGCGTGATACCTTCACTCGTTTACAACAATGCGTTCGCATTTGGGATATTCAAGCACAGCGTGAGGTTGACCGGTTACGCGAGCGAACAAATGTAACTCGGTCAGTGAAACGTACCACGATGCAAATCTCACTGGGGAACACAAACTTTCTGAAATGGGAGCAAGATGTTCCACACATCTGCAATTCAAAAGGCGGTGACATTTTTCTTTATCCCGGCTTTATTTTATATCGCGCATCAAACACTGCGTTTTCGTTGATTGATTATCACGATGTAAAAATGCAATGCGGTAGTACTAGTTTCACGGACTATGATACCAATGAAATACCTAGTGATGCAAAAATCATAGGATACAGGTGGTTAAAGGAAAACAAAGATGGAAGCCCAGACCGAAGATTTGCAGCCAATCGTCAAATCCCTGTTGCAGAATTTGGTGGAATTACTTTAACTAGCGACCACGGACTCTGGGAGGACTTTTTGTTTTCCAATGCTGAATACACTAAATTGTTTGGCAGTGCTTATTATCAATTTGTGCAATCCTTCAAGTCTAACTGGTCATTTGTTCCTCCACCAGAACCAGCCGAATCTCCATTGCAGCTTCAAGATTTACCAAAGAATAGCCTTCCCGCACCAAAACCATCATTTATTGTGCCGTGCCCCCATTGTGGGAAAGAACTTGATTTGACCAACTGTGAGTCAGGAACAAAAATTGCATGCCCCGCTTGTTCCGGTCATATTGAAATTGAGTAGTTGTTACACAACTGAAACGCAGATTCCTATAACAACGCATTGGAAATTGCTAAATCAATTCCGATAACCAAGACGAAAATGTCTTCAAAGACACGCTCCAATCTGTGCTGTGATTGCGGCGCTCAGGATTCAGCAGCAATTCCTTCGCGCGTGCGAGCCGGCGCTAGCGGCCAGAGCGGGTTCGATACCGGGCCTTGGTTTCCTTGATGTGAAAGCCGATGTCTTTTTTCGGCGGGGCCGGCGGCAACGCGGGCGGATCAATGATGTCCATGACGCGTTGGAGGATGGTGACAATGGCCGCTTCGTGCACGTTGAGCCGGTCCTTGAGTTCCGTCTCCAGTGCGGCGAGCTTGCGGGCCTGTTCGTGGGTCTCCGACAACGTCGTGCGCATTTTCACAAACGCCCGCACGACGAACACACTCATCTGCACCGCCCGCGGACTGTTGAGGACATTGGCGGCCATGATCGCGCCGTGTTCAGTGAATACCCAAGCCGGTTTGCGCCTCCCGCCGTGTTGCGGACTTGAAGTTCCAATTTGGAACATCAAGTTGGCGGTTTCTTCTGGTGTCAGCAGAAACGCGAAGTCGTCCGGGAATCGATCGCAATTCCGTTTCACCGCCTTGTTCAAATTGCGCGTCAGGACGCCGTACACCTCCGCCAAGTCCGCATCGAGCATGACCTTCTGGCCGCGAATCTCATATATCAGCCGGTCGAGATTCTCGCTGGGAACTGGCAAATCTTTTCCGCTCATGGTTGCGCAGTATGCCAAAACGAACCGGTAGGGCAAGCTTCGCATTTGTTGCTAACAGGCTGCCGGTACGTCTACCCGACAATTCCCGTCTGGCGGGCAGTCTACGCAAAACCACGCCGGTATTCCGCTGCCGATTGCCCGGCATGTTTTCGAAACGCGCGGTAGAATGGCGACAGCGACTGGAAGCCGGCCTCGAATGCGACGTCCGTCACTTTGCGCTCGGGATTCATCAACAATTCCTTCGCGTGTTCGACGCGATGCAGGGCCAGGTATTGCCGGCATGTCAGTCCGGTCGCTTGCTTGAAGCGCTTGCGAAATTGCTGCGGACACAAACCCACGTGTTTCGCCACCATGCCGACCGTGATCAGGTCGGTGAGATGCGCCGCGATGAATTGCCGGGCGCGGCGGACACAGTCCGGTTCCGGGGCGGCGTTGGCGGGCACACCGAGCAGTTCGCGCTCCAGTGCTTGCAGGTTTTCCAAATGCGCGCGCAGCACTGCCGCCGGTAACCCTGTCCGTTTGCAATAGATCGCCCGCAATCGCTTGACCGCCGCGAGCAATTCCCGCCGCACCGCCGCCGGGTAGACGACGGCGGGGTCAGACGGTTTGCCCGTAGGCCGATGCGGCGCCCGGGTAATTAGGTGTTCCCCCGGCAAGACATGCGCGCCAAATTACCAAAAGCATCCGGCGCCAAACAATGGAAACCGGCCCGCGCCGGGCACGCATTGACGCGCGGACGGGGAAATATTAGGCTGGGGGCCATGGAAAACCTCACGGCCAAGGAATGCAAGGCGATCAATGACAATCCCATCGACTTCGATTTGTTCTGGGATTTGATCGGCATCGCCGTGGAGCCGTTGGATGGGAAGCGGCGGGTGATCAACCCGAAATTTCTCCAGTCAGCCAAACAGCCCATAGGGTTTCCCGATACACCGGAATGTCACGCGTGGTGCGCCGTCTTCAAAGAATGTCACAAGCGGATTATTGGCGACAAGACCGCCGACAAAACCCAGCGTTGCCAATCCGAGCCGGCCAGCTTGAAGGTTGGTGAGATGTCCCCGGAGTGCAAAGAAGCGGGCCAGCTGACCGACCGGTTCATGGTGCGGTACCTGGCGATCTGGAAGGCGTTTTCGGCGGGTCTGCTGAAGGAGTTTGACACTTCCAAGGCGGATTCAGGGCACGTGTCGGTGCGACCGGCGGTGTTATTTGCGGCCGCGGTTTCGCCGCTGCGCCGGGACAAGACGTTCGAGCCAAAGGAATTCATCGCGAACATCCACGATTGCGAACGGATCATGAAAGAGAATTGCCAGCCCGGCGATGCGTTGTACCCGGAGTAAAGGCCGGCCACTCCCGCACCGGTCATTGGCAACCACCGTAATCAAACAGGCGGGACGCCTGTTCAACTATTTTACGGACCGGTCGCGGCGGAACGCCGCTCCGACAAACCGCCGGTCGGGGCCAGCATGGAGGGCACGCAATTGCGGGCTGTGTTTGCGGCTTGGTTCATGCGGAGGCACGCAATCGCGTGCCCACCTTGGCGGCGGTCACAGAACGCCGCGATAGTTGTCGGCCGACTCTGCGAGTCGGCCGACATCAGAAGACCTGCTACCGGAGGTATCCTTTACTCGAAGGTGAATTCACCCCACAGCGCCGGTTGCATTTTTAATTCTTCAACTTCGTCGGCAACAATGCCGGTTGCCTGGTTGCTCCAGTAGGCGCGCAGGGTGGTTTTCTTGCCGACCGGGTCGCCGAATGTCACGCCGAGGTCGCCCCGCAATTTCAGGCCGGGTTTCAGGGTGACGCCCAGATCGGTCAGGGGGATGGCCGCTTCGACGACGTAATACTTGCCGCCAACGGGCTTTGATTCAATTTTGATGTCATCAATAATTTTTGCGAATTCCATCAGATAGCCACCCTTGCAGGTGCCGGAATAGAACGTCTTGGGAGATTTCTCGTCGGAAACCTTCCGGTAGAGCACAGCGGTGTTCTTGCCTTGGAGCTGGCCGATGGAAAGACGCAGGTCGCCTTTCCCGGCTTCGCGGCGCTTCGCGTTGGCGCCGGGATCGGCCCCGAGCTGGAGGTCAACCGTGTCGCCGCAGGCATAGAGATTCTCAAAGCCGGTGGCGCCGTTGACCCAGGGGGTTTTGTCGTCCACCCGCCAGGCAACATAGAGGTTCGCATCGTCGTGCGCGAGCCAGCCACGGATCTTGGCGGTGTCGGGGCCGAACCAGACCTGCTCCGGGCCGAAATCTTTGGTGGGATCGCCGGTGAACATGACGGACTTCTTTTTCACCGCGACACTTTTTACCGAATCCGAGACGCTGAGGTATTTGATTTTGAACTGCTGGGCTTGGAGGGTGTCGGCGGCGGAGATTGTCAACGCGCCGGCGGCCAGTGGTTTCACGGTGTCGAGGCCGCTGACCTTGCAGTTGATGAAGGCGGTCTTGCCGGCTTGGACATACATGTTGCCGTCATTCGCCAGAATCACGGAGCCGCCAAAGTCTTCGGCACCCATGCCGGGCGGAACGGTGTTCATGTTCGCGCCGGGCACGGCTTCGTCCGGCCATTTGATCTTCATGGGATCGCCTTCGAAGAGGCTGGAGACATAGTAGCCGGAGGATGAGAGGAGATGCCATTCGCCCTTGTCCGTGGGGATGACGAAGAGATTGCCCAGCGGCGCCGGCTGTTTCACGGTGCCGGCAAAGTCGTAGGCCGCGCGGATCAGGCCGGTCTTGGCGGGCGGGGCCATGTGCCCGCCGTGGACGCCGACATAGTTGTTGGGATAGGCAAAAACCTTTTTGCCGGTCCGGATGTCGTAGCAGACGAAGTCGCTATGCGCGGCCTCGTAGCGGCCATTGTAGATGACATAGTTGCCGTCTTCGGAGACCAGGTCCAATTGGGCGCCCATGCCGCCACGCGTGGCGATGTCATCGGGAAGTGGTAACTTCACGGCCTTGGTCAGGTCGTATTCCGGCGCACCACACGGAGTCCAGCCGGTGACGTCGATCCGGTATTTGCCGCCGGAGAAGGTCATGGCCTGGTTGAAATACATGTACCAGCCGTTAATCCAGCCGCCGAGTTCGAGATCGTATTCCTTGACCTCGTCGGGTTGTTGCTGCTGGTCATCGTTGCGGTCGGCCCAGACGACAATATGTTGCGGGGACTTGTGCTGGTCTTCTTTTTTGTCCTCTTTGGTTGCGATGCTGGCGCGCAGCTTCCAGTTGCCGGCAGCAATCCGCTCGAAGATGTAGACTGCGTAATGGCCGCGCCCGCCGCCGACTGCCGCGTAGATGCGGCCGTCCTTGCCGGTGCCGAACCGGGCGTTCCCCCAACTGCCACGGTCGATGACGGCCACGCATTCGGCTTTGCCGGTCTCCGCCGAGATTTTCCATTCGCAACCTTGGCCGATCATCGTCAATGGGTCGGCTGGACAGATCGCGCCGCCGCCCGCGCCGTAGGCGGTCGGCCCGAAGAATTCTTTCACGAAAGCGCCGGTCGCCGCATCCCAGACGGAAATTCGGCGCGGAGCGCCGTCGCGTTCCATGACCCAGAGCTGGCCTTTCGGATCAACCTTGAGGCCGGTAACGAACCGGATGCCGCTCTTGTCCCAGGGGCCCAGCAGATCCCGGCCGCCCGGCTTGCCGATGGTGCGGATGGGCTTGCCGGTCGGGTCGAAGACTTTGACCTGGTTGTCCGGATCGCCAAGGCCGGCGTAGATGTTCCCATCCTTGTCGGCCGCGACGCAACGGACATTGGTCAAACCATCGACAACCGTTGTGAGCGCGCCGGTCGCGGTGTTGACCAGCGCGATCTTGGAGGTTCCGCAGACCAGATAGAGTTTTCCATCGGCGCCGATCTTGAGATCACCGGGATTCTCGGCTTTGATATTTTGCAGCAGTTTACCGGTGGCGGCGTCCAGAACCAGGAGGGTGTTGCCAGACGGCTGTTCCTTGTTCCAAGGCGCGTCCAAGGAGCCATAGCTGACAAAGAGTTTGCCGGCACTGGCGGCGAGGCCGCTGGCGAACGGCTCATTCGTGGCAGCGGCGGGCTTGAACTGCGCCAGAATTTTTCCGAGGTCGAGCGCGGCCTCCTCGGTGCCCTGCCAATTGACATACTCACCTGTTTTGGCGCCGAGCCGGTAAAGCGCGTTTCCCTGACCGGCGTCGTAGACAAAGACGATTCCCTTATCGGCGGTGACGAGCGCCGCGCCGCCGAAGCCGCCGCGTTTATGGCGCCATTTCACCTTGCCATCGAAATCCGTGCAGACGAGAGCCTTGCCGGCTTCGGATCCGCTCCAGGCCAGATACATTCGGTCAGTGTCCGCATCCACCGCGCAGGGGTTGCCCATGTCGCCGCCCCAGTTGCCGCCGGGCGAATCGAAGGGCGCTTTCCCGGCGTTGCAGGCCCAGCCAACCAGACTGAGTCCAATGCCTTTGTGCCAGATTGCTTCCCAAGTGTAGTCGCCGGCCGGGACCGGGTCGCCGGGTCGCCGATCGCTCGGGGTGCTCAGGCCGTCCCAGAGTACCTCCTGCTTGCCCTTGGTCATGAATTTCGCGTTCAATAAATTTCGGACCACCTGCCCGTCGGCATTCTTGATGATCAGGGAGGCAAAGCCGTCTTCCGGCAATTGCAGGTCGATCTTCGCAAAACCTTCGAGCTTGTCTTCCTTGAAGAGGCCATTCCAGTTGATCGTGGGAATGCCGGCTGCCATTGTCACCGGGAATTTCCGACCGTCGGAAAGGCGGACCGGTAACGGCGCCATCGGGCCTTTGGCCTCCAGCTTCGCCAGCCCCCAGCGATCGTAGGCCCGGAAGGCGAAGACGCGGTCCGGTATCACGTCCGGTCGGAAACAATCCTTCGTCGTGATCCGCATCTTCGAGCTGGTGCCGAAGTTCGGCTCGTAAGTCATGATGATCGTATCCCCGGCCTTGGGAGCCTGACCGTCCTTGGTGAGGAGTTTCCACGGGATGGCGACTTCCTGGACATAGCCCTTGCCGTCCGGGTTCTTGACGAATGCCTGTTGGGCGCCCTCCTTCTTGGCGTCCTTGACTCCGCCCTCATTGAAGCGCCTGCCATAAGCCAAGTCGATGATGTCCCGGCCGTCCCGCCCGCGCCACGCGGTGATGTGGGTGGTGCGCTGGCCGGCCTTGGCATCGTCGCCTTTGGGGTCGGGCAGGCCGGCAGAACTGATGATCATGCGCACTTGCAGGCAATCGCCGCCCCAGCCCATGTCCGAGCCGCAGATGCCCGGGTTGCTCATTGGGGTTGCGGTGGTCCAGCGTGAGAGGAGATACAGGTTAGTCGAGTCGTACATGGCGCTTTGCCAGGAGGAGTACTGGTCGCGGTAGTTCTCCGCGTCAGAGCAGATGAACATCGACCCCGATAGATCCCAGTCATCGAACTTCCCGTCCACGACGACTTTGCCGGGGGCCGGCAGAATCCGGTAGTCGGTGTTCTCCGTCTCAGTCGCGAGCGCGACAGACAGGGCCGTCAGCAGGCTGCTTGTTGTTGCGAGGATTTGCTTCATGTTTGTTGTCATAGCTGTTGTCTCCTGACGCGGTAGTCGGACGTGGTGCGGGTTCTGGTCATCCGTGCTCATTTGTGCGAGAGCGCGAAGTCATTATACCCGCTCATGTTTACCATATTAAAACCGTTCGTGGAATTGCCGTTGAATGGGGAAAATGAAACATGCCCATCGACGTACAACACGTTCACCCCTTGGTGCGATGTGTTCGGTGCCCCATTGGCGTCCAGCGAATAGTCCCAACCGATTCCGAGCGCATTCCAGATGCTGTAATCAACCGCAATCAGCAGATTGGGCGAATCGCCAAGCCGCCCGGCCACATACGTCGGGTCGTAGCCAGGCTCGTTCGTGTTGTTGCCGTTAAAGGTGTAGTACCCCATGATACCAGCGCCGCCGGGTGATCCATTCCAGTATTTGACATAGTAAGGGATCACATCGCGAGTTCGGCTGGGACAGATGAATACCCACCAGTTGGGGACGTATTTATTCTTCAGACCGAGCAAGTAACCGAGTCCGCCGACCTTGACCAAATCGTTCACGTCAACGGCCCCTTGTGCCCACGGACTCCCCCACGGGTAGCCGACAAACCCGAACACCGGCAACCAACCGTTGAAATCGTCGGCATACAAAGTGGCGCCCACATGAGTCTGTCGCAGATTACTGCTACAAACCGCGATCTTCGCCCGGTCACGTGCCCCCTTCAACGCCGGCAACAACAGCGCCGCCAGGATGGCGATGATCGCAATCACGACCAATAGCTCGATCAGCGTGAAGCCGCGCCGATTTCGTAGGAGCGTACTCCCGGGCGCGACAGCAGCAGTGTTGATGGTTGGCGGATTCGTGTTGATAACAATCAATACCCATATTTGGGAGCATAGTAGTAGTTGGCACCGGAGGCCCCTACCCAGTTGGATTTCCCACCGGTTATCCATTTAATCCACGTGACGTGGCCGTCGGAAAAAACGACATTGCCGCCATCCGGTGGGTTCACCTTGCTCGGATGCGGCAGGATGAGGCCGGTCCCAATCTGAATCAACTCGACTGTCAAAAGCACGCGCGATGGGTCCGCCCCCTTGTTCTCAAGCCGGCCCGGACCATAGGCATAGCCGGTTGGGCTGCTTAACTCCGATGAGCCGGATGACATCACGCCGATCATTTGGCAAGCACCCGCATTCCAGTTTTGCGGGTCGCCAAAGTAGAAGTAACCAGTTGCGCCGGCCTGCCAGCGAGCAGACGCGCTGGTATTGCCCAGCAGATTGGGACAAAAAAAGATGCCGACTCCGGTGGTGTATTTACTCAAGTGAGCCGGGACCGCAGTGGCCGGCGGACTTAAATAACCGAGACCCGCAATCTGGAAGCTGCAACCGCTATAGTTTATCTCCGTTCCGGTGATGAAATTTCCGTTATCCCACCGGGGCGGGTACCAGCCGTTGAAATCGTCGGCGTACATTTGGCAGAGCGCACCGATTTGCCGAAGATTACTGGCACAATAGCTCCGCCGGCCTTCCTCTCTCGCTCGGTTTAACGCCGGCAATAACAACGCCGCCAGAACGGCGATGATCGCCACCACCACCAGCAACTCGATCAGCGTGAATGCTATCGTTCGCCGGTTGGTCATTCGTGGGCACCTCGCCACGGGCACGTGGAGGTTCGGGCGATCAACCGATGCCGGAGCGCCACATGACTGGGCGCGTCTTCGCCGCGCAGCAAACGCACCACCAACCGCGCCGCTTCTTCGCCCATGGCCGCCAGCGGTGGGCGCAGACTGGTCAGTCCACAGGCACGGGCGCGATCATCAAATCCCACAATGCCGTAGTCCCGGCCGGCAACCAGCCCGCGCGCCGTCGCCGCCGCCATGAAACCCTCGGCCGCGCTGTCATTCGGCGCGATCACACCCGTGCCGGGTTTCCAATTCGCGGCCAGAATCTCCTGCGCGCGGTTTCGCGCCACGGTCTGCTGGGCGTCGCCCCAGCCAAAAGCCTTAGTCGGATGGGCCGGGAGGACCCGCAGCTCAGGAGTCCGTCCCAAATTCTCCACGGCGGACTTCACCCCGGCCAGCCGCTGTTCAGTCCAGACCGAAGTAAAGGGTTGAAAAAAGAGCAGCCGCCGGTAGCCACGCTCAAACAAGTGCCGCGCCGCCAGCGCCCCACCCGCGATGTCGTCAATATAAAGTTGCGGAAACTTAACGTCGCAAGGATTAAACCACGCCAAGACGAGTGGCACCTTGGCCGCCGCAAACCGTTCGAGAACATTTGGTGCTGGTTCGGGTTGGATCAAAATGGCCGCGTCGACATGCTCGTCCAGCAACCGGGTCGCGGCCGCAGAAACCGACAGCCCGCGGTGGCCGGGGACGACCGTGTTGAGAAACCGGATCGTCAGCCCGGATTCGGCCGCCAGCCGGTGTTCACAGCCGTGCAGAACTTGAACGGGCCACTGGCCTTCATAAGTATTGCCGGATTCGTAAGGCACGACCGCCGCGACGATGCCAACTGTGGCCACCAGCGATTGACTGGGCGCGTGACCCGGCGGCGATTCCCCATGGGGCCGGCCGGAGTCAGCCGACAGAGCCGTAACGAATGTCCCGCGCCGGTCGGCGGCGCGCAGCAGCCCCTCCGAGATGAGCGTGGCCACGGCGCGCTCGATGGTGCCTAAGGCCACTCCGTGCTGCTTGGCCAATTGTTGGCGACCGGGGATCATTTGTCCATCCCGCCACCGACCGCACCGAACGCGTTCACGCAACAACTGCGCCACCCGCTCGTGAGGCCGCCGCACCAATGGATTAGTGGTAGTCACCATCTTGAGACCATACTTAGAACAGCTATATCATATAGCAACGCCGGCGCGGTTACGCAAGCAATAAACCGCGTCAGTTTCAAGTTTCCGAAATTGCTCACGGCAATCGGTCAACGCCGCAACCAACGATTGGTATTTTACCCATACTATGTAACAATTGTTACATAGTAATGGTAAAGCTGCAGATGCTGAAATTGGCGGCGCGCACCAGGACTTTAACGGAGCGCGGCGTCACTTCCTGCTCACCAATATTGACGGGATGGGGGCAAACTGCGAAACTACCAACCAGTCTCAGGAAGAAATTAGTAACAGGTGATTATTTATGATACGACCCCTTAGTAAGCTCGCACCAGGCTGGTGGGATTACACGACCCTCGACAAATCCATCCTCGACGATGCCGCAAAACTTACCGCCAAAGACCTTGAGCAGTTGTCCCGCCCCGGGTTCACGGTCAAATTCTTCGACACTGTCGAGGAGTTTTACTGCGCCGAGGCACTCGAATACATCGCCGCCTGGCAACAATCCACGCCCGATAACCCCGCCGGCATCTGCGGACCAATCGGGCCGACCGAACAGTTGCCGCTCGTCGCCCGCATGGTCAACGCCCTTGGACTTAATTTGAAAAAACAGGCCGCGCATTTCTGGGGAATGGACGAATGGGTGATTGATGGCCGGGCCGTGGACGCCACGCATCCGTTGTCGTTCGCCAAATGCGACCGCGAAATGTGTTTCGACCGCATTGATCCCAAGCTGCGCCCGCCGGCCGGCAATCTCCACTTTCCCACCGGCGATGCGGCCTACTCGAAAAGCTACGACGCGGTGCGATGCGTTATCATGCAAGGCGGTCAAGGCGAGACCAAACACTGGGCGTTCAATGATCCCCTGCCCCGCGAAGGGCGGTTCAAGGCAACGCCGCCCACACCGGCTGAGTACCGGCAACTCGCGACCCGCTGCGTGCCGCTGCACCCGGTCACAATCATTCAAAATGCCCGGACTTCTGGCGGCGGCAACGTCACACTCGTGCCGACGGAAGCGATGTCGGTTGGTCCCGTCGAGACGTGGAAGGCGGAGAAAGTTTCCATCTGGCATCCCGGCCATCACGACAACCCGTTCGGCATCCGGCTGACCTCGCTGATGATCGCAAAACGACTACCCGACGCTGCGGTCCCGATGTCGTTGCTGGCGGATCACCCGAATGTCCAATTCAACTACCTGCGCGCCGGTATTGGCAGTGTTGCAGTCGAGATGCACTGAGCAGATAAATTTCAGCTGTCGAATACATTAATCGGGTCGGCGGCGCTGGGCGCTGGCGGTCTGACCGGTCAATTGCCGGTATTGCCGGCTAAAGTGAAAGACGTCGCAATACCCCAAGGCGTCCGCAATCTGGCCGATGCTCATATCGGTCTCGTGGAGTAACCGGGTCGCCCGCTGGATGCGCGCTTGAATAAGAAATCGTTCGGGCGCTAAACCGGTATCATGCGCAAACCGCCGCGTAAATTGGGACCGGGACAACCCAACGCGCCGCGCCAACTCGGCAACCGGCCAACGGCGCCCCGGTTCCTCTTGAATCAATTCAACGGCGGCACTGATCCGCAAGTCCATCACCGCACTGGCCGGTTGTTCCGCCTCAGCGCATAAGTGCAATAACATCTGCGCGATCAGTGCGGCGCTTTGCCGCCGCGCCATGTCGCCGCCCAACCAGTAGCTCAGTTCACACCGGCGCGCCAAGGCCGTGAAAAATACCGCGTCCCGGACTTTGCTGCCTTGGACCGGCACGGGGAGGCGCGTTCCGCGGTCCCAATCAAAGTGCGCCACAAAGACCCGGAGCCGATGCAGCGGGTCATGGCTGGCCGTGATCTGGGCGCCGGGCGGGAACACAAAACAACTGCTGGCACCGGCGGGGTAGCGCGTCTGATTGACTTGGACTTGTCCCGCGCCGTCGAGGACATACCATAAATCATAGTCCTTCATCACGGTCGGACGAAACCGCCAACCGGCTTCGCAGCGATAAATCAGGGGCGGATAATTGAGGCGGATGGCGGGAGTCGCGCTTTTCGACATGCGCCATAAATACAAAAGATTGCGAGGTCTGTCCATTGCAGAAATGGCGATCATCAGGCAAGTTGCTGGCGATGAAATTTGCCGTAAAATTTCCCCCGTGCCCGACCGCGTTGACGATGGCGCAGATTGACCAATACCACCGTGACGGTTATCTGGCGTTTACCGATGTGCTCACGCCCGCCGAAGTCGACCAAGCCCGCGCGAGTCTGAGTGCCCTGGTGCGCCGGGCCCAACACAGTCCGGACTTCATCTTTCGCGATGGCGGCCCCTACCGGAAACTGTATTCCCCGACGACCCGCTATCACATTCAAATCGAGTCGACCGCCAAAGGTGGAAATCTGCGCGCGCGGCCCGATGCGGATTTCGAATTGACAGTGCGGAAGCTGACGGGTTTTAGCGAGGTCGATCCGTTCTTTTCGACTCTTGAATACCGGCACCCATACGTCACCGGGGTTGTCGAATCCCTGCTGGGCGCGAACCCGACTTGTTTCGGAGAGATGGCGCTGATCAAGCCACCGTTCATCGGCACCGAGAAACCGTGGCATCAGGACACCGCCTACTTCTCCATCACGCCACTGGACGCCGTGCTGACCGGGTGGATCGCGCTCGACGACGCGACCAGCGCCAATGGCTGCATGCATGTGCTCGTTGGCGAGCACACACGCGGTCCGCGCCGGCATCATCACACGTTCGATTGCGAAATTCTGCCCGACCGGCGCGATTCCACACCGGCTGTGCCGGTGGAATTGCCGGCCGGTGGGGCCATGTTTTTCTCCGGACTGCTCCCACACCAAACCCCGCCCAACCAATCACCCGACCGGCGCCGCGCCCTCCAGTTCCAGTACCGGAGCGCCACCAGCCAGATCGTCAGCCGGGCAGAATACGACCGCGTGTTTGCCGAAGCTGACGGCACACCCGCCTCATGTGCTGCTGCGGCGCCGTAAATTTAAATCGAAAAATCGGCATCATGAAAACTCCAACCAACGCGAGTGTGATTAAACCGAATCAGCCGGGCCAACCGCGCCCAGGCGTTTCGGGCGGCCGCAAACCGGTCCTGACATCCCGCGAACGGGTGTTGGCGGCCGCCCGGCACCAACCGGTGGACCGGGCCCCGACACGTTTTAACTATGGGTCCGAGGCCAAGCGAATTGCACAGGGGTTGGGACTGGATTTGAGTGGCGACTGGCTCGAGCGGCTGCACCAGCGGTTCGCTATCGATATGCGCATCCTCGACATGCAATTGGTCGAGGGCATCAGCTATGACGGCGATTGGCGCAATCTCGCCAGTGCGGAGACGGCGGCGGACGTGGATCGGCTCTGGCCGGCCAAGTGGCTGGCCGAAAATCGCACGGTTGAGCCGGCGCGCGCGCAAATCGCCGCCTGGGACGCGGCGGGGATCGTGCCCGCCGTTCAAGTCCGGTTAACATCGATTTTCACGCTCTACGTCCGGATGCGCGGTGAAACGGAGGCCTTCATGGACCTGGCCGATGAGAATGAGGTGATCCGGCACGCAATGGATCGCAATGAAGAGTTCATGGCCCGCATGATCGACAAGGCGTTTGATACGTTGGGAGACCGGTTGGATATTGTTTATATTGGCGAAGAACTCGGCATGCAGACGGGGTTGATGTATTCGCCGGCCACGATCCGCAAACATTTCTTGCCCCGCTTGAATCGATTGTTCGACCGGATCCACAAGCGCGGCGGATTGGTTTTTTATCACAGTTGTGGCGCAATTGAGCCGATAATCCAGGATTTGATCGATATTGGCGTCGACATTCTCCACCCAATTCAGCCCAAACTGACCGGTATGGAGCCGGAACATCTGGCGAAAAAATTCGGCGGCCAGGTCGGGTTCTGTGGCGGCATCGACATGCAAAAGTTACTGCCGACCGGCACACCCGATGAGGTTTGCGCGGAAGTGGAACACTACGTGAAAAGTCTGGGATCGGGCTACATCATTGATTCGGCCAACATCCTGCATCCGGACATCTCGGTCGCCAATATCGCCGCGATCTTCGACGCGCCACGGGTGTAACAACCAACGAAGCACGGCGCGATCTCACTCAAGAGTCCTTAGAAAATCGGCAAGCTTTTCGACCGTGCGCCGGCACACCATGGCCTCGGATTCGTAAGTCACACCACCAGTATGCGGGGAAATGACAAGATTCTCGTGGGTGCGGGCATACCGGATGAGCGGATGATCGACCAAGGTCTCGCTCCATTCACCGTGGATGACATCCAGACCCGCACCGCCAAGGTGACCGGATTCGAGGGCTTGGAGCAGCTCGGCCTCGTTGATGATGGCGCCGCGACTGGTGTTGATCAACACTGCGCCGGGTTTCATTTTCGCCAACGCGTTCCGGTCGATCAACCCCGTATTCGCGGCGGTCAGATGGATGTGAATTGAAAGCGCATCGCTGTCACGCAAGAGAGTCTCCTGATCCACCAACTGAATCCCGGCCGGGGGCGTCAGTTGGCGCACATCATGCGCCAGCACCCGCATCCGGAAAGCCTGCCCGTATTCGGCCATGATGCAACCAAGCCGGCCATACCCGAGGATACCGAGAGTCTTCCCGGCCAACTGGTGGCCCCGGAACCGGTCGCGGGCCCAGACGCCCTGTTTCACCGCCTCGAACCCCCAGGGGAGTTTGCGCACGACCGCCAGCAGGAGTGCCCACGCCATCTCCGCCGTCGCGGTGACTTGCCCGAGGAATTCCGTTTCCGCTTTCATGGAGATCAAGTGAATTCCCCGCTTGGTCAGACTCGCCACGTCGAGATGGTCCAAGCCCGTGGTCGGCGTGGCCACCACCCGTAGGCGCGGACTGGCCGCAATCAATTCCTCGGTCAAGCGGATTTTTAAGCTCGCAAAATAAACGTCGGCTGCCGGCAAATGTTTGCGGAGCGTTGCTGCGCTCGGGGCCAGCCGGGTGAGTTCGCCCACCGCCCGCAGCGGGTCAAATATTTCCGGCGTGTGCGTGAGGCCGGTGAGATCCAGAATTTTCCATGGCTTCATTGATTAAACTCCATTAGCGCACTGGCGCAGCGCCGATGCGCGATTTCCGTGTGAGCGCCTGCACATAGCGTTTCGGGGCAACGCCTTCCACCAGTTTGAACGTGCGGGAAAACTGGAACTCGGAGGGAAATCCGAGTCGGTCGGCGGTTTCTTTGACACTCAGGCCATCCTGGAGCAGAAGTTGTTTGGCAGCTTGGACTTTGAGACGCAGCACCGTCCGGTACGGCGGCTCGCCGGCCAAGCGCGGATAGGCATGGGCGAAGGCGGACGAACTGAGACCAACGGCCTGCGCCAAATCGGTAACGCGAATGGTTTGGGCGATGTGTTGGCGGATATACCGTTCGACGCGGCCCGGGAGGTGGTGCGCTTCGCGCGCGCTGCCAGTCTCACGCACTTCGCGCAGGCGCTGGCCCACCGGTTGGGCAGTCAGCACCAAGCCAAGGAGTTCCAGAAAAACGCTGTGCGCGAAGAGATGCGCGCCAGGCCGCGCTTGAAATAATAGTTCGGCGAGTTGCCGCAGCCGGTGGCCGATGAGTTGATCCGGGTCACGGAAATGACTATAACCGGCGCGGCCGGTTAGCGTGCGGAAAGCGCTGGCCAAATCGCCGTCCAAATCGAAAATAATGTAGGACTCGTGGAGCGCACCGCCGGTCGCATGCCATTCGTGCCACCGGGTGGTGGGCGCGTACAACGCCGCAACGCCACTCAGGCGGGTAATTTTTTTCCCGGAGCCGATCCGTTGCAATTGCCGGCCATGGTTGATGTAATCAATCACCCACCCGCCGGCCCGCGGATGCGCCCAGCCGGTCTTGGTGAAATGCGTCACGCCGCTGTAGGCGAGATAGAGGCGCGCGGCAACGTGTTGCTGGTGGGATTTTAGTTGGGCACTGAGGGCCATGGCAAAAGGTGATATGAAATTGACAGTTTGCGCTATTCAGTAAGAACGCTCAACATTATATCTTCAACATTGTCATGACAACCACAACCGCACCGCCGCCGACCGTTACCAACCAACTCGCCATTGAAGGTGGCCCCAAAGCGTTCCCCGGCATGACCGGCACAATTAAGCCCAAGGTAGGCGTGGAAGAATTTCTTTCCATCGCGGAACGGTTTGGGTTCAACCCGGCTGCCCTGGCGCGGCTCGCCACTGCCGTGTCCGACAATGATTTGCCGGCAGGTGGCCCACATCTTGGGCGGTACTCCGGCCATCCGAAACCAATCAAAGGCGAGCAGTTCGAAGCATTGGCGCGTGAGAAGTTTGGCATCAAGTATGCGCAGGGAGTCAGTTGCGGCACCGCCGCGCTGCATTGCGCCATGGTGGCTGCCGGTGCGGGCCCGGGCAAAGAGGTCATCTGCCCAGCTATCGGATTTATCGCCACCAGCATGGCGGCCGCGATGGTTGGCGCGACGCCGATATTCTGCGATGTGGACGAATCTCTCCAGATGGATCCGTCGAAATTGGAAGCGATCATCACACCACAAACAGTGGCCATTGTCCCAACGCATTTCATGGGGTCGGTCTGTGACCTGGATCCCATTCTCATAATCGCCCGCAAACATGGTCTGAAAGTCATTGAGGATTGCGCGCAATCCCCCGGTGCGAGCTACAAGGGCCGGCCGGTAGGTAGTCTGGGTGACTTCGGTTGTTTTAGCATTTCCGGCTACAAGATCATCGGCGGTGGTGAGGGCGGCATGGTGGTGATGAACGACGAGCGCGCCTTTGATCGGGCGCGCCAGGTCGCCGAGGCCGGTGGACTGTGGCGTCCCGCGCGTTGCGCGAAGGAACGGTACCCCGGCGAACTGTTTGTCGGTGCCAACTATCGTTTGTCTGAACTGGAATCGGCCATCAATGTCGTTCAACTTCGTAAACTCGATGGCGTAGTTTCCCGGTATCGGACCGTGTGGAAATCCATTTGGGAAAAGCTGCTGTCGTTTCAAGAAATCACCTGGCAGAAACGCAACGATGCGGCCGGTAATATCGGCTATCAATTGCGCTGCTTCCCACAAACTCACGAACTCGGCCGGAAAATCTGCGCGGCTCTTGGCGCAGAGGGAATCGGGGCCGGCTATCGCGGAGCCGGCGCTCCGCTCGACAATCATGTGTACACCGGTATGCTGCCGCTTTTCCGTGACTTTGCCGAGCGTTGCCGGCCCGAACTCTGCCCGGTCGCCTGTGACCTGTTCGACCGGTGTGAGATCATTGGTCTCAATCAGTGGTGGTCACCTGCCGATTGCACGGCCGTTGCCAGCGGCATCAACAAAGTGCTGTCCGCATATTGCACACCCACTCGCGCATGATCGCATCCTGTCGCGAAGCCGAACAGACCGGTTTGCTCAAGGGGTTATTGCGACTGGACTATCAGAGCGCAGTGGATGGTGTGTCGGATTGGGCGCTGATCCAACCGCCCGCCAGCGGTCACCGCTGGATTGTTTGCATTCACGGCCACGGTTCCGGCGGTGACCAGCTCTGGATCAGTCCCTTGATCGCCGACTGGAAAGCGACATTCCAAAAACTCGGATGCGGCATTCTCAGTCCGCATCTGCGCGGGAATTCATGGATGGGACCAACAGTGGCGGAAGACCTTTACCGGTTGTTGGATTTTGTGCGGGGCCGGTATGGCGCAACGCACTTTGATTTTATCAGCGGATCGATGGGCGGCACGAGCAACTTGATTTACGCCGGCTTGCACCCGGCGGAC
>Ga0316217_10003470_pt1 | contig 17930 bp, 15 predicted proteins | sample 1anoAmetaG_FD_203633 | JGI IMG/M metagenome (GOLD analysis project Ga0316217, IMG submission 203633) | Freshwater microbial communities from Trout Bog Lake, Wisconsin, USA - 1anoA | ecosystem: Environmental > Aquatic > Freshwater > Lake > Hypolimnion/Profundal zone | place: USA: Wisconsin...
CCGGCAGGTAGATGCACACGAAGCCGGCGAAAAGCTGACACAGGAAACCCGCGGATTTGAAGCAGTAAAAGGCATTACCCTGCCGCAAAGAAGCAAGGAACATGCGCACGACTACCGTTATTTTCCCGAGCCGGATCTGCCTCCAGTAGTCATTACTGATGAATATATTCAGCAGGTTAAAGCCAACATGCCCAAGTTGCCTAACGAGTTGATAAGCGAGTATGTGAATAATTACGGCCTGCCTGCTTACGATGCCCGTATTATTACCGATGATAAATTACTGGCCGAATATTTTAATGTGCTGCTTACCCTTACCAAAAATTACAAAGCCGCCGCCAACTGGATATTAGGCCCGGTTAAAAACTATTTAAACGAAAACGGCCTGGAGATAAAAGACTTTAAGTTAAGCCAGGCAAAACTGGCCAGCCTGATAGCATTAATTGATGAAGGTAAAACCAATTTCTCGGTGGCCTCTACTAAAATTTTCCCGGTAATGGTGGCTGAACCGGGTAAAGAGCCTTTAAAAATTGCCGAGGAACTGAACCTGATACAAAGCAGCGATGCCGGTTTAATAAACGACCTGATTACTGAGGTATTAGCCCGTTTCCCTGAAAAGGTGGCTGAGTATAAGAGCGGCAAAGTTGGCTTGCTTGGTTTGTTTGTAGGCGAAGTAATGAAAGCCAGTAAAGGCAAAGCCGACCCCAAAATGACAAACCAACTGGTGCGCGAAAAACTGGATGCCTAAAAATCATTAATACCCTTACCCAAAACCCCCACAAAAAGAATTAAGAATATATTTGACACCTTAAAACCAAAACATGCGCAAAATAGCAGGCCTCATTTTACTTATCTCCATCTTCTCTTCATGCAATCTGAACGGAAGCAGCGATAAATATTTTATTGAAGGTACCGTAAAGAATTCTCCGGCCAAATCAATCATTCTTGAAAAGCTTGGCCTTCAGAAAATAACTCAGATAGATACAGCAAAGATCGACGATAAAGGCTTCTTTAAAATGTCGGGCGTATCTGAAACAGGTTTTTACCGCGTAAAGCTTGACGACAGAACCTTTTTCCTGTTTCTGCTTTCGCCTGCCAAATATAAGTTCGACTTGGATGTAATGCATCCCGAAAGTTTTTCTGTAACCGGCCCGGCTGAAAGCGATGAGTTTCAGCGTGCATATAAAGCACTGGGTTCTGCACAAAAAGAATTCAGCACCTGGAACATGGCTTACAGAAGCTATGCACAACAAGGTGCATCGCAGGATACTATGGCCTTCCTTCAACAGCAATTACAGGCTGCAGGTACCAAAATGCAGGCTATAGTGCTTGATAGCGCTAAAACGGCTAAAAGCCCGCTGGTAGCAATGTTCTACATCACCAACGCCAAGCTTGATCAGTTTCCTCAACAAAACCTGGCTATTATTGAACGCATGGAAAAGGAGATACCTAACTCTTCTTACACCAAAGATTTCCGCGCTATGTATAATACTTACCAGCAGCAAGCCAAAATGCAAAGCCAGGCCCAGCAACAACCTGCTGCCGATGTATCGGTTGGTAAACCTGCGCCGGAGATTGCCCTCAACAATCCTGATGGAAAAGAAATAAAGCTATCATCACTGAAGGGTAAAGTAGTTTTACTGGACTTCTGGGCATCATGGTGCGGCCCTTGCCGTATGGAAATGCCAAACGTAGTAGCAGCTTACAAAAAATATAAAGACAAGGGCTTTACCGTTTACAGCGTATCGCTTGATAAGGATGCAGCTGCCTGGAAAAACGCCATCAATGCCTTAGGCATGACCTGGGAAAACCACGTAAGCGATCTTAAATGGTGGCAAAGTTCGGTAGTGCCTGAATACGGTATTCAGGGCATACCTATGACCTTCCTGATAGATCGTAACGGCAACATCGTTGCCAGCAATTTACGTGGCCCAGCTTTGGATGAGAAGCTGGCTGAGATACTGAAATAGTATACGCGCACCCCGTAATATTTAAGAAGCTATTTAAATTAAAAATAAAAAAACGTCATTGCCAGGCTTTGCGAAGCAACCTTCCGTTTTGTATTTAGTGGGCACCGGCATATAGATACAAAACAGAAGATTGCTTTTTTGAACCAGGTAATAGCATACCTATGAACTCAGAATTTTCAAAATTAGGCAACCGGGCATTGCTGTGCAGTTTACCTGTGGCCATAGTGGGTGCTTTGTTCAGGTTAATGCACTATCCTTATGGCAATCAGCTGCTGCTGATTGGCCTTAGCTCGGTAATAATCGGTGCTTTGCTCAAATACTTTGCCGAAAAAACGATTGACAGCTATTTGACCGGTGCTGCCATTAGTGCCGGCTGCATAGCCGTTTTATTTAAGCTGATGCACTGGCCCAACAGCGAGCTGCTTATAAAAATAGCCATCGGCGTTGCCATAATTTGGGGCGCTAAAACTTTGTTTTTTCCTGATAAGGAAAAGCAGGAGTAAGAAATTTAAAACAAAAACGGGTGTAAGCGTTGTTAGTACAACGCTGCAATGAATTACCAGAGGGCCTATTGCTTTACAACTTCCCTCACACGCAACTCACCATTTACCACCACCTCAACTAAATAAACGCCATTGGGCAGGTAGCTTAAATCAAGCATCTTGGTACAGGTGCGGCTTAGGTTGGTTTCGTGGTGGGTGTAAACGGTTTGGCCGAAAATTTTGCAAATGGAGAAATCGGCTTGTTTCAGGTTGGGGTGGGCTATTGAAATATCTAGCTCAGAGTTAAATGGGTTGGGGTATATGTTCAGTTGCAGGTTATCAGCTATAATATCAACGGCTTCGGGGTAGCCAGTAAAGCAAAATTTTACAGCCGAGTAATCGCCGGTGCTGTTAGTGCTATCCCAGTTTGGTTGTGTTTTACAGCCGCCTATACCTGCCTGGGTTGATACCATAGCTACATAAACGGAGGTTTTGCGAGGCACACGTCCAGAAAATATTTCTATTTATAACGCAGCCACAACCTTACCTGCAGGTGACACCTTCTTTTCCTCTACACCGTAAACATCGTTATAAAATTTCAGGCTGCCCGTTTCATCAATATCGGCGGTCATATAAAGTATAAGCACGGGCAGCTTTTTCTTTAATCTGAATTCGGTAGGTTTCTGGTCGGCCATGCATTGGTTTAACTTGGCTACAGTGCTGGTGTCAAGGCCTTCGCGCAAAACAAATTCGGCCAGCACCATGGGCTTTTCAAGACGCACACAGCCGTGGCTTAAAAAGCGGTTTTTCTGGTTAAATAAGCCTTTGGCATTGGTATCGTGCAGGTAAATGCTGTAAGGCGAATTGAGGTCGAACTTCAATACCCCCAAAGAGTTATCGCAACCGGTTGACTGGCGGATGGTATAAGGAAAGTAGGTAGGCGAAAAGCGGTTCCAGTTAAGGCCTTCAACATCGTCAATAACCTTGCCTTTGCTGTCAATTACCTGCAGGTTGTTATCTTCCAGGTAAGCTATGCGTTTGCGTATTTTAGGCAGCATCTCTTTGGTAGCAATACTAAACGGCACCACCCAGTAAGGGTAAGTAGTTACACCGGTTATATACGAAGTAAACGATGGCGTTTGTGTAGCCAGTTTACCCACAATAACCTTCATTGAAATATCTTTGGTAGTATCTGACTTTACTATCTGCAACCTTGCGGCAGGTATGTTCACCAATATAAATTCGCGCTCTTTCAGCCTGCCGGTCCAGCGCCAGTCGTTGAGGCTTTCCTTTATCTGGCCAACCCGTTTGGTAAGCGGAAAGTTAAGTGCAGCAATTGTTTTATCGTCCAGCTTGCCGGTAGTATCGGCACTCATGATCTTTTGAAAAGCCTTTACTCCTGCCCTGATCTGCGCGGCGGTTACAGAGTCGTTATTCAACTGATCATCCATAACACCATAGGCCTTTAGTTTGCCAATTAAAGTAGTCCTGGTGCTTCCATCGGCGCTAACCTTTGCCGTGTCAAGCCCTGGCCGGCCATTCAGGCAGGCGTTCATGCGGTTCAATTCGGTTTTAAGAGCTACATACTGCATGGTTCGGGGCTCCAGGCTATCAAGCGTGCTACGCCAGTTACCGGCAAGCAGCAGGTCTTTAAACACGTTTAATATACGGGCCGAGTCGATATTATATTTTACCCCGTTAAAGCCTATATTAATTTCCTTTCCGTAGGCCACATGATATAAAAACGTAAGCGCCGCATCTGTAAATATCAATTCGTTCTCAGACTCGTACTCGGCGTAATCGAAGTTGGGCAAGTGCGATAGCGAATCAAATTTGGCAATGTAATCCTGGTGATAATCCTTGCGGTCCAACCCCAGGCTATCAGCGTGCTGCAACATGCTTATCAGCATATCGCGGTACTTGTCGTTTACTTTAGCGGAGTCTGTCCACAGCTGCTTATAACCAAAGTAATCGTAGTATTTAAAAAGGAAGGCCCGGCTGGTAATGCGTTCTGAATCGTCTTTCACTTTCACTTTCTCTTTGCTGTGCAGCAAATCGTAAACGCGGTCTTTGGCTGATGCAAAGAAGGGTTTCTTTACCAGCATATCAATACTCACCACAACAACCAATAACACTATAATGCCAATAACTTTCGACCAGTTTTTCCTGTCCATGAGTGATGAGGTATTACTACAAAAATATCAGGAATTATTCATCAAATGACTTCACTTCTCTAAAACCTAAAAGAAAATCGGTAAACCGGCCCAATTGCTCCTGCTTACCCGAAACTGAATAGTAAAAGGTAATGTCATCGCTGGTTCTTACACAACGCTTTACCTGATAGTTTAAATTGAGGTCGGTTATCTGCTTTTCAACCTCGTTTCGGGGTCTTGAATAATCGGTGTAAAAGTTGATTTTATAAGTTTTTTCCTGATGGAAAGTATCTATCCAGTCCTGCACTCTTTCAAATAACGAAAGTACTACAATGGCCAGGCCCAGCGTAGTTGCAGCTATCACATATTCTCCGTTACCCAATGCCATACCCATGGCAGCGGCTATCCAGATGGTGGCCGCCGTAGTAAGGCCCGAAACAAAGCCGCCATCCTTAAAAATAACGCCGGCACCAATAAAGCCGATACCGGTAATGATGTTTGACGCAATACGGTCGGTGTTTCCCGGAAAACCGAGTTTAAACGAGGTAATAGTAAACAAAGCCGACCCTAAACTTATAAGCGTAATAGTTCTGAAACCCGCAGCCTTACTGCGGTATTCGCGTTCAAACCCGATAATAGCACCAAACAACAACGCCAGCAACAACCTTAAAATCAATTCGTAATCCATGCCTTCTTTTTTATAAAGTTAAAAATAGTTTGTAATTGATAGCAGTAAGCTGGCTCTACACCCATAATCAAACCCAAAGTAAATGCTGTTAAGCAGGTTTGATAATACAATTTAATGCAAAGCAGCCAGACCTAGTATAAACAAAGAAACGCAGAGAAAAACAAAAATTCCTTCGCAGTTCTTTTCCATGTTCTTTGCGCACTCTGCATGAACCTCCCTTTCTTATTTACCGGCTTATGCCATGAATCATAGGCCCACCCTGCGAATAATTGATAAGTTTGCCACCGCAATGAGCAAGCTAAATGATTTTATAGGTGGAAGGTGCCCCAGGTGCGGGGTTGGTAAGGTGTTCGAGTCGCGCAACCCTTATAACTTTTATAAAATGAACACCACGCATAAAGAGTGCTCCAACTGTCACCTCGATTTTATACCTGAAATTGGTTTTTACTGGGGCGCAACATACGTAGCTTATGCCCTTACTGTGGCCTTCAGCGCGTTTAACTTTGCCGTTTCAACGCTCATATTCGGGTTTATGAACTCGCTTAACTTTTACTACGTAATTGTAAACGCAATACTTTTATTGATCTTCTGCCCGCTTTTCTTCCGTTTCTCGCGTATGTTGTGGCTTTGGGTAGCCCACGACTAAAACAACAAACCCCTGCATTGCTGCAAGGGTTTATAAAGTTGTGCCCGAAGAGAGATTCGAACTCTCACACCCTTTCGGGCGCTACCACCTCAAAGTAGTGCGTCTACCAGTTTCGCCATCCGGGCATTGAGGAGGTCAAATATACCCAAAGAATGCATTTTGCGAAATGAACCTTACAGTTTTTATAAAACACCAACTCTCAGGATTCTCAGAAGCTATACTTTGCGGTAAAAAGTATGAGGGGCTAAATATCTGCCGCCATTTTAAGTGTTTCGTGCATACCTAATTGCTTCAACAACCTGATATGCGAAGCCAGCGCCTGGCTAAAGCTGTCGTTTACCAGATATGGTATGCCGTATTCAGCACAGGTTTGCTGAACAATAGGGGCTATTTCGGGATAATGCACGTGGCACATACGTTGAAACAGATGGTGCTCAATCTGGTAGTTCAAACCACCCACATAAAACGTAAGCAGTTTGTTCTTCGGCGCAAAATCGGCCGTGGTACGAAGCTGGTGAATAGCCCATTCTTCATTGATATTACCGGCACTATCCAATTCCGGGAAATTGGTATCCTCTACAATATGCGCCAACTGAAAAACGGTTGTAAGCACAATACCTGCCACACCGTGCATGGTCATAAACCCTATCAGTAACTGCCACCAGGTTAGGTGCAGCACTACCGCGGGTATTATCAGCACATAAGTAATATACAGGGCTTTGGCGCCAATAATGCCCAGCATGCGCAACACGCGCTCCTTATTATTTAACTTATCGGCATCGTCTTTTGCAAATTCAAATACCTGTATAAAATCCTTTACCATCACCCAGAAAAACGTTTGCAAACCATACAATATAAAAGCGTACACCACCTGAAAACGATGCATAAAATTGCGCTTAACAGCAGGTGTAAAACGCAGATTCATCCGGTCGCGTATATCCAGGTCGTGGCCGTAAATATTGGTAAAGGTGTGGTGCTGCACATTATGCTGTAGTTTCCAGTTAAACGCGTTCCCTCCTACCACATCAAGCGAGTAGCCCATCAGTTTATTCACCCAGCGCTTCTCAGAATAAGCACCATGGTTGGCATCGTGCATTACGCTCATACCTATGCCTGCAAGCCCCAGGCCCATAACAACCGTACCGGCCCACATCCAGCCCATGGAAAGAAGGCCGCTTAATATCAAAAAATAAGGTATAAAGTACAGGCCGAACATCACCGCGGTTTTAATTACCATGCGGAGGTCACCTGTTTGGGATATGCCCTTTTGCTCAAAATAAGCATCCACCCGGGCAGTCAGGGTTTTGTAAAAATCAGTTCGTTGCTTATTAATAAATTTAATAGCTGCCATAGGGTGATTGAGATCCAAATCTACAACATTCGGATTAAACGGGGTTAACCCGGTGTTATTGTTTATCACAGCTTTTTCCATTGCAATAAAAGCCAAATACGGGCATCTCCCCTACTACGATTAGCGTTACCGCAAGATGCTTGCATTTGGTTCAGCTATAACCTACATTCGCGCCGTGAAACAAAAGTGGTACATCGAATTTCTTATCATCACGGTAATGATTGCCATGGCAATCATATTCGCCTTAAACATTGATTTCTCCTCAAATCCCACAACTTCAGGCGTAAACTCAACCGAAGTTGAAAAACCAAAACCGGTATCTGCTGCAAAAGAAAGATGGTTGGAAGGCCGCAGCCTGTACCGCTCGCATTGCAACTCGTGCCACAATATTAAATATGATGGTGTAGGCCCCCCGTTAAAAGGGGTAGCTGAACGCTGGAGAAAAGCCGGCCCTTACAAAGGCAAAAGCGGCGAGCAATGGATGAAAATATGGATCCGTAACTGGCACGATGTGGTTGATGCAGGTTACAAATACGGCATTGACATGGCCAACTCGCGCCCTGCCCAAATGAATATCTTTGTTGAGCTTACCGATAAGCAGATTGATGATATGCTGTATTACACCGAATCGCCAGACATGGCGCATCCCTAACGGGCTGCCTGTCTTTAATCTCCGCCCTACTTGTATTTTGCCTTGGTACCTTTATGAAACAGAAGCGGGTTTAGGCTTTAATGTTTTCCCAAAATTAACCGCCTGATGGAAAGCAGGTGCAATAACATGGCAAAGGGCACTACCACCCCCGGTAACCATACAAACGGAAAATGAAAAGGCAGGGTATTAGCAGGATCATTCATAAAATACCGGAACGAATACGGGGTTGAAAGAATAGAAACCACCATAATATATAGCAGCATTCCCAAACCTATAAAATTCCATACCAGCGCAGCCTTGGGCGACCATATCCTGCGATTAAAGCAGTAGTAAGCCACCACCGGTGCAGTAAGCCCAATAATAATATCGTAATTACCACCTGCAAATGTCATTTGAACAGGTATTACCCGGTAACGGAAAAGCAGCCACAAAATAAACTCCATTAAAATGCGGAACGACTGCGGGTAAATGAACCAGAAATTATCCATCGAATCACTCAGCTCATGAAATGGCTTCGATATAAATATCATCAGTATAAAAAGTAAAGGTGGCAATATGATCAGCAGTATTTTAGGTGGCCGGGAGGTAAAATCATCCAGAAAGCCCGATATGCCTATAATAAGCGTAAACAGTAGCCAAACCAGCAAAACAATAATGGTGGCCAGATTATTATTGCGCAATTGCTCAAATGGCAGGTTAAGTTTACGGCCGCTTGCCTGTACGGCAATGATTATTAAAAAGGCAATTCCAAAAACCAGGGCTATAAAAAGAGCCGAAATGTGTAAAGGGATATATGGCATGTTCCTGTTTTGCTGACAAGCGGCAAGATAACTTTTGCATATGTTTTTGTCAATTTTATTTTTCCACGGCTTATAAATTTATAGTATGCTGATCGGTTGTGATTATAACGATAACGATTGTTATACTAAAATCATTGCTGAATCATAAAAACCATAACTAATCAGCCCTCCAAAACTGCGCAATTTGGCATTCTGCTAAACAAGCGGCAACTTCGCGCTGTTATAGAACCACAACAACAAAAAGTATGAGCTTTAGTAATGACGATGTTTTAAATGCCCTCCGCCACGTAAATGACCCCGACCTTCATAAAGACCTGGTTACGCTTAACATGATAAGCCACATTGAGGTGAGCGGCAATAAGGTGAGCTTTAAGGTTACGCTTACAACCCCCGCATGCCCTTTAAAAGAGAAAATAAAGAAAGATTGCGTAGATGCCATACACCAATATCTGTCTAAGGATATTGAAGTGCACGTAGATATGGATGCCAGCGTTACCTCGCTACGCAATACGGGCGTTAACATTCTGCCCAGTGTAAAGAATATTATTTGTGTGGCCTCGGGTAAAGGTGGTGTAGGTAAATCTACCGTAGCCGTTAACCTGGCCCTTAGCCTGGCAAAACAAGGTGCCGCTGTTGGTTTGATAGACGCCGATATATACGGCCCCTCTATACCCACCATGCTGGGCATAAAAGGTAAAAAGCCCGAAGTGAGGCTAATTAAAGACAAACATTTTATTCAGCCTGTAGAGGCTGAAGGAATTAAGGTATTAAGTATTGGTTTGCTGGTTGATGAACGCCAGGCAGTTGTTTGGCGCGGACCTATGGTAACCTCGGCCCTGCGCCAGTTTGTTACCGACTGCATTTGGGGCAAACTCGATTACCTGGTGGTTGATATGCCTCCGGGCACAGGCGATGTACACATTACTGTAGCCCAAACCCTGAATGTTACCGGCGCCGTTATAGTAACCACGCCGCAGGAAGTAGCCCTGGCCGATGCCCGTAAGGCACTATCAATGTTCAGGTTAGATAATATTAATGTGCCTGTTATAGGCATAGTTGAAAACATGGCCTACTTTACCCCGGCCGAATTACCTGAAAACAAATACTATATTTTTGGTAAAGACGGTGGTAAAAAGATGGCCGAAGAATACGAAGTGCCGTTTTTAGGCCAGATACCCTTGGTGCAGAGCATCCGCGAGGGTGGCGATACCGGCAAGCCAGCCAGCGTATATGCCCGCGAAAATGCCATAGTGGCTGAGGCCTTTGACCAGGTAGCTATTAACGTTGCAAGGCAGGTTGCCATTAAAAATGCTAATTTAGGGCCTGCAAAAGCCGAGGCCGCATTATCATGATAGATGTAACATCAGAAGCATTATGGAAAAGAGTTGAGAAGTCGCTGGATACTATGCGCCCCTACCTGAACGATGATGGGGGTAACGTAGAGATAGTAGAGATAACTGACGATATGATAGTGCGCCTTAAACTGGTAGGCGCATGCAGCACCTGCCCGCAAAGTTTTATGACCATGAAAGCCGGTATTGAAGAAGCTGTGCGCCGCGCAGTGCCCGAAATTAAAGGCGTTGTAGCCATAAACCTTACCAGGTATACCGAAGAAGAAGAGCTCTGAGTTATGAGCCCTGAGTTGCTAATTAATACGAAGGCGTATATCGCATAGTTCAGGCCCATAGCTTGTGGCGCAAAGCCCAAAGCTAAATATGAATAAAAAGGAATTACTACAGTTAATAATCAAAAAGCGGTCTTTTCTCTGCGTCGGTCTGGATACCGACATGCAACTGATTCCCCAACACCTGCTTAAATATGCCGACCCTGTTTTCGAATTCAACAAGGCTATCATCGATGCTACTATCGATTTGGCTGTGGCATATAAACCCAACCTGGCTTTTTACGAAAGCATGGGCCTTAGCGGCTGGGCCAGTTTAGAAAAAACAATGAAATACCTGAACCGGTTTAAAGGCCAGGCATTTACCATAGCCGATGCCAAACGCGGCGATATTGGCAACACCTCTAAAAAGTATGCCAAGGCATTTTTTGAACATCTCGATTTTGATTCCGTTACCGTAGCCCCTTACATGGGCGAAGATTCGGTTAAGCCCTTTCTGGAATATAAAGACAGGTGGGTTATACTGCTTGGCCTTACCAGTAACAAAGGCAGCGCAGATTTTCAGTTTCTTGAAACCGGCAACGGCAAACTATACGAACAGGTAATTACCAAAGCCCGGCAATGGGGCACGCCCGACCAACTGATGTTTGTTGTTGGTGCCACCCACCCCGAGGCGTTTAAACACATCCGCACTTTAGCGCCTGATTATTTTTACCTGGTGCCCGGTGTAGGCGCGCAGGGCGGCGATTTGCAGAAAATATGCGATAACGGGATAACCAACGAATGTGGCCTACTCATTAACTCGGCCCGTAATATCATTTACGCATCCAAAGGTGAAGATTTTGCCGAAGCTGCACAGGCCAGTGCACGGAATACCTTAAAAGAGATGGTTAATTATCTTCCGGTATTTTCAAAAGAGTAGAATTCTTTTACATTTACGGCTCATATTAAAACAACCCAATGACTAAATTCATTTTCGGCTTTCTTTTAATGTTTGTAACCGGTGGTAACCTGTTGGTTGCCCAAACCAGTACCGACCCGTTTGATGTGCAGATGCGTTTTTACAAATCGGCCTTAAAGAATTACGACCTGCAGGCTGCAACCGTGGCTTTGTATACCATGCAGGCTTTAAAACCAGAAAGGGCAGACCTGAACGACTCGCTTGCCTTGTTATACTTTGCCGGCGAAAGATATGCCCAGGCTTACCTGGTTGGCCAGGCCATTGTAAACGCTGACCCTAAAAGAAATGATATGCTTGAAATGGTTGCTGTATCTAAACAGAACCTGGGTATGATAAAAGAAAGCCTGGCTGACTACGAAAAATTATATGCGGCCGATAAATCAGTTTACTTTCTTTACCAGATGGCTACCCTGCAATACCAGTTAAAACGTTACGGCGAATGTATAGCATCGTTAGATCAGATACTTGCCAGTGCTGATGCCGATAAGCAAAAAGTGCCTACCCGGGTTCAGAATGGCTCGCAGGATGCGCCTATGAAAGCCGCTGCATATAACGTAAAAGGAGTTTGCGCTTTAGAATTGAATCAACCCGAAATTGCTAAAGAAAACTTCAACAAAGCCCTGCAGATATTCCCTGACTTCGTGCTTGCAAAAACCAATCTCGAAACCATGGAGAAAAAACAAAATGGTGCAAAACCCACTGCAACATCAGCCACTACCAAACCAGCTGCAGCTCCGGTAAAACACTAATCAGTAACTAACTTATTTAAAAGGCAAAATACGCATGTATTTTGCCTTTTTTTATGCGCCACGCATAAATGGCAGCTCGGCCCCATCCTCGGGCTAAAGCAAAAGCTTTTCCCCCGCTTTCCGCTAATTACACTCCCCTCCTTCTTCAAACCCGTAAATTGTTGTTTATTTGAATTACACTTTCCAAAACAACAACATTGAAAAAAATGATCCCTCTGTTACTGGTTGCTTTACTGGTTACATCTTTTAGCAGTGATACCAAAATAAGCGCCGGCGAATTAAAAATTAATCAGGTTCAGATAATTGCTACGCACAACAGTTATCATTTGCGTACAGACGGCGCTATTCTGCGCTTTCTTAAATTTCTGTATAAAACGCACCTGCTGCCTAAAGATCTTAATCCCGGAGAGATCGATTACACCAAAGACCCCCTATCGGTGCAGTTAGGACAGTACAACGTGCGCGGACTGGAGCTGGATATATGGGCCGACCCACTGGGCGGAAGGTTCTACCACCGCAAAGGCAAAGCTTATGTATGGAAACGCACTGCATCAGGTGTTGAGGCGCTTAAAAAGCCGGGGTTTAAAATGATGCACATACCCGATTTTGATTTCAATACCACCAACTACACGTTTGTTGATGCACTGGCCGAAATAAAAAAGTGGAGTGATGCCAACCCCGACCACCTGCCTTTGTTTATAAATGTTGAATCTGAAACCTCAGCCCCCGGCGATAACAAACAGGCGCCAAAAGGCCTTACGCACGCAGCTCCGTTCGATTCGCTGGCGCTGGATGCTATGGATAATGAAGTGCGCAGCGTTTTCGGGCAAAACCTGGATGGCATTATTACACCTGACAAAGTAAGAGGCAACTACACTACGCTTGAAGAAGCCGTGCTGGCAGGCAACTGGCCCACCATTGCAGCCGCCCGTGGCAAGATCATTTTTATTATTGACCAGCACGACCATGTTGGCGACCTGTACAAAACCGGCCATCCATCATACAAAGGCCGGCCTATGTTTGTGTATTTGCACCACGGTGGCACACCCGAGGCTGCCTTTATCATACACAACGGCCCGGTGCACGACCAGGAAAAGATCATTGCCGACGTTAAGAAGGGCTACATAGTGCGCACGCGCACCGATGCAGGCACCAACCAGGCACGCCTGGGCGATTACACTGAGCGCGATGCTGCATTCAGCAGTGGCGCCCAGATCATAAGCACCGACTACTACAAACCCGATGCCCGCGCCGGCACCAAAGGCTGGAGCGATTTCCACATCGTATTTCCACAAGGCAGCATGGCCAGGGTTGATACCATTGCGCAACACAGCATTGCTTTGCCGTTGCCGGTTAAGGAATAGCATGTGCTATTGATACTTGACGTAAGTTTTACATAAGCCCTCAATCAATTACCCAAATTTACATAGCATTAAAACCCGGAAAGCGCGAAAGATATCAGCACAGGGTGCAGCCTTATGTGCAAGGCACGGCCATGATAAAGCCATGCAGGGTCGCAAGCTCGTAACATCCATCCCATGCTTTTACGCGCTTAAAGAGGAATGGGTATTTGCACAACGGGCTGCACCCTGTGCTATTACATTACAGTCTTTCTGTAATTAAGTTATATGCGCTGAAAACATAATTGGATATTTATAATTATTCATTCTCGTGAAGACGGGCAATGTGTACCAAAGTGGTTAAAACATTACGCTTGTAGTTCTGAACGAAATGAAGGGTCTTGATGTGCCATGAACGAATGGATTACAAACGCCGGTGTATTTTCGTAACGGATAGTAGTGAAAAAGTCGCAATCTGCATAGCATTGAGGCGTTGACGAGGATTTGTAACGAATAGCCTGAACTGAAGTAGTAAGTGATAGCGAACTACGAAGAGCACGCCTTACATCTGTAAAAAAGCAAAATATAGTGCCTCACCAAAAATAGTGCGGCAGCAACGGCTTGTACAATCGACATAGGATAGAGAAAACAGTGCCTTGTTGCTAACGTGCTTCCACCATTCCCATCACCCCACCACTTTAATCAAATACTTTAAGCTACCGGTGTGTTCGGCTTCGTGGGTGTTGGCGTAAGTGAGGGCTTCCAGGTGGTTGCTTACCATAAAGCCCCCGCTCGATTTAAAGGCTTCGTAGGATTTAAAGATATTGTTGCCCAGGTCTTCCTTTAACCGGTCTATAGTGGTTATCAGCGAGTCTTTTACTTCCTGTATGTCGGGTGTGGCGGTCCACTTTTTGGGGTCGCTGCCTATTTTAAAATTGTTGTTGTAAGTATCTGAAATATGCAAAGGCAAACCGCTGCGCATGTATATCAGCCGCTGGTTCGATACCACTATATGCCCTATCTGCCACAGTACATTGTTACTGAAACCTGCGGGTATGTGCAACAGTTTCTGCTCAGGCAACTGTTCTATAATTTCTTTCAGCTTTTGGCGGTTGGTGTAAAGTATGGCCAGTTCAAATTCGGTATGTGTCATAAGTTTGGGTTTATAAACAAAGGGCAGCAACAAAGCCATGCTCCATTCCTGCCCTCTGCATGTTTTCTGATTCGGCTATTTCTTCTTCAGCAATTCGTCAATCTGTTTTTGTTGTTCTTCAATCATACGCTTCAGTTCATCAATCGTTTTCTGTTGCTGTGCTGCGCGCTCATCGGCCTGCTGGTTGTGCTGGTCAAGTTCCTGCACTGATTTAACGATTGAAGGTACAAACTCAGAATAACGCAGGCCCCAGATGTTGCCGTTCTTATCTACACCACTAAAGTTGTAGCCAATGTTTTTAGCTGCAGCATCAACCTGCTGCGCCAGGAAACCGCTGAAGGTAATACTCTCAATGTCGCGTTTGCCTGTCCGGTTCGCTTTGTCACTATTAATACCCAGCAATTCATTTTCCTTGTCAATATCGTAGTTGTAACTAACGGGTTTTAACTGCAGGATGAATGCAAGGCCCGGTATGTTTTCTTCAACATGGGTCTTAACGCGCTCATCCGAGAAGTTAGTCCAGGCCACCTGCCCGCCAATGCTGGTTACGTTGGTGTTACCCACCCTTACCTTATTACTGGCATCAACCACGGTGTTATAACCAATGGCAGTAGCGTTGCTGAGGTTATTGGCGTTAACATCGGCACCTGAACCGAAGGCTGAGTTACTGGAGCCACTTCCATTAGAGTAAAGCGCATTTTGCCCGAAAGCGGTATTGTTGCTGCCAATTACGCTTGAATATAAAGCCTGGTAACCACCGGCAGTATTACCTGAACCACCAGTATTAGCCTGCATGGCCGAAATACCCAGTGCTGTATTTCTGTTACCGGCTATATTATTAAACATAGCCGAATCGCCTATGGCCATATCCAGTGTTCCGCCGTTAGTATAATATAACGCAAAGCTACCTATACCCATTAACCGGTCGGCACCAGTGCTTGAATAAAGCGCCTGAAAGCCCACGGCAACCTGGTAATTACCGGTAATATTTCCGTTAAGCGACTGATGGCCAACTGCGGTATTGTTACTTCCGTTATTATTAAACAACGACCCCACACCCATACCTACGTTAAAACCGCCCGAAGTATTACTTGTAAGTGCGCTGCCACCAAGAGCAACGTTGTAAAACCCTGAAACGTTTGAGGTAAGCGCTGTGTTACCCACGGCAGTATTGTAAGACCCACCCTGATTGTTATAAAGGGCTTGATAACCTACCCCTATGTTAAGACTACCATTACCGTTACTGGCTAACGCCTGCGAACCCACCGCAGTGTTATTGCTGCCACCGGTATTAACCTGCAGCGCCTGGTAGCCAACAGCAGTGTTATCTGAGCCGCCTGAATTGTTGCTTAGCGCACCAAAACCAAAGGAAGTAGCATCGTAAAGGTTAGCTGGCTCAATACGGCCTGAAGGCGTACCGTCAACCTCAATATTGAACGGAACATTATCAGTAGTACCAATAAAGTTGGTGCCATCTACGGTGCCTGCATTGCCGGTCAGGTTCCAGGCAGAGCCTGAACTACCGGCGGCAGTCCAGATGCCATTACCTGCCGCATCACTTTGTAACACATAACCCGCGGTAGCACCGTTGGTCATTTGGAAGGTGGTGGTTTTTATACCTCCGTTAACTGTTAGCGTTGAACCCGGATTATTGTTACCAATACCCACATTACCGTTTTTAAGAATCGTAAACGCGTCAGAACGGCTACCACTACTTTGGCCATTACCTACGTTAAATAAGCGGTCGGTACCAACCCATGCAGTTTTGCTGGATGCCGTATAATAGGTACTGAACATACCTACACTTAATTCAACATAAGATTGAGCCCTGTTGTTGTAGCCGATAGCGGTTGAGTTAGCGCCGTTTGCCTGGTTATATGAGCCTATAGCCATTGACGGACCACCGGTGGCATTGTTGTTTGCACCAAATACGGCCGCGGCTTGGCCGGTGGCAGTATCTCTATCGCCCTGTGCAAAGGCCTCAAAAGCATAAGTATGGTTAAGGTAACCAAAAATGGCGCCTGCACTGCCTGCTAATGTATCCTGCACACCTACTATTATTGAGTGGCCATATCCACTTGTAACTAAGTTGGTTTGGCCACCCATTATATCATCGGTACCCTGGTCGTTATTGCTATAACCTGAAACCATAGAGTAAGGACCTGCCGCTGTATTTTGCTGGCCCGTTACAAATGCGTTACCGCCACTAACAGTATTAGCCTGGCCCGACGCAAAAGATGCGCTGCCCGAGGCCGTGTTATTTTCGTTAGCTGCAAACGAGTAAGCGCCAATGTTGGCATCATCCCACTGCGTGCTGCTTACATAACCTGCACGGAATGCCGCTTTGTTAGGATACCACATCAAACGCGTGCCTGCGCCGGTAGTTGGTATGGTGCCGGTTCCGTAATTACCGGTTGCCAGTACACCGTAATTGCCGGCAACATGCAACGATGCAGTTGGCTGCGTAACTCCAATACCTACTGCGCCGCCCAGGTTACCTTCAATAGTAAGTACCTGCTTGGTACCGATGGTGGTGGTAGCATCAGTGCCCTGGTTCCATAAGTAAAAATCCATAGCATTACCATAGCCCGAACCACTGTTATGGCGGGTTTTAATAGCATGCTGATAATTGGTAGTGCCATTGTACGAGAAAACTATCTGGTTACTGGTAGTGCTACTACTTGTATTTCCACTGCGTAACAATAGCGAAACAGTACCTGCGCTGGTACCTTCAACATCAAGCACTGCCTGCGGGTTGGTTATGCCACCAATACCGATGTTACCCCCATCGTTATAAATGTTACTGCTGTTTAAAACCCAGATAGTACCGTTCCAGTAAGTGGTATTACCGGCAGTTGTGCCATTGCTCAAAAATCCAGTAGAACCGGTAGCACCGGTTGCACCTTGTGCCCCAGTTGCGCCGGCCGCACCGGTGGTTCCGGTTACACCCTGAATACCTTGTGTGCCGGTAGAACCGGTTATGCCCTGAATGCCTTGCGCGCCTGTTGCTCCCGCAGCGCCTGTAGCGCCAACATCACCTGTTACGCCTTGAATACCCTGGGTGCCGGTTGCGCCAGTAAGACCTTGTATGCCTTGTGCACCTGTTGCACCAGTGATGCCCTGAATACCTTGGACGCCGGTGCTTCCGGTTATACCCTGAGCACCCGTAGAACCTGTTATGCCCTGTATGCCTTGCGCACCTGTTGCACCAGTAATACCCTGAATACCTTGGGCGCCGGTAGTACCAGTTATACCCTGAGCACCCGTAGAACCTGTTATGCCCTGTATGCCTTGCGCACCTGTTGCACCTGTAATGCCCTGAATACCTTGGGCGCCGGTGGTTCCGGTTATACCCTGAGCACCTGTA
>Ga0316217_10003471_pt1 | contig 17928 bp, 17 predicted proteins | sample 1anoAmetaG_FD_203633 | JGI IMG/M metagenome (GOLD analysis project Ga0316217, IMG submission 203633) | Freshwater microbial communities from Trout Bog Lake, Wisconsin, USA - 1anoA | ecosystem: Environmental > Aquatic > Freshwater > Lake > Hypolimnion/Profundal zone | place: USA: Wisconsin...
TGCCCAGGCCCTTGAGGATGTTGGAGATGTAGCGGGTGGTCTGGCTCTTGCCGGCGCCGGTGCGCACGGCGGTGATGGCGATGACCGGGACGCTGGACTTGATCATGGTCTTGTCCGCGCCCAGCAGCTCGAAGTCGACGCCCAGGGCGGTGACCAGGGCGGACATGTGGCCGATGTGCTCATAGGTCACGTCGGAGTACGAGAACACCGCCACATCGGGCTTCTCCCGGCTGATCAGCTCCACCAGGTCCAGTTCGGAGACGATGGGGATGCCCTGGGGATAGAGCTTGCCGGCCAGCACGGCGGGATAGCGGCGGTCGTCGATGCCGGGGATCTGGGTGGCGGTGAAGGCCACGACCTGGTAGTCCGGGTTGTCGCGGTAGACCGTGTTGAAGTTGTGGAAGTCGCGGCCGGCGGCTCCCAGGATGACGACACGACGAGGTGCCATGGACATCTGATTCTCCCTTTATGGGTCGACCGATTGACCGACACACCCGGAAGGGGTAGTCATGGCCTCGGGACATTGGTTGGTTGGCACAATGCTACCCCCCGGCCAGGGTGGGTCAAGCAATATATTGCCTTTCGACGAATTTTTTTTCGAAGGCCGCAGAACCGGGTCGGTAGGGCCTTCAGCCAAATTTTAAGCAATATCTTGCTTGACCGGATTCAGCCTCCGGCTATCCTGCCCGGTTGCGCGCCGCCAGCACCGGCCCATACTGCCGGTCAGGTTATCGACTGAAAACACCACAGTTGGGAAAGGGAGCCATGCGCGCGGTCCGGCTGCTGAGCGGATTCGTCCTGGGGTTGGTCCTGGCCGGCCAGGTTCCGCCGGCGGCTCGCCTGGAACAGGGACTCAATGCCCCGGTCGCCGCCAGCGTCCCCGATGATCCCGAACTGGCCAAGGCCATCGCCCCCCTCGCGGCCGAACTGCACGCCTCGTTTGGCCGGGTGATCGCCGATGCCCCCAGGGGGATGGCGCGGGGCGGGACCGCGGGCGAATTCCCCCTGGGGTTCCTGCTGGCCGACGTCATGCGCGAACAGGCGGCGGCCGCGGTCGGGGAGCAGGTGCGGATCGCCTTCACCAACGCCGGCGGGATCCGGCGCGACCTGCCGGCGGGGCCGGTGCATGTCGGGGACCTCTACGAAGTGATGCCCTTCGACAATGAGCTGGTGGTGGCCGAATACACCGGGGCCGAGGTGCTGGCCATCGTCAAGGAGGCCATCCAGCGCAAGGGCGGGGAGCCCGTCTCCGGCCTGCGGGCCTCGGTCACCGGCGACCCGCGGCACCCCCAGGTGGCCATCACCCTGGGCGACGGCAGCGCCATCGATCCCGCCGCGGTGTACCTGGCCGCCACCACCGACTACCTGCTGGCCAACGGCGACGCCACCCCCACCCTCAAAGCGGGCCGTCACGTGGTGCTCACCAGCAAGCCGGTGCGGCAGCTGCTCATCGACTACTGCGCAGCCCGGGGCCGGCAGGGCAAGCCCATCCTGGCCCCCGAAGGCGGCCGCTACCACTTCTCCCCCGACATCGTCCGGGCCATCCAGGCCCGGACTTTCCATTTCTAGGGCCGCCATGCAGCGACGAACCTTCATCCAGGCGCTGGGGGCGGCCTTCGCGGCCGCCGCCCTGCCCGCCGCGGCCCAGACCGGGGCCCAGGCGGGGACCGTGGGCCGGATCACCCTGCTCCACACCAACGACACCCACTCGCGGATCGAGCCGTTCGGCCCGGGCAGCGGCCCGCTCACCGGCCGGGGCGGCATCGCCCGCCGGGCCACCCTGGTCAAGCAGGTCCGGAAGGCGGTGCCCAACGTGCTGCTGCTGGACGCCGGGGACGTGTTCCAGGGCACGCCCTATTTCAATCAGTACAAAGGCTTCGTGGACTACCGGCTGATGTCCATGTGCGGCTACGACGCCGGCACCCTCGGCAACCATGATTTCGACAAGGGCGTCGACAACCTGGTGGCGGCCCTGGCCGAAGCCCATTTCCCCATCCTGAACTGCAATTTCGACCCCAAGGGCGCCCCGGCCCTGGCCGCCCGGCTCAACCCGTGGCTGGTCAAGGCCTTCCCCGGGGTCAAGATCGGCCTGACCGGGGTCGGGGTCGAGTTCAAGGGGCTGGTTTCGCCCGAGAACCATACCGGGGTGGAATGGCGCGATCCGGCGGCCGCCCTCGGCCCGGTGGTCCGGCACCTGCGGGAGGTGGAGCGGGTCGACCTGGTGGTGCTGCTCTCCCACCTGGGCTACGACCGCAAGGGGGACGCCATCGACGACCTGAACCTGGCGCGCCTGGTCCCGGGCCTCGACGTCATCATCGGCGGCCACACCCACACCTTCCTGGAAGCTCCGGTCAAGGTCGCCAGCGCGATGGGCGAGACCGAGATCTTCCAGGTGGGGTGGGCCGGGCTGAACCTCGGCCGGATGGACCTGGCGGTCGGCAGTGGCGTGAAGGTGGCCTCGTCCGGGACGGCGGTGCCGGTGCTGGCCTGAGCGGGCCGGCTATTTGAGGACGGCCGTGAGCTTGGCCAGGTCCTCAGGCGTGTAGTAGGTGCAGCAGCCCTTCTTGGACGCGGGCACCAGGCTCAGTTCGGTGATGGCCTTCTTGACCTTGGTGTCGGAGACGCCCAGCTGCTTGGCCATGGCGGCGGCGGTGAACAGGGTCGGGGTTTCGGTGGTCATGGAGCCTCCTTGCTGGACGTTGGGACGGGATGTGGCGAGCGCTACAGCGTCTGGGTGACGGAATCGATGGTGATGGCCAGCGTGGCCCGGGCCCAGGCGAATCTGGCCTTGAGCCCGTCGAAATCCGGGCCGGAGGTGATGAAGGCCGCCGTGCCCTTGATCAGGAAGCCGGTGCCGGGACCGTGCTCGCCGGCCACCTTGATGCTGCCCAGGGTGGCCAGCACCTGGTTGTTGACCGCGATGTTGGCCTCGGTCCGGCGCATGTAGCCGGCCGGGATGAGCATCCTGCCGTCTTCCGAAAAGCGGATGTAGCTGTTCCAGGTATTGACCATATGCTGGCCGTCCGGACCCACGGTGGCGATCGCGACCACCCCGTCGTGCTTCAGGACTTCCAGCAGCTTTTCCGGTATTTCCATGTTGCTCTCCTACGTTGGTTGGTTTGACGGGGCTGGACGGCCAACCCTCGCTTCGCTCCGGCCGCTCTTGCGCTGCCGGAACCAGGTCCCCGTGGCCGCCACGAAGTCCTTGGGCGCTTTGCTTTCGTACTCCCCGGCCAGGTCCGCCAGGGTCTTCGCCCCCAGGAAGGCATGGAGCGCCTGCTCCGCCTCGATCATGAACGCGTGGATCCGGCACCGGCCGGAACTGGCCCATTCCGGCGGCTCGGCGCCGTACAGGGCGCACTGGCGGCGGATCTCGTCGCAGGCGAACAGGCTCCGGCCAGGGTCCACCGCGGCCAGCACATCCATCACCCGGATCCGCTCGGCCGGAACGGCCAGGATGAAGCCCCCGGCGACGCCTTCGAGTCCCCGCACCAGCCCGGCCTTCTTCAGCCGGGTGAACAGCTTGGCGAGGAACCGCTCGGGGATCTTCTGGAAACTGGCGAGATCCCGCACGCTGGCCGGGTCCGGCCGGCCGGCGAGGATCAGCAGCGAATGCAGCGCGTATTCCGCGCCTGCGCCGTACAGGGATGAATTCAAACTAGCACCTCACAGGGTGTAGTTTAAACCCCTCCCCCGTTCCCAGTCAAGGCTGTGCGGCGCGGACCTTACCGGACCAGCCGGGCCATGGCGGCGATGAAGCGGTCCACTTCCTCCTCGGTGTTGTAGGGGGAGAGCCCGGCCCGCACCCAGGCGCCGGTGGGCAGGATGCCCAGCCGCTCGGCCAGGGTCCAGGCGTAGAAGTTGCCGTCCGCCACGAACACCGAGGAGGTCTCGACCACCTGCCGGCAGACCTCCGCCGGGCTCAGGCCGGCCACGGTCAGGGCCACGGTGGGCGTCTTGCGTACCGCCGGCGCCGCCTGGTAGAGCCGGATCCCGGGCATGGCGGCCAGGGCCGAGCGGATCTTTTCCGCCAGCCGGTGCTCGTGGGCCTCCATGGCCGCGTAGCCGGAGACGATCCGTTCCCGCCGGGTGCCGCTCGTGCCCAGTCCGGCGATGAATTCCACCGCCGGCTTGATCCCGGCGATGCCTTCGTGGTTGAGGGTGCCGGTCTCCAGCTTGTCGGGCGCTTCGGAAGGCGCCGGCACCAGCTTGTAGACGTCCAGCCGCTCGAACAGCTCGGCCCGGATGGCGACGATGCCGATGTGCGGCCCGAAGAACTTGTAGGCGGAGCAGGACAGGATGTCGGCGCCGATGGCCTGGAAGTCCACCGAGAAGTGCGGCACCGCCTGGACCGCGTCCACCGCCACCAGCGCGCCCACCTGCCGGGCCCGGGCGGTGATCCGGGTGAGGTCGTTGATGGTGCCCACGGCGTTGGAGGCCAGGCCCACCGCCACCAGCACGGTCTTGTCGTTGATGATCGAATCCAGCCCGGACAGGTCCAGGGTGAAGGTCCCGGTGTCCACCCGGATCCAGCGCACGGTCACGCCCTTGTCCTTGGCCAGGGTGATCCAGGGGTCGACGTTGCCGCGGTGGTCCAGCTCGGTCACGACGATCTCGTCCCCGGGCTTCCAGTTCCGGCCGATGGCGCGGGAGGCGTGGAACAGCAGGGTGGTGGCGTTGGCGCCGAAGGCGATCTCCTGGGCCCGGGCGTTCAGGAGGTCGGCCATGGCCAGCTTGGCGGCGGCGATGTGGGCCTCGGTCTCCACGCTGGAAGCGAACCCGCCGTGGAGGTTGGCGCCGCCCCTGCGCATGTAGCCGGCCATGGCGTCGATGCAGCCGGCCACCACCTGGGAGCCGCCGGGGCCGTCGAAGTAGGCCACGGGCCGGCCGTTGTGGGTCCGTTCCAGGGCGGGGAACTGCTGGCGGACCAGATCGATGGGATAGGCGGCGCAGACGGGGGAAGCCATGGGTGTCTCCGGGATGGCTCCATTCTGGATGAAGTCCCGCCGCACAGGGTGGCGAAGCATGGGCTTTCCGCCGCAGGATCCTCCGTTCCGGCCCGCCCGGGCCGAAGCTTCTTCAGCTGTCGCCGCGCAGCACCCGGCCCAGCGGGTAGCCGGTGAACGGCTTGATCTTGGCCAGGATCGGGGTGGTGGCGATCTTGGCCACCCCCCATCCGGAGGAGAGCAGCCCGTCGGCGACCTGGCAAAGCTGCCGCATGTCCTGGGCGATCACCTGGAGCAGGTAGTCGTACTGCCCGCTGACCCGGTGGCAGGCCACCACATGCGGCTCGGCGGCCATGGCGTCCTCGAACCGGGTCAATTCGCCCCGTTCATGGTTGGCCAGGTTCACTTCGATGAAGGCCTCGACGACCCGGTCCAGCTGATCGATGGCCACATCGGCCCGGTAGCGGCTGATGACCCCGTCGGCCTCCAGCTTCCGGACCCGCATCAGGCAGGCGCTGGGGGACAGCGCCACCAGTTCCGCCAGGGCCTGGTTGGTGATCCGCCCGTTGCCCTGCAACGCTTCGAGGATCCGGATCGTGATGGGATCCAGCTTCTGGCCTGCCATGAGCGCACTCCCCGGCCCCCAAGGCCGGACCATGAATAGTTATAAGCCGTTTCCAGCGTTTCAGATAGCCGGGGCTATTGCCAGGACCGGTCGTTCCGCGGCAACCGCCCGCCGGGATCGATCACCCGGACCTGATGCGGCGGATCCGCCGCCCATTGCCAGAACACGGCGTTTTCATCAGCATCCGTGGCCCCGGAGGCAAAGCTGCGCACCTTGATTCCGGCATAACCGGCGGCCACGAGCCGGTCCGCCACCAGCCAGCTCGGCGGCGCCTGCCGGCGGTCCAGGAAGCCGGCCCACCCGCAGCGCAGATCGGCGAGCTGGATTCCGAGACTCCCAAGGACCTCCGGATCGGTCAGATCGGCGATGTCTTCGCAGTCCACGTCGTATCCGCAAAGGGTCATCGGTTGCGCCTTGAACGCAAAGCCCTGCTGGGCCTCAAGCCAGGCGGTCTCGAAGCGCAGCGCCGCATAGAGCGCGGGGGTGCCGATCCGGTTGAACCGACCGCCATGAAGGGCCGCGCCGGCGCCCGAATCAGGCGCGAAGGACCAGCGGGGATGGATCGCACGCCATACGGTCTGGCGGAGTCTCATGCGTAGCCGCCGACCGCTATCCGGCTGAGATAGGCCTTTACCGCCTCGGCCCGGCCCTCCTTGACGAGATCCTCGGCCGTCTGGTCGCCGAAGGAGGGAATGGGCTGGGCGCGGTACCAGGCGAACGCCTGCGGCACCGAGCCTGCCCAGGGAAGCACGCGGGTGATGATTTCGGCGACATCCCGCAACCGCGCCTGGGTGGCATGGGCTTTGAGGCGTGAAACCTTGGATACGGCATCCCGGGACAGGCCGAAGGCTGCGGCGAGTTCGGTCCTGGTGATCCGGAGCTCGTGAATGAGGCGGCCAGGCTCAATCTGACCATCCTGGCCCATGACATCGTTGAGAAAGGAGACTGGGATCGGGTTCATGCTTGCCTCAAAAATAGCACCTCTTCTGAGGCAAAATATAGGGCAAAGCGCAGGAATGGCAATGGGCGTTCACCCAGTGATGGGCTTTCCGGTCCGCAGGTTCCGCAAGGCGAACGCCCCCAGGCCCGCCGCGGCCAGGGCGGCGAAGCCCCCCAGGGCCAGCCCCCAGCGCGCCCCGATCCCCTCGGCCACCCAGCCGACGATGGGGCCGCCGATGGTGGTGGAGCCCACGAACGCCACCGACCATAGCGACATGACCCGGCCGCGCATGTGCGGCGCGCTGCCCAGCTGCAGGATGCTGTTGCCCAGGGAGGAGAAGTTGATCGAGCAGATGCCCACCGCCACCAGCGCCAGCCCCGACAGCGCCATGCTCGGCATGAAGGCCGCGGTCAGCACGGCCAGCCCGAACAGCAGGGAGGCGCTGACCAGCTTGGCCGGGGTGAAGCCTTTGCGGCTGGCGAAGAACAGCCCGCCGGAGGCCGCCCCGAACCCCATGGAGGAGGCCAGGAAGGCGTAGCTGCGGGCATCGCCGTGGAAGGTGGAGTGGGCGATCAGCGGCAGGCTGACCTGGAATTCGAAGGTGAGGGTGCCGATGATCGCCATCATCAGCAGGCTGGCGCCGAGCACCGGGGTGGCCAGCACGTAGCGGAACCCCTCCCGGATCTGGCCCCTGGCGGGCGGCACCGGCGGCGAGACCTTCAGCTCGCGTGGGTCCATCATGGCCAGCATGGTCACCACGGCGCCGAAGGACAGGCCGTTGATGATGAAGCAGGGCGCCAGCCCCACCGAAGCGATCAGCGCGCCGGCGAGGGCCGGGCCGACGATCCGGGCCAGGTTCACCAGGATCGAATACAGGGTCACGGCGTTGCGCACATTGTCGGGCCCCACCAGTTCGACATGGAAGGTCTGGCGGGTGGGGTTGTCGAAGACGTTGACCAGCCCCAGGCAGGCCGCCAGGATGAAGACCATCCAGACCCGGATCAGCCCGGCCGCCACCAGCCCGCCCAGGACCAGGGCCAGCGCCCCGGACAGGGACTGGGTCCAGAACAGGATCCTGCGCTTGGAGATGCGGTCGGTGATCACCCCGCCGTAGGGGGCGAGGAACAGGATCGGCAGGTACTGCAGCGCGGTGGCCAATCCCAGGGCCTTGCCCGAGTGGGTGAGATCGAGCACCAGCCAGGCCTGGGCGACCATCTGCATGAAGGTGCCCGAGGTGGAGATGATCTGCCCGATGAAGTAGAGGCGGTAGTTGCGCACATAGAGGGACGAAAAGGTCTCGCGCCGGATCAGACCACGGATTCCTGCCATAAGAGAGCATAGCCTCGCCCATGGCCATGGCGCGCCGGGTTCGTCCGGTTTGCCGGCCCGGCCAATCCATTTTGAAGGAGCGGAACGCTGTCCAGCGGATGTCGCGCGGCCCAGACAATTGTTAAAAAAAGACTTGAATCGTTGGCTCAATAAATGCTTTTAACGTCAGCCTGCGCGCCCGGTCACCACGCCAGGTTGTACGTCCTATCGTGTCAAGGTAACGTGGATCTCGCCACTCTCGGCCACTTCCGTCGTCACCTTGTGGGTGGATTCGAACCCGCGCAGGTCGTCCCACATTCGATGACCCCGTCCAAGGAAGATCGGGGCGACCATCAGGTGCAAGTCGTCGACCAGGCCGGCGCGCAGAAAGTCGCGCGCTGTGCTGTACCCACCGCCGACGCGCACATCCAATCCGCCGGCAGCCTCAGTCGCCTCGGCAAGCACGTCCTTGATTGCGGCGCTCCGGAAGTGGAACGCCGTTCCGCCCTCCATCAGGATCGCCGGACGCGGTGCGGTGTGGGTGAGGACGTAGACCGGGGTGCCGAACGGCGGCCTGTCACCCCACCAGCCTTTCCAGTCCACATCATCCGGAAAGGCGTGGAACCCGAACATCCCCGCGCCCATGATCTCGGCGCCGATCCCCTCGAAGAACCCGGCGGCGTACCGGTCGTCGACGCCGGTCGTGCCCTTGCCGCTAGGGTCCCCAAGGCGCTCGCGGAACGTGCGGGTCGCGGCGTACGACGCCGTGAGGCGTCCCCAGTCAGCGCCCATCGGATTTTCGGGTGTCGGGTCGGCCGGCATGTAGCCATCCAGCGAGATGAACAGGTCGATGCGGACGCGGGTCATGGCAGATTTCCTTCGGGGAAGTGAGGGTTGGGCGGATGCCGAGCCGCGGGACTCGGAGGGTCGTTCTCTCTATTTCGCGACGGTGCGGCGCCGTTCGCTTTCTTCGACCATGGGCTTCAGGTCCTGCGCGGGGCGAATTTCCCAGCGGCCCATCTTGATGCCGGGGTGGTTTGAGATGAGCTGGATGGCGTGATTCAGGTCCTTGGCTTCCAGAATCAAGAGACCGCCCAACAATTCCTTGGTCTCCGCATAGGGGCCATCCGAAACAGACACTTTGCCGTTCCGATAGCTGAGGGTGGTGGCGCCCTGGAGACCTTCCCCGCTCACCCAGTTGCCGTTTTTCTTCAGCACCTCGTCATAGGCGAAGCATTGGTCGATCATGGCATTTTGTTCGCCGGGCGCTTTCTTCTCCCAGCTTTGTACGTCCAAGTATCCGAAGCAGATGTATTTCATGGCGGTTCTCCCTGAAGGTTGTGCCTTCACGTTCTAGTCGATCGGGGAAGGTCCAGATCGACAAGGGGCATGCCGAATTTTGAAAATCAGCCCAGTTCGTTCAGCCGGCGCTCCAGAAACCGCCGCTCCGGGTCCAGCTGGGCCAGGGCGAGTGCGGTGCGGTAGGAAGCACGGGCTTCTTCCACCAACCCCATCTGCCGGCAGAGGTCCGCGCGTGCGGAATAGGCCAGGTGGTAGTTGGCCAGATGGCCTGCATCCAGGATGTTGTCGATGAGCGCCAGGCCAGCCGAAGGGCCATCCCGCATGGCTACGGCGACGGCGCGGTTGAGGCTGGTGACCGGCGAAGGAGCGATCCGGACCAGGACGTCGTAGTAGCCGACAATCTGGCGCCAGTCAGTAGAGTCGGTGCTGGGTGCCTGGGCGTGTGTCGCGGCGATGGCGGCTTGCAAGGTGTAGGGGCCAACCCGCCGGGATCTTAAAGCCTGCGCCACGAGCGCCGAGCCTTCCGTGATGAAAGCACGGTTCCATAGCTCGCGGTCCTGGTCGGCCAGGAGGATCAAGTCCCCGTCGGGGGAAGTCCTCGCAGCACCCCGCGACTCTTGCAAAAGCATGAGCGCGAGAAGCCCCAGGACTTCCGGTTCCGGTTGAAGCTCTTTCAGGAGCCGTCCAAGGCGGATGGCTTCCCCGGAGAGCTCCGCGCGCATCAGCGATTCGCCGGAGGACGCCGAGTAACCTTCGTTGTAGACGAGATAGATCACTTGAAGCACGGTGTCGAGCCGATCTGGCAATTCGGCGGGCGAAGGAACTTCATAAGGAATGCGCGCGTCGCGGATTTTCGCTTTGGCCCTCACGATGCGCTGAGCGATGGTGGAGGGAGAGGTGAGAAACGCCCGCGCGATTGCTTCGGTGGTCAAACCACAGACCTCCCGAAGCGTGAGCGCTGAACGCGTTTCGGCGCCCAAGGCGGGATGGCAGCAGGTGAAGATGAGGCGAAGCCGATCGTCCTGGATGGGCTCATCCGCTTCACCTGTCTCACCGGGTGCGGCAGGGATCTGGGCTTCGGTCAGTGTGTCCAGGGGGGATTCAAATTTCGCTCGCCGGCGGAGGACATCGATTGCCTTGAAGCGGCCCGTGGAGATGATCCACGCCCTGGGCTTGGCCGGCACGCCTTCTGCCGGCCATTGCTCCAGGGCCGCCCGGAACGCCTCATGCATGGCTTCTTCCGCGAGATCGAAATCACCGAGCAGGCGGATCAAGGTGGCAAGGACGTGCCGGGATTCGGTGCGGTAGACGGCGTCGATGGCTTCGGGGACATTTTTTGCGGACGGCATAGCGTGATTATCTTAAGAACAATGCCGGAACTGGAAAGGGTTATTCCGCAACGGCCCCTGCAACAGAGGACCCGTCGCCGGGTCCTCTGTTCCAGGGCATCGGCGGATCAGGCCGGCTTGACCTCCCTGAACCGGATCCAGCCCCTCTTGGCGATGTAGCGCATGAACTTGACCAGCCTGGCCACCGCCGAGTCCAGGTCGTCCCCGGTCTTTTCGCTGAGGATGCGGGCGACCTCCAGGATGCTCCGGCGGCCATCCAGGCAGAGCCAGGCCGCGGAGGACAGCTCGTCCAGCTCGATGTCCGAAACCGGCTTGCGGTTGACCAGCCTGGCCATCAGCCTCTTGAAGGGGTTGATCTCCAGCTCCAGGACGACCTTGCCGGTGGCCGTCAGCCTGAACCCGCGGTGCCTGATCTCGGGCACGTAGAGAACGAAGTTGTATTTGTCCTTGGTGCGGTCCGGCTGGTTCATTCTGTCCTGGCCTTTCTCAGGGAATACCAATACACCCAGACACCGAGGAGCACGAACATGCCCAGGGAAAGCAGGCTGCTCTTCGCTATCCCGGGGAACAGCTTGATGCCGAAGGCGATGTTGATCTGCAGGGCGGCGAACAGCCCGACGATGATACCCATCAGGGCGTCCCCAGCCACGATGCCCGAAGCCAGCAGGATGCCCTTGTCGAGGGCGTGGTCATCTTCCTTGTCCTTGGTCTTCCGCTCGACCAGGTTCCGGATGATGCCGCCGGCGAACACCGCGGCGGTCATGCCGATGGGCAGGTAGATGCCCAGGGCGACGGCCAGGATCGGGATGTCGGCCAGGAAACAGAACAGGGCCAGGGCGACGCCCACGGCGACCAGGGTCCACGGCAGCTGGGCGGTCATGATGCCCTGCACGATCATCTTCATGAGCGTCGCCTGGGGCGCGGGAACGGCCTGGCTGCCGATGCCATAGGCCTTGTTCATCAGCATCAGGGTGCCTGCCGCGGCCACGGAGGCCACCGCGAGGGCGATGAACATGCCGGCCTGGACGCTGCGGGGATTGCCGCCGATGATGAAGGTGGTCTTGAGGCTCTGCGCCGTTCCGCCCGCCACGGCGATGGCGATGCAGATGACCCCGCCGATCATGAGCGCGGTAGTCATGCCGTGGCTGCCGGTGTTGCCCATGAGCTTGAGCACGGTGGTGACGATCAGCAGCGCCGCGATGGTCATGCCCGAGACGGGGTTGTTGGACGCGCCGATCAGCCCGACCATCCGGCCGGAAACGACCGCGAAGAAGAAGCTGAACAGCACGGCCATGATCCCGCCGGCCAGCCCGCCGCCCACGACCGGGACCAGCCACACCAGGAGGAAGCCGAGCACGGCGGTGCCGATGACCCAGGTGAGGGGGGCCTCATGGTTCATCCTCGTCACCTTGCCGGCTTCGCCTTTGCCCATGCCGCCGGCGGCCTGCTTGAAGCTGCTGATGAGGGTGGGCAGTGACCGCGCCAGGGAGATGAAGCCCCCGGCCGCGACGGCGCCGGCGCCGACGTAGCGGATGTAGTTGGACCAGATGGCGTTGGCATCCATCTGCGCGACCGGGACGGAGGACGGGTAGAGGGGATGCGCCATGCCGGATCCGAACAGCTTCAGCAGCGGGATCAGTGCCAGCCAGGCGACGACCGAACCGCCGAACATCAGCGAAGAGGTCTTGGTGCCGACGATGAAGCCGACGCCCATGAGCGATGCGATCGTATCGACGCTGACGATGGTTCCTTCGTAGGATTTGATGGTGTAGGACGCTTCCTCGCTCCAGACGCTGAATCCGCCGGCCAGCAGCTTGAAGGCCGCGCCGGCGCTCATGCCCATGAGGATGGTCCGGAATCCTCCGCCGCCCTCGGTTCCGGTCACCAGGATCTCCGCGGCGGCCATGGACTCTGGATAGACGAGCGTGCCGTGCTCCTCGACGATGAGGTAGCGGCGCACCGGGGTGATGAAGAAGACCCCCATGAGCCCGCCGATGAGCGTCACGATGATGATCGTCGGGATGCTCAGGCCGAGTCCCAGGAGGATCAGCGCGGGCAGCACGAAGATGATGCCGCCGGCAATGGACTCGCCCATGGCGGCCAGCGACGCGACCACGTTCGCTTCCAGGATGTTGTTCCGCTTGAACAGGTTCCGCAGAAGCCCGATGGCGAGGATCGCGCCGGGGATGCCCGCGGAGATGGTCATGCCCACCTTGAGGCCGAGATAGGTGTTGGCCGCCGCGAACAGGACCGCGAAGAGGATGCCCATGATGATGGAATAGCCGGTGATCTCCGGCATCACCTCGGTGGTCGGCACATAGGGCACATAGTCGCTGCCTTTGCAGCCACCGTATGAGTTCTTGGACAGCCCGGACGGTTTGGCAGGTTCGCTCATTTGCGCTCCCCTTGCTTGGATTTGGCGAGAATCGCCTGGAGAAAGGCCCAGGTCCGGGCGACCGAGCCGATGCTCAGATGCTCTTCCGGGGTATGCACGCCGAGGAGGTTCGGGCCGAAGCTGATCATGTCGGTCTCGGGCAGCTTCTCCCTGAGCAGGCCGCACTCGAGCCCGGCGTGGATGGCCTTGATCCGCGGTTCCTTGCCGGAAACCTCCCGGTAGGCGCTGATGCACAGTTCCCGGATCCTGGAGTCCTCTTCATAGCGCCAGGCGGGATAGGCGCCGGTCCGGACACTCCTGGCCTCGACCAGGCCGGCCAGGCGCTCGATCCTGCGGGAGAGCTCCTCCCGGACCGACTCGACGCAACTCCTGATGGAAACGGTCAATTGGATGGATTTGCCCGACTGTTCCAGGACGCCGAGGTTCAGGCTGCTTTCCACAAGCCCCTCCAGCTCCCGGCTCATGGATTGAACCCCGTTGGGGACGATCGCCAGGAAGTCGATGAGGCTGTCCGTGCAGGCGCGGTCGAACGGGCGCCCGCCCTTGGCGCCGAGGCCCACGGCCACCTTGAGGTCCGGATCCGCGGCCGAGAACTCGGTCTTCAGGTCCTTGGCCAGCTCCTTCACGATCGTCCTGATTTTCGCCAGCACCGGGGCCTTGGCCGTGACCGTGGCTTCGGCGTCGCGGGCGATGGCGTTGGCTTTCGAACCGCCCGACAGCGCGGCGATCCGGAACGGCCCCGCCGCCCGGGCGGCATCGAGCAGCCGGCCCAGCAGCTTGATGGCATTGGCCCGCTGCTGGATGATCTCCAGCCCCGAGTGCCCGCCCTTCAGGCCCGATACCTTGATGACCAGGGCGCCGTTCTCGGTCTTGCCCGGATGGGTGTCGAACCCGCAGACCAGGTTGACCCCGCCGGCGCAGCTGACGAAGAGGACGCCTTCCTCCTCGGCGTCGATGTTCAGCAGGGTCCGGCCCGTGAGATGGTCCGCCTTGAGCGCGTGGGCGCCGTCCATACCGGTCTCTTCGCTGGTGGTGACGAGCAGTTCCAGGGGCGGGTGGGGGATGTCCGAACTGTCCAGCAGGGCCAGGCCGAACGCCACGGCGATGCCGTTGTCGGCGCCGAGGGTGGTGCCGTCGGCCCGGACGAAGTCGCCATCGATCTTCAGGGACAGCGGGTCCTTGGCGAAGTCGTGCCGGGAGCCCCTGGCCTTTTCGCAGACCATGTCCATGTGCCCTTGGATGATCACCGCGGGGGAGCCTTCGTAGCCGGCGGTGCCGGGCTTGCAGATGATGACGTTCAGCGCCTTGTCCTGGAAGACCTCGAGCTTCCTCTGCCTGGCGAAAGCGACCAGATGGTCGCTGACCTGCTGTTCGTCGCCCGAGCCCCTGGGGATCCGGGTCAGTTCTTCGAAGAAGTGAAATACCTCTTGGGGTTTCAAATGTTCCAACATCGGCGCCGACCCTTCCGGTCCCCGCTCCTCCCGAGGCATGGCGCTTCACGAGTCGTGTGGATGGCTCAACCAAGCAGCTTTCACGCCATATAAACAAAGCTTTTATTCGCAACTATTTGCGTGGTTTACGCTCTACATCAGCCTCCATGTTCATTTCAGAATGAATGAGTAAGCCCTTCATGACGAAGCAAGGCGGGACGCCAACGTCCGCCTCAGGCGGGGCCGGGGGGGGGTGGCCCGGTCCTTCATTTTGATGAACAGATACAAGCCGTAGGATAATTATTTATATAAGTGTATTTATTTATAATATTTACAGTAAGGCATGCAAGTTGCTTATTACCCGTCAGCACGCTTCCGCGTTCCCAGCTGAGCACTCCCCAGGTCTCCCGGATCCAAAACCGGGAAAGGAGAATTCCATTGATCGATGATCTGGCAAACCAGACGACCCTCGCCTCCCGTCCGCCCTTGCCGGAGCTCGGTGAACGCCGCCGGCTCAATGTGGCGCGCATCGCCCTGTGGAGCCTCGGCGCGCTGGCGCTGCTGACCGCCTGCGTCCTGCTCCTGCGCCACCACGAGAACGCGGTGAAAGCCGCGGCCACCGCCCGCCCCACAGCCGGGATCGCCGTAGCCGCCGCCACGGCCACCCAGGGGGATATCGGCGTCTACCTCGACGCCATCGCCACGGTCACCCCGGTCTGCACCGCTTCGATCACCAGCCAGGTGACCGGGCAGATCGCCGCCGTGCACTTCACGGAAGGCCAGCTGGTGGCCAAGGGCGAACCGCTGATCGACATCGATCCGCGTCCGTACCGCGCGCTGCTCCTGCAGGCCCAGGGCACCCTCGAGCGGGACGAGGGGGTGCTCGCCCAGGCTCGCATGGACCTGGAACGCTACGCCGCGGCCTGGAAACGCGACGCCATCGCCAGGCAGGTCCTGGACGACCAGGAGAAGCTGGCGCTGCAGGCCGCCGGCACCGTCAAGAACGACCAGGGCACGGTGCAGTTCGCCCAGGTCCAGCTGGACTTCTGCAGCATCAAGTCGCCGATCGTCGGCCGGGTTGGGCTGCGCCTGGTGGACCCGGGCAATGTGGTGCAGGCGGCCGGCGCCGTGACCCTCGCGGTCATCACCCAGGCGTCGCCCATCACCGTCGTCTTCACCATCCCGGAAGACAGCCTGGGCCAGGTCCAGGCCCGCCTGCGCAAGGGCGCGACGCTCAGCGTGGAGGCCTTCGACCGCGCCGCCCAGACCCGGATCGCCACCGGCCGGCTGCTGGCGCTCGACAACCAGATCGACCCCACCACCGGGACCGTCAAGGGGCGGGCGATGTTCGACAACAAGGACGCCGCCCTGTTCCCCAACCAGTTCGTCAACACCCGCCTGCTGGTCGATACCCTGCGCGGCGTGACGCTAGTGCCGTCCTCGGCCATCCAGCGCAACGGCCAGGCCTCGTTCGTGTACCTGGTCCAGGAAAACGTCGCGCACATCCGCAGCGTCACGCCGGGGCTGGTCAACGGCGGCCTGACCCAGGTCGCGGGCCTCCAGCCCGGGGACGTGGTGGCCAACAGCGGCTTCGAAAAGCTCCAGGACAAAGCGGCCGTCACCATCGCGCGCCAGCCCGCCCCATGAATCCTTCCCGCCCGTTCATCCTGCGGCCGGTCGCCACCTCCCTGCTGATGGCGGCCATCCTCCTGGCCGGCCTGGTGGCCTTCACCCAGCTGCCGATCTCGGCGCTTCCGGAAGTGGACTACCCGACCATCCAGGTGCTCACCTTCTACCCCGGCGCCAGCCCGACGGTGATGGCCACCACGGTCACCGCCCCGCTGGAGCGGCAGTTCGGCCAGCTCCAGGGCCTGAGCCAGATGACCTCCTCCAGTTCCGGAGGCACCTCGGTCATCGTGCTGCAGTTCAACCTCACCCTGCCCATGGATGTGGCGGAGCAGGAGGTGCAGTCCGGCATCAACGCCGCCCAGAGCCTGCTGCCCTCGGTCCTGCCCGCGCCGCCCACCTACAGCAAGACCAATCCGGCCGACGCCCCGGTGCTGACCCTGGCCATCACCTCGAAGTCGCTGCCGCTGTCCCAGGTGGAAGACCTGGTGGACACCCGGCTGGCGCCCAAGATCTCCCAACTCAACGGGGTCGGCCTGGTGACCATCAGCGGGGGCCAGAAGCCCGCGGTGCGGATCCAGGCCAACCCCACCGCCCTGTCGGCCTACGGCATCAACCTGGAGGACCTGCGCGCCGCGCTCACCGGCGCCAGCGTGAACGCCGCCAAGGGCAACTTCGACGGGCCGCGCCAGGACTACCAGATCGACGCCAACGACCAGCTGGTCTCCAGCGACGACTACCGGCGGGTGGTGGTCGCCTACCGCAACGGCGCGCCGGTGATGCTGACCGATGTGGCCCGGATCGTCAACGGGGTGGAGAACAACAACCAGGCCGGCTGGATGAACGGCACCCCCGCGGTGATCCTGAACGTCCAGCGCCAGCCCGGGGCCAACACCATCAGCGTGGTCAAGAGCATCAAGAAGCTCATGCCGGAGCTGGAGGCCAACCTGCCTGCGGATATCCAGGTGACCACCCTCACCGATCTCACCGTCGCCATCGAAGCCTCGGTGGCCGACGTGGAATTCGAGCTGCTGCTGACCATCGGGCTGGTGGTCCTGGTCATCTTCCTGTTCCTGCGCAGCGTCTACGCCACCATCATCCCCAGCGTGGCCGTGCCGCTGTCGCTGGTCGGCACCTTCGCGGCGATGTACGTGCTGGGTTACAGCCTGGACAACCTGTCGATGATGGCCCTGACCATCTCCACCGGCTTCGTGGTGGACGACGCCATCGTCATGATCGAGAACATCTCGCGCTACATCGAGGAGGGCCTGCCGCCCATGGAGGCGGCGCTCAAGGGCGCCGAGCAGATCGGCTTCACCATCCTGTCGCTGACCGTCTCGCTGATCGCCGTGCTGATCCCGCTGCTGTTCATGGGCGACGTGGTGGGGCGCCTGTTCCGGGAGTTCGCCGTCACCCTGGCGGTCACCATCATCCTCTCGGCCGTGGTCTCGCTCACCCTCACGCCGATGATGTGCGCCCGAATCCTCCGGCGCCAGGACAAGACTAAGCAGGGCCGGATCTACCAGGCCACGGAACGGGCCTTTGAAGGCATGATCGCCTTCTACGGCCGGACCCTGAAATTCGTCCTGGGCTACCAGACCCTCGCCCTGCTGGTGGCCGCTGCGACCCTGGTGCTCACCGTCTGCCTGTACGCGGCCATCCCCAAGAGCTTCTTCCCGGTGCAGGACACCGGCGTCATCCAGGGCATCTCCCAGGCGCCGCCGGCGATCAGCTCCCAGGCCATGGCCGAGAAGCAGCGGGAGCTCACCCAGGTGGTGCTCGGCGACCCGGCCGTGGCCAGCGTCTCCTCGTTCATCGGCGCGGACGGGACCAACACCACCATCAACAGCGGGCGGATGTCGATCAACCTGAAGCCGCTTGACCAGCGCAGGATCAGCGCGTCCGACCTGATCCGCAGGCTCAACGGCCGGGTGGCCCGGGTGCAGGGCATCCAGCTGTTCATGGAGCCGGTGCAGGACATCTCGGTGGATGACCGGGTCAGCCGCA
>Ga0316217_10003472_pt1 | contig 17928 bp, 14 predicted proteins | sample 1anoAmetaG_FD_203633 | JGI IMG/M metagenome (GOLD analysis project Ga0316217, IMG submission 203633) | Freshwater microbial communities from Trout Bog Lake, Wisconsin, USA - 1anoA | ecosystem: Environmental > Aquatic > Freshwater > Lake > Hypolimnion/Profundal zone | place: USA: Wisconsin...
CCGCTACAACCGGCTGCACGATTCGCCGGGGCCGAAAGGCCACACGGGCCTGAGCGTTTGCGCTTTCTATCTCGATAACGAAAACGCCAACTGGATTGTTCACCATAATTGCATCTGGAACGTGCCGGCGAACGGCATCCAAGTCAACCTGCGCCGCAACTTCAACCTGCTTTTCAACAACACCGTCTGGGGCACCGGCACCGCGCTCAGCGGAGGAGGACAGAATTCCGATGGGCTCGCTGGCGTTTGTCTGTTCAACAACCTTTTCAACAACAGTCCCACTGGCTCGCCGTGGACCGACACCGACTTGCGCTACAATTTTTACACCAACACTTCGTTTGTCGCGGCATCGAGTGGCGATTTCCGGCTGCAGGCTACTTCCCCTGCGATTGGCGCGGGCACGGTGATTCCCGGCGTGACGGACGGCTTCAGCGGCATAGCTCCCGACTTGGGTGCATTCGAATATGGCGGAGCCAATTGGGCCACCAACACCGGCTACAGCACCAACCCGCCCGCGCCCGATCCCACCTATAATTTATCCAATCTCGTTTTTGCCAACCAAATTGAGGATGGTAGTTTCGAGAGCGGCAGCCTGGCCCCGAACTGGACAACCAATGCCGGTGGCTCCGCAGTGCTCCTTTACAGTAGTGCGAGTGCCTGGACGGATACGCGCGTGCGGACGGGAAATTACGGCCTGCAATTCATTCCCGGAACGTCGGTCGTCTCGCAGGTGATCACCGGTTTGCTCGCCAACTGTCGTTATCAGGTTTTTGCGGCGGTGCAAAACACCAATGCCGCCAACACCATTCAGTTGGGGGTCACCAACTGCGGCCCGACTGGCGCCACGCTGGCGATTCCAGCGAACACAAACACGTGGGTCATGTATTCGCTCGCTTTTACCACCGGTCCGACCAACACCTCGGCGCATATCTATCTCAATGCTTCCATCCCGAACGGTGCGACACCTGCCTACGCAGATGATTTCAGCGTGCAAGTCAACACCCTTTGGACAACCAACGCACCGCCGTACTCCGCCCCAACCACCCCATCGAACCTGTCGCCAACGACCGTGAGCAACAGTTTTGCGGCGCTGAAATGGAACAACAGCACCAATGCGGTGAACTATAATCTCAAACGTGCGCTGGCCGTCGGCGGGCCTTACACCAACGTCGCCACGCAAATCGCAAGCACCAATTTCACCGATGCGACCGTCGCGGCGGCCACGATCTATTATTACGTTGTTTCCGCCAGCAACGGCTTTGGTGAGAGCCCCAACAGCCCCGCCGTCAGCCTGACCACCGGAGCCAATCCCGTCGTTAGCCTGCCGGTCTTCACCAGCGTTTCTGTTTCCGGCACGAACATCGTGCTGCAAGGCACGAACGGGGCGTCCGGCGCGGCGTACGTGGTTTTGACTGCCACCAATTTGGCGTTGCCTCTTGCGAACTGGCAGAACAAACTTACGGGCAATGTCAGCGGCATCGGAAAATTCAGCAACTCGGTGCCGGTAAATCCGGCGGAGAAACAGCGATTCTACCGCGTGCGCAGTCCGTGAACTTATTTTATTTGTGAAAAAAGCCCATTTCATCTGCTTGATCGCCGCGCTCAGCGCCTCCGGGCTGAGCGCCGCTGCGTTGCCGGCGCTGCCGGCCATGCCGGAAATTCCCCAGCCGCTGCCGCCCGGCTCCCGGGCGCTGGGTGATCCGAAAACCTGCTCCGAAACCAAAATGGATTTTCCCATCGCCGCCGGGCCGTATGCGCCGACGTGGGATTCGATCAATACCAATTATCCCGGGAGCCCCGCGTGGTTGCGCGAGGCCAAATTTGGCATCTGGGTGCATTTTGGCCCGCAATCCGCCGGCCAGAGCGGCGACTGGTATGCGCGGAAACTTTACGATGCCTCGAAACTCGCCTACACAAACCACTTGAAAAACTACGGCCATCCGTCCGAAGTGGGGTACAAGGATGTGTTGCGCGATTGGAACCCCAAAAGTCTGAATCCGGCCGAACTCGTCAAAACTTACCACGATGCCGGCGCGCGCTTTTTGATTGTCCAAGGCGTGCATCACGACAATTTCGATAATTGGAGTTCCCATTATCAGCCGTGGAATTCCGTGAACCTTGGTCCACATCGCGATTTGCTCGGCGAATGGTCCGCCGCCGCCAGGAAAACGGGAATGCGTTTCGGTGTTTCGTTCCATCACGAATACACCTGGTGGTGGTATCAAACCGCTTTTGGCAGCGACCAGACCGGCCCGAAAGCGGGCGTGCCTTACGACGGCAATCTGACCCAAGCCGACGGTAAAGGCAAATGGTGGGACGGCCTCGACCCGCGTTTGCTCTACACGATCAACCTGCTGGAGTATTCCAATATCAACAACGGCAACATCGGCATCGCTGCCAGCAAGGGAATTTTTGCGCGGCATTTGGATTATGCCAAATGGTATGCAACCTGGTGGGCACTCCGCATCCTGGACGTGATTGACCAATATGATCCGGATTTTATTTACACCGACGGCAACTCCACACAGCCGTTCAGCGGCGACCATAGCGGCTCCGGCTTCAAATGCGATGCCGCGCCGCGCGTGGTGGCGCATTTCTACAATCACACTCTGGAAAAGCATGGCAAGGTGGACACCTTCAGCATCATTAAGTTTCATCCGCCGTGCCACGGCATCGTGAACACGCAGGAGGGCACCTTCCCTGCCACCGTCAAGACCGACCAGCCTTGGATTGGCGAGAACGCTGTCGGCGACTGGTTTTATGCGCCTGATTTCACGTATGACGCCGGCGCGGTCATCCGCTGCCTGCTGGAATACGTTTCGCGCGACGGCAATTATGCCGTGTGTGTTTCACTTCGGCCGGACGGCTCACTGGATGCGGGCAGCAAGCAGATGTTGCAGGAAACTGGCGACTGGCTGCGGGTAAATGGCGAAGGTATCTACGGCAGCAAAGGCTGGGTGAAGTTTGGGGAGGGCGACGATGCTAATGGTAAAATCAAGCTGCTGCCAAGCGGACAACTCAGCCGCAAGCAGGCGGAATTTCAGTTCACAGCCGACGATTTCCGCTTCACCGTCGGCCAGGATGGTTCGATTTATGCCTGGTGCCTCACCATGCCGAAGCCGGGCGCGGCCCTGAAAATAAAATCGCTGGGAACGAATGCGAAGCTGTTGACTAAACCCGTCAAGGCGGTTGCCCTGCTGGGCAGTGTGGAAAAGCTGATGTGGCGGCAAACTCCCGAGGCGGTGGAAGTTGATTTGCCTAAAACCTTGTCCGGGGAGTTCGTGTTGGGCCTGAAAATTAACCAGTGATGTGCCACCCGCGAAAACCTCAATGAAATTGACCCCACTTTTCACCGCCGTGGCCGCGCTCGGCGTGTTCGCTGTCGGGGCGGCGGCCGCACCGCTGGATCCGCAGTGGATTGGAGTCATTTCGAACCGGCACGACCTGACGCTCCCGGAATGGGGACCCTACACCAAACGCTACATCGGCATCTCCCATGTGCCGCCGGAAAATCAGGGGCTGCGCTTTGATGTGAGCGTTTTTCCCGGCGTGTATCGGCGCAAAGTCACATTGCCGAACGTGATGTTTGAAAATGATTATCATCCGTGGGAAACCGCGCCGGACTTGAATTATTTTTGCTTCCGCCACGAAATCGAATGGAAAGATCAGGTGTATGCGGACATCTCCTATTCGCGGATCAACGATCATGCGCGCCTCATCCGCGCCGAGTGCGTGAACAAGACCGGCCTGCCGCAAAGTCTCGTGCTGCACCTGTTGGCCGAGCTGAATTTTCCGTCACTTGTTGAATATGCCCCGAACCATCCACTGCTGCCGGGCGTCGTCGAATTGCCGCCGGGCGCGCTCTGGCTGGGTGCGCTCGATTACCGGGAGCTGCACTTCGCCAAACCCCGTCCGCAGGACGATCTGGTTTATGACGGCAAAGTGCGCGGCGAAATTCGCGCTAGTGAATTCGTCAATGGCTGCGGCTTGGGCGATAAATTTGGCGCGCAGGCGGGCGACTTGGCGGAATATGAGTTCAGTCTGGATCACGACATCTCGGATGCGCAGCTAATCGTTCGGTATCGGATGAAAGCCGGGGAGAAGGTTTCATTCTGCCTGAGTGGATTAATGAATGAGACGGTAAATTTCACCGGTAGCGGAGCATTAGAAACCAAGATTCTGAAGGCAGGACTGGTTGGCAAAGGAAGACAGAAGTTGCAATTGGTTTCTGAAGGCGGCCAGCCGGTTGAACTTGATGGTTTCGCGCTCGTCAACGCCGCCGATGTGGCGGAGCTGAAATTTTCCACCAAGGTCTGGCATCCCAAGCCGGTGATCGCCCGCGGGCCGACGACGAATAGCATCATTCTGAAATATGCCGACGTGGATCTCTGCTACGGTATCGCCTGGAATTACCGCGAGTCCGAAGTTCGGCAGTTTCTCTGCAAAGATCTGGACGTCTTTTTCCAGACGATGACGCAAAATCATGTGGAATCGATTTTGGAAGGCGAGGGCGATGGACATTTCACCGATGTTTTCCTGCGTCCAATTAATCTTTCCCCGCATTCCCGGCGGGTGCTTTACGCGCAAGTTTGCTGCGGCTCACGTGCGGAGGTGGAGCAACGACTGGCTGCATTGACGCTGGACGAGCCACATTGTGAACCTATTTTCCAAACCAACCGCGCCCGGCTGCCGGAACTCACTCCCGCGCCGCAGGGAACAAATTATCTGTTCAGCCAGCAACGCATGGCGGCGACGCTGCTCGCGAACGTCGTCTATCCGGTCTATACGCAACGCGGCTACATCAAACACAACACGCCAGGGCGTTGGTGGGATTGTCTTTACACATGGGACTCCGGCTTCGTGGGTCTCGGTCTCGCGGAACTCGACACGCGCCGCGCGCTCGAGTGCCTAAACACCTATCTCATGGAGCCGGGCGCTCAGTCTGCGTTCCTGCATCACGGCAGCATGGTGCCCGTGCAGCATTACCTTTTTCTGGATCTGTGGAACCGCACGCAGTCGCGCGAGTTGCTGGAATACGCCTATCCCCGGCTTCGCCAATATTACGAGTTCTACCTTGGGCGGCTGGGCAGTTCGACGATGCGGAAATTCAATTCCGGCATCCTGAGCAGCTTCGATTATTTCTACAACTCCGGCGGGTGGGACGATTATCCGCCGCAAAAGTTCACGCGCTATCAAAAGCTGGGGTCGCGCATGGCGCCCGTGGTCAACACCGCGCAAGCCATCCGCATCGCAAAAATCATGACGCTGGCGGCCGATGCACTCGGAAAAACCAACGACCTTGCCGTTTATGATGCGGACATCCGGTCGTTGACGGCGTCATTGCAGAAAAACGCGTGGGACGAGAAAGTGGGATATTTCAGCTATGTGATGCACGACAAGGACGGCAACCCGGAAGGACCGCTAAAGTCCAGCGACGGCGCAAACTTTAATATGGGCATGGACGGCGTGTATCCGCTGGTCGCCGGCATTGGCACACCCGCGCAGACGGACGCGATGCTGACGCACTTGAAATCGCCGACGAACCTCTGGAGCCGCATCGGCTTGAGCGCGGTGGATCAATCGGCACCGTATTATCGGAACGACGGTTATTGGAACGGCACGGTCTGGATGCCGCACCAGTGGTTTTTTTGGAAGACGATGCTGGATCTCGGCGAGAGCGATTTCGCGTGGCAAATTGCCCGCACCGGACTCGACGTCTGGCAGAACGAGGTAAACACGTCCTACAACTGCATGGAGCATTTCGTGATCGAGACGGGACGGGGCGCTGGGTGGCACGAGTTCGGGGGGCTTTCGACGCCAGTGCTCAAGTGGTATGACGCCTACTGCCGCCCGGGGACATTCACCACTGGATTCAACGCGTGGATCATGCGCGAGGAGTTTTCGGCAGACAACTCACGGCTGGTGGCGGAGGTGAAACTATATCGCGATGCAACCAGCCACGATCATTGCACCTTTGTGACGTGCATGAATCCCGGTCTGGAATATGAAGCGCGGTGGAATGGCAAACCACTGGCCATCAAAGAAATTGCCAAAGGCCTTTTTAACCTCGAAATTCCTTTTCCCACGGGTCAAGGTTGGTTGGAGGTCAATGCCCATAAATGAAACCGTTTACGATGACTACATCCGCTCAGCCGTATCGTTGTCAGACCATGCAAAGGATATTTCAATATGGAAGGCTTGGGCTTCGCTTGCAAGCGCCCCCAATAGCGAAGGTCCTGCACAAAACGCTGCGTCTTCAAAATCAAACCAATCCGTGAAGACAATTGAAACATTAATATTTGCGACGGCATTTGCTGCCGCAATCACTGTGCGCGGGTTTGCCGCCAGCGGCCCGCTGCCGCCGTCGCAACTCACGAGCGATTTGCTGGAGCGCACCGATTTGGTTTTTTCGAACTGCTATCCAAGCTCGTTCTCATTGTCTGATTATCTGCGCGATCCGGATCATTTGCAGGCGCCCGTTATTTGCTCACCGGCGCCGGATTTTGGCTGGGTGGTGAATGACGCGCGCAACGACGTTCTGCAAACTGCGTATCAAATCCAAGTGGCGTCTAGTCTGGAGAATTTGCAAAACGGTCGGGCGGATGTTTGGGATTCGGGGAAAGTCATCAGCGATGAATCGGTGGCCGTGAAATTTGGCGGCGCGCCGTTGCGGGCGGGTTCGGTTTATTTCTGGCAGGCGCGCACTTGGAATAATGGCGACGGCGCTTCGTTTTCCGCGCCCAAGGCGTTTTTGACCGGCACGAATCTGGTTGCGCACGGCACGTCCCGCTACCCGTTGCAAAAAACGGATGAGGCGCCCAGGTCTGTCATCCCGGTCTCGAAGCAAATCAATTTTCTGGATTTTGGCCGCGCGGCATTCGGACGCTTGCGGCTTACTGTGGACAGCCCTGCCGATACCACGCTGACCATCCGCCTGGGCGAAGTAGCTGCGGGAAATCGTGTGAATCAACATCCCGGCGGCAGCCGCCGCTTCAAGGAACTGGCGCTGCCAGTTGAAACCGGTTTGAAGACCTACGTGGTCACGATTCCACCCGACAAACGCAACACGGAGAAAGCCGCCATCAAAGTCCCCGCCTATGCGGGCGAGGTGATGCCTTTTCGCTATGGCGAGATCGAGCAGGGGGAGGTGTCAGTCGCCGCCAGCAGCATCGTTCGCGAGTCGCTACATTATCCATTTGCTGATGACGCCTCGGCTTTTCACAGCTCCGACCAGGTGTTGAACGACATCTGGGAGCTCTGCAAATACTCCATCAAGGCGACGAGTTTCACCGGCGTTTATGTGGACGGCGACCGCGAACGGATTCCTTACGAGGCGGACGCGCTCATCAACCAAAAATGTCATTACGCCGTGGATCGCGAATTTAGCCTGGCGCGCTTCAGCCATGAATACCTGCTCACGCATCCGACGTGGCCGACGGAATGGCTGTTGCAATCGGTGATGCTCGCCTGGAACGATTGTCTTTTCACCGGCAACCTTGAATCCGCGCGACGTTGCTATGCTGACCTGAAGGCAAAGACATTGCTGTCCCTGGCGGATGAATCTGGTTTGATCAGCACGCGGACGGGAAGACAAGACAAGTCGCTGCTCGCCGCCATTCATTTCAAAGGCTCAGAACTGCGCGATATTGTGGACTGGCCGCAGTCTGGCGCAGCGGGCGTTGGCAAGGAACAGGCGGGCGAAACGGACGGCTTTGTCTTCACCAACATCAACACCGTGGTCAACGCCTACCATTTTCATGCGCTGCAACTCATGTCGCAGTTGGCTGGCGCACTGGGCGAAAAGAAAGATGCGGAGTACTTTGCCAGACGCGCCCAGACGGTGAAAACAAGTTTCAACGAGAAGTTGTTCGATGCTCGGCGAGGCATTTATGTGGATGGCATCGGCACCGGCCACGCTTCGCTGCACGCTAATATGTTTCCTCTCGCTTTCGGTCTGGTGCCCGAAGAGCGCCAGCCAGCCGTGGTGAAATTTATGGAAGCGCGTGGCATGGCGTGCAGCGTCTATGGCGCGCAGCATTTGCTGGATGCGCTTTATCAGGCGGGAGCGGCGGATTATGCCCTGGACCTGCTCACGACCAACAGCATTCGTGGGTGGGCGCACATGATCTACGCGGTGGGCACCACCATTACGCTCGAAGCGTGGGACGACCAGTTCAAGACGAACGAAGATTGGAACCACGCCTGGGGCGCGGCCCCGGCCAACCTCATTCCGTTTCAACTCATGGGCGTGCAGCCGGCTGAACCGGGCTGGAAAACATTCCAGATTAAACCGCAACCCGCCACACTCGCGCAAGCATCACTGACGCTACCCACCATCCGGGGCCAAATCCAGGTCGCGTTTACGAACCGGCCGGGAGTGCGGTTTGACCTCCGCGTCGCTGTCCCGGCCAATTCACAGGCGGATGTCTATCTGCCGCTGACCGGCACCGGTCCGCAAGTGGATTTTGACCAGCGCAAAATAACACCGGAAAGCGAGGGGAAATTTCTCTGCGTCAGGAAGGTCGGCTCCGGTGAACACTTGTTTTCCGTGCGGTATGAACGTAATGCGGCGGCTGGCTCCGGCAAACCACCGCTGCTGGGCACCGCCATTCCTGTGCGGACGACACCCCAATGATCTTTCATAAATTAAAGATCCGCTGTTTCCTTTACTGGCGGAAAAATTAAATAACGATGAAGTCCTGTGCAGCCCCTTAAATCGAGCCCTTAACGTTACCCAATCTGAGGTCGGATGATTGGTTTTTCTTGCGCGGGGTACAATGGTGGGGTACAAAGGGAGAAACTGGAAAAGCAATCTTGTAAGTTGTTGTTTATCAAGCGCGCGTGGTGGAATGGCAGACACGCCAGACTTAGGATTTACTGATTGTTTTGGTCCCATGCGGAAACCCTTGTCCCACAAGGGTCTAGCCGCATAGGATTTTCAGAAGACGGGACTGCTTTGGCCCCTTTTTGACCCTCTGAACGGCACGCAGTATCCAAAAAAGTATCCAAAGCAAAAATCCCCAACAAAGGCGGGCGTTTCGTGAGGACGGGGGGATCACCTGATTTCGGCAAATGTTTTTTGCAGAATAGTCTTGCCTTTTGATTGATTTAGGGCGAATAGGTCAAGCATGGCTTTACCTACGCGACATAAATCAATCAAAGCCCTTCAAGGGGCCTTCCCCAGGGGGGCGCCGTTTGACAGCCGCGAGTTGCAGCGGTTGGGTGTTTCCCGCGCCTTGGGTCACCACTACCTCAAATCCGGTTGGCTGTCAAAACTGGCACGCGGAACATTCATGTTTCCCAACGACATCCTGCGTCAGGAGGACACTTTGAAGTTTCTGTCCCGCGCCATCAAGGGTTTTCATGTCGGCGGAAAAACCGCGCTGGCATGGCGCGGCATCCGCCACAATCTTCCCGCTCGTGAACCCCTGTCGCTTTGGGGCAGCAGCAAGGCCGTTTTGCCGCCGTGGTTCATTGAACGCTTTCCCGCGCGCTATACAGCGCCAAAGTTGTTCTCCTCAAAGCTTCCTAAAGACTTCGGCTTGCAACCGTTACCGGAAACACCAGATGGCGTTTTGGTTTCCGAACCCGAAAGGGCATTGCTGGAAATGTTGAGCGAGGTTGGCGTCCATCAGGGAGTCGAGGAAGCCCGCAACATCATGGAGGGAGCCAGGTCATTGCGACCGGACGTGCTGGCCACTCTGCTGAAACAGTGCCAACGGGTGAAGGTCCGGCTGTTGTGCCTGAATTGGGCCGAGGAACTGAATTTGCCGTGGGCCGGGGCAGTGAGAAAGGTGGCCGGCAGCCGCCGTGGCCAGAGTCGCTGGACGGCGCGGCTCAAAAACGGAACTGTTTTGAATATCAAACCATGATGGAAAAATCCTACGTTGATACCGTCCGCCTCCTGCTTGAAAGCGTGCCGGTCATTTTTCGAACCCCGCATTTCGCCATGAAGGGCGGAACCGCCATCAATTTGTTTGTCCAGAAGATGCCCCGGCTTTCCGTGGACATTGACGTGGTTTACACCGACCACACCACGCCGCGACCAACCGCTTTGAAAGCCATTTCCGACGGGCTTAACCATACCCGCAGGCAGCTTGCCAAATTCGGGATGGACGCCCATGTTGCCGCCACCAACAAAGGCGATGAGATCAAATTGTTCATCCAGCGTGGCCCGATCCAGGTGAAAGTGGAGGTGAACCACGTTTTCCGGGGCACGGTGCTGCCTGTCGAGACACGGACTTTAGACGCCGAAGCCAGGCGCGTTTTCACGACCGATTTGTCCGCGCCGATTCTCGCCCCCGCCGAGCTTTACGGCAGCAAACTTGTCGCCGCGATGGACCGGCAGCACCCACGCGACATTTTTGATGTTCGCGGGATTTACGAAAGTGACGGCCTGACGCCCGAAATCATCGAATGTTTTGTCTGCTACCTTGCTGGTCACAACCGCCCCGTGCATGAGGTGTTGTTTTCCAACGATGTTGACCTGGCCACGCCCTTTGAAAACGAATTCGTCGGCATGACCAGGAACCCCATCACGCTGGCTGAATTGCAGGGAGTGCGGTCAAAACTCAAAAAGGATTTGCCGGCGCGATTGACGGACCGCCAGCGGCAGTTTTTGGTTGGCCTTGTCTCCGGCGCACCCGACTGGAGCTTGATGCAGTGCCCTCATCTGAAAAAACTGCCTGCAATCCAGTGGAAACTTCAAAATCTGGCCCGTCTGAATAAATCCAATCCTGTGAAATTCGCACACCAGGCCGAGGAACTGCGCACCCGGTTTGCCGCCAAGGCAAAATCGTAACGGTCTGCGTCATTGAACACCAAGTATCGCGGTTGTTCGCGCCACCCACGATTCAGCCGTCTTGAGGCATCCTGGCGTCGCGCAAAAAAGACCTTCAGGCTCGCACGAATGAGTTTACCGTTGACCCTGATTCTGCCATAGTAGTTCCCGTTGCTGACGTATTGCCGCAGGCACGGCACGTTTGGAAACGAGCGCCACTGTCCATCCTTGGACAGTGGTTTCTTCTCGCTTCCGCGATGCCAGTTTGCTGTCGTTGGCTTCGGATTGTTGCATAAATTTTGAAGATGCAGCATCCAAAACGAATTGGATAAAGGCAATACCGAATAAAAGCATTGATTTTGTTGAGCGCGCGCGTGGTGGAATGGCAGACACGCCAGACTTAGGATCTGGTTCCGCAAGGATTGGAGGTTCAAGTCCTCTCGCGCGCACCATTTGTTTATGGAAAGCGATGGCGATGCTGCTGTGGGGCACAGACCCGCCCTCCGGTCTGGAAATCAATGGGCCACCACAAATCCGCACCCTGCAGGAACACTTTGTTAATCTTTCAACTGCTCCCAAAATTTCGCCAGTTCCTCCGGGCCGAAGTCGGCCAGGATTTTGCCGCCAACGTCAACCACGGGTGCCAGGCGCTGGCCGGAAAGGTTGACCATTTCCGTCATGGCCTTGCTGTCTGCGATCACGTCCACAGTCTGGTACTTGATGCCGCGCTGGTTGAGCCAGTCCTGCGCCGCGTGGCACCAGGGACAATAGGGTTTGATGAAGAGACGGATGTTCACGCAATGAAATTTAACCACAGATGGACACAGATGGACACAGATTTCCAAAATTCAGTTGTTAGCAGCCGTGGTAACGAGTCTCTCGCTGAAAGTGTCTTCTGAGTGGATTCCTATCCTGCCAAGCCGTGCGCGGCAAACCAATTGGACTCCTCGATTTCGTCTTGATCGTGGCATTCGGTGAAATAGCCTAGCGGTTTGGGCGTCGCCCAATCCCATTTCCGGGCAACGCTGATCGCCAGTTCCACGTCGTTTGGAAGTGTTTGTCCACGTTCGACGTGTTCCTCAGCGATCATGGTGAAAACATTGTGAAGTTCTTGCTGCGCCTCCTCGGGAGTACGGCCAATTGCATGACAGCCATCAATCGCCGGAACGTAAGCGACAAAACTCCCGTTATCGTCCTGCCGGCAGACAACCTGATAATCGAAAAGCGTCTTCACGGTGGCAATCTAGTGCAAGAATGGTACCCTTCAAAGGGAAAAGATGCGCAACGAGTCAAGACCTCGTGACACCAACGGCAGACTAAGCCAACTCTCAGGCGAAGAACTTTTCAAAAACGTCTTCCATCTCGTCTTCAGGAAACTCGATCAACATGCGACCGGTGTTTGGCGAACCTTTGGCAAAAGCAACGATGGCGAGAAAAGGTTGGGTTAATTCACCAGGCCATTTTTCGGACAAATTTTGCGCTCCAAATTCCGCAAGACCTTTGATGGCTGAATGATAGTCTGACTCCAACCAACTTGGAACCGGCGGATTCTCACTGAATAAGCGGATTTCTTCAATGGTGGCAACGAGCGCGAAAACATTCCAATCCAGTATATTGCGGGCGGCGCAGATTCGGACGAGTTGGGGAACAACTGCGTATGCGGCGGTATCCACGTCGCCTTGATGGTGCAATTCTTCCCAAAATTCTTCCCAGATCCTTTTGATGTCGTCCGGGCCTCGCTCCAACTCCTGCAGGCGCGCCGCCGCATTATACGGCATCCGATAGCCGCCCTTGAAGGTATCCCAAATTGGGTCATCCAGAGTGAGCATTTGCTCACCCGCCAATCTGCTTCTGGTAGTCCGCGGGCGAAAGGAGCGCGCTGAGATCGGCGGGGTTGCTCAATTTGATCTGGTACAGCCAGCCGCCCGCGTGCGGCTCGGTGTTCACCAGCGCCGGATTGTCCACCACGGCGGCGTTGACTCCGGTGATTTCGCCGCTGACGGGCGAGTAGATGTCGCTGGCGGTCTTGACCGATTCCACCACGGCGGCGGCTTCGCCGGCCTTGACCTGACGGCCCACGGCGGGCAACTCCACAAACACGATGTCGGTCAATTCATGCTGCGCATGGTCGGTGATGCCCACGGTGGCGGTGTCGCCGCTGACGCGGACCCATTCATGCGTTTTGGCATATTTCAGATCAGAGGGAACATTGTTCATAAATGTCCGGCCAGCTTACGCGGCTTGGCTTGAGGAGGCAAGGCGCGAAAGGAAATGACGAATGACGAATGACGAAAAAACCTCCAAATGACTCAATGCTCAAAAGCTGTGCCGCCGCATTCGACATTTGGGCTTCGTCATTCCTTTGCACTCGTCATTCGTCATTTCTCGGCCCTGGCGGCCTGGCCGCTCACAAACACGATGTAGGAATTCACCTTGCTGGCCACCGGGCTATCCGCATTGGAACCGAGTGTCAGGCTTTCGTCCGCCGTGGCACGGTGCTGGAAAATGGTCATGACCTGGCCGTCCACTTTCAGTCCCTTCTCCGTGCGCTCGAACTGTCGAGTGAGCCATTCCGGCAGAGGCAACCGGTCGTCATGCGCAATGGCGACCAGGCTGCCGCCTTTCACCGCCAGTTGCATCAAATCCACGGCGCTGTAGGCGCAGTCGTTATTGGCGCCTTGCACCCAGTCGGCACCCGCCAGTTCCGGTGGCAGACCGGCGAAAGGCAGGTCGCGATCCGCAAAAATGTTCTTCCCGTCCGCCGCGTTTTGCTCGATATGCACGATGGTGGTGGGCCCGGAATACGAAAACGAAATGATATAGCGTCCGGCGCCCGCCAATTTCGGGGCTTCGCCGGTGGCCGCCGGTGGCTCCGCGCTGACCCGGAGGAAAGTCGCTTTCGCCAATGGGACCGCCGGCAATGACGGCAGCTTGGCGGTCACTCCGTCCGCCATGGCGACCGGCTGCGAGGGGATGGAAATGTTAGCTGGCTTGAGCCCTTGGCAGGCGGCGGAAACCACCACCGTCCCCGGCTGCAAGCTTGACCGTACTGCCACGCGGTTCACGCCGCACTCCAAATCGAGATACATATTATCTATCGAACCGGGTTTGCCGCTGTTGTAACCGCCGCGCCAGACTGCGGGGCCGGCACACGTGAAATCCACGCGCTGCTGGAAGGTCGGACAACGCCGGCCATGGGCATCCACGGCTTCCACGTCCACCAGGGCCACATCCGCGCCGTCCGCCTGGAGGCCGCCCGGGCCGGTGATGGGCGTCAACCGCAACGCCGCCGGTTCGCCGGCAGTGGAGATGGCATTGGTCGCGACCGTCCGGCCTTGATAAGCCGCCACGGCCTGGATCTCTCCCGGCGCAAACGCGACCTCCTTGAAGGCAAACAGAAAACGGTCGGAGTTGATCCCGTGGCCAACCGATTTTCCGTTCAGAAACAATTCCACATCACCGCAGTTGGAAGCCACGTAAACGGTTTTCTTCGTCCCAGCCGGATAATTCCAATGGCCGATGATGTGAACCTGCGGATCGTCGCGGAACATGGCCTGGCAGACGTAATAAGCCTCCTTGGGCAGCCGCACGCCGTCCACTTCGCCGCTGGTGCGCGCCACTTCCACGGTGTTGCGCCCGCCGCTGGTCGAGTCGGAAAAAATCCAGTTCGCACCGCCCGCATGGTTCGGCGCAAAGGTCTTGTGGACATACTGTGAAACCTCATTGACCGCGTATTGTTCTGAAGTGAGCTGATAGGTTTGGCCTTTGGCCTCCGGATAGCCAAAATTCGGCGGCGAAAAATCATCCCACACCCGGCGCGGGGATTCCTCGCGGTCGTATTCGCCCTCCACCACCGGCAGGCTGGCGATCTCGCGGCCGCCTTCGGTGCCGACGCCCACGTCCATGAATTTCGCGTCCGTCGCGTTGGCGCGGCGATGCGCGTAGGCGCGTCCGCCATGGGGGTCAAACTGGTCCATGAGGCCGCGCAATTCCTGGGCATGTGCCTGCGTGACCTTCTGGTTGCCGCCTTCCCAAATCATGATGGCCGGATGGTTCCGGTAATAAATAATCAAATCGCGAAACGCGGCGGCGCGAATCTTCCATGCCGCGCCGACGGTATCGGATTCACCGTCCACGCCTGGTTGCTCCACCATGAGGCCCAGGCGGTCGCAACTTTCGATTTGGGCCGGGCCGGCGGCGCAATGTCCCCAGCGCACCCAATTCGCGCCGGCTTCTTTCATTAAATTCAGCGTGTAAAAATGCAGCCAATCCGGCTGCGCATCGCCCAAGCCGGGCCATTCATCCACGGGTTTTTGTCCCCAGCCATGCAGCCGCAGGTGCTTTCCATTCAGGAAAAAACCGGTGTTGGCATCCCAATGCGGCGTGCGGACGCCAAAGGGAATTTCCTGCGCGTCCACCACTGTGCCGCCCACGCTGACCGAACAAACGGCCTTATACAAGCAGGGAAAATCCGGCTGCCAGAGCACCGGGTTCGGCAGGGTCAAGGTCAGTTTCGTTTTGGCGGAGGCGCCGGCGGCAATCTGCTTGCTCTGCGTTTGGGTGGCGACCGATTTGCCGTCGCGGTCCATGAGCACCACGCCGATGGCGATGGTTTGATCCGAGCCGCGTCCGTTTTCGACCGGAATCTCCACGCCGATCGTGGCCGACTTTTCAGATACATCCTGCGAGTAAATATAGGGGCCTTCCGTTTGCAGAAATTCATAAAGCGGCAGGGAGATGTGCAACGGATCAGAGACGTACAGCGTCACATCGCGGTAAATGCCCCCCATTGCCGGGTGCCATTGCGGGCTGTTCCAGGGAATCTGGGCGGCCTGAATGGCCTCGCTGGATTCAGGAATCTGCGCATTGACCTTCGTTTCAAAGGCGGCCAGCGTGTCGCTGGGCGTATCGTTGCCGCCCGATGGCATGGGATTCTTCAAGAAGCGGTTGTCGCACATGACGGCGAGCACGTTGACCGCGCCAAATTTCAAATGCGGCGTGAGGTCAAAACCAAACGGTATGAAGCCGTTCTTGCAAATGCCGAGCCGCTCGCCGTTGAGAAAGACCTCGCCGAACTGCCGAACGGACTGAAACTCGAGATAGACTTTCTTGCCGCGCCAGGCCTCCGGGGCGCTGAACAGCTTGCGATACCAAGTTCGGCCGCTCCACTGGTCCAGTTCGCCGCGCAGCCCTGGGAGAGCGAAATGATTGAAGGTGTCCGTGTCATTAAACGTGTGCGGCACGGAGATCGCACTCCAATCGCGATCGTCAAATGCCGGATTGGCGGCGTCCGCCGGATCGGACTTGGTGAAACGCCAATCACTGTTGAAATTGAGCCGTTCTCCCAGGGCACTCGGAGCCAGGCCGGCACAGCAGGACAGGCCCAGGAACGTAGCCAAGGTGAGCCGAAACGAAACCGCGCGCAACTGATGCCGGACAAGCATGGATGAATATTTATACGGCATAATGCGGATCATGGAAATAGAACATTTGTCCGACCCGCAATTTCCGCCTGGCTGTAACTTCTTGGCCGCCAATATGGTCTTAACTGCCGATTATTTCCATCGGCTTGCGACCAGCAAGATTGGCCGGGGCGAGGAGGCCGCAGCGAACAACCGCGGCACTTTTTACGATGTGCAAGCGGTGTTCCTCGCCCTGTCTATCGGCCACCCCAATTATGCGCGGGAAAAATTGCTGGCCACCCGCCAGCAGCGGATCGCCCGGGAGATTGAGACGAACGGATGCCGCGCGAATCACTGGCTTCGACCGATAGCTTTACGGCGCTTGCAGGACCATTTGAACGCAAAATAAGTCGCTACGAGAATGCAGAAAAGATTTAGTGAAATGGTCACATCTATAAGAGTGACACATACACGTTTGACGGCGATGCTCTATTCATGGCGAACATAAAATCGAAAGGGCGGCACAGCTCGGATCGGCGACGGGCTTTGGCGTTGGCCACTTCGACTTCAAGCAGCGATTTCACGATGGAAAAATGCGCCACCAACTGGAACATGTTAATGACATGAATTGGTCGGTAGCGTCCTGATTTACGGAGCGCGGCTCTGTGAGCCGCAGCCATATTCAAACTTCAAGGGGCTTTCATTTTATTGCGAACGTGTTCTGACTGGCGGAGTTGCTGCGGGTCGCAGACCCGCGCTCCGCAAGCAAATTAGGACACCATCAACGTTGTTCAGTCCGGACCCAACTCGAAAATCTCCTCAATCTTCAGTTTGAACAGGCGGGCGACCTTGAAGGCGAGCGGCAGGCTGGGGTCGTATTTTTCCGTTTCAATGGCGTTGACGGTCTGGCGCGAGACCCCGAGCTGATCCGCCAAATCGGCTTGAGACCAGGCTTTTGCCGCGCGCAGTTCGCGCAATTTGTTTTTCATTTGTAGCGGCGGTTAAGAATAAAATGACCGAGGACATAGAAAATACAAAGCATACACAGCGTCACCGGAAAGTTGGGCTTGTCCAAAGCTTCCAGATGAAACTTGGTTGCCTGCAAAAGGGCTGCGGAAACTCCCGCTCCATCCAACAGCGGCCAAAGTGAAAGGACACCCAACGTGGCGGCTGCCCCAAAGAGCCACGCGCCCAGCGTGATGCGCCGCTGCAATTCGTCCATGCCCTGCATCCACCGCGCCAGGTTGCGCGTCCAAAGCAGCGCCGCCAGCAGCGGAACCAATTCGATGACCGTCCGCAGTCCAACCGGCCAAGTCTGATAATCGTCTTGCAGAGGCAGATGGCTGTGGAATAGGAGGTCATTGGCTGCGCCGACAAAGACGGCGAAGAACAGCCAGTAGTTCACTTTTACGTCCGTCCAAAGACAATATTTCTTCGGATGAAACAACTCTTCAGGATCGTTCGGTTTGTTGTTCATAACGGAACCAATGTAAAGCATGCTTGTCATAATGTCAAGCATGCTTTACGCGCAAACTTCTGGCAATTTTCGGGCAATAGCGCTTGATGCTGGTTTATTTCGGAAAGTGTCCTGGGTTTCCCGCTGTTTTCGGTGGCATGGCCCATCAATCCTGAAGAGCAAAGAGAAACCCATTCACACGTTTCGGAAGCGATACGAAACTGCCCACGTGGAAGCGCCAGAGGCGCTATTGAGAATAGGGTGGGCAGCACACCACCCGCAGTTGAACC
>Ga0316217_10003473_pt1 | contig 17910 bp, 28 predicted proteins | sample 1anoAmetaG_FD_203633 | JGI IMG/M metagenome (GOLD analysis project Ga0316217, IMG submission 203633) | Freshwater microbial communities from Trout Bog Lake, Wisconsin, USA - 1anoA | ecosystem: Environmental > Aquatic > Freshwater > Lake > Hypolimnion/Profundal zone | place: USA: Wisconsin...
CCCCAACCCCGTTAAGCATGAGCTTCTGCATCGAATGGAATCTATATTCAATCATAAAGAGATAATCCAATAGGCATAAGCAATCAAAAAGACAGGCATAAAGTTACGAAAGTACGATTCCAGCACTCTGACTGCAAAGTTGTAGTTGCGCCAGATGTCAACTATATGGTTATGTCTATGTGCTTCTACCTTCAGATGGTAGATAAGTGTGGATGTATGCCATTGCTATGCTTATTTATTGGCAGATGATGAGTAGTTGTTAGATAGTGGTTGAGGCTATTGGTTGGCAGGCAATGCTGATGACTCTAGCCGCTGGGCTGATTATCCTAAAGCAGGTGGTCTTATTATCCTAGCCGGGTAGGGCTAGTAGTGTTGTTTGATGCTATTTGGTGTGTTGGCTAGTAGGTGCTTGTATTATTATGAGCATTTACTAGAGCTACTAGCTGTTTGAGATCATAGGTACTATATCTGCCATGTAGGTAGGATGTATCTGATCCTAGGTACCATTCGCCTAATTAAGGTAGCTTCGGCAACATCATAGGTAGATGTGGGGTTATGCAGGTAGCATTGGACTGATGAAGGTAGCATTGGGGCAAGCATAGGTAGCATTGGACTGACTATAGGTAGCACTGGACTGACCTTAGGTAGGTATGGGGTGACATAGGTAGGTGTGGGGTGACATAGGTCGTAGTGCTTTATGAAGCAGACGGGGGCAACTGCACAGTGAAGAAGGCAGTGCGGAAGGACACGCGGCAGTTGTTCGCGGCCAAGATGTGCCAGAACAACTTCGTGTCGGCCAAGAACGAGATCGACATGCTGGTGCGCCTGGACCACCCCAACATCGTCAACATCTACGAGGTGTTCGAGGAGGAAGACTGCATCATCCTCATCCTTGAGTACATGCAGGGCGGAGAACTCTACGAGGCAGTCGGCCAGCGCCGCTCCTTCACCGAGTCCGAAGTCAAGTACCCCCACCCGCACTCAGGAACTACATGCGCATACTCATCGACGCAATCCGCTACTGTCACGAGATGAACGTTGTCCACCGCGACATCAAAGTACCCCTCCCTGACGCAGCCCTAGAACCTGCTCCTCACCAACAACACTCCCCAGGGACTACTCAAGCTGGCAGACTTCGGCATCAGCAAGATCCTCTCGGGCGAAATGCTCAGCACCAACTGCGGCACCCCCATCTACATGGCCCCTGAGATCTGGGGCGGCGACATGTACGACGAAAAGGTCGACATCTGGAGCATCGGCGTAGTCATGTACTACCTCCTCAGCGGCACCCACCCCTTCACCGGAGACACCGAAACCCTCGGCGACCGCATCATGTACAACTAGCTGTCTTTTCAGAACGAAATCTGGAACCTAGTCAGCAGCAAAGGTACCCCCTTTCACCTATCTAGGTATTCCCTGATCTATCTAGGTATTCCCTTTCACCTATCTAGGTACCCCTTCATCTAACTAGGTACCCCCTGATCTATCTAGGTACCGCTTCATATAGCCAGCCATTGACCTGCTGCGGAAGATGCTGGAAAAGGACCCTGCCCTGCGCCCCTCAGCAGTAGAACTGAGTAAGCACCTTTGGTTCAGCCAGGTCGAGGCCGAGAGCTCGTCCTCCCACTCGAAGGAGCTGAGCCTGAGCCGCACAGTGCACAAGATTCGGCGGTTCAACTTCAAGAACAAGTAGAAGCGGGCGAGGAACAAGCTCAAAGAACTGGCGCGTGCCATCTACACCCTCTCCGAAGCCCGGCTGTAGTTCCTGAGCAGGGAGTCCACCGACGAGTCCAACCCTCCCGAGACCGAGGGCGAGGCACCCATCTAGTCCGACTTGATGCTCGAGTAGTGATGAGTAGGCTGCTGACAAGCACCGCGCAATCCTAACACAACCAACAATAACCAGCAACTATATAACCACATACTAACATCCCACATGACTACAAACCAAGAAGCACTACCCATGGCTACAAACAAACCAAAAGGGACAGGAGTGCATCACAACTGGACGAGTAGTAAGTAGTAACGGAAAGGGATAAAACCACCCATATTAAACTAAATTTAAGTTGCCCTGACCTTTGCCCACAGTCAACTCCGTGCTTAATATTACTTATCATGAGTCATCTGTACAGTCTGGGCAGCATACAGTTGCCTTTCCACATTCCATTCCCTGCCTTTCTATAAATAATCTAATCTGCACATAGCAACCCACTGATGGCTGCACGCAACCACCCAACCTCCCTCAGCCGCCCGGCCACCCTGTGCCTGCTGCTGCTAGTGCTGGGCCTAGCGCAGGCCAAGATCTCCTGGAAGATCGGAGTGCACGACTCCCGCTGCTACACCCAAGGACTGTCGTTCATCAACCACACCCACCTACTCTAGTCCTGCGGCCACTACGGCAAATCCTACTTCCAGATCCACAACTACCAACCCGACAACAACGCACTCACCACCACCTACAAGTCCGACCTCTTTCCCAACAACTACTTCCTATAAGGTTCGATCTACTTCCCCAAGAACCAGCTGTTCTACTTCCTGACGTGGCGGTAGCACACGGTGTTCAGGTACAAGTTCAACCAAGAGTTGGGCAAGTTCTAGCTGGCGTCGGAGGTGGGGTGGAACTACGAGGGCTGGGGCATGACCCACAACAACTCCCACATCTTCATCAGCGACGGCTCCAGCCACATCTACGTCACTGACTAGGACCTCAACATCCAGCAGACCCTCTCCATCACCCGCCAGGACGCCCCCCTCGTCTACATCAACGAGCTCGAGTGGATCGAGGACAACGGCCAGCAGTACATCTACGCCAACGTCTACATGAGCAGCCTAGTGGTCAACATCAGCATCGCCCAGCAGAGAGTGGTGCAGACCTGGAACCTGACTGCCCTCAAAACAACGGAGCTGGCGCGCGGGGGGCTCAACTCCGACGAGGTGCTGAACGGCATAGCGGCGGACGGCAAGACGATGCTGGTGACTGGCAAGTACTGGCGCTGTTTCTTCGCCAGCCAGTTCAGGTACTGATGATCCGCATAACCTATAAAATACCACTACATCCTACCTACCCTCCTGCACTACTCCAACATCACACTCACTGCAACATCACACTCACTGCAACATCACTACTGCAACATCACCATCACTGGCCCAGCTGCCCAACAGTATGCATCACTGCTACTCAAGCTGGATGGCAGATGGCAGATCCAGCAAGAACAGTAGTCAGTGGCTCGCAAGAGCAGTGGCCAGTGGCTAGCAAGAACAAGCATAACTATTATTCAACCCGCATTCATAATATATTTATTACATAGCTATACCAATACTTATTTCTACCCAATGTACAAGAACAGCAGCCAGGCATCGCACACCTACTAATCCGACGAAGACGACAACCCCTACATGCCATACCCCTACCGCTACAACCCGCCCAACCACAACAACAGCAATAACAACTATAACAACCACAACAACCACAACAACAGCAATAACAACAGCAATAACAACTATAACAACAGCAATAACAACAGCAACAGAAGCAACAACAATAAGGACTCATCCAACCCAAACAACAAAACCAATCCCCCCAAGGGTGTAATCTACAACTCTTTCAACCCCAAAACCATCTACAACTCCAACAACCCAAACAATGCGAACAGATTCACACCACTCTATAAGAACACCTTCAAGCCATTTCCCGATGCCTCTCTCTAGTTGCCTCAGCGAAGGCCAGAAAGGGAAGACATGGCCAGAACAAGCAGATAACGACAGCCCAATGGCGATGACCTAACCAGCAGCCAAAACACCTTCAAAACCCACCATTATAAGCAACTCGGTAATAAGATTGGCTCTATTCCAAACATTCAGTCATACCGCAATGTTTCTTATTGTCAGCCTACTAACTAGCCTAAAGGCACTCCCTTAGCCAGATAATCTGAACATCTGCCCACAACCAGATGGCCTGAGTATCGGCCCTTTTCCAAATAGCCTGACCATGACCAGAAGAGACAGGAAGCTCCTCTTCCTGCGGTTTCTGCCAACCCCTAAATCTAGAAGCAGCTGATCATGAGCTGCGGGCACCTGTGGTCAGCAGAACAGGTAGTGCAAATCATCAAGTCGAGCATACAGGAGCAAAGGCACGAGGTGCGTTGCCCGTGCGTGATGCAGGAAGGAGTGGTCTGCAACCAGAGTTGGGAGTTCAAGTACATCGGCAGCCTGCAGGTGTTGGGGAAGCAGGAGCTGGAGCAGCTGGAGGAAACCCTCAGCATGAACTTCCTCAAAAGCTACGCCAAGCAGTGTCCCAGCTGCCAGATGAGCATCACCAAGATGGAGTTCAACTGCAACCGCGTCGTCTGCAACACCTGCCACCTTCCCTTCTGCTACCTCTGCCTCCACAACTGGACCCCCCCTCCGCCCCTCACCCTCACTCTCGTCGACTGGGACACTCTCCAAGAAACTACCCAGGACCTTCCCACCAAACCCCGCTTCTGCGGCAAACACCTCTGCTACGCTACCAACTACTAGCTCAAGGACCTGCCCAAGAGGCAGTTCAAACTCATGGACAACTGCACCTTCAGGCAGCCACGAGTGGTCACCCTCACCGTCCCCCAGGCACGGCCCTGTCCCTTCTGCGGCATCGTCAACCACAACCACAGTGACCGGAAGCACACCACCTGCAAGGGCTGCCTGGAGAGCTTCTGCTGGATCTGCATGGCCGCCCCTATCAACCAGGTCTGGCCCTGCGGCAAGATCAACGAGATGTGCCTGAGCAAGCAGAACAGCGACCCCTTCATCAACCCGCGGCTCAACCCTACCCTAGGCAGGTCATGATGTTGTATACTTTTGCATAGTGATGTGAGCCAACCTGTGGCACTGCCACTCGCAGCATCACCAGCTGCCTTTGACTAACAATCATGAATGCAGCAGAGATGGTAATGATGGATGCAGCAGAGAGGGTAGGGTATATCAGTAGTGTCACTCGGGGTGGACAATGTCTGCGTAGATGAGTTCGTTCTTGTCGAAGAGCAGCATGCGCTTGCGGTCCTCGCTCCAGGAGATGCGCTGGATGTTGAACTTGCGGCTGTCCATGCGGAAGGCGCACTCCAGGATGACCCCGTTCTTCCAGAAGAGCACCTTCTCGCTGCCGCTCACGATGCACAGGTTGTTCTCCTCCTTGTCCCACTTTATCATCTTCACCTGGCTGCTCAGCGAAATCACCGCCTAGACCTAGAGCGAAGACACGTTCCAGATCCACACTGTGTAAGGCATGTTGTCTGACTTAACCAAGATGTACCATTGCGACAGGCCAGGTAGTCGTCCTCGTAGCTGAACTCCAGCAGCCCGATGCCCTGCACTGGGGCGGACTTGTCGTTGAGCTGAGGTTTGGTCACGGGTATCTTATATTGCGTTCTGTCGACTAGCCTCAGCGGGTTGTTCCCCTTCCCCGCCTCTTCCTCCTTGAATATCTTCGTCGACTCCGAAATGATAGTGGCGTTAGAGCAGTCCAACTCAGCTATCAGCTTCCAAGTCTTGGCATTCAGCAGCCTGATCTTCTCGTCGAAAGACCCGATTGCTGTGAAGTAGGATTTGTTTGAGTACTCCACTGTTTTGATTCCCAGGGCGTAGTCGTAGGGCTGGTAGCGAAAGACCACGCCTTTGAAGGGGCAGACTGCGTAGAAGCGGTAGTTGATGGGGTTTTCCCATGCGATGATATGGGAGTCATTGGGGTCCCACTTGAGCTCAACGATGTCGAAGGAGTCAATCTGGATGCTGTTGACCAGCTTCCAGTCCCCACAGAAGTAGATGCCGATGGTATCCTTGCAGTCATGCTTCTCTAGCAGGGCCATGAACTTACGGTTGGCCGAGAAGATGCAGCCCTTGGAGCTACTAAACTTAGGCGAACGGATCACACTGATGGTCTTATCTGTGAGGTTGTAGATGGAGCACTTGTAGAGGAGTTCGGAGAAGACGATGAGTTGGAGGGAGTCGGGACACCACAGCACCCCTGCAATGCCCGCCTGGCTATCTTCTATCTTGGCGATCAGAGTGCCCTTGACGTTGTACACCAGCACCACTGCTTTCTCCTTGAAGACGATGGCGAGTAGTTAGGAGTTGTTGGAGATGGCGATGTCTGAGGGCGGGCCGCTGGCGGGGATTATGGCGAAGTTGTTGAGCCCCACTGAAGACTCCTTGATCTGGCTTAAACGCGACCTACGTATATCTTTTTGCCCTCGTAGTAGAGGAAGTAGGAGGAGTTGGGGGCGAAGCGGCACAGGGCCACCTGACTGATAATATCGCTGAACTACATATAATTTGAATTATAACCTAACCACCACATCAGCAACCAACAAACAATAACCCAAATCAACAACCACAAGCCCCACATAACCCAAAAGCACAAATACCCACATAACCATATAGCAAAAATAGGCCAAATAGGCTAAAGAGTCCACTACTAAGGAACAGCCAGATGTAGTGATATGCAGCATTCAAGAGAGTTCAAGGGTTTTGTGGGCTCAAGTAGCTATAGAGCAGCCTTGGAAGGGTCAGCCTTGGAAGGGTAAAGGACGAAGATGAAGGTTGAGGAATGACTGCCTAAAAATATCAATTTTAGCTGGTAGCGGAGATGGTGCGGTTCAAGTGCTGCATCTGGAGGTAGCGCTTGAAGCTGGTGGCGATGTTCTTCCTGGTGTCCTTGACCTCGCCCTCGTCATCCGACCCGAAGTAGTACCCATCGACCTTCCTTCGCTTCAGCTAAAGGTAGTCCTTGCACGGCTTCACGTGGTGCACCGGACTCTCCTCCTCATCGAACTTCCTGATCAGCATGTCCTCATAGCGCTACATCGAGAAGTGGATGTATTGCTCAGGGTTCTTAGGCTACTCCACCACTGCCTCCACCGCCTCCACGCTCAAGCTCATGCTCAAAGGATTGGCACTCGGCTTTGTCACCACCACTGATGACGGCTTCTCCAGACTGGCGAAATTCGAGAACAGTTTTTCGTAGTTGATGCCAAGGAGTTCGGCCTAGTAGACTACTGTCGCCAGGAAGTTGACTACTGACTGCTTTTGGTCAACTTGGTTTTCGCCTGGCTCCTGTAAAGCCATGTTTTCCAGGTCCAGTTTGCGGTTCTTATAGTTCTCCAGACTAGCGTGAAACCCTTTCATCCGCTACTTGTCTTTCGTCCTATCTTCAGGTTTAACTTCTTCCAAGTAATCGGGCAAACCCACAAAGGACTTACATTAAGAGTAGAAGGAGGTGAGCTGTAATGTGATTTGCTTGAATTTGAGTTATTCCCTCATTTGGACTCTGTCTACTATTTTGGAGGCCAAGTCAAACTCCTAATAAAGCTCCTCTATAATCTCGTCCTAGACCCCTCTGTTAGTCCTGCGCAAGCTGCGCTTTTCTCTCTCCCTGGGTCTGAAAGCCAACATGTGGTTGTACTCATCAGGATTGGGTTTCCACAAGAGCCGGAGGAGGGGGAACTTGAGCTCCTCCCTCCTGTTTTTCCAGTAGTTGTAAATGGTGGAAGAGAGTTAGTCAGCCAGGTCCATCTGCAGCAACTCTTTGTACTCCTTCTAGAGGAAGGCTGTCATCCAACCCTTGTTCCTAGGTAGAGTCATATCCTTCCCCGCCTTCAGCTATAGCTAGGTTATCGATTTTTTTAAGAACTCATGGGTTAGCACCTTTTTGCCCTTGAAGAAAAAACGGTCCTGATGGGTTTTGACGAAGGCGTGATCCACTTAGGTGAGTTCATAGTTATGAGCCGAAGGGAGGTTGAGTTCGGCCTGAAGCCGGATGTAGTTTGGGGTGATTCTGGCGAATTTCTTTACTTCAGTGACCCTCTTGACGCACTCTATCTTGGGGACGGGTATTTCTTCCTTCTTGTGAGGGGCGATGGGCTTGGGCTAGTCGGTGGGGATTACGATAAAGGTGTCCTCATTGGTATCAATTTAATCGAACTCCTTCTTGCTGCTGATAAACTTGAAGGGTTTGGACCAGTCGAATCCTTTGCGGTTGCGCATAAGTGATGATTTAAATAAATAAATATAAAGTTTAATACGCCAATTCCAGAATTAATATCCCCTCCCCTATGCTATTTACAATCCCCCCTCACTCTCCACATTTTTGATTCTGCTCTTGCTACAATCATAACTTTTTAAGGAAGTTGCCTCCATCATTCGAAACAAACATAATTATACGATCCTTCCCAAAACAGGGATTATCCTTTGGCGATTGGCACTAGAATATGAAAGAAGAGGGAATTTGGTTAAACTAAGTCTATTGAAATACTATTGAGTAGTATTAAAATCATTTGTTATTGGCTTATTGTTCATCATCAACGATTTCGAATTAATCTTCAATAAGTAATTGCTTCGAGACCATATTCTTTCTCATTCTTGCCATAGCTTCCGGTTTCACGTAAATTCCATTTTTGAATCCTGTCAACTTACAAACTTACTTTTCATGTTTCCCCCACACATGCTCTAACACCAAATAATCGCTTATTGCTGATAGCAAAATAGCACCAACGGCTAAAGGTACTTCTCTTCTCATTATTGATACTTTCGTCTTCCAATCCACTCCTAATACTATCCCCAAAACTAGCGCCCCTTTTGTTCCCCAAGAACCATACTTAATCAGTTGGAGATCTTGCTTTATCTGCTGGCGCTTTTCTTCCGTAAGTTCGATCGTATGCTGGCAATCTTCGATGGCACTCTTCTTAGATTTAAGCAGTGGAATAAAATCCATAATTAATAATAAATTAATAAGGCATTGATCAAAAAATTTGGTTGATGGCTCTGACTATAAAATTTTCCTTATCCTAGAGCACTTCAGCAATATAAAAGCCGGCCTTCTGTAGCAAATATCCGATCTACTCTTGGCTAAAAAGATGGTAATATCGACTGTAAACTTCACCTCTTTGCTAGATTCTTGGCTCTTGCCTATCTATGTTGCTTGTGACTTTGTTATTCTATTAGACTTTGTTTGCAGGCAGGCAATACTCAAGCAAGACATCAGGTCTGCTGTAAATCTCTCTCTTCTTCTCAAAGCTCAACACACTTAGATACAAACTTCCCTTGCTCTTAAGAACTCGGCTAACCTATCTAAGCGCCTTTATCCTTGATTACTCGGAAGCTAGGTGGTGCAAAACGGCAATAAAAATGACTGAGTCGAATGTGGCATCTCTGAAGGATAGGTTGAGGCAGTCCATAAAGACCTCATTTTGGACTGGAACCATGACTGTGCACTTTTAGCTAAGTTAGAAAGGTCTTACATGCCTACATAGTAGACTCCATCTTTGACATATTTGGAGTACTCTCCGTTGCCACAGCCGATGTCCAGCAGCAAATCTCCATCCTGCAGCTAGTTTTAAAGAAAAGTCCTGACTTGTGAGATGACCTTATTGTGAAAGTCAAAGCCGAAGCCATTGTAGGCTTTTTCTACAAACTACTTCTCGATCTCTTTGGGAGTGCGTTTGACCAAAATGTGATTGGCTTGTTCGCTCATAAACTTAGTCAAGAGAGGATTATGCTTTTTCATGGTCTCCTGGTTGTAGCCTTGCGAGTCGCAGTAGAAGTAGTATTGGCAAGTGCAGGGACTGAATCTGATTTGCCTGAAGGTCAGAGACACTCTCCTTGAACGGTACACTACCTTGTTGTTTAGCTTGTCCACCTTCCTTCCGCCTATCCCATGCGTCCACGCGTAACGAGCTTAGTAACCTATAAAGTACCCTCACCTGAAAATATAGCTAAAGATCTTTATTTCAGATAAACGCAGTGCTATTCTCCATCGTATTTGCGGAAGTCCATTACTATTCCGGAAAGCAGGCTTACTGAAATGAAAATCTATTAAAATGGGGAGTGAGTGTCGAAATGGGATGGAATTCCGTTGCCGGCGAAGTAGTCGTTGATAGTGAGCTGATCGAATTTGGAGTGTTTCAAGGGCTAGAGAGCTGCCAACTTGTGAAGAAGATGGTTGAAATACTATGGGATATGACCCTCTTGCTGATCTTTATCAACCTGGTTCCTTCCATATTTGAAGGAATATCCATGATGTTGGACTCTCCTATTGTTAAGTCTATCCCATTTGCCCCCATCAATGTGCTAGAGTAGCTACAGTTCTTCCTCCTTGCTGATGATATCTTCGACTATGATGAGTCCAGGGATGGTCTCTGGCTTGTAGGTGAGATCACAGTTGGGAATGGCCAAGATTTCGTTGTTTTTGAGAAACTACTCTTTGGAGAACAGAAATATGAGGACTCTTGTTAAATTTTGGTAGGTTAGTTCCTCATAAAAGACTGGCTTGTTGTCCATCTGCTGCTTGCCACTCACAAACACAGCTGAGTGCTACCTTGACTCAAACTAAAGAATGCAGTATGAACTCCCAGGGATAATCTCAATTTCACGCGCCAGTTAGTGGGGCTGAGAGAGTTTGAGGAACTATTGGTCGAGTTGGTTGCCCAGCCCGAAGTGGAAGGCCAACACTCTGGAAGTAGGACTGAAGGAGACATTGGCTATGCCGATGCTCTGTATAGGAGCGGGGTTACTTCCAGGGCAGTTTTGATCTTCTTGAGAGGTTTGAATAGGGGATCAGTCTTCTTGGTTTTCCTCATGAGTTCGATGAACTCAGCGATGGTGAAGTCTTGTTCCATGTAATAAAAGAAATGAAGTACGAACCAGTCATATAATCAGCATTTCCTCATCGGCTTGACTGTCAGAATGAGCTCCGGAACGAGCAGCTCCCCCTCGGTCTTGTCCTTGGCCTACTTCTTCTTGGGCAGAGCCTTGAGGTTCTTGGCGCTGTGGTCGGAGGGCTGTTGCGAGGTGTTGAAGATGTTGTCCTTGCCTTTGACGGTTTTGTTGTGAGTGGGTTTGTTGCTCTTGATGGTGAGCACTTTGAGCATTTCCTCTTCCTCGTAGGAGTTGCGGTAGTCCTTGATGAAGGCTTTGAAGTGCTCCACATCTTCGAGACTGAGCAGGGTGTCCAAGATCTGTTCGTCAATGATGTTCTTCCTGGTCTTTAGCAATTCGTTGAAGCGGTTCCACTCGAATTCCTGCACTTTCCTGCGTATATTCTAAATGAGGTGTGGGATACATTCTGCAGGAAGTTGCGCATCTGAGTGCGGTATTCTGCGAAAACCTTGGCCTCCTTGTCCTTGGGGGTGTTTTCGTCGAAGATGTTCCAGTTGTGGCGCATGAAGGAAGTCAATGATTTTTAAAATTCCGGGTTGATCATGATTTCCTGCAGTTCCATCGTGATCTGGTCGAAGACCATGTCATCAGTTGATTTGTGAAGGCCTAACTTAGGCAAATATTACTGTAGACCTCCTCGAACTAGGCAGCACTGTTTTAGTCTTCCATGGGTTCCATATCCAATTTAAATATTCAATCTATAGAAAGCAATCATCATTTATCACATGTTCAAATTACTATAATACTTTCAACACATCAATCCGCATCCAATTTTCCACTTCTACAGCTCAATCCTTCTGATTCTCCCATTAACCCATCGCCAGGTCGCCCCAGCAAAGAGGTCTCTCTGCTTTTGAAGATATCAATATTGGTAACTGGTTAGCCATGTAGGATTACCTGCATATTCATCAGCATCGTATCCTCATCTTTCATTCATCCCTATCTCTTACATTCTATGCTGATTGAGCCTCTTTTAGAATCAGCAGACTGACCTCCTTTCCTAAGATGCATATCTACTCCAGTTTATTATCAGCCTGCGCTTCAAAACACAACCTTCCAGGTCCTGGAATCTACTCAAAATTTATGCTTCAACCCTTCTGCCTATGGTATCCCTGCTAGTTATTATGTGGGTATGTTGTAGTTATGGTGTGGGTGGGTGTGCAGTAGTTATAATGGTTAAAATATAGTCTACAATCACAATAAATCCTCCTTCGACATATTCCTGCAGTCAACGCACTGGCACTTCTCGCCGCAGCGCTGGCCGTTCTGGAAGCAGTCGCAGTACTTCTTGAGACAGCTGCTTTTGACGCACTTGCAGGTCCAGTGGTTCTGGGGCCTGGGCTGGTCTGACCTGCAGGTGGTGTTGCTGCAGTCCTTGCAGTTGCACTCGGGAGTGCAGATCTGGGCGTTGCGGAAGCACTCGCAGTACTTGGCCTGGCAGAAGGATTTGAGGCAGTTGCAGCGAAACGTCCTCTTGGGCATTGAGTTCTCGAGCAGGTTGTAGATCTTGTTGTCATCTGAGTGGCCGCAGGGGTACTGATGAAGAGGGAGTTGATGTGGCCCAGTCTGTAGCTGGTGACTGCATGGTAGTTCTGCACGATGTAGTCCTGGAAGGGGTCCAGAGGGCTCGACGGCTGGCTCTGCCCAGTCACTGACCGCTTCGTCTGGGGAGTGCCCCACTCGCAAGCTACGGCTCGTCTCTTCATCAGCAATTGCGCGAGTTTCTCGATTTAAATTATAAACCAGATTGGGCAGAACCAACCCAATCGGCCGCACTGACTGCCACTGGTGAAGATGGCCAGAAGAGGGCAGGTGGGCAGGTTTGTTTGGGTGGATGATGGATGGTATGAATGACTTGTATAGCGTATGATATTGGCTTGATTGAAACTGGTAGGAATCAAATGCGAATCAAGTATGCATATGGAACACTCTGCACGGATCAAACTGACTCTTGATAGCTAATTTAATATTCAACAACATATTAATTCCTAATGGACATCCAAGATTTATATCACAGCTAGGTCAGCAAACTATTCACAACCCATAACCCCCCTCCCCAGACCTACCACACTCTCGCTTACTTCCTCAACCAACACTGCAAGCACGACATATAAAACGCCAGAAGGTTCCTCGCAGCCCTGGCCGCCCACCAGAGTACCCTCCTCAACTTCAACGCCTTCACCAAAATCACCAGGGTTGTCAAGAAGGCACTCCTCGTCCATCGCAACCAATAGCTCCACCACGCGCTCTCCAATTTCATCATTGCCCATGCCGCACTCTACTTCCCCTACCCCGCACACCTCGACCCCCCACAGTTTCGCCGCTTCCTTGCGCTGTTCGACGGGCTCGCCCTCGAGAGGCCAGAACACCTAAAGGACCATCGGAGGGTGCTGATCTATCTGCTGAAGGCAGAGTATTCGTAGTAATTCGGGGGGAGAGTAGCCTAGGTATTCAACAATGAGGTTTTGGTGGACAAAAAGTCACAAGAAGGCAAGTCCCTGAAAGCCAACTAGTTCTACAGCTCTTTTGTTGTCAAGCACTTCAACCTGCTCCTCCCGCAGCTCGAACGCCTGCTCGTCCGCAGCTAGTCCAACATCGAAGTCTGGGCCGAGTTCATCTCCAGGATAAAGAACTGGAAGGGCGCTGACCACTTCGTGATGGCCCTCATCAGCAAACTCAGGCAGTACCACGCCAACTACCCCGAGACCTGTCTGGACATTGTAGTGAACCTGACCAACAACCTGAGCGACTAAAAAGTGCTGAGGAATGTTCTGAACTACCTGTCAGGGCTCATCGGGGGCGAGCACAACGCCAAACGCAAAATCGTCTACGTGCGCATGCTGGACGGCCTCATAAACTCCCTCCAACACTACCCCGACCCAACCGCCAGAAGCATCTTCGCCCAGGAAATCCTGGTGGTCATCGCCAACGGCCTCATCAAGTTCACCGAAGAGGAGGAGTTCCTAGTGCTGGTCCAGCTGGTGGACCGCGTGATCCCGCTGGTAGTGGAGCCCAAGGACGACCTCGCCAGGACACTGAAGATCTATCTGAAGAACCAGAACAAGTACATCCTGATCCTGGTGGGAGTGATGATGTCGGGAGTGTACAAGAAGCAGCAGATTGAGTCACTGCCCTCCGTCAAATAGATCTATAACCACTTCAAAACCCAGCTGCCCACCATCGTCAAAAAAATAGAAGCCAACTGGCAGTGGGTAATGCCGGTGGTCGCATTCCTCTCCGAGAACGAACTGCACTTCGTGGACAACCTCAGTGGCGACCTGCCCCTCTTCCGCGTGTCCTGCCTGGCCCTCACCAAACCCTAGATGAAGATCGGGCTGAGCCTGATCCAGAAGAAGATCGCCTTCCTGTAAACCTAGGAGGAAGAGGTGGAAGACTACCTCTACATCATCGCTGCCCTGCTGCTGGAGGAGATCAAGGAGAGACAGATCTGGGAGCAGTTCGTGGCTGGCCTGTAGTTGAGCAAGAAGGTCACCTTCCTAGCCCGGGGAGTGTTCCCCCTGCTGATCTTCGAGTGCGGGTAGCTGAAGAAGAACAGAGGCAACCAGTTCAAGTCGCTGCTGCTGGCCTTCAAGCAGAGCCTCAAGAAGGAGCAGCTGCACATAGCCGACGAGGTCGACCTGGCCAAGTTCATCTTCTGCTTCCACAACATCAACAACCCCTTCGCCAAACGCACCACCACCGACCACACCCTGCAGCTGGACCAACTCATCGTCAACTATTCTAAGAGCAGCTTGCTGGAGCGCGAGCAGGAGTAGGAGGTGGTCATGAGCCAGAAGGAGAAGAAGATCATCGACGCACTATCACTGGCACTGCTCACCTACAAATAGAACTACATCGTCGAACTCTTCGGCCCTTTCACCAACGAGTAGTTCTTCAAGAACAACCTCTAGTTCCTCATCGACTTCGAGGCCGAACAGCACGCCAGCCTAAAAGCTGTCAGGCACCAGCTCGCCGACTTCCGTAACGTCCTCGTCGACAAGCAAATCCACAGGGTCGAGGAAGAGAAACCCAGAAAGGTGTACCTGGGGGTCAACTTCGAGGTCAAGATGATGAGCGAGCAGGAGGTCAAGGACGAGAAGTACCGCAAACACTTCCTCAAAATGGTGTCCCTCTTCGACAAGATAGTCACCCTGTTCCTGAACACACTGGTCGACCACCAACTGCTGATCAAACTCTGGCACAAGAACCTCAAGAGCATCCTGTTTATCACCAAGTATCCCGAGCATAGGCAGAGTATCTACAAACTGGTGAAGCGCAGCTCCATCTTCACGGCCTGGCACAACAAACAGCACGTCTAGTCCAAGATCTTCATCAAGCATGCGTAGTTCCTAGGGGAGTTCTTCTCCTTCCGAAACTCCGGCATAACCCCTTCCATCAAAATAATGAACCACTGCTAATCCTTCCTCAAAGAGCTGCTGGCGCTGCCTTTCTAGTAGCCAGACAGCAAGTTCACTATGCTCTAAAACCTCGAGGAATCCTTCGTGATGCTGTTCGTGAATGAGCTCTGCTAGAGCTTGCTCTAGAACATGTAGTTCGACATCCACCTCAAGAAACTGGCGATCATCTTCTACGACAAGTGCATCAAGAAGGCCATCAGCTTCGGCAACTAGAACACCCTCTTCACCTACATCGTCAGCAACATCAACATCCTCACCAACTCCGAACACATCCAGCACTTCCTCCTCTACCTCCTCACCAGGGTCGACCAGGCCCGCCTCAAGGAACTGTTTGCAGATATCCTGAACTTCATCCAGCCCACCAAGAAACTCATCCTCCACACCCTCACCCTCCTCACCACCAAGTACAACCCTGAGTTCGAAGAGTTCATCAAGCTCAGGATTCTGGCGCTGGAGTTCAACGAAGAGATCAGCAAGTTGGCCACCCAGCTGCTAGTCTCCGACATTGAGCTGAAACACTCAATACTCACCTTCAACATGAAGAAGTTCGTCCAGAAGAACTCCAAAGAGACCATCGAGAAGCTATGTCTGTTCATCAAGGAAGAACTCACGGCTGACAACGCCGAGGCCATCTTCAAAATGGTGCTCAAGGCCTCAGAAGAGCTGTTCGACTAGGGCTTCGACCAGGAAGGGCTGGAGATGCTGCCTTTCTTCCTGACCATCAACATCGACCACATCAACGAACCCCTCTTCAAGCCAGTCTTCTAGGTGCTCATCACCAAATTCTCCTCAAAGTCCTAGTTCGCAACCCTCAACAAACTGGCAGTCGAGGTGGGCATCGACATCATCAAGCGCAACGCCAAGCTGCACGCTGAGAAGCTGCTGCTCGTGCTTTAGAGCTTCATCAACAAGTCCAGCGGGGTCAGCAACATCATCTTCCTAGGGGTTCTGGCGCCCTACCTCGAAGGCAACAAGAACCTGCAACTCGTCGAGAAGAGGATCACTGAGCTGTTCAACAGCAACAAGGAGAGCGACCAAAGGGCCATATCCAAATGCATGCCCGACCTCATGTCCTTCTTCAAGAAGCCCATGGAAATCATCAACCACATCTTCAGCACAATCGGCACCATGAAAGACGAGCAACAAGTGGGCCAGGCCTACCTCTTCTCAGGTCTGCTCAAGGGCATTGGCTACAAGTAGACACTCGAGTATGTCGATAAGATCCTCTCCTCCACCTACACCACCAAGACCAGGGCCGAGAAGAACGGCAGGATCTATCTCATCAGCGCCCTCATTGAGAACTTCGGAAGGGTCATCGAAATCAAGTCCATCAAGATCATCGAAATCATACTTGGCTACATGGCGGACAATGCCGAGGATGTGAGGAATCTGGCCAAGAAGGTGGGACAGAGCCTCATCTTGAAAATGAGCTCCTTTTCTGTCAAGATACTCCTGCCCCAACTGCTAAAGGGGCTGGAAGAAGAACAGAACTGGAGGGTCAAAATAAGCTACATTTGGATTCTGGGGGTCATGGCCAACAGTTCGGCCAGGCAGCTCCAGACATCTCTACCCATCATCGTCCCCAGTCTCTCCAGCTGTCTCAGCAACGCCCATCCCACTATCAGAGAAAAGGCTTCTTAGGCACTGAATCTGATTGGACAAACCATCAAAAACCCTGAAATTTCCTAGTGCGTAGACATCCTGATTTAGGCACTGTAAAACCCTTTCGAATATTCGGAAAAGGCGATTGAAATCCTTCTGAAGACAAGTTTCAACCACTACATAGATCCTCCCTCTCTGTCAATGATCATCCCTATCCTAGACTACTGCCTCAGAGGCCGCAGTTCCGACCTGAAGGCAGGCGCATGCCAAGTAATGGGAAGCATAGTGGAACTCATCTCCAATCCTTACGATCTTCTGCCCTACCTCAAAATCATCATCACAGGTCTGAAGATAGCCATCTGCGACCCTCTGCAGTAAATCAGAAGAATCGCCTCAATGGCCATCGGCCGCATCTCCACTAAAATCGGCATCAAGTCGGCTGAACAGTATTTCAAATTCGTGCTATAAATCATCGAATCGTCGACTTCCAACACTACGGAGAGGCAGGGGGCAGCCCAAGCATACGCAGAAATAATATGCAGCCATACTTTTGAGTATTTTGAAGAAAGTTTGTACAGGATCTTTGATAAGCTGAACTCAATCAAGCATTCGGAGAAAGAGGGCTACATTCTGGTGTTTTTGTATGTGCCAATGATCCGAACTCAAGAGTTCGAGGGCTTCATCAAGGAAGTCAACGAAAACATGTATTGCTTTGTGTCAGACGAGGAAGAAAATATTAGGAACTCTGCAATGTTAGTGGAAAAAGTGTTGATTAACAACTATTGTCTCAGCCACACTGACCTTTTGCTGTAGCCTCTCTGCGATGGAGTCTTCGAAAACAACTGGAAGAAGAGAAACGCAGCCATAATACTCATTGGCTAGATTTTGAACATCATCAAGAGCTACATGTACAACACCAGGAGCAATGACAAGACCTATGCCTACTACAAGGGTATAATGGCAGTATACATCATAAAGGACGACGATTTGGAGATGACCAGGTTGACTGCCAACCAGGTCTGGAACACCTACATCGAAAACACCCCCAAAACCATCAAAACAGGGCTGGAGGAACTGGTCAAGATGTGGACCAAGTGGACCCATGCTGCTGGAGGAGTGGTCTTCAAGAACATCGTTGCCTTTTCCAGCAAATACGGAGAAAACTACTTCACTGAGATCCTAGAGTACTTGCCACTCTACCTGA
>Ga0316217_10003474_pt1 | contig 17910 bp, 15 predicted proteins | sample 1anoAmetaG_FD_203633 | JGI IMG/M metagenome (GOLD analysis project Ga0316217, IMG submission 203633) | Freshwater microbial communities from Trout Bog Lake, Wisconsin, USA - 1anoA | ecosystem: Environmental > Aquatic > Freshwater > Lake > Hypolimnion/Profundal zone | place: USA: Wisconsin...
GATCTCGGCACCTCGTTCGACTTCGGATTTCGTGATCAGCCCGCCGCAGGCGGCAAGTGCGGCGATCCTTTTGAAACCGTTCGGCCAAAACCAAACTCCCGCAAAAAATCCTCGCGTGGCGCGCGGATGTCCACGCGCTGCTTGGTGAACGGATTGACAAACGCCAACCGCACCGCGCGCAACCCGAGCGGCAGGCCCTTTTCCGCCCGGCCGTAGAGCGGGTCGCCCACAATCGGCAGACCGGACTCGGCCAAATGTACGCGAATTTGATGCGTGCGGCCGGTCACCGGCTTTGCCTCCACCAAGGTGAACTCACCGCGCGTTTCCCAAACCTTGAAATGAGTTTCCGCATCTTTGCCGTCGCGAGCGTCCACTTGCATGCGGCCGAAGTGCCGGGGGTCGGGACCAAGCTTGAACTGACAGGTCCATTCCGCTTGCTTCGGCTGGCCCGTGACCACCGCCAGATAGGTTTTTGCCATAAGCCGATCCTCGAACAAATCGGATATAACGTCCACCGCGCCGGCACTCTTGGAGAACAACAGAATGCCGCTGGTATCGGCATCGAGCCGGTGGACGTGCCGGAGGCATTTCAGGCCGCGCGACCGCGCCCAGAAATCGCCCGCGGCAATGGACGAAGTAATGGCGGCCTGCAAATTGCGCGTGGTCTTCTGCCACGAATGCGGCACGAGCATCCAGCCGCGCGGCTTGTCCACCGCCAGCACCGAGCGATCCTCAAATAGGATCGGAATCGGCTCGCAGTCCGGCAGCTCGATGAAATTGGGCTTGGGCAAAAGTTTACAGTTGGATGCCGCTCACATGTGGGCGATGATATTCGTCCCGAACTCGCTGCATTTGATTTCCGTCGCGCCATCCATCTGACGGGCGAAATCGTAGGTGACCCTCTTCGATCCGATGGCGCCATTGAGGCCTTTGAGGATCAGGTCGGCGGCTTCCGCCCAGCCCAGGTAACGCAGCATCATTTCGCCAGAGAGGACGACCGAGCCGGGGTTGACCACGTCTTTGTTCGCGTATTTGGGCGCGGTACCGTGCGTGGCCTCGAAAATCGCGTGGCCGGTGAGGTAATTGATATTGCCGCCGGGCGCAATGCCAATGCCGCCCACCTGCGCCGCCAGCGCGTCGCTCAAATAATCGCCGTTGAGATTGAGGGTGGCGATGACGTCGAAATCCGTTGGCCGCGTGAGCACCTGCTGGAGCGTGATGTCAGCGATGGCGTCCTTGATGACCAGGCCCGCGCCGGATTTGCCCTCGGGGATCTTGCACCACGGGCCGCCGTCCACTTCGACCGCGCCAAAGTCCGTCTTGGCCAGTTCATAGGCCCAGTCGCGAAATGCGCCTTCGGTGTACTTCATGATGTTGCCCTTGTGGACAATCGTCACGCTCTTTTTCCGATTGGCGATGGCATATTCGATGGCCGAGCGCACGAGGCGCTGCGTGCCAGTCTTGGAAACGGGTTTGATGCCGATGCCAACCACGTCGGGGGTTTCGCCAAAGCGGATTTTCTTGAAGTCCTTCGGAAAATTCGCCTTAAGAAATTCAACTGTCTTCAACGCCGCTTCCTTGCCGGCCTCGAAATCAATGCCCGCGTAAATGTCCTCCGTGTTTTCGCGAAAGATGACCATGTTCACCTTTTCCGGGTGCTTTACGGGCGAGGGAACGCCGGTGAACCATTGCACCGGGCGCAGGCAGACGTACAGATCCAGCATCTGGCGCAACGCGACATTGAGCGAGCGAATGCCGCCGCCGACGGGCGTGGTGAGCGGGCCTTTGATGCCCACGAGATATTCCTTGAACGCCTCCACGGTGTCGTCCGGCAGCCAGTTGTTGAATCTTTTGAACGACTCTTCCCCGGCAAAGACCTCGAACCAGGAAATTTTCCGGGTCCCGCCGTAGGCTTTGGCCACCGCCGCGTCCATCACGCGCACGCTGGCGGCCCAGATGTCCGGGCCGGTGCCGTCGCCGCGGATGAACGGAACGATGGGGTGGTCCGGCACGGTGAGCTTGCCATGCTGAATGGAAATCTTTCCGCCGGCGGGCGGGATAACGTCTTTGTAAGCCATGATGTCAGTGAGTTTGATTTAATTAAATTCCGCAAAAGGGAATGAAACGGCGAAATCCGCGCAAAATCAAGAACAGAAAAGTTGCTTTTGTGGATTATTTGGACTGCGGGATGGCGCGGCACCATCGTCGGGAAGGGAGCGCCGGGCACCGTCCCGGCGAGTTGGAGTTCAAGCTTCAGCTTGTCCCGGCCACGCCAAAGCGTGAACTCCAACTTTGAAACGAGCCGGGTCGGAGACCGGCGCTCCGTTCTTTTTGCCCGCTTGCCAGACACGCGGACTCAATCTATTTTTGCGGCCATGAAATATCGTCGCTTTGGCCGGACCGGTTTGCGGATGCCCGTGATCTCCTGCGGCGGGATGCGCTACCAGCACAAGTGGCAGGACGCGCCGCCGCAAGACATCCCGCGCGCAAACCAGGAAAATCTGGAAGCCTGCATCCACCGGGCCCTGGCTTTGGGCATCAACCACATCGAAACGGCGCGCGGCTACGGCACCTCGGAAATGCAGTTGGGCGAGGTGCTGCCGAAATTGCCGCGCGACCAGATGATCGTGCAAACCAAGGTGACCCCGCGCGCGACCGCGGAGGAATTTCTCAAGGTGTTTGAGACGTCCATGAATTATCTGAAGCTGGACCACGTGGATTTGCTGTCGCTGCACGGCATCAACCACCGCGAAACGCTCGACTGGTCGCTGCGCCCGGGCGGTTGCCTGGCCGCCGCGCGCCAATTGCAGCAGGCCGGCCGCTGCCGCTTCATCGGTTTTTCCACGCACGGCCCCACGGACATCATTCTCGAGGCGGTGAACACGGGCGAATTCGATTACGTCAACCTCCATTGGTATTTCGTGAACCCCCTGAACTGGCCGGCCGTGCAGGCCGCGCACCGGCAGGATATGGGCGTGTTCATCATCAGCCCAAACGACAAGGGCGGCAAGCTGCAGGAACCGGGTGAAAAAATCAAAGCCCTGTCCGCGCCGCTCACCCCGATGCAGTTCAACGATCTCTATTGTCTGAACCGCCCGGAGGTTCACACCTTGAGCTGCGGGCCATCGCGTCCCTCCGACTTCGACGAGCATCTGGCGGCGCTGGAGTTTTACGACCGGATTCCCGAGACGGTTGCGCCGATTGAACGACGCTGGCGGGCGGAAATGGAAGCGGTCTTGGGCGCGGACTGGTGTACCCGCTGGCCGGAAGGTCTGCCGAATTACCACGACATTCCCGGCCACATCAACGTCTCGGAAATCCTGCGCCTGTGGACCTACGGCAAGCCGCTGGAACTCACCGCCTGGGGCAAGATGCGCTACAACCTGCTGGGCCAGGCCGAGCATTGGTTTCCCGGCGAAAACGCTGCCAAACTGCGGGAATACGATTTGCGCGCCGCGTTGAAACTCAGCCCGTTTGCCGACCGCATCCCAGCCATCCTCGAAGCATCGCACCAGATGTTTTTCGAGAAACCGGTGGAGCGGCTGAGCAAGAGCTAACGGCAGGCGGTGCGTCGTTGGCCGGCAATCATCCCGCCACCGCCGCGCCCATGTGTTCCATCACATATTCGTCGAAGGACTCGTAATTGGCAATGCCGCGCTTGCCGTTCACCCGGCCCAGAATCGTGTTGTTGATTCGGTCCTGCAAATAATCCACCAACTCTAGAAACGGGGGTTCTGGAATGAAATAGGTCGGCGCTTTGAAGGCCGCTTCGATGTTCTTAAAAAGCACCGAATAATGTAACTGCGTGGTGCGTCCAAAACGGGCGTCCGCCTCGCGATTGCGGTGGTAGCGCTCCACGAGGTATTTCACGTAATTACGCTTGGCGAGATTCGCCCCGATGCAGCCTTCTGGATATGCGGCTGGGCGCTTGCTGGTTTTGCCCACCCGCACGCTCACACGGTCGCCGACATGAATCTGCGCCCCGGCGAGGTTCCCGCCGGAGACATTGAGCGCATTCTTTGTCTTCATGTTGTTACGATCAATTCCCTTGTCCCCGACTTAGGCATTGTTGGCGTGTCCGCGCAACGATTTCAATGCACATTTTCCAAACTCAAATGGCGACCTAGTCACGCTACTTGATACCCTTTCGGAGATTCAAGAAGCCTCATTTGAGAATTCACGTGGCCGTTTCGTAAAGCGACTCCTTGCGATGTATTCATTTCCACGTCTTCGTTCCCCCACTGATCCCAGCCCTCGCGCTGAAAGCGTGCGAAAAGTTCCAAGTATGGTCCTGGCGAACAGGATTCAATGAGATCGTAAATCTCATCCGGTTTGCGTGAATGCTCGCGCTTGCGAGTTGCTATGAAATTGACTTGTCGTCTGCCGGGGGCAAGTGTACGCATACTACCCCTGACCCCAAAGAGAAGCAACTCGGTGACATTTCGGAAGTAGAACCCTACGCCGCGCCCGTCTGGACCACCATCCTTGCGAATTTTGTGCCACACAATGTTGGTTTTATAGGTGAAACCCCAGCGCCGCAAGACTTCAAGCCCCTCGGCCAGCAACGCGTTTGGCACCCACAGATACAAGTGCGAGCGGTCTGCCGCCAGACGCGAAATGGGCAAGTTGCAAATCTCGTCCAACTCCATCGTCGGATAACGAAGAAGCCGTTTGTGTTCTGGAGCCATTTTGCCGGTGCGGTTTTGAAATTGCCAAGGCGGGTCGGCCAGCAGGGTAGCAAACTGCCCCGGCACTTTTTCGTGCAGATCCACCGTCGGGATTTGGCCGGAGCGATTATAAATTTTCGACATAAAGTAATTTCTTGATTCCAAGCACAAGAATGGGGCAGCCGGCGCCTCCGCCACCCTGGATTCTGGGCAGCAACTTTGACATATGCGTGGTGGAAGCCCCATAAGAGGATCCGCGACCCAGTTGATCAAAGATTTCCTGCAATTCATCGCAACGGGTTATTATAACGCCTACTGAAATGACGCGCAGGTCGAACAATAGTCGAAAGTTATTCAGGTCGCGGTCAAAAAATGGGTCTTTGTTATTCCACTCAATTTCCAGAGCCACCCGATTCTTGAAACAGTCCACTTCATGAGTGGGCGTCTCGTAGCTTTCGGCGTCCACGGTAATTTTTGTTTCAAAGTTTTTGGGTTTCCAACCATGCTTCAAGAGCGCTCCATCAATCCATTCCGAGACTTTGGATTTGCGACCGCCACCCACCGTAATCCAACTCTTTTGCAAGCGAAAGCGGTTCAAAACATCGCAGATTTCGTTATATTCTATCGGGAAATCTTGGCGAAGAATGGCGAGTGCATGACGCCATTCATGCACCTCGTAGTTTTCCAAAATAAACTTGGTCAGTTGTTCTGTTGCCATATGACAGTTTGGTGTTGTTTTTTGCAAACGTCAATTCAACGTCCAATGCGAGCACAGGTATTTAATTGCGGGGAGTTTAGGAAACGCACACGAATTGCAAAGCGTTTTGTCGCAAGCGTTTTGTTGCAAAGTGGTCGAGCAGAGGCGTTTGAATCCATTAGTTTTCAGCAATTCAACTCACGCAGTAATCCAACACCTCGGCCATTGCCGGAAACCGATAATCACGTCCTTGGTGAGGAGCGTGCTCATGCCGCGCGCCAGGTCAGTTTCTGCACCCGCGCATGTTCGGGATGGTGCGGGTCGAGGCAGCGCAATTCCACCTCCATGCCGTCGCGCGCCAGCGTGGCCCGCACCCAGCCGCTCGGACGACCCGCCAGAAACGGATAGGCCGTCTGCGGCAGGTTGATGAGGTGTACGCCGCTGGCATGCTGCGCGACATTCCAGTTGTGGGTGTGGCCGAAGATAAACGCCTTCACCTGCCGGTGCCGGACGAGCAATTCTTCCAGCGCCAGTGAATCGGCCAAGCCAAACAGGCCCGAGTCATCAAGTGGATGATGACACACCACGATGGCGGGCTTTTCCGGCCGGGCCACCAGTTGGCGACCCAGCCAGTCCAATTGCGGCCTGCCCAGCCGGCCGGGCGTCGCGGCGGTAACCGCAAGGGAATCGAGCAGATACCAGTTGGCGCGGTCGCTGGCAAAAACCGCCGCCTGTTTTTGCGGAACCGATTCCACCCGCGTGGCGTCCTGCGGAAATGCCTGCCAGAAATGCTCCCGCTGATCGTGGTTGCCGAGGGAAAGATGGATGGGTGCCAGCGCGCGCACCGGCTGGAGCAACGCTCCGAACATCGCGTAATCTTCCGGGGCGCCATGGTTGAGCGCCAGATCGCCGTTGACAATGACGGCGGCGGGATTCACGGGCCACGCCGCCAGTTCGCGCACACAGGCGGCGAGATTGTTGGCCATGTTGACGCCGCCGTGGATGGATTTGGCATCGGCGTCAATGTGGGCGTCGGAGAAAAAGGCGAGCGTGTGCCGGTCGCGGGCTTTGCCAAACCAGCCGGCGTGGCTGAGCGGGGGCAGCGCGGCGGCGGCGCCGGCGAGCGCGGCGCGCCGCAAAAAAGCGCGCCGGGAAAGTTGAGGCAAGCAAATGGGCATAAGGGATTCAGTTCATTTCGCCAGTTCCGCGCGCAATTTCGCGGCCACGTCCCGCAACGCGTCCGGGACAACGCCGGTATCGGCAATCACCGGCATGAAATTTGTATCGCCGATCCAGCGCGGCACAATGTGGATATGCAAATGCTCCAGAATACCCGCGCCGGCGACTTTGCCCAGGTTGATGCCCACGTTGAAGCCGTCCGGTTTCATCACGGCCTTCAGGGCATGAATGCACCGGCGCACCAGTTTCCAGAGATCGGCCGTCTCCTCGTCGGTAAGCCCGTCCAGATCAGCGGCCTCCTTGTACGGCACCACCATGAGATGGCCGCCGTTGTAGGGATAGCGGTTGAGCAGCGCGAAGCAAGTGCGATCGCGCGCGACAACCAAGTTGGCCTCATCCTCGGACGATTGCGCGATGCGCGCGAACAGGCCCGGCTTCAATTCCGGCTTGGGCACCAGAATGTATTCGATGCGCCACGGTGCATGCAAAGAGTCCATGCCGCCAAGTTAATGGGCGGGGGCGGGAAAGTAAATGCTGCTCGTGACACGGCGTAAACCCGAAAGCCGAATCCACGAAAACCGAAGGAAAGCCGAAGTCCGAGGCAATTTGCAGGCCGGGCTGTCACTTGCCGGGCTGTCAGCCCTGACCCTCTCGTGACGCGGAGCAAAACAAAAAGCCGCCCGGATTGCTCCGGGCGGCTGGTGATTCTCTGTAGCGGCGTCTCGGTAGAACGCCGCCATCATTAATATTTGTCTGCGGCGATCTACCAAGACGCCGCCACGATCAATTTATTTCTTCTTCGCGGGTTTCGCGGCGGCCGCGCGCTTTTCCTCGATCGCGGCCTGGGCGGCGGCGAGGCGGGCGACGGGCACGCGATAGGGCGAACAGCTCACATAGGTGAGACCGGCGCGATGGCAGAACTTCACCGAGTCGGGGTCGCCGCCGTGTTCGCCGCAGATGCCGAGCTTGATGCCGGGACGGGTCTTGCCGCCCTTGGCAATCGCGATTTCGATGAGCTGGCCGACGCCCACCTGGTCGAGCGAGGCAAACGGGTTCTTCTTGAAGATTTCATTCTCCACATAGGGCGTAAGGAACGAGCCCATGTCGTCGCGGCTGATGCCGAGGCAGGTTTGGGTCAAGTCGTTGGTGCCGAAGCTGAAGAACTCCGCCGTCTGCGCGATCTCGTCGGCAGTGAGCGCACCGCGCGGGACTTCGATCATGGTGCCGACCATGTACGGGAACTTGATCTTCTTCTCGGCCATGACTTCCTTGGCCACGCGGTGGACGATCTCCACTTGAAGGTCCAATTCCTTCTTGAAGCCGACGAGCGGGATCATGATTTCCGGCTTCACCTTGATCTTGAGCTTCAGCACATCCGCCGCCGCTTCAAACACCGCGCGGGCCTGCATCTCGGTGATTTCAGGATAGGCGATGCCGAGGCGGCAGCCGCGATGTCCGAGCATCGGATTGAATTCGTGGAGCGACGCAACGCGCTTGGCGATCTTCTCGGCGGAAACGCCGAGCTTCTGCGCGAGGTCTTCCTGCGCCTTGGCTTCATGCGGCACGAACTCGTGCAGCGGGGGATCCAGGAAACGGATGGTGGCCGGGAAGCCTTTGAGGGCCTTGAAAATGCCGGTGAAGTCGTCGCGCTGATACGGCAGCAACTTGGCCAGGGCTTTCTTCCGGTCTTCGACGGTCTCCGCGAGAATCATCTCGCGCATGGCGTCAATGCGGTTGCCCTCGAAGAACATGTGTTCCGTGCGGGTGAGGCCGATGCCTGTCGCGCCGAACGCCAGGGCGTTTTCGGTCTGCTCCGGCGTGTCGGCGTTGGTGCGGACTTGCAGGCGCGCGGCCTTGGAGCACCATTTCATCAATTGGAGGAAGTTCTTGAACTTTTCGGTGGCCTGCGCGACCTGGTCGTTATTCAGCAAACCGGTGATGATCTCGGACGGCGCGGTCTTGATCGAACCGCCATAAACGATACCGCTCGTGCCGTCAATGGACATGTAGTCGCCTTCGCTGAACGTCTGGCCGGAAGCCTTGATGGTCTTGGCCGCATAATCAATGTCGAGTGCGCTGGCGCCGCAGACACAGACTTTGCCCATCTGACGGGCGACGAGGGCCGCGTGCGAACTGACGCCGCCTTTCGCGGTGAGAATGCCTTCCGCCGCGATCATGCCGCGCAAATCCTCGGGCGAGGTTTCGTTGCGGACGAGGAGAACCTTCTCGCCCTTCTCCGCGGCGAGCACGGCGCGGTCGGCGTTGAGGTAAACCTTGCCGGAAGCCGCCCCGGGGCCGGCGGGCAAACCGCTGGCGACCGCCTTGGCCTTTTTCACTTCCGCCACGTCAAAGATCGGCGCGAGCAACTGGTCGAGCTGCTCCGCGGGATTGCGCAGAATCGCGGTTTCCCAGTCAATCAATTTTTCCTTCACCAGGTCCATGGAGATTTTCAGCGCGGCGGCGGCGGTGCGCTTGCCGTTGCGCGTTTGCAACATATAGACCTTGCCGTCCTGGATCGTGAATTCAAAGTCCTGCACGTCCTTGAAATGTTTTTCGAGCGTGGCGCGGATGTTGTCCAGTTCCTTGAACGCGGCCGGCAATTCCTTGGCCAGTTGCGCCACGGGTTCGGGCGTGCGCACGCCGGCGACGACGTCTTCGCCCTGGGCGTTGATGAGGAATTCGCCGTAGAATTCCTTCGTGCCATTCGCGGGGTTGCGCGTGAATGCGACGCCGGAGCCGGAAGTCGGGCCGGTGTTGCCATAGACCATCGCCTGAACGTTGACGGCGGTGCCCCACTCGGAGGGAATATTGTATTTGCGGCGATAGACAATCGCGCGATCGTTCATCCAGGAATTGAACACGGCGCCGACGGCGCCCCAGAGCTGCTTCCACGGATCCTGCGGAAATTCCTTGCCGGTGCGCTCTTTGATCAAGGCCTTGAACCGGACGACGAGTTCCTGCAAGTCGGCCACGGTGAGCTTGGTGTCCTCGATGTCCGCGTGATAGCGTTCGTGCTTCAGGCTGTGGATGGCCATTTCAAACGGTTCGTGATCCTCCCCGGCGCGCTTCTGCACGCCCATGGCGGTGTCGCCATACATCTGCACGAAACGGCGGTAGCAATCCCACGCAAACCGCTCGTTCTTCGTCGCTGCGACCAGCGCAAGCACGGTCTGGTCGTTGAGGCCCAGATTCAAAATCGTGTCCATCATGCCGGGCATGGAATCGCGCGCGCCGGAGCGCACGGAAACGAGCAGCGGCATGGCCGACTGATCGCCGAATTTGGTGCCGATGATGCTTTCGATGAAGGCCACGCCGGCTTTGGCCTGCGCCTCGAGGACCTTGGGGTAAGTCTTTTTATTGTCGTAATAATAGGTGCAGACCTCGGTGGTGATGGTGAACCCAGGGGGCACCGGCAGGCCAATGCGGCCCATTTCCGCGAGATTCGCGCCTTTGCCACCGAGCAGCGGCTTCATTGAGCCGTCGCCGTCAGCCTTTTTGTTGCCGAACACATAAACGTATTTTTCTTTTGCCATAAAATGAATAATGCTGCGGTTGAATTTTTTCGGTAAAAACGAAGGCAAAAAATAGCAGACCGAACCAGCGAGTCAACCCATCATGCAGCGAATGACAAATTATGGCGTGAAAAAGACAATTTCCGCCCACCCGCCTGCGGAGGAAGGGAGCGCCAGCCTCCCATACGGCGCCCAAACCAGCAGCTTGAAACCGGCGGGGCCGGCGGCCGGCGCGGCGTGCGTCCGCACCAACCAGCTCCCCCCCGGTCACTGGACCACCCGGTAAAACATCTGAGGCACCGTGGGATCAATCGGCACCCAATAGTCCACATCGTAGCCGGAGCCCAGGCCGAACGCGCTGTACTCATAATTCCAGTTTTGCAGGTCCGGCGAAGCGTCTATTTCCCAATCGCCGTACACGGGTGAGGGGTTGAAGATCTCCATCGTGTACGGATTGCCATTGTCGTCAGAGAAAGTCTGCCATTGCAAGGTCATCGGACCCGGCAGGGAGGCGACGGCTGAGGCCACGTTGGAAACCGGGCTTTCGTTGCCATAGGCATCCACCGAGGTCACCTCGAAATAATTGGTTTGCCCGGCCGCAAGATCAGTGAGCACAATGTCGTTGGTCAAAACATAGTTGAGGACCGGGGCGCAATCGCTGCTGTCGGTGCCGCAATAAACATTGTAGCCATAGGCCCCCTCATTGGTCGTGGTATTCCAACGGAGCTCCACCCCGGGCAAATTCGCCGCCGGTTGCGCGGTCAGCACCACCGGCGCGAGCCCGGGAGCCACATACTGGACTTCATTGGTGGCAAAAGCCTCAATTCCTCCAGCATAGTCAATGGGCGCGATGACAAAATAATACGTCGTGCCGCTGGCCAGACCGTAAATGGTCCCGGCCGTCGTGTAAGCGAACTCCTGGGCGGAAGTATAAACGCCGCTCTGCGTTCCGTACTGAACGAAATATCCGTACACATCGAACTCGGGGCTGGGCGACCAGGATAGCTGCACCGCCGCAAAAGCATCCGTCGCCGCCTGCGCCTGCAGGCCCAAGGATGCCGGTGGCGGAACCGTAAAAACCACCTCGCTGGAAAGGCCGCTTTCGTTGCCAAAGACATCCACCGCCGAAACGGCAAAATAATTGGTCGAGCCATCTTCAAAGCCGGGCAGGAGGGGCGTGACCAGATCGGGAACGTTGACGGGATAGCCATAAACGCCGCTTTGCGTTCCGCAATAGACATTGTGGGACACGATGTTGGGATCGAAGCTGTCGCTCCAACTGAATTCCAAGGTCTGCGAGGCCCGCACCCGAGTGGCGCCGCTGGCGAGACCGGCAATCCCCAAGAACAACAGCCAGCGAAAACATCGGCGGCGGCGCATAATATTTGAAAAACCAATGGTCATGTATGAAGTGAGTGACAAGGACTATTCAGCGGGATGGATCCATGCGAAGCCCAAGGGGCCACCGGCGACCACGGCAAGAAACTCAACATACTCCCTCACTGCCCGGAGTCCTGCGCCTCTGCGCGTGCATTGCGAACATCAATCAACTGGTTTGCGATCCATTTTATTGGTTTAGGCTGGCATATTATTCCCGGTTGACGCGGCTGTCAACCGAAACTCAACGTCCCAAACTTAACGTTCTTAATTAATACCCCGATTATGCCGGCGAGCCGGGGCTTGACCCGCGCCGGTTTTGCCAACACCATCTGAGTGGCTGATGCCGCCGGCGCGTTGGCAACGGATACCGTTGATAACCGCGTCGGCGAGGAGGCCTTGACCATGAAATTACCAATGTCGTTTGCCATCCGGGGCGGATTGCTCCTGCTCACCCTGGCTGGGGCCGGCTGCAAGACCCACACCACGGTCGTGCCGTTGAAGCACGGCTATGAAGAAGTGTCGCATCCTTATCACACCTTGATTGACGAGCCGGCGCCGCCGCGCATTTCCTTCCAGTATCGGGGCACAAACAATGTGGTGACCCCCATCTGGCCCTCGCTGTATGGCGTCAACGATATCATCCACGGCGAGCTGGCCATCTTCGTCGCCGAGAAGGCCGCGCTGGATCCAGCCCGCATCACCCACCCGCGGTTGTTTGCCGTCCGATCCCCGGAATTGCCCTTGGACATCACCGACGAGGTGTTGTGGCGCTGGTCCCATGCCAATGGCAAAAGTTTTCCCAAAACGCTCGAAAAACTGGCCATGGTCACCCCCGAGGAGAGAAATGACGGCATCGAACTGCGCTTGGATTTCTGGCCTCAAGGCTCCTGGTCGGCCGAACGGGAAGATTGGCCCGAGCAAGGCTCCCTGCAACTGGACTGGCGCCAGATTGACGAAATCATGGGCCGCGTAAAAACCAAAGGGGTGATCGAGAAAGATTTGCGCTGGCACTCCGCGTACATCGGGGAGCAATTCTGAAGCGCCCGGCACTGGGTGAGCGTTAGCAGTCCTCGCCGCCGACGAGAATCCCTCCATCATCGTCATCGAGGTGGACCGCCTTGGCCGCGACACCGTGGACGCGTCCCAGACCGTCATTCTCTTTGAAACCTTGGGTGCCCGCATTGTATTTCTCGACATCAACGTGGACACCCGAACGCCCATGGGACGAGCCTTCATGCATTTTGACCGAAGTTCACCGCAGCCCCGACTGCATGGAATGGATCATCTGCACCATGCGCCCCTCAACCAACGGTCGCCTCCGTGCAGGCGAGTGCCCCCGGCCAAGTTCCGCCAGCGCAGTAGGCGGACGATGCCCCCAATTACGGCAACAACTCAACGCGATAAAACCGCTGCGAATCAGTGCCAACCACATCTGATGCAGACACCGAAATATCGGCGGCGGTAATCGGCCCGCCCAAATCAATCCAGTTCGTCGAACTCAAATCCGTGCTGTATTGCAATTGATACACATTGCCGCTTCTTGAACTCCAAGTGAAGACAATCGCGCCATTGGTTTGCGCCACCGCTTGCACGGCCAGCGGGAGAGCGTCAGTGATGAAAGTCTGGTCGCTGCCATAGCTGGTGCCGCTCTTGCTGGCGCTCACAATGCGGAAATGATAAGTGCTGCCTGGCACCAAACTGCTGATCGTCTGATTGAAGGGAACGGCATTCGTTCCGCTGCCGACTGCCTGCGGCACCGTAGCGTTTTCGGATAGGTTCGTAAGGCCGAATTCAAAATGCGCAGTGGTCGGCAGGCTGTTCGGATTCACCCAGCCATTCAATTTTACGGAGACGTTTGCAATCTGGCTGGCTGTGTCGGTAATGGCTCCGGGCGGAGGAACCGCAAAATAATTCACCGCCGTCAACACCGACCGCCGACGCGAAATCCCGCCGATGTCCAATTGATTGAACGCCGCCAGCGGATAGCCGCGGAAGATTTTCACGCCCAGCGGAATGCCGTCACCCACCGGGTCGGAATTCAGTGTGTAGCCGATTTGATTGAAGTCAAACCACTCCAGCCAATCCGGGATGCCCACCCCCAAAGTGTCGGCGGCTGTTGGAATGTAGCGCGCGGTGACGACGGTGTTCTGACCGACGGTGATGGGTATCGGCTGGATTTGCGTTGGCTGGTCCACACGCACGCCATTCGTCAGCCAGCCGGTGAAATTATATCCGTAGCCGCTCCCGGGCGCAACCGGCAGATTTACCGTGCTGTTTTTCAATACTACCTGGCTGCTGCTCACGATGCCCGCCGGATCGCTGACGGCATTCAATTGAACATAGTTGTTATTCAAAATCACTATCGTCGTGGCGGAACGGCGGCGGCTGAGGCCACCGGTCGCCAGTTCATGCGGCACCGCCAGCGAATAGCCCCGGAATATTTTCACTCCCAGCGAAATGCCATCGCCCACCGGATCGTCGCCCAGTCCATAGCCGATTTGATTGAAATAAAACCATTCCATCCAATCGAAAATTCCCACCCCAAAAGTGTCGGCGGTGGACAAAATATATCGCGCCACCACCGTCGTATCCTGATTGATGGCGATCGGAATCGGCTGGTTTTGACTGGGCGAATCCACGCGCACACCATTTGTGAGCCAGCCGGTGAAGTTATAGCCGTAGCTGCTGGTCGGCGCGACCGGCAGATTCACCGTGGTGCCTTTCAGCACCACCTGGCTGCTGCCCAGAATTCCCACTGGCGAACTGACCACATTCAAGCGGGCGTAGGCGTTGTTCAAAATCACCATGGTCGTGGCGGAGCGCCGGCGGCTGATGCCGCCAAGATTTTCGCGCGGCCCGACGTAGCCCGGCACGACCACCAGCAAACCCGCCATCCGCCGCCGGCTGATGCCGCCGACTTCAATCTGATGATAGGCCGCCGGGTTCCATCCCCATTGCAGCTTCTGCCCCACCGTGAAGCCGTCGGGCACTGGGACGCTGTTGGACGTGATGTCCAGTGTGCCGAAGTATTGCAGCTTGAACGCATCCGGCAGACCCGAGCCGTTGGAATCCCGGCTCGCCGGCAGGTAATGCGCCACCGCCGCCATCGGCGCAGTCACGTTGAACGGCGCCGGATTCAGGGCCACGCCGAGCAGATCGTTGTAACGCACGCCGTTGAGCGTCCAATAACAAAACGCATAGCCGCCCGTGCTCGCCGGCGCGGTCACGGTGCTGGCGGAATCGCCCAAAGCCGGATAAGTGGTTTGGTTCACAATCCCCGCTGGATCGGACGTTTGGATGAATTGCACATTCTGCGCCTTCGAAGAAACGACGGACGCGGTAAGCCAGACGAGCAGCAAAACCCAGGTAGGGACGGCGCGCTGCGCCGTCCGCGCCCATAGAGCGAGCGCAAAGAATCGCGCGGCGGGCGCCATTCCGGCGGCTTTACCGCCGGGGACAGCACAGCGCGCTGTCCCTACCACCTCGTAGAAATGCCCGCTTTGAAATTCGGGTGTGGATTGCATTGCTTGGTAAGTTGCAGACACAAATAAGCGTCCACCAATGGCTCACGGCAATTTGACCACCGAGTTGGCGTTCACCGAACTGAACCCATAACTCCCGGCACCGGCCCGGGCGATTTCCGCCGGCGTGATGGCGCGGACACCCATCTGGCTGTAAGCAAACGCCCGACCGGCGACGGTGGTTCCTCCAGCATCATTGGAAAGTAATTGTCCATCAAAAGCGCCGCCCAACCCCATTACCGTTCCGTTTGTGAACAAGATGCCGGGATTGTGCGTGGCGATGAGCCAATACCAGACGGAAAGCAATTCCGACTCCGGCACGGCGGCGCTGCTGGCCTGGAAGGCGGCATTGGTGCCGTCCGTGGGCACCGTGATCCAGTGGAAGCCCATCAGGCCGCGACCATCATTGGCCAGCACTTCCACTTGGACTTGGGCGTAATCAATAGACCAATCGGCACCCATGTTCCAAGTAATATGCAGATTGGTATTTGCTGGCGTATTGGCCCCAAGGTTTGTGGCCGTGTTCTCCATGAAGGTGCTCATGGGCACGGCTGCCGAGAGGGTATTGCCGCCATTGACAAACGCCAGCGCCGTCGCAGCCACATTCGTGCTGTCCGCGTCGGTGATCCTGAAATCCACGTCGAGCCACGCCGTATTCGGGCGCTGCGAAACATTCAGGACCATCGGCAGCGGAATGGCTGGCGGGGTCGGCGGGTTCTGAACGCTGGAATATTCCCGTTCAGTGATTTGCACGACATTTCCAAAATTAGCGTAAAGATCACCGCGCCTGTCAATGGCCGCACTCTGTGGCAAACTGGGGCTGTTTACATAAGTTTGGTAAAAACTTGGACCAACCTGATTGTCGCTGGCATCAAGGCGGATCAACCAAAGAAAATTATTGTCACGATAGCCTGCCAACACGAGACCGTCTGGAAAGGTACACAGGCAACTGATTGGGGAAAATCCGTAGCCGTTACGATCAGCATCGAAAAGAGGCTGCAGCGTTCTTATCCAATTCCCCGACGAATCAAAAAAGGTTGGAGTTGGGTTGTTCACATAAATTCGGCCGTCGGGACAGGCGGCTATGTTAACCGGTGAGCTTCCCAGAGTGCCCCATTTTCGCAGCAAGTTTCCCAGCTTGTCAAAAACCTGCACCCGGCTGTTGCCAGGATCGCAGACATAGATTTGATCATTGGTACCCACCGTGATCGCCGTCGTTGCGTTTGCCACCGTGAGACTGAACTGCCCGTCGTTCGTGCCGAAACTGCCCCACTGGCGCAGCGGGCTGCCATCCTGATCGAAGACTTTGACGGTGGAATCGCCGGCATCCAGCACATAAACATTCCCAGTGGAATCGCAGGCGATGCCCCGAATGCCGCCAAACGTGCCGAACTGGCGAATGAAGACGCCGTTCTCCTGGAATTGGCCGATGCTGTTGCTGGCCGGGCCGATAAATCCCACATACACGCCGCCCGTGCCAATGGCGATGGAACTTAACGTCACCGTGGGATCGGGCGCGGAGAACTGGTGCTGGTTGCTGCGCCAGTTATCCTGCGGCATGGTCTGCGCCGTTAGCGCCCCACCCCAGAGCACCACGGCCAGACAACAAATGTTGCGGAAGATTTTTTTCATTTTCATAGATTTATCTTTTGGTTGACACGCTATTTCTTTGGCAAGCGGCGTTGATTGCGGCAGAAACGTTGGCGCGGGCGGCGCGTGGTTGTCTGGCGTGGAGATGCCCAGTCGGAATTTGCCGCATTCGGCGGCGTTGGCCGGATTGATGGCCGGAAATTCCAAGTCGTCGGCGATTCGGAAACTGTGTCAGCCGTGCCATAAAATCTGGCGGCGGCAGAAGGAAGCTGATTTGCGGCAACAGAATTCCCGCACCACACAAGTTTGTGCGGTTGCGAAAATCCCCCCAAAATCCTCATGGCAGTCCTATGGGGTCATTTTGAAACATTCGGTTGCGAAAGGGCTACACATTTCCAGCCAAAAACCAAACATTACTTGCCATTTTTGGATGGCCCGTTCTGCCGCCGGTATTGCCCTTCTCGGCGGCGTGGTTTTCGTCATCCTCCGCACCAGCAACTGCGCCCTGAGAGATTTCTAACCGCGCTTCAGCAGTTGGTTTACCGTGTTCGAACTCCAGCCCCCCCAGCAGCGACGAAATTGCCACGCTCCTCCGCCGGTGGCTGACCACCGAAGGCACCATGAAACAGATCGCCCAGTTCGCCTGCGGCCACGTCCGCACCGCCCTCAAGGATGCCGCCCTCCAATTCGCCGTCGAGCAGCCGTAAACACTTGCCAAATCGCAGGCCCCGTCCGACCCTGTAACCATGAATGATCTACTGCTCACCCAACTTCGCCGCAACCGGCTGAACTAGCGCCCGTGGCACCAAACGTGGCACCACCCCAAAGCAACCCGCAAAAGGCCAATCAATCGGTCCGGTTGGAAATCATTTACGAAGACGCCGACCTGCTGGTCGTTCACAAACCGGCGGATTTGGTCTGTCACCCAACCAAGGGGGATGATTATTCCAGCCTGATCAGCCGCGCCCGGATTTATTTGCGATCCGCCGCCATCCCCCACTTGGTGCACCGGCTGGACCGCGAAACCTCGGGACTGGTGGTGATCGCCAAGACCCCCCTGGCCGCCCGCGAGTTGGGAAAGATCTGGGAAACCCGCGCGGTGCGGAAGGAATATCTGGCCATCGTTCATGGCCATGTCACGGCGGATCAGGGCCTCATTGACGCGCCGCTCGGCAAAGACGAAACCAGCCGCGTTGCCATCAAGGATTGCGTGCGTCGCGATGGCCATCCCGCACAAACCCAGTACTTCGTGGAGCAGAGGTTTTCCGTGGCCGTCAAGGTCAGTTCACAGCCAATAGTTGATGGCGAGCCTCCACGGCCTGCTGCCGCGCCTTGGCACCATGAACCGTGCGGTCGGAGCGCCG
>Ga0316217_10003476_pt1 | contig 17902 bp, 15 predicted proteins | sample 1anoAmetaG_FD_203633 | JGI IMG/M metagenome (GOLD analysis project Ga0316217, IMG submission 203633) | Freshwater microbial communities from Trout Bog Lake, Wisconsin, USA - 1anoA | ecosystem: Environmental > Aquatic > Freshwater > Lake > Hypolimnion/Profundal zone | place: USA: Wisconsin...
GCTGCCTGGCGAATATCGCTTATGGCTGCACCGCCCGCGGCGTCTGGATTGATGACGCTATCGCTATACGAACAGTTCTCGAAATCCTCGACGAGAATCAGTGTGTGCGGAGGGGATGGTATGGCCTTCAATGCTGGTTTCATCTGGGAACCGCTTTTGCTCGGAGGTCTGTGGCACGCACAGACTGCGAGCAAGAGCAGCGAGAGAATCAGAGCCGTAACCTTCATTGCCCTCAATTCTGACAGGATTCCATTTCCTGCTGGTACGCCTGAATGCGCAACACCACGGCTGCTGTGTTCCCCCATCCGAAAGCCAAAGTCGTACATTCGCCGGGGGCTCGGTTCTATGGAGTCCAACCCAACATCAGGACAGATGGCGTCTGCCTGGAGCCTTACGGTGCTTGCTCCGCTTGCCGCAGCAGTATAACCCGGTTTCGGGGTGCTTCAACTCAAGAGCTGCACTTCTGTCAAGGCCGGAGTAACAGTTGAACTCAACCCCGATACTTTGCAAGCGGCACAGCGGGCGCCATACGGAATTATGTTCCATGCGGGAGCAAACGACATGGTCACCCGGCCGTAGCACCCCATTGATTGCCAGATTGAGTGATTCGGTAGCGTCGGCTGTAAAGCAGACTTGCAATGGGTTGGAGATGTTGAACAGCTCGGACAATCGGTCGCGGCACTTCATGACGTTCTCGGCAGCGCGCATGGCCAGCGGATGAGCGCTGCGGCCGGGATTGCCGCCGCCTCCGTAGAGAGATTGGGTGTTGGCTGCGGCCACACCCGGAGGCTTGGGCCAGGAAGTTGCGGCGATATCGAGATGAAACATGAGTTCTCATCGGGACCGGCGATCGATGCGTAATCCGGCTGGCCCTCCCCGGGCCTGTGCGGAATGGGTCGAAATCGTGGCCCCTGGAACCCGCATGAACAGCGGCCGGAAACGGCCGCATAGGCTGTTTTGGCCTGTGTGCAAAGGGATGGGATTGTGCACGCAAAGAAGTCGAAGTTGAGCGCTGGGGACCACTTGGTCTTGCGCTTCCTGACTACTGATCGAGCGACTAAGAGGATGGCAGGTCAAGCCGTCTCCGCGCTTGCCGTTCTTGCAGCGACCGAGAGGCGCGTACTCTGCCGAGAGCCAGCCCTCTGTCTTGGGCCCAGGGGGGTCGAGGAGGCGCAGATGCGCCCAAGCGCATGTTCTCATGCAGATGTCAGTTGCCTTAGACCTTACCGAGTTTCCCGATCTTCTCTAAATCGTCAGCTACAGAGTCGAGACCGACCGCAGCGAGCGCTGGGCGAGTGGGATAGCTGGTGTTCCGGTCCCAGCCATGCAAAGTGTAGTACTCGTCCAGCATGTGGTTATACCGCTCCGCGTCCATCTTCCATCCTGCCTGGCGCCCTGTCGGAATAGGTTCCGCCATCGCCCGAGCGGGAGGGAGGTCATCCCGTCTTCCGAAGCTGGTAAACCGCAGGTTGAAGGCTTTCTCAAGGTTCAACTGACGTTCCCCGGCGAGCTGCAGGTCCGCGGTGGAGGTCGGCCATCCGGTCGCCGCAGAATACACCGCAGCCATATCCGGAAGACCGACGAAATCGAGATTCCCCCAGACGGTGTTGAAATGACAAATGCCCAGGGAGTTCGCCATGCGGTGAACAACTTCCATAGCAGCGACCATCTGGGCTTTGCCGGCGTAACCCGAAGAGTCTTCGACGCCGGGGATCTTAAACAGCATCTTTATTTTCCCGACTTCGCTAGGCCGTATATCGACGGATCCGGTGGTATGGCCGCCGCCGCGGGTCGAGGTCGTTGCTCCTAAAGCCCATACCGGGTTCCCGCGGCAGATCTCGTATTGATCCTGACCTTTGATATGCATTGCGTAATAAGCGCTATCCCGTCCGACAATATCGGCCGCTCGTGCACAGCCCTCGGCAAGGATGTCGCCGAATCCGCGGCGATATACCATGTTCTCGATGAGCTTCAGAACACCATCGGCGTTACCCCAATTTAACTGGATGCCATCGGTGTCCTTCTCCGTCAGGATGCCGCGTTCGTAACATTCCATCGCCCAGCCGATCGCTCCTCCAGCGGCGTCAACATCCAGTCCCAGCTGATTGCACAGGGCATTTGCCTTGAACAGGAAAGTCGGTTCCTCGATAGCGCAGCGCGCTTGCACGGAGGTGACGGTTTCCCACTGCGATGATTCGGTCTTGAGCCCCGCATAGGGGCCGTCGGTGATGTGCAGGTGCCGGCCACACCCGATGGCGCATCCGGGGAAGTTCTGCCGCGCTACCTCATACTTTTCCACCGACCGTCGTGGGTCAATCTGGCGTGCATACTCTTCGGGAAAGCTCGTTTCCTGAAAGTTTTTATAGATGGTGTTCTTGATCGGGAAGAGCCGGAGCGTACCGTAGCGGCGCATCTCCTCCACGCCTTCAGCATTGCGGAAGCGATCGCGGAGATCGTGAACCAGTTGCATGAAACGTTCGGGATCGGCCACCTTTACGGCCCGTGTGCCTCTGGCAACGATCGCCTTCAGGTTCTTGGACCCCATCACCGCCCCCGTGCCGCAACGGCCGAACGCCCGGGCACGGTCCTGAATAATGCATGCCCCCCGAACCAGGTTCTCGCCCGCAGGGCCGATGGAAAGGACGTGCAAGGATTGGTCATTCAGTTCAGTCCGTAAGCTGTCGAGGGTTTGCCAAGTGTCCTTGCCCCACAGGTGCAGCGCGTCGCGGATCTCGATCTTATCGTCTTCAATCCACAGGTATACCGGCTTCGCCGCCCTGCCCTCAATTACAACGATGTCATAGCCGGCACACTTCAATTCGCCGGCTACATAACTGTCGGCGAGGCCGCTGGCCCACCCGCCGGTGCGCGGGCCCAGCGTGCTCGCGCTCATCTTGCAGGCGCCGGGCATGGGCGTGCCCACCAGCGTGCCGCATCCAAAAACGATTTTATTTGCCGGATCGTAGGGCGTGACCCAGGGCCGAAGCTCATCGTAGAGAATCTTGGTTGCGATTCCGGTCGAGCCAATCCAGTCCTTGGCATAGCGCGAGGTTGGTTCCGTTTTTACCTGGCCGTTACTCAAATTGATACGCAGGATTATGCCCGCATATGCGTAGAGTGCGTCATCATTGGCCACGTTGAACTCCTTGCTGGTTCGCTGCAGCAGGCTCTGCCGCCGCACAAGCCTGGAACTGAGCCAAAATGCTGAGTAGTTCTTCCGATTCCTTGCAGTACCTTACGCACCAAGGCAGTTCCTCGCCCCTGCAAAAGTCGCAAGCCATGCCCAGTCCATCTGCAGATTCACGCAGCAGTACCACATACCCGGCCCCGGCGCTCTTCTCGAGAACTTTCAGGCTGGAGACAGCGGGAACGAAGTCCGCGCGATGATGATATGAGCAGGCCATTTCGCAAGTACGGCATCCACCACACGAAGGCATTTCGAAAACCATAATTGCACCACCTATAAACGAGCGGAGATTGCGTGCTTAGCACATCTGCCTGCTTCTTAAATGGGGCCGAGGACATGGACTGGTAGAGCCGTTCCCTATGGATAAACTTCCTCTTGATCCCCGCTTCACCGCTGCCTTTTTAGACGCGTGTTGTTTCCCAATACAATTTGGCTCCAACAGAACTCTCGGCAACCACTCCTCCCGGAAGCAACATCGCCCACACGACTGTCGAAGCGCCATGCCGCAGATCCAGCGAAGCTGATGTTAGCAGACCGACGTGAGTAAAGCAGCATCCGAGGGCGGTTTTGAGAGCCTTACGCAAAGATTTCACGACCGTGAGTTCCCCACTCGGCCCTCGGTCCGGGGCATTCCCGATCCGGCCGAGACGACATTCTTTGCTCCGAAAGCCCTGGATAACAGCAGCCGCCGAGGATGCGAGCTGTAAGAAGTTGATACTGGGTGGCCTGCATCACGAGTAGCGATTCGAAGAGATCGCCGCTTGCCGCTGCCAGGTTCCAGCGCTAGTTTGTGCCCTCGGGCTTGTCTGCTGCCAGGCTGGTCCGGACAAAGGGATTTTGTGACGGCGATTTGGACCTGTGGCGACAGGAGATCATCGTCTCCGTTAGGCGGCATTGTTGCTTTCTCGTTTGGACGACCGCGGCCCCGATTACAAAGGACCGCAGCGCGACTGGAACACCGCAGGTACGGCCTTGAACTGGGGATCCCGAGTGGCGTTCGAGAAATCCTCTCGCGCCTGGGGGCACTTGCCCGACCGGGCAAACGCTTCGCCGCGTATGGCCAGGCAAGCGGTGTCGCCGGGATGCGACGCCAACCATCGGGAACAAGTGGAAGCGGCGTGTTCGGGGTCGCCCAAATCCAGGTACAACTGGCCGGCGGATGAGTATACGTCGACGGCATTGGGGAATCGTCGCAGAGTTTCCTCGGCGAGCGATACCAAGCGAGCGGTCTCGCTCCGCTGGGCATCCGCCCGATACTCGTTCTTGAGGGCAAAGTAGCGATTGGCTTCGAGCGACAGGGTCGCACTGAAGATCAACGACAGGTCAGGAAACTCTTTCTGCGCCGGCCGCATGTAGGTGATCGCCTGCTGCAAGTCGTCGGCGATGGCGCGAAACAGCGCCGGTCCGGGCTCGCCCTTGCGGAGGGCCTCGATCTGTCGCATGAGCGAACAGTGCGCCAGGCCGAGCGAAGCCAGCGCGTGAATGCGGGCGTCATTGTCGTAGCCGCCGCCGCTGATGGCAACGTACTCGGTCGCGCTCCAGGCCTTGCGTAGATCGGTGCAGGCCGGCGACGGCGACTCCGGCGAGAGCCCGAGGCCGGCAAAGCCGCGAATGAGGTAGGCCTCGGTGACGGACTCTTCCGGTCCAAGCTGAAGGGCATCGCCCGCCCAGGCCAGGGCCTGCGCGTTGTCCTTGCGCGCCAAGGCGTGTCCGGCGTTGCGGGTATAAAGCGTCGAGAGAGTGCGCTCGGCGCGCCGCCGATCCTCCGGACCCGGCCAGGAGCGATCGTTGCGACGAATGGCGAATTCCATCAACCGGGCAGTTTCATCGTCCGGCTCAAGCAACCGAGCGGTGCGGATCGCGGCGCGCGCGTCCTGCTCGCGTCCGAGGCGGCTCTGCGCGAAGGCGAGATTCACATTGGCATCAAGCGAAGACGGATCGGCGGCGGCCGCGTCGCGGAAGAAGCGAACGGCTTCGGCGTAGCGCCCATCGCGAAAGGCGTTGCTCCCTTGCAGCAACAGCGCATCGACCTGCTGGTCGAGCACGCTGCCGCTGTTGCGGGCCAGCACTAAGGGGACGCTCACGCGGATGGTGGGGCGTTCCTGTAACTCGCCGGCATCCACCTGCCGCTCGACCTGCGCCGCCAGCAGGTTGACGGCAGTGTCGTGCGAGCTGGCGCGGGTGCGCGGCACCAACTCGACGCCGCCGCCGATCGAGATTCTCCACAGGCGGTTCTGCGCACGCAAGTCAAACTCGGTGACGACTCCGGGATACTGTTTGGGCACTGCCTCCCGGCCCTCGAGACGGCGATAGGGCAGGCCGGCAAGCTGCTGCAACGCGGGATAGTCAATGCCGCTGCGGCGCAGCAGCGCGCCGAGGGTCACAATCCCGGTGAGGCCGCGCAGGCGCGAGAACAGGGCCTGCGGATCAGCGGTCGCCGAGGCCGCAAGCGTATCGAGTATTCGGGTGAATTCGAAGGCCGCAGCCTCCTCGGTTCCACCCGAAGCATCTGAGCCGACGAAGACCGCGCCCTGGGTCTGCATCTGTTCGCTGAGAACTTGCAGCTCCGCGTTGAAGGTCACGGTGCGGCCGCTGCTGGAAACGTTAACCGAATAAGGACTTAGCGGTTTGGGGTAAAACCAGAAGCGCGCCTGCCAGGGACGCAAAGCCTGCGCGGAGTCCTGCTGCCTCAACTGAATGACGTTCTTGTACGCGGCGATGCCGGTCGGACGGCGGCCGAGCAGGATCTCCTTCATCCTGTAGTCAGCGTCGAGCATAATGTGGGCCATCTGAGAATCGGCGGGAATGCCGCCGACACGCGTAAGTTGCGGTCCGAACGGATCGAGCGGCGAAGGATCAAGCGAAACGTAAGGGCTGGCGTTATCGCGCCAGGCGGCGCGCAGCCCGAGGATCAAGCTGTCGATGTCGATGCGTGCTTCGGGCCGCCGGGCGGGGACACCGATCAGGATCAGATCGCGATGCGGCGCGTCTAGCACGAATCCGACAAGCTGTTCAATATTGCCGGGAAAGCGCAGTTCTTCCGGCAGCGATGCCCAGATGCGCTGATCGGCGGCGTAGGGCTGCAATCGAGTAAGCAGCCTTTTGACGGAGAAAAGAACCGTCTGATCGATGCCCTCGAGATACGAGCCGCTGCGGAAACCGCCGACTCCCGCCGCCTCCAGTGTGAGGAAGGCGATCTGCAGGGCCACGCCTCCAACCTTTGGGTCGCCGGCTTGCGCGCGCGCGCGGTTGCTGACCGCCGGGTCGACGACGTATCCGGGCCCGCTGGCGGGCGACGGCACCGGCCGGATCAGTGGCTGATGCTGAGGCGCGCCTGCTGCGGCGGCTTGCTCGATCGGGCGGACGTCGACCTTGGCTCCATTGGAGAGCGTGACGATGCCGTTGCTGTAACTGCGCAGCGACCCGGAGAAGAAGGGAGTGCCCTGGCCGCTGGTCACGGTGGCGTTGGCCCGCGTGGCCGCACTGTCCCACGCTTTTTGCAATGGGGCCAGATTGGCAGCAGGGTTGTTTTCGGCCAAGCTGTCCGCAATGGCCCGTACCTGGTCGAAGGCCCGCGAGCTGAAGTGAAACGGGCGAGATTCATGTTCGGGCGGCTTGATGTCGGCGATGGCACGCTGCGCCAGCGTATCGCTGTGGCGCATCAGGTCGAGGGCTTGCTTATAATGTTCCAGCTTGCGGGCCGGCTGCGGTTCCTTGTCGGCGGCGGCGAGTTCTTGCGTTGCGCGGGTGCGCAAGCCTTCGGCCAAACCAAGGTAGAGGCGCGCCGAATCGCGGGCCGTATGTGCCTGCTGTATTGCCTCGGCGGGAGGCACACCGGCAACGGCCGTGGCCAACTCCGGCTCCTTCTTGGCTTCCGCTTCCAACGAGCCCAGCAGCGACTCGAACTTGTCGAGCGCCTCCTTGCCCTCGCTGAGAGCCGCTCCCAGCGGACGGTTGCGCTCGTCGCATTGCTTCTTGATTTCCTCCAAAGCCTGGGCTTCGGAGGGAGCAGCGTTCTCCTGACCAATCAAGGGAATGGCTGGTGACAGCGTGGCCAGCAGCAAGCATCCGAGAGCGAAAAGCCGGCTGAGCCGCATGGGCACCTCCTATCGCGATCCGGCTGCTGGACGGCGTTTCTTCACGGCGGCGGCAAGTTGAGAAAGCGACGCATCGAGCCATGCCTGGCTGGAGGCAATGCCTGGTTTGTCACCCGCCTGACGTGCATCGACGGCGGCCCGCGCCGCCGCCGTCACTTCCTGCACGAGGGGAAGGAGCAGAAGATGGTCGGGCAGGACCTGCGGCGGAGGCTGGGAGTTGATCAACTGCACGACGGCACGTTCCAGCCGTGCCTGCGCCGGCTGTAGCTTGTCGAGGGGGACGACAGCAACGTCGCGCAGGGCGGCGACCGAAAGCACCGCTGCCGTAGCCTCTTGCCAGAGCAGTTCGTGAGCGACAAGTCGGTCGGTTTCCAGGTCAGCGGCTTGCGCCACGGGCGCCGCTGAGAGCAGCAAGGCGAGCACACAGGCAAGCACAACCGAGTTGCGGATCATTGCGACTCCCTCTGAATGCGCTGGTAGAGCGCTTCGATGCGCTGTTGCTGGCTGAGTTGGCGTGCAGCCCGTTCCTCGCGTGCGGCGGCGTCGTGGGCGATGCGGTTGGCCGTGTCGACGCGCGCGCGCCATTGGGCGTCGTCGGTCTCGACGCGCACCTGACGCTGTTCACTGTCCTGAAGACGCCAGCCGGCGTCGTAGGCCAGAAACGTGTCGAGCCCAACGGAGAGCAGATTGGCGTAAATGGTGACGCGGGTCGCCGTGGCGCCAAAGGCCTTGCTCATGACGGGCCGCGCACTTTCGGGAGACTGGGCAAGCAGCTCGGCCGCCCGCAGCACGCTTCCAGCCGCGCCGCGTGTTGCCTCCAGCGCGGCTTCCCAATTGCGGTTCTTGTTATATGCCTCTTGCGTACCCATGCCCGAAGCAGCGGCTTCGACCCCGGCCACGCCGGCTACGCCAACCGAGTTGAGCGCGAAGACATAGGAGGCGGCGTTGCCGACTGCGGTGGCTTCGGGGAACTTGTAAAGCTTCAACTGCTCGGCAATCTTCGTCAGGTTCTCCGAAACCAGGCCAGCCGATTCCTTGGCGGCCGACAGACTAACCAGGAAGGTATCGCGAAAGAAGGTCTCACGCAGCTGCTTGGCCTCGCGTTCGTAGCCCGCGATGTCGCGAATAACGCCCTGGCGCTCTGGGCCGATCGTACTCTTCACCAGCCGGGCATACAGGTCCGTCTCCTTGTGCGCTGTAGTGCTCGCCGCGGTGTGCGCGCGGGCTGCCTTCTGCTGCTGCTGGGCAAGAAACGACTTGTAGCGAGGGTCGCTTAACGCGCGGGCGACCGACTCGGCGTACCGCCAACGCTCTTCCGCCTTGGCCTGCTCGGCTTGGATCCGGGCGACCACGTCAGGGCGGTTCAGCGCCCGCGCGCGACCCAGCATTTCGGCCAGCTTCTTCTTCTCGTTCCAGGATTGCTCGATGACCGCGTAGTACTGTGTCCAGTTCCGCTCGAGCGAGCGGGACAGGCAGGCTTCCGCCGAAGGGCAGGCCTCCTCAGCTGCCAGCGGCTGGGGATGAACCGTCAGCAGACCGACGGCGACCACGCCCGCAAAGATCATCGCCGCGGCCCGCCGGCTCATCGAAACAGCTCCGGATGATATTGGCGCAGAGCCTTCAGATAATCCTTGCAGGAGTCCTGATCGTCACGGTCGGCGGCGGATATGGCCAGCACTTTCTCACAGTCCCGCTTGACCTGTGCCCATGCGTGGGTGGTGAACCCCACTTGGCCGGAGAGCGCCAAGGCGCTGGCGCGGTTGGCGTCCGAGAGACCCCGCAATCCCAGTATCTCGTTCACGTTGTTCATCGCCATGCTGTACTTGCCCGCCATCACTGCGCTCCGGGCGGACTGAAGCTTGAGCCGGGCCACCATGTTGGGATCGGCATCGGAGACAACCAGTGGCGGCCGGTCTCGTGAAGTGGCAGTGGTACGTGACTCGAGCGCGGTGATCACTTCACGCAATTTTCCCCGTACCGCAGCCATGCTGGGGACCGCAGTGAATGCCTTTTCGCGGTCGCGTGCCATGTCGAGAGCCGTGGTGCCATGGGCGTTCTTGAGATTCGGATCGGCCCCGAGCGAAAGCAGCAGCTTCACCGACTCCACCTTGCCATTCATCGCCGCCGCCATCAGCGGGGTTTCGGCGGTTTGCGGATCACGGCAATTGACCGCGGTGCCGCTGCTGACGATCTGGCGGATGGAGCCGGTGTTGTCGTCCAAGGCAGCGGACCACAATTCGTCGCAGCGGCCGGCCCCATAAGCCGAAGGCAGCAAGGTGAACCCGATGAGCAGTACAGCGACGGCGATCCTGAACCCAGTGGAAAGCTTCATTGTGTTGCTCCTTTCACGATCGGTGGGATGTATCTCGTGGGCAAATGCGCGCTGCGCTCAATTGTTGAAGCAGAAGGATGGGCCACGACGTTGCGTCCTCACCCTGATGCCAGCCATTCTGCTCCCGGGACCGCCTGCCGTAAAGAGGAAACATGCTCTCGCGGGAAGCGGTTTTTTGCGTTTCCGTACAGAGTTCCCGAGTGGTACGTTCGGCACGATGCAGCGGTCGGGCGGCAGTCAGGCTGATCGCCGTCTCGATCGTTGCCCTGTGGCCGACCGCGGGGGACAGTGTAGAGCGGTTCCGCTGGCAGCTAATGGAGGTTGGAATGAAGTTGTTCTTGTACCTTGCGATGGCGGTCGGGCTTGCGCTCCCGGCCTGCGTAGTCCACGCCCAGACTGTTCCCGTTGCCCCGCCCGTAGCGCCCCCGATCACGGTGCCGGTCAGGCCGGTCACGCCGTCAATACAAGCTCCTACGTTGCAGTCTCCGACGGTGACTCTTTCGCCGCCTTCGCTGAAAGGCACTCTACCGTCTTCCGCGCCGACGCCCCAGGTCAAGCCAGCGACTCAGGCGCAACCAGCAGCGATGCCGACACCTCCAGCTGGCATTCCCAGTGGGATTTGGGTGCGGACCTGTACGCGCGTCGAAGTAAGGGTGAATCAGCTGCGAGCGCAGTGCCTCAATAACCGGCAGCAGCGGGTGGCCGCGACGCTCACCTTGCCGTGCAGGAGCAACAACGTTGTGAATCAGGACGGAAAGCTCGTCTGTAAGTAGCATCGCCTCCGGACGGTTGCAGCGGCGGGCGGAAGCAACCGCTGCCCGACTGGCAATCAGTCGGTGCGCACAATAAACTGCAACGGCGTCTTGATAGTGGCGGTCTTCCCGGTGGGATCGGTCCAGGTTATTTCAACCCGAACCGGCGATTTGGCAACAAAATAAGGGCCCTCGCCCGTCGAAATCTCGACCACTCTGGTTTCCCCAGCATAGAGAACTCCGTCCCAGTTCACCCGATATTTCGCCAGCGCGTTCCGGCGGTCATCCTCGCTGTAGTCGAACAGGGCCTTGTCTACCTCGACCGGAAGTAGCCGGTAATTGGGCAGAATCTGAAACGCGGCCGGATAGCGTTGCCCCTTGGCATCGACGAAAGCCGCTTTGAAGGCAGGTCTGACTGTCTGCCCCTTTCCGTTATCCAGCCACAGCGTGATTCTGGCGCGCAGGGGTGAACCCCCGTCGGGCCCAGGCTTGGCGACGATAGGCATCCAGTCGCGCCAGAAGTATGCTCTCAGCACTTCCAACTTGCAGGCTCCGAGTTCCGCTGCCTGGTCAGGATCGGCTTTGACCCAAGCGGGATCGATATAGGGATTGCTGCTCGCGGAGGGCTTCTCCTGGTGAACGGCCATGTCCTGGCTACCCGCCAATCCGCAAATTCCCAATACACAGGTAAGAAGGATCGCGCGATAGGTCATCTCCATCCTCCAGCAGCGCGGGCGGCGCATCCCCGGCAATTACGGTTCATGCGGGAAGCGCAGATCCCCGCCACGCAAACGGCTAATACTATTACGCCTGCGGGCCGGCGTTGTCCAGCAGGCAGTTCTTCGCGGTGATTCTGCGCTATCATCCGAGTGCTCTGCCGCTGCAATGAATAGCTCATTCGCGACCTGGCGCTGATTGCTCAGGCTTACCCGGAAGAAAAGGCCCTGCTCCGGTCCGGCCGTATCAGCACACGAAAATTAGTGCAACGGGTCAAGTCCCGCGCCAAGCGCAAAGCAGCATTCAATGCCCAAGAAGAGAAGGAAGGAAGCAAGAGGACAGCGGCAAGAGCTGGCAAACACATTCTCGCGTGGTTGGCGGCCGAGTGTCTCGCCCTTCCCTATGGCGAACAGATCGTCGACCGCGCCCGCGAACTCCTGGTTGCCGCGGACATCAACGGTTCGCTCCCGAAGAAGGACGCCCCTGCCGGTATGCCGCTGAAAGAAATCATTAGCCGGTTGAAGCAAGAGATGCCCGGCGAAATATTCGTGGAAACATACGGCGTCTGGCGGGCGCGCTGGTTGTTCTTCGCTTTCCCGGACGGCTCCATCGCATACGACGCCTTGGATGTCGCGTGGGCGCATCGGAGAGGTTCTGGCTTTGCGGTGGAATGACGTTCTCGGCGACCGCATCGTAGTGGAAGAGCGGCTCTGGGAAGACGATCTCGACGTGCCGAAGTCCATCAGCGGCAATCGGGAGATTCCGTTTGATCGCCAGGGGATTTTGAAGGCAACTGTCACCCGGATTTGGGAAAAGACAAAGCACCGTCAGCCCGATGACTTCGTCTTCATCACCCGCAACGGGACGCCGCTCGGGCGTCGCAATGTGCTGCGTCATGTGAAGGCGGCGGCCAAGGAACTCGGTTTGCCTCGGCAGATCGACTTCCGCAGTTTCCGGACTATGCATTCCAGCCTGATGGGTCGGGCCGGGGCGCGCCCGGAGGTCATCCGCGACAACATGGGCCATCATGACATCGACATTTCCCAGAACGTTTATGGCAAGAGCTGGTGGGAAGAGCGTGTCGATGCCGTCTCGGCGGTGGTGGATATGCTTATGAAGGCTGCGGATCCCAAGAACGACGCGGAGGGCATGAAGACGGAAGATAGCCGCGCCATGCTGTTCGCGGATTCTTCAGTGCCGGATCAATTGGAGCCCCAAGTGGAGCCCCAGCACCAGTAATGGTGCAATCTGAACTTAGGATTTGCTTGGAAGTTATTGAAACTAATGGTCGGGGAGAGAGGATTTGAACCTCCGACCCCCTGGTCCCGAACTAGGCTTGTCGTTTAGAATCAATGACTTATGATTTTTGTCCGTGGTGCTTCAATCGCGTAAATTACTGTGAGTCCTGTACTTAGCTTTCAGTCATTTTCATATGGGCACCCCAGTTTGGGCACCCCAACAGGAAACATCGTTGTAAGTTTCGTGTACCCAGGTTTCGGTATTGGGATTTTCCGTCGGATCATCGCAGTGATGCCGCCCGGTCCCACTGGAACCCAGGTTGACGTATTCGACCGCGGTTGCTCTACTGTGAGTAACAGGCACCGTTGCGGGCAGGCGTACGTGCTCCGCATCGCTTCGCTTCTTCGGAACCTTGGCTTGATACTCTCGCTTGATATGGGATAACATATCGCGAATGAAGCGTGATACAGAGAAGCATATCAGACCGATGAGGCTCCAGGGCCTTCCGACCGATATCCGCAGACAAATTATCGAAGCGCGCGGCCAGCGACGCTGGGGCCAGCGCGAACTCGGAGCTGCAGTCGGGCTGCCGCAGCCGCACATCTCCGCGATCGAATCCGGCGAGATCGTGCCTCGCTTCGACACCCTGCTTGATATCGTGCGTGTTCTGGACCTCGACCTTCTGCTCGTGCCCCGTTCACTCGTACCAGCCGTTCAGTCCCTCATCCGAGCACAGAAAGAACCGGACTCGCCAGAGAAGTCTCTTTACGCCACAGACGAGGAAGAGTCGGCGCCGAGGAAGAAGAACCGCGATGAATTTTGATCCCAAGACCCTTAACGCGCTCGGGGTCCACCTGTATGGCCGCCGCATCGGCGTGATCAACCGCATCGCCGGCGACCGCCATCTGTTTTCCTTCGAGCAGGATTATATCGACGATACGAGCCGCCCTACCCTGAGCCTGTCATTCAAGGGTCAGGCGGGCGGGCTGGTTCTTCCGACGCGGGCCATAACCGCGCGACTGCCGGTGTTTTTCTCGAACCTGTTGCCAGAGGGGCACCTGCGTGAATATCTCGCCGCGCGCGCGCAGGTCAAGCCGCAGCGCGAGTTCTTTCTGCTTGCCGTGCTCGGCGCCGATCTTCCCGGCGCACTCATGGTCGCTCCCATGGACCACGCTGCGCAGACAGCCGACGAGCATCCTGTCGATCGCGATCATGATGATCGCTCGCCTGAAACTGCGCTGCGGTTTTCGCTCGCGGGCGTACAGCTTAAGTTCTCGGCTGTGATGGAAGCCTCGGGTGGCCTCACGATTCCCGCCGGGGGCATGGGCGGATCATGGATCGTCAAGCTGCCGTCGGCCCGTTTTCCATCCGTACCCGAGAACGAATACACGATGATGGCGCTGGCACGTGCCGTCGGCCTTGTGGTACCGCGGACGAAGCTGATCGATATCCGTGAGATTTGCGGCCTGCCCGCCGATACAGGCACCATGGAAGGCAAGGCGCTCGCCGTGCAGCGCTTCGACCGCGGAGCGGAAGGCGAGGCTGTCCACATGGAAGATTTCGCGCAGGTGTTCGGCCTATATCCCGAGGACAAATACCAGCATCGCAGCTACGCCAACATCGCCGCCGTGTTGTGGGCTGAGACCGGCGAAGCCGGCACCTACGAATTCTTCCGGCGGCTCGTTTTCTCCGTCCTCATCGGCAATGCCGACATGCACCTTAAGAACTGGTCCCTCCTCTATCCGGACCAGCGCACACCCGCGTTGTCGCCGGCCTACGACTTCGTCGCCACGCTTCCTTACATTCCGAACGATAGCCTTGCGCTCAGTTTCGGCGGCAGCCGCAGCCTGAGTGAGATCAGCACCGATCAGGTGCGGCGGTTCGCCGACACTGCGCACCTGCCCGTAAGTCCCCTGTGGCCGATTGTCACAGACATCGCCGACCGCACCGTTGCCGAATGGCGACGGCTTCCGGAAAAAGAACTGCTGTCGGCAAAGGTGCGCAAGGCAATCGGTGATCAGATCCTCACCGTTGCAAAGAGCGTTGGACAAGCCGCAGGAAGAAGCTCCGGTCGTGCAGCAACGCAAGGAAAGAAGCGGCCGTGAAATCTGGTTGAGAACAAGCCGGCCAAGAAAAGGACGAAGACCGAGAACCCGGCTGCGGAGAAGGCCGACCGCGCTGTCGAAGATAGCCGCTATGCCAGATTCCTACCGCGCCTTGGCAAGCGCCTCCACGAGCTTGCCTTGCGCAGCGCGCCGGCCCTCCAGCCGACCCTGTGGTATGGCATAGCGAAGTCCGCAAAGGGCGGCACGACCGTCTTCTTACTCCGCACCCAGGAGGCTAACAACCGAGGGGTTGCGAATCTGAGAATCGTCTGAGGATAGCTGAACACATTACAACATATGTAATATAATGGCGACTGATATGAAGGGAAAGGAATTGAGTGACTTCAGGCGATCGAAGGACTGGACCCAGGCCGCAATGGCCCGCAAGCTTGGAGTCACGCAGGGGTATGTGTCCCAGCTCGAACAGGGATTGAGAACCATCCCCCGTAAGCTGCAGATCAAACTCGTTTCGCTTGGCGGACTCAACCCATTGGCGTTGCCGTTGGGAGATCCACAGAAGTGGCTACGCGTCAGTGACCCAGGCGAGGAGTTGGCGAAGGCGCTTGGGTTGTTGGGCTACCCGCGATTTTCCCAGTATCGAGGTCGGACTCGACTGAACCCTGCCGAGTTGCTTGTTGGTTCCCTGCTCCAGTCCCGACTCGATGCTCGAGTGACCGAAGCGCTGCCCTGGCTTGTGGCCCACTTCCCGGACATGAACTGGGACTGGGTCCTCCGCGAAGCCAAGCTGAACGACCTGCAGAACCGATCGGGCTTCGTGGTCCGGCTGGGAAAGCAGTTTGCCGAGATCAGCGGACTGTTCGCAGCCGTCGAAGCCCTAGCCAGCGTCGAAGAGCAATTGGAGCGATCCCGGTTAGAAAAGGAAGGCACGTTGTGCAACGACGGGCTCACAGCCGTTGAGCGCCGCTGGCTGTTTCTGCAGCGGAATGCAGATGCAGCCCATTGGCACTTGCTGACAGATTTGACCGTCGAGAAACTACCCTATGCCCTCTAAGATGCCGCCCGAGCCGTGGTTGTCGTTCCTGAGAGAGCTTGCTAGCCAAGCAACGGAGAACATGAGCCTACACTGCTCCGGGGGATTTGTGATGACGCAGTTATTTGATCTGGCATGCCCAACCTCCGACGTTGATACCTTCGCGATTGTGCCGAATGATCAGGCCGAACGGCTGCTGTCCATTGGCGGTCAGGATTTCTGCTTACATCGTGGGTATTCAGGTGAAGATGAACGCTGATTCCGGAGGCAAACCGAACGGCATTCCGGGGCAAAGATGAACAGCAGTCGGAGCGAAGCGACGCTGGCATGGTGATTTTGGAGTAAGTGTTCGAAATCGTCAAGGGCGATGATCTGGAGCAAAGCGAAGGAAGCTTTCGAAGTGGGGATTTGGGGCGCATGGGAAAGGGACCGCAGCCCCTTTGCGCAATCGGTGCACTCGCATCACTGGTTCTCTGCTCCGCCCTGTTCAAACGTTGGCGTGCCTGAGAATGGCCAGAATTTCCTTGTCCGGTAGGCCCAGGCGATACAGTTTGGTAGCCAGGCCGCGGCGAAAAGCAGCCGTGCCACTCGATCCCGGCCTCGGCCAGCGTGGGCTGGATGACTTCACTGGCGCCAGAAGTAAGACCAAGGAACAACGCGGGTTCGGAAAAACCGCGTCGAGTAAAATCCGCCGGTCACATCACTTCGCAGAGGAATTCTGTTCATGCTCTGGCCAGTGCCATTGCGACAGGTCGCGTACTTTCGTCAGGCAAGCCTGCATGCCTACGCTGTGCATGACTTGGCCGGTGGCGCATATGTCATCGTCCCTCAGGGAGTTCCTGAGCCGAAACTCCATGGGGTCCATTCGCAAACGTTCAGCGGCGATGTCCATCATCGTCTCGAAGGCTATGGCGGGCTGCGACATGCCGTAGCCGCGGAAGGGCCCTGATGCGACCTTGTTCGTGTACACCACCCAGGTCTCGGCCAGCTGATGGGGTATGCGGTACGGTCCCGAGCCCAGCATGGTGCACTTCTGGCAGCTGCGCACGGTCACCGATGCGTAGGCGCCCGCGTTGGCGATGTGCGTGCGATGGATGGCCGTCAGGCGGCCGTCATTCTTGACGCCGAGCTTGAACATCATGTTGTGCGGCGCCTTGGTTGATCCCACCTCGAAGTGCTCATGCATGGTCAGCGCCCAGCGCACCGGCCGGCCAATCTTCAGCGCCAGCGCGGCGACATTTGCCTCGTAGCTCGCTCCGCCCTTCTGACCGAAGCCTCCGCCCACGGCAGGCGAGATGACACGGATCTTATTCAGCGGCAGGCGCAAGACCAGTGCAAGACGCACACTGACCCGGAAGGGCGACTGGCTGTTCGTCCATACCGTCACCTTGCCGTTGGAATCAGGCTTGACTAGGTAGGCATGGGGTTCGATCGGGGTGCCGCGCTGGGCCGATGTGGCAAAGTTCTCTTGCAGGATAAAGTCGGCTTCGGCGAAGCCCTTCTGCACGTCGCCGTGGACGAGACGCATGCATTCAACGCCGAAGGCAATCACTATGTTGCCTTTGCAGAACTTGCCCTGGCCCTCTTCGTGGATCAGCGGAGCGCTGGGTTGCATTGCCTCACGGGCATCAAAGATGACGGGCAGAGGCTCGAAGTCGACCTTGACGAGATCGACCGCTTCGCTGGCGATCTCTTCCGTGTCGGCAGCGACGAGGACAATGGGCTCGCCCCGGTGCCGCACCTTCTTGTCGGCAAAAACCGGCTGGTCGAGAATACCCTCGCCCATGCTGGGAAAATTGTCCGGCACATCCCGGGCGGTGGCGATGGCGCGCACTCCGGGTAGCCGCTCCGCTTTGCTCGTGTCCAGGTTCAGGATGCGCGCATGGTGCTCGGGGCTCAGCAGGGCTTTGGCGTAGAGCATACCGGGCAGATACATGTCGGCGACATACTGAATCTGCCCCGTCACTTGCTTCCGGGCATCGATACGCGGCCGGGAGACTCCAATTTGCGAATACATCATCGGTTGCCTCCTCCTACACCTGTCTCGCAGCTCGTGTTCGAGCAGCGAATTCCTTCGCGCGAAAAGCCGCGGCCGCGCGCAGCATGCACGGCCGCCGTCGGTCGCGTTGCGAACGGCTATTCCCTTATGCCGCTCCGAGGTCTTCCAGGTTCTTCCCCTTGGTTTCTATGCCGACGAGGCCGACGATTAGGCAAACCAGAACACAGGCAACGGCCACGCTGACAAAGACCATATAGCTCAGGTGTGCGGCTATGTAGAAGCCGAAAGACAGTGGACCGATCGAGGCCCCGATCTTGCCCGCGGCACTTGACCAGGAGTTGGCAGTGCCCCGCAATTTCGAAGGGTAAAGCTCCGGCGTCCAAACATAATGGGCGGCCGACCCCAAATCCAAGCCATAGCCAGTGAGGCAAACAAATATAAGAACAGTGCTCGGAGTTCGCGTCAGACCCAGGAGAAGAACGC
>Ga0316217_10003477_pt1 | contig 17892 bp, 15 predicted proteins | sample 1anoAmetaG_FD_203633 | JGI IMG/M metagenome (GOLD analysis project Ga0316217, IMG submission 203633) | Freshwater microbial communities from Trout Bog Lake, Wisconsin, USA - 1anoA | ecosystem: Environmental > Aquatic > Freshwater > Lake > Hypolimnion/Profundal zone | place: USA: Wisconsin...
GCTGCGCCTGAGCCTGCTGATGGGCATCACCATGGTGCTCACCTTCGCCTCCTGGCTGGGGGCGGTGGCCGGCGCCGGCCTGCTGCTGGCGGTGCTGGCCACCGGGCTGATCAGCCTGGGGGCCGGCGCCTGGCGCCACGGCCTGGGGGAATACGGGCCGAGCGTGGCCTCTTCGGCGGCCCTGCTGTTCTTCATCGCCCTGGCCTCGCCCAGGGCCGAGGCCACCCCGTTCCTGGCGGCCCAGGCCACCCTGGCCGGGGCGCTCTTCTGCGTCATGATCCATGCCGCGTTCTGGCCGTTCCTGGCCCAGCACCCGCTCCGGCGCTCGGTGGCGGCCAGCTGGACCGCCCTGGCCGAGCTGGCCGCGGCCCTGCCCCCGGTGGACAGCACCGCCTCGTTCCGGCGCCAGGACCAGGTGGCGGCCAGCGAGCACAACCTGCGCGCCGCCCTGGACCAGGCCACCCAGGTGCTGGCCGGGGTCCCCAGCCGGAACAGCCGGCCGCTGGTGCGGGAGCTGGAGGCGCTGAACCGGGCCGCGGCGGACCTGGCGACCCAGATGACCGCCCTCAACCCGAGCCTGGAGCGGCTCATGGAGGCTCCGGGGCCCGGGCCGCTGGCGGCCTCGTTCCGCTCGGTCCTGGCCGCCCTGGTCAACACCAGCCGGTCCCTGGCAGTGGCGGTGGTCTCGCACCAGGCCGGGCACCTGGCCCGGTTCGAAGTGCGGCTGCTGCGGCTGGGCGATCTGCTGCGGCTGCTGCGGCGGCGGACCGCCGCCCTCGGGGATTCCCCCGAAGGCGCCCATCTGGCGGCGGTCCTGGCCAGGATCCAGGACCAGCTGCCGCGGATCCGCGCGGCGCTCCGGGCGGCCATGGAGCGGGCCCAGGAACGCGGCCCCATCTCGTTCGAGCTGTTCGATCTGGAAACCTGGAGCCTGCGCCCCCTGGCTTCGGCCCTCAACTTCAGCCTGCGGATCGACCCCGCCCTGGTGCGCTTCACCTTCCGGCTGGCGGTGATCATGATGGCGGGCACGGCGGCCTGGCGCTACTGGCACCTGCCCCACGGCTACTGGCTGCCGCTGTGCGTCATGGTGGTGCTGCAGCCCGACTACGGCGCGACCAGGGCCCGGGCCACCCAGCGGGCCCTGGGCACCCTCGGCGGCGGCCTCGCCGGCAGCCTGCTGCTGTGGCTGCACCTGCCGCTCTGGCCTCTGCTGGCGGCCACCGCCGCGGCCTGCTGGGCCTTCACCTACTACGTCAAGCGCAACTACGCGGTCGCGGTGTTCTACATCACCCTCCTGGTGGTGCTGCAGTTCGAGGCCGCCGGCCCGGTCACGGTGGCGCTCACCGTCCAGCGCTTCCTGGAGACCCTGGCCGGGTGCGTGCTGGCCCTCCTGGCCGCCCTGAGCTTCTGGCCGGTGTGGGAGCGGGACCGCTTCCCGCCGCTCCTGGCGGACGCCATCCGGGCCAACCGGGTCTTCCTGGAACGGCTCTGCCTGGGCCTGGGGGGCGAGGCCGGGGTGACCCCCGGTTCGGTGACCAAGGTCAAGCGCAAGGCCCAGCGCGCCAACAGCCTGGTGTTCTCCTCGCTGAACCGCATGGCCGGCGATCCCAGGATCCAGCAGGAGGGCATCGAGCGCTCCGCCGCCCTGGCCAACCACAACCTGCGCATCACCCGGGCGCTCAGCGTGGGCGCGGTGCACATCGCCCCCGGGACCCCGCCCTTCCCCGGCCTGGAGCCCATGGCCCAGGCGGCGGGGGCGGCCCTGGAGGCGCTGGCCGCGGTGGTGGAGGGGGCGGATCCCGCCGGGCTGGACGGGCCGCGGTCCGCCCTGGAGGCCGCGGCCCTGCCCGTCCCCGCCGATCCGCGCACGGCCTGGGTGACCGCCCAGCTGGAGCAGGCCGGCACGGAGCTGAGCGCGATGCTGGAGCGGGACTAGGAAATCCAGACTGGCCCAATTACGGTAAATAACGTTCTGCTGTTCTCGGCGATCCTCGTCTGCCTCGGTGCCTCGGCGATAAGCAGCCGAGGATCGCCGGGAAAGACAAAAACAGACCTTCAAATACAGGTGCCCTGACTATTCCACGATCTCGCGCCAGTCTAGGCGGTGCGGCGGAACACCCAGCGGTCCCCGTCCGAAGCCTTGGAGTCGAACCGGTAGCCTTCCTCCTTGAAGGCCTGGAGCTTTTCCGGCTCCTCCAGCCGCTTGCGGATGGCGTAGCGGCACATCAGCCCCCGGGCCCGCTTGGCATGGAATCCGACCACCCGGAAGGCGCCGCGGCTCCAGTCCTCGAACACCGGGGTGATGATCCGGCCTGCCACCGCCTCCGGGTCCAGGACCTTGAAATACTCCGCCGAGGCCAGGTTCACCAGCACCGGCTGTCCGGTCCCCTGCCCCAGCAGCCGGTTCACCGCCCGGGTGAGCCGGTCGCCCCAGAAGGCGTACAGGTCCGCGCCCCTGGGGTTGGCCAGGCGGGTCTTCATCTCCAGCCGGTAGGGCCGGATCAGGTCCAGCGGGCGCAGGCATCCGTACAGGCCGGAGAGGATGCGCAGATGGTCCTGGGCGAAGTCCAGGTCCTCCTGGCCGAGGCCGGGCGCGTCCAGGCCGCCGTACACATCGCCGTTGAACGCGAGCAACGCCTGCTTGGCGTTGTCCGGGGTGAAGGGCCGCCGCCACTGGCTGAAGCGCCCGGCGTTGAGGGCCGCCAGCGGATCGGAGATGCCCATGAGGCCCGCCAACTCGTCGATGCTGAGCGCCTTCAGCAGCTTGACCAGCCTGGCCGACTCCGCGAGGAAATCCGGCTGGGTGAACACCCCGATGTGCGGGGGCGTGGTGAAATCCAGGGTCTTGGCGGGGGAGATGACGAGAATCATGGGGGGCGGCTCCTGGCCTGCCCCCATCTTCGCCGGGACCGCGCTCCGGCACTACCCGCTCTTTGCCCGCAGCCAGCTGATCATCTCCATGTCCTCCTCCTTGATGTGGTGGGTGAGCCAGTCGGCAAGGAACTTGGAGAGGGTGCCGGGCAGCGCCAGGGAGCCCTCCTCGTACTGGGCCATCAGGTCCTTCACCTGCCTGGCCAGCTGGTCGTGGACCGCCTTGTGCCGGGCGTAGTTGCCGTACCCGGTGGAGCGCATATAGCCCTCTTCGGTGGCGAAGTGCTCCAGGGTGTAGGCCGCCAGCGCCCTGAGGGTAGGGCCAAGGGTCTCCCGGCCGTGGCCGGCGATGATGCCGTGGTGCAGGTCGTTCACCAGTTCGAAGAGGCGTTTGTGCTGCCGGTCCACCGCCGGGTTCCCGGTCTCGTACTTCGGCATCCAGATGGCGATGGGCATGCATCCTCCCCGGCGGCGGACTGTTGGCAAACCACCTAAATATAGGGCCTAACTTGATCTTTGCAACACCTCTGCAAACCCGGAGGGTGCTGCCGGCCGCCCGTTCTGCCAAGCTTTCCCTGGTCCACGGCCCAGCCGTTCATGGAGGCAGCCCATGCCCCTTCTCGACGCCACCCGCAGCACCCTCCTCATGATCGACCTCCAGGGCAAGCTGGTGCACCAGGTGCACCGCTCCGCCCTGGTGCTGGAGACGGCCCACCGGCTGCTGCGGTTCGCCGGGCTGTTCGCGGTGCCGGTGGTCCTGACCGAGCAGTACCCCCAGGGCATCGGCCCCACCGAGGCCGGGCTCCGGGAACGCTTCGACGCGCTGACCACCCCGGCCTTCCTCCTGGCCAAGACCGCCTTCAGCTGCTGCGGCGATCCTGGATTCATGGCGCTGCTGGCAAAGGCCCGGCCAGGCCTTCCGCTGCACCGGCAGCAGGTCGTGGTGGCCGGCATCGAAGCCCACGTCTGCGTCGTCCAGACCGTCCTGGAGCTGCTGGACGCGGGGTGCGAGGTGCACCTCTGCTGGGACGCCGTCAGCGGGCGCGGGGAGGAGTACCGCCGGCACGCCATCGAGCGCATGGCCGCCGCCGGCGCCACGATCACCAACCACGAGTCGGTGGGCTTCGAGTGGGCCCGCGGCAAGGACCACCCGGGCTTCAAGGCGCTCTCCTCCGTGCTGAAGGAGGGGCAGCCGCTATAAGCCTTTGCGCCAAAACATCCAGGTGATTTTGCCACGGCCCCCAATGCCACCGGCGGGCGGAGCGGGATTACAATGAGTCACCCCCGGCAACCCCAACCCCCCAGAGCCTGACATCCAACCTGCCTGGACCCATATGAACCTATCGATCAAGGGCCTGTATCTCGGTTTGGGCGCATTGCTCTCGGTGCTGCTCCTGAGCGCGCTGCTGGCGTTCGGAAACACCCGCCAGCTCAGGATCGACGCTGTCCGGGTGAACCGCAGCCACGCGGTGGTCGAGGCGCTGCAGACCACCCTCGCCACTCTGGTGGATGCCGAGACGGGACAGCGGGGCTACCTGCTCACCGGCGACCAGCGCTACCTGGAACCGTACCGGGCCGCGGTGGCCCACGTCTCGCAGAACCTCCAGCGGCTCGGGGAACTGGTGTGGGACGAGCCCGGGCAGCGCGCCCGGATCCAGGCGTTGAAATCGCTCAGCGCTGCCAAGCTGGCTGAGCTGGACCAGACCATCGCGGAAGAGGGCGTGGATCCGGCCGCCGCGCGGCGGATGGTCCAGACCCACCTGGGCAGGTCCATCATGGTTTCGATCCGGCTGGAGACCGCGGCCATGACCTCCGAGGAGCAGGATCTCCTGGCCGGGCGGGAACGGGCCTCCCGCCGCGACTATCTGGTGGCGGTCCTCTCCGGCGGGGTGTTCGCCCTCGCCGGGCTGGCCCTGGCGGCGGCGTTCCTGGTCCAGCTGCGCCGGCACTTCGCGCAGCGCGAGCAGTTCGAGCAGGAGCTGCGGCAAAACGAGCAGCGCTTCCGGACCCTCACGGAACTGGCCCCCGACGCCATCTGGATCAACCGGGATGACCGGATCGAGCTGGTCAACAGCGAGGCGCTCCGCCTGCTGGGCGCGGACCGCGCGGACCAGGTGGAGGGACTGGCGCCCTACGACATCTTCCACCCGGACTGCCACAAGCAGGTCCGGACCCGGCTGCGGACGGTGCGCAACGGCGGGACCGTCCAGCTTTCGGAGGAGACGGTGGTGCGCCTGGACGGCACCGTCCGCCAGGTGGAGGTCGCCTCGGCCATGTTCGAGGACGCCAAGGGTCCGGCGATCCAGGTGGTGCTCCGGGACATCACCCGGCGCCGGCGGCGCGACCAGGAGGTCGAGCAGCTGAACCGGGCGCTCCGGGCGCTCTCCAAGAGCAGCCAGGCCCTGGTGCGCGCGGAGGCCCTGGACGAGACCTCCTACCTGGCCGAGATCTGCGGCATCATCATCCAGGACTGCGGGCACGCCATGGTCTGGATCGGCTTCCGCGCGGACGACCCGGCCAGGTCCATCCGGGTCGCGGCCTGGGCCGGGATCGAAGACGGCTACCTGGACACCCTCGCCTTCACCTGGGCGGACGAGCCGCTTGGCCGCGGTCCCACCGGGACCGCCATCCGCACCGGCCGGCCGGAGATCTGCCGGGACACCTGGACCGATCCGGCCTTCGAGCCCTGGCGCGAGGAAGCCATGAAGCGGGGCTACCGGTCATCGCTCGCCCTCCCGCTCCTTGACAGCGGCCGGGCGTTCGGCGCGATCACCCTGTATGCCCGCCGGGCCGACGCCTTCAGTCCGGGAGAGGTCACCCTACTGGAAGAGCTGGGCAGCGACCTGGCCTACGGGATCACCTCCAGGCGCCTGCGCATCGAGCACGCGCTGGCCGAGGAGACCCTGCGGGAAAGCGAGGAGCGGTTCCGGGCTGCCTTCGAGCAGGGCGCCATCCCCATGTCGCTGACCACCTTCGACGGCCGCATCCTGCGGATCAATGCGGCCTACTGCCAGATGTTCGGCTACACCGAAGCCGAGCTGCAGGCGCGCAGCTTCATGGCCTTCACCCACCCCGATGACCTGGACCGGACCCGGGCCGGGGTGGCCAGCCTGGCCGGGGGCGAGCAGCCGAGCTTCCGGATGGAAAAGCGCTACCTGCACAAGGACGGCAGGGTCATCTGGGGCGACATGTGCTGCGCGCTGGTGCCGGACGCCATGGGCCGGCCCCTGTACATGGTGACCCACATCCAGGACATCACCGAGCGCAAGCGGGCCGAGCAGGATCTGCGCGAAGCCAACCGGCGCAAGGACGAGTTCCTGGCCACCCTGGCCCACGAACTGCGCAACCCGCTGGCGCCGATCCGCACCGGGGCCTTCCTCCTGGCCCAGCGGGCCACCGCCGACCCGGAGACCCGGCAGATCCACGAAATGATCGCCCGCCAGGCCGCGCACATGGCCCGGCTGGTGGACGACCTCCTGGATATCTCCCGGATCGAGCAGGGCCGCCTGGAACTGCGCAGGGAAGCGGTCGATCTGGGCCGAGTGGCGGCCCACGCGGTGGAGGCCTGCAGGCCGCTGATCGAGGCCGGCCGGCACCAGCTCGTCCTGTCCGTGCCCGTCGGCCTGCCGAAGGTGGAGGCCGACCCGGTCCGGCTGGAGCAGATGCTCTGCAACCTCCTGAACAACGCCTGCAAATACACCCCCGCCGGCGGCACGATCCAGGTTGCGGCCGTCCGGGAGGGGGCCGAGGCGGTCCTGCGGGTCCGGGACAGCGGCATCGGCCTGGCCCCCGAGGCGCTGGCGCGGGTGTTCGACCTGTTCTACCAGGCCGGCCAGCCCTCGGAGCGCGCCGGCGGGCTCGGGATCGGCCTGACGCTGGTCAGGCGCCTGGCCGAACTCCACGGCGGCTCGGTCCTGGCCGCCAGCGACGGGCCCGGCCAGGGCAGCGAATTCATGCTCCGGCTCCCGGCCCTCCCGCCGGCGCCGCCCGCGCCCGCCCCGGCGGAATCCAGCCGCGGCAACGGCGACGGCCGCCAGAGGCATGTGCTGATCATCGACGATGATCTGAACGTGCGGATGACTTCGGAGATGCTGCTCAAGGCTATGAACTACCAGGTGACGGTGGCCGCCACCGGCGAGAAGGGGATCGAAAAGGCCAAGGCGCTGAGGCCGGAGATCGCCATCATCGACCTGGGCATGCCGGGACTAGACGGCCTGGAGGTCGCGGCCCGGATCCGGGCGGAACTGGGATCGGCCATCTTCCTGGTGGCCCTCACCGGCTACAGCCGGGAAAGCGACTTCGCCAATACCCGCGCTGCCGGATTCGACCGGCACCTGGTCAAGTCCGGCGATCCCCGGGAACTGCTGCACCTGCTGGAGGAGATCAGCGCGGAAGCCTAGGGCGCGGCGGGATGCTTCTCCTGGTGGATCTGCTTGCTCGTCTGGTTTTCCTCCTGGTTCAGCTGCTTCTTCTGCTGCCTGGTGATGTGGCCGCCGTTCTTGGCGGCGTCCTGCCGCTCCTGCTTGCGGATGGCCTTGTCCTCCTGGTGCAGTTGCCTGGCCTGGGATTTGTCCAGCTCGCCGCTCTTGACCCCCTGCTGGATGCGCTTGTTCTGCTTGCCCAGCCGCTTGTTGGTCTCGGCCCGGCGGGGGTGGTCCTTCTGCCACTGGGTCTCCTGGGCGCCGGCCGCGCCGGAGCAGAGCAGCGCCAAGCCCAGCAGGGCGCCCAGCAGCTTGACGGGATGTGCCACGGTTCCTCCTCTTGACCTGTTGTGACCGTTCGCTGCCCATGATCTTCGTCCGCTTCTTGCAATTGTCAAGCTTGGGGCAGGCGCGGCCCCAGGAACGCCGACAGGGACTGGCCACCATGCAGCGCCTGGACCAGGGCGGAGCCGATCACCGGGGTGGCGCCCATGGCCCGCACCTGGTCCAGCAGGTCGGGATGGTCCAGCCCGAAACCCACGGCCAGGGGCCGGCCGGTGTGCTCCCGCAGGGCCCCGATGCGGGCCCGCACCGGGCCCAGGTCGGTGGCCTGGCCGTCGCCGGTCACGCCCATGCGGGCCACCACGTAGGCGAAGCGCTGGGCGAAGGGATGGTCAGGGCCAGGGTCGGGCCGCGCCTCCATGAGCAGGCGCGCCCGCTCCGGCGGGGTGGTGGGGCTCAGCAGCGGGACGATGGGATAGCCGGCGGCGCGCAGCCCGGCCTCCCACTCCGGCTCTTCCCCGGGGGGCAGGTCCACCACCAGCAGGGCCTTGACCGGGGTGGGGCGGAGCAGCGCCAGCAGGTCGCCGCCCAGCTGGAGCAGGGGATTGAAGTAGGTGAACAGCACCAGATCGGGGCTGGGCCCCGGCTGGGCCAGCTGCTCCAGCACCCGCCGGGGCGAGGCGCCGGCCGCCAGCGCCCGCTGGGCGGCGGCCTGCAGCACCGGGCCGTCGGCCACCGGGTCGGAGTGCGGCAGGCCCACCTCCAGGGTCCGGACGCCCAGGGCGGAGAACTGGGCCAGGAGCCCGGGCAGCCCGGCCAGATCGGGGTCGCCGGCGGTGATGAAGGGCAGGATCGGTTCCATGTCAGTGCTCCAGGGTCTGGAAGGTGGCGAGGTCCTTGTCGCCCCGGCCGGACAGGCCCAGCAGGACGGTGCCGGCGCCTTCGGCGGCGAGGGTGCGCAGATGGGCCAGGGCGTGGCTGGACTCCAGGGCCGGCAGGATGCCTTCGGTGCGGGCCAGGTCCCGGGCCGCGGCCAGGGCCGCCTGGTCTCCGGCGCGCCGTCCCTCCACCCGGCCCGCCAGGATCAGCGCGGCCAGTTCCGGCCCCAGGGACGGGTAGTCCAGCCCGGCGCTGACGCTGGCGGTCTCGGCGGTCCAGCCGTGCTCGTCCTGCAGCAGCAGGCTGCGGCAGCCGTGCAGCACCCCGATCCGGCCGCCGAAGGTGCGCGCCGCGTGCTCGCCCACGGCCTCGCCGTGGCCGCCGGCCTCCACCGCCACCAGCCGGACCGGGTCGTCGAGGAACGGCACCATCAGGCCCAGGCCGTTGCTGCCGCCGCCGGCGCAGGCCACCACCGCGTTGGGCAGCGCACCGTGGGCTTCCAGCACCTGGGCCCGGGCCTCCTCGCCGATGACCGACTGGAAGGTGCGCACCATGAGCGGGAACGGGTGCGGCCCCAGGGCCGAGCCGAGGATGTAGTGGGCCTTGCCGCAGCGGGCGGCCCAGGACCGCAGCGCCTCATTCACCGCCTCCTTCAGGGTCCGCTGGCCGGCCTCCACCGGCTCCACCGTTGCCCCGAACAGCCGCATGCGCGCCACGTTCGGCGCCTGCCGGGCCATGTCCACGGTGCCCATGTAGACCGTGCAGGCGAGTCCCAGCCGGGCGCAGGCCGCGGCGGTGGCGACGCCGTGCTGGCCCGCCCCGGTCTCGGCGATGATCTCCCGCTTGCCCATGCGCCGGGCCAGCAGGGCCTGGGCCAGGGCGTTGTTGATCTTGTGCGCGCCGGTGTGGGCCAGGTCCTCCCGCTTCAGGTAGAGCGACCGGAGCCCCGCCTCCCGGGCCAGGCGCGGGGCCGCCGTGAGGGCCGTCGGCCGGCCCACGAAGTCGCGCAGCTCCGAGCGCAGTTCCGCCATGAAGGCGGGGTCGGCCAGCGCGTCCAGGAAGGCGGCCTCCAGTTCCAGCAGGGGCTGCATGAGCGTTTCCGGGGCGTAGCAGCCACCCAGGCCCTGGGCCCCGTAGCGGCCCGGCAGTCGGAATTCGGTGGGCATGTTCAAGGTCTACTCCAGGTCGTGGGCGTTGCGGACAAAGGTTTGCACCAGGGCGGGATCCTTGCGGCCGGGTGAGCTTTCCAGCCGGCTGGCGGCGTCGAACCCCCGGCAGCGGCCGCGCAGGGACGGCATCAGCGCCAGGCGCGCGGCCAGGACGCCGCCGTCCAGGCCGCCGGCGAGGAGGAACGGCCCGGGCGGCGGGTGGGCCATGGCATGGCCGCGGCCCGAGCCCCCCAGCAGCCCGGTGGCCCCGGGACTGGTCTCCCACAGGTAGAGGTCGGCGGGCACCGGCTCCTGGCCCGGGTCGTCGGGCCAGGGCAGCAGCACCTTGCGGCCGTCCTCATGGAGCATGGCCACGGCCCGGGCCCGCTCCGCGGCCGGCAGATAGGGCTGGACCCAGGGGGCTCCCGCCCCGCGGGCCAGCTCGACCAGGCTTCCGGCGTCGCCGGCCACCGCCACCAGGACCGCCCTGCCCCCGGCGGAACCGGCCAGGCCCAGGTCCGGACAGTGCCGCGGGCTCGCCGGGTGGTGCAGGAACCCCACCAGGTCGGCGCCCGCCGCCAGGACCATCGCCACGTCCTCCGCGCAGGTGAGGCCGCAGACCTTGGCCATCACGGCCGCACCGCCGGCCTGCGGATCCCGGCCAGGAACGCCGCCGGGTCGGGTTCGCGCATGAGGGTCTCGCCGATCAGCAGGGCGTCGAAGCCTTCGCCCAGGGCGGCCACGGCGTCCGCCACCGACTTGATGCCGGATTCCCGGATCAGCAGGGCCTCGGGGAAGGCCGCCCGGAGCATCGCGGCCGGGGCGGCGCGCACCGAGAAGTCGGCCAGGTCCCGGGCGTTCCAGCCCACCATGCGCGCGCAGGCGGCCTGGGCCGGGATGATCTCCCCGGGGCCGTGGACCTCCACCAGCGGCTCCAGGCCGCGCGCCCGGGCCGCGGCGGCGAAGCCCGGCAGGTGGTCGCCCAGCAGCCGGGTGATCAGCAGCACCGCCTGGGCGCCCAGGGCCGCGGCCTCGTCCAGGTGCGCCTCGGTGCAGACGAAGCCCTTGTACAGCAGGGGCAGCCCGCAGGGCCGGGCCTCGGCGAAGTCCTCCGGCCGGCCCAGGAACCGCGCCGGTTCGGCCAGGATGGAGCAGGCCGCGGCCCCGCCCCGGGCGTAGGCGGCCAGGCGCTCGCCGACCACGGCCCCGGCCGCGAACGGCCCCAGGGAGGGCGAGGCGCGCTTGAACTCGGCGATCACCGGCACGGCCGCCGCGCGCAGGGCCGCCTCGAACGGCCCCATGCCCCGCAGGGGCCGCTCCCGGAATGGGCTCGGGGCGGTGATCCGCCCGGCGCGCTCCAGTTCCGAAGCCAGCAGGTCCTTGAGAATGCCCAGCGAACCGGCGTCGCGCAGCAGGGTTTCGGGGCTCGGCGGAAAGGCCATGGGGTCTCCTCGGGTCAGGCGGCGAGCGCCAGCAGGGACGGCAGGTGCAGCCCGCCCATCAGGGTGGCGCGAACTTCGGCCACCAGCGCGGGCAGGGCCGAGATCGGCAGCGCCCGGACCAGCAGCAGGCCCAGGGCGGCCTGGAGCGCCACCTCGTCGGCCACCCGCGGGCTGAAATCCGGGTGCTCCCGGCCTCCGGCCAGCCCCTCGGCCAGGGCCACGCACTCGGCCTTGGAACCGGCGGGCCGGGCCGGGGCGGTCCGGCCCAGCTGGAGGTCCCCGGGCAGGATCCGGACCATGGGCAGCAGCCGGCCTTCCCGCACCGGCTGCAGGCAGGTGGGGCCTTCCAGGGACGCCTCGTCCATGCCCAGGCCGTCGGCGGTCAGGCCGTGCACCACCAACGCCCCCTGCAGGCCCCCGGCGGCCAGGGCGGTGGCCACCGGCTCGATCCATTCCTCCTTCGCCACGCCCAGCACCTGGAATTCAGGCCGGGCCGGGTTCAGCAGGGGCCCCAGCATGTTGAACACCGTGGGCACCCCCAGGGCCTTGCGGATGGGCACCATGCGGCCCAGCACCGGGTGGAACTTCTGGGCGAACAGGAAGGCGAAGTGGGTGCGGGCCAGGTCGGCCTCCACCAGCGCCTGGGGCCGCTCCAGGTCCATGCCCAGGGCCTCCAGCAGGTCGGCGGAGCCGCACAGGGACGAGGCGGCGCGGCTGCCGTGCTTGACGATATCCACGCCCATCTGGGCCAGGGCCAGGGCGGACAGGGTGGAGAGATTGGCGGTGTGCACCCCGATGCGGGCGTCGCCGCCGGTGCCGCAAGTGTCCAGGGTCGGGTGGACCCCGGCGTGGAACGGCCGGGCCCGCTCCCCCAGCACCTGGGCGAAGGCGGTCAGCTCGGTGCCCTGCAGCGGCCGGAGGTTGAGGGCCAGCAGGGCCTGGCCCACCATTCCGGGATCGGACCCGGGATCCAGGCAGGCCTCCATGAAGGCGCGCGCTTCGGCCAGGGAGAGGGAATCGGAAAGTTCGAACGGGGAACGGGACATGGGCAGCTCCGGAAAGACGGAAAGGAAGGGTGGGCGGACGGTCAGCGGGATCCGCCCCAGCCCATGGCGCGGCGGAGGAGGGGGACCTGGTTGGGAGCGAACGGCAGGGTTTCGGGCAGGTCCAGCCGGCGGCCCACCGCTTCCGCCACCGGCCGCAGCTCCTCGGCCAGCCGGCGGAACTCCGGAAAGTGCAGCGACTGGTCGCCGTCGGAACGGGCCCGGGACGGATCGGGATGCACCTCCACGGCGATCCCGTCGGCCCCGGCGGCCACCGCGGCCCGGGCCATGGGCGAGACCGCGGAGCGGACCCCGGTGCCGTGGGAGGGGTCCACCAGCACCGGCAGGTGGGTCATGCCCTTGAGCACCGGGATGGCGTTTAGGTCGAGGGTGTTGCGGGTGGCGGTCTCGAAGGTGCGGATGCCCCGCTCGCAGAGGATGACCTGGGCGTTGCCCTCCAGCAGGATGTACTCGGCGGCCAGGACGAACTCGGCCAGGGTGGCCGAGGGGCCGCGCTTGAGCAGCACCGGCTTGCCGGCCCGGCCCACGGCCCTGAGCAGCGGACTGTTGGACATGTTGCGGGCGCCGATCTGGAAGCAGTCCACGAACGGGGCCATGGCCTCCACATCGCCCGGCTCCATCACCTCGGTCACCACCGGCAGGCCGCTTTCCAGACCGGCCTGCTTGAGCAGCTCCACCCCGGGCTGGCCCAGGCCCTGGAAGGCGTATGGCGAGGTGCGCGGCTTGTAGGCCCCGCCGCGCAGGGCGGTGGCGCCGAACGCCGCCACGAACCGGGCGGTGCCGAAGATCTGCTCCCGGTCCTCCACCGAGCAGGGCCCGGCGATCAGCGCCAGGGCCTCGCCGCCGATCTCCATCGGGCCCAGGGCCACCCGGCTGCCGTGGGGATTCTGCTCCCGGGCGGCGAGGATCGGCCTGGATCCGGCCGGCCGGGCCCATTCCACGCCCGGCATGGCCTGGATCTTCTTCACCGGGGGGTTCTCCAGGCCCAGGCCGGCCAGGAAACATCCGAACGGGAAGTCCAGGCAGCGCACCTCGGCGGCGCCCATGGCATCCAGCGCGGCCGTCACGGCCCGGCGGGCGGCTTCATCGTTGCGGGACAGTTTGACGATCATGGCCGGCTCCTCACATGCCCGCGGCCTGGCCGCTGCGGGCGCGGCACAGGTCGACGAAGTTGCGCAACAGGTCCATGCCGCCGGGGGTGAGGATGGACTCGGGATGGAACTGCACGCCGTGGCACTCGAACTGCCGGTGCCGGACCGCCATGATCTCGCCGTCCGGAGTGGTGCCCTGCACCGCCAGGCACTCCGGCATGGCGTCGTGGATCGCGGTCAGGGAATGGTAGCGGCCCACCGGGAACGGACTGGGCAGGCCCGCCAGCAGGCCGGTGCCGTCGTGGGCCATGGCCGAGGTCTTGCCGTGCATGGGCCGCAGGGCCCGGTCCACCCGCCCGCCGAAGGCCTCGACGATCACCTGGTGGCCCAGGCAGACCCCCAGGATCGGCACCCGGGGCGCAAGCAGAGCGACCAGCTCCGGACAGATCCCGGCGTCCCGGGGGTGCCCCGGCCCGGGCGAAAGCACCAGCCCGTCCAGGTCCATGGCCAGGACCCCGGCCACGCTGATGGCGTCGTTGCGCACCACCTGCAGCCGCGGCTCCAGCACGCCCATCATCGACACCAGGTTGTAGGTGAAGGAATCGTAGTTGTCCACGAACAGGATCATCATTCCACCTCGACAGTGAGGGCTTCGCGGCCTTCCAGGGCGGCCAGCAGGACGCCGGCCTTGGCGTGGATCTCGGCCCATTCCGAGGCCTCCACCGAGTCGGACACCAGGCCGCAGCCGGCCCGGAAGCGGACCGTGCCGTCTTCGAACTCCAGGGTCCGGATGGTGATGGCCAGCTCCAGGTTGCCGGAGCGGTCCAGGATGCCGACCCCGCCGCCGTAGGCGCCCCGGTCCTCCCCTTCCAGCGCCGTCAGGATCTGCACGGCGCGGATCTTGGGCGCGCCGCTCAGGGTCCCGGCCGGGAAGGTGCTCCAGAGCGCGTCCAGCGGCCGCAGCCCGGCCCGCAGCCGGCCGTGGACCTCCGAGGTCATGTGCATCACGTGGGAGAACATCTCCACCTGGCCGCGCACCGGCACCGTCACCGAGCCGTGTTCGCAGACCCGCCCCAGATCGTTGCGGGCCAGGTCCACCAGCATGGCGTGCTCGGCCAGCTCCTTGGGATCGGCCTTGAGCTCCGCCGCCAGCCGGACGTCCTCCTCCAGCGAGCCGCCCCGGGGCCGGGTGCCGGCGATGGGCACCGTGACCACCGCCGAGCCCTCCACCCGCACCAGCATCTCCGGGGAAGCGCCCACCAGCTGGCGTCCGCCCAGCGATACGAAGAAGTGGTAGGGCGAGGGGTTCAGCCGGCGCAGCCGGCGGTAGACCTCGAACGGGTCCCCCTCCAGCCGGCCTTCGAACGGTTCCGACAGGACGATCTGGTAGGCCTCACCGGCCAGGATGGCCTCCTGCACCGCGGCGAAGTTGCGCTTGAAGGCGGCCCGGTCCGGGCCCCGGGTCAGCAGGAAGGTGGAGGCCTTGTCCCGGCGCGGCAGGGCCCCTTCCAGCCGCTGGCGGAGCTTGCCCAGCCGCTCGGCGCCGGCCGCGGCGGTCTCCCCGGGGGCGGGGAAGTGGTAGAGGTAGCCCAGCTGCTTCAGGTGGTCGAGCACCAGCCCGGTGGCGAACCGGCCGAAGCGCAGCCGCGGACTCCGGGCGGCGGGAAAGGAGGGCGCCAGCACCGGTTCAGCCAGGGCGAAGGCGCTGAAATCGGCCCAGCCCACCGCGCCGCCCAGGAACGGCACCGGCAGCCCGGCACTCACCGCCCGCAGGTCGGCCGCCCAGGCGGCCAGGGCCTTCAGCGGATCCCCGGGCAGCAGCTCGGTCCCGCCGGCCCGGACAATGGCCGCCTGGGCGCCGACCTCGAAGGTCTCGGTGACGTCCAGGCCGATGAACGAGAAGCGGGCCTGGGATTCGCCGCCGGTGACGGACTCCAGCAGGTAGGCGTCCTGGCCCGGCTCGGTGAGGGCCAGGAAGGCCCGCACCGGGGTGGTGAGGTCGGCCGGGAAGGCCAGGACCAGGGGCGCCGCCGCCGGCAGGGCTTCCGGGCTGGGCTGGATCGGGATGGGTGTCATGTGGGCCTCGGTAAAGTGTTCAGGAACGAGTAGATACAAAAAGGCCCACCGTGGGGTGGGCCGGGGAACTTGCCTTTGGGAGACTCGCCTAGGTGTGGGCGCTCCGCACGCAATGACCCGACCGCTGGTGCCAATTGCGCCAGAACCAGGCCAACATGTTGATCGTGCGGGACACGGACACTCCGAATACCCGTGTAGTCTAGTCGCCCTTGGCCGGCATTGCAAGCCCTTCCTCCAGGCGTCCCCCGGCCCCGGCCAGACCCCCGCGGATGCTGATACCGTATAGCCATGCGCGACCTCGCCCCCCTCCCGAGCACCAGCTACGATCTCTGCGTCATCGGCGCCGGCGTCAGCGGCCTATGCCTGGCCCGGATGGCCGCGGCCCGGGGGCAGCGGGTGCTGGTCCTGGAACAGCGCCCCGAAGCCGGCGGCTGCCTCAGCACCGCCCCGGTGGCCGCCACCGGCTGGCTCGAGCTGGGCGCCCACACCTGCTACAACTCCTACCAGCGGTTCCTGGACGTCATGGAGGCCACCGGCTTCCTGGCCCTGGCCAGCTCGCGCAAGGGGCTGGGCTTCCGCATGGTCGAAGCCGGCGCCGTGCGCTCCATCCCATCCTGCATCAACTTCTGGGAGGCGGCCCTGGCCCTGCCCCGGGCCCTCGGCGCCAGCAAGGCCGGCCAGACCGCCGAGGCCTACTATTCCCGGATCCTGGGCCCGAAGAACTGGGCCCGGGTGCTCAATCCCGCCCTCAACGCGGTGGCCTCCCAGGAGACCCGGGGCTTCCCGGCCGACGCCCTGTTCAAGAAGCGCGACGGCCGGCGCAAGGACGTGATCAAGAGCTTCGCCGTGCGCGGCGGCCTGGGCCCGGCGGTCCAGGCCCTGGCCGGGCTGCCCGGCATCCACTGCGGCCTGGAGCGGGAGGCGGTGGCGCTGACCCGGACCGAAGGGGTCTACCAGGTGCGCACCGGCCGGGGCGAGACCATCCAGGCCCGGCGGGCGGCGGTGGCGCTGCCCGCCGACGCCGCCGCGGCCCTGCTGGGCCCCGGCTTCCCGGACCTGGCCGGCATGCTGGCGAAGATCGAAACCCGCACCGTGAAGTCCCTGGGCCTGGTGTTCCGCGATCCCCTGGCCCACCTGCCCCGGATGGCCGGACTGATCCTGCCGGACAGCCCGTGCTATTCCGCGGTGTCCGGCGACGCCTTTCCGGTGCCCGGCAGGCGCGCCTGGACCTTCCATTTCGACGGCAGTGGCGGCGACGAGGCGGAGATGGTCCAGCTCGCCTGCAAGGTGCTGGGCGCCGCGCCGGAAGCGGTGGAATCAAGCTTCCGCCGGGACCACACCATGCCTTCGGTCGCCCTGGGCCACGGCGAGTGGCTGGCGGCCCTTGACGCCAGCCTGGCGGCGACCGACCTGATGGTGGTGGGCAACTACCTGTCGGGGTTGTCCATCGAGGACTGCGCGGGACGGGCGCTGCACGAGTTCCAGCGGGTGTTCGGGCGGTCCTGACGGGCCCGCGCGGGAAGCGTCCTACAATGGCGTCAGCGTCAAGGTGTTGTCACGGTTGATGGTCAGCTTGAAGTTGACATTCATGGAAGCATCTCTGGGTATTGCAGCCACCCACTTGTCGTTGCCCTGATCACCCCTTCTGATCACGATTTTGCCATTTTCCTCATTGATCCGGTACTCGATGAACGAGCTGTAGTGATTCGAACTATCATTAATTTTAATATAAATGAATTTTCCCCATCTTTGGTAGCCGATGACATAGTTGCTTGTCACTAGCGTGCCTCCCGCCCGGATCTTGACATCTTTATCGAATGCAAAATAACCTGTCTGTTGATCATCAGCTTTGACCCAATTGCCATTACCACCTTCATAGGTATCAGTATTTTTTACAAAAACATACTCGTTTGAATTGTTCACTATTGTAGTTATAAAGCCGAACGTAGAGGCTGTACAGATGATTGAGCCAGACATCACCATAATGGCTAACTTTGCAATCCAAAGGTTTTGAAGATTCATCCAATGCCTCCCCATCAATCCCGAATTTCGAAAAACAACAAAAACTGGTGATTGTCAGCGTAAATCATACCAATTATAAATTGAATTATTTTTTGCGCTCCCTTTCCCTAAAGAGTTACCATGCACCCATGGGTGCTTATTCAACAATATACCCATCATCGTTCATCCTCGTTCATCCCAATACCGTTCTTTCATTTAAGCTGCATCGAAAAGCAACACTGGGTGCTTCGGCATCCGTTGTTCCATGGGTTCGGCATCATCCTTGAGCCTTTTCCAACGGGGCGGAACAAGAATTTTCAGGAGTAACCGTTCGGGTGGGTTGGAATATTAATCTCATTGTCTTTATCTTCTTCATCCCCGTCCATCCCGTTCATCCCCGTCTAAAAAAAGCCAATGATGTTGTCAAGGTGTTGAAACAGTTCGCGCCGAAGCACCCAATGTTCATTTCGACGGGGATGAACGGGATGAACGGGGATGAAGAAGATTAGTAGGCGTTCAGGTCCCTCCCGTCGTCTCGGCAGTTCGTTGGAATTGAAAAGCGCCTCTGGGCCGACAGATGCTCGTGTCGTTGGGGCCCAGAGGCGCTTTTCAATTCC
>Ga0316217_10003478_pt1 | contig 17890 bp, 15 predicted proteins | sample 1anoAmetaG_FD_203633 | JGI IMG/M metagenome (GOLD analysis project Ga0316217, IMG submission 203633) | Freshwater microbial communities from Trout Bog Lake, Wisconsin, USA - 1anoA | ecosystem: Environmental > Aquatic > Freshwater > Lake > Hypolimnion/Profundal zone | place: USA: Wisconsin...
GGCCTTACAGCCACGGCTACCAAAAGTAATGACCCTTCGGGCCACAAGACACCAGCACGTTTCAATCGTCATCCGTCAGGCTGCAAGATTTGTTCCAAAACTACGGGTTGTATTCCAGTTGTGCCGGCAAACGCGGCGAGATTCATTATCGCCTTTAAAGACGCACCGTTTGCGAGTTGGCAATGCGCGCAATCCCAATGTCAGGACATATCGAATAGAAATGCGTTGACGAGAAATAATGTATTTTGTGCACGTTTTATTGTTGCATTTTTTTGCGATTTCTGTTATACTACATATCATGAGTGGTCGGTGTTCTCTGGCCCTCTTTTTCTGTAAACTCCACAAGAAATGGAGGGTGCGGTATGGTGTTTTCCCCGTAAATATTAGCGTTGGTTCGTTCGTCCGCATGGGATGGCCGCCGGTTGGTGCCTGGCGGTCATGGTATCGTTCTGCCCACAACACAGGAGGTCTGCCAATGCGTAACGCCAGCAAACCCGCTCCACTCCTCGACGCCATGGGCGATCAGAATCCGTCCATGCTGCCTCCAGAACTCCGCGTTGGGGAGCATCTGGCCCGCGTGTTGCGGCGCTTTCTGGCAAGCAAAGGCTTGGAATCATGGGCTATTTTCAGTCAAGGCCACGCGATGTTGGCGCGCATATTCGAAGATCGGCTTGATGACCTGGACGAACCAGACGCCAAATGGGAACCGTTACCGCCGCTGGTCCCCAATGGTGAACGCTTCAATTGCATTGGTATGGACGAAAACGGCAAGCCGCATTTGCGCCCCACCGGCTGCCTGATTCTTCCCCATTGGAAAGTGGCTGTGGCGCGGTGGGCGTGGATTTCGCTGGGGGATTGTAACGCTACGGCCTATTATGCCTATGCCGCCGCAACCGTTGAGGACTTCGATGTCTGGGCCCGGCACGTCGAGGGGCTCAAGCGTCCCGACTGGGTGTTTGTTGGCGGGCGCTACACGGGCTGTTGTTTCCCCAGAGGCGCGGCCCGTTCTTGGGACCACTTGACCCTGCCCGCTGCCGTGCGGCAGCGTCTGGAAGATGACGTCGGGGGCTTCTTTAAGCCCCCTTGCCGCGAACTCTATAAACGACTGGAACTGCCCTACAAGCGCGGCGTTCTGCTGTGGGGTCCGCCGGGCAACGGCAAGACCAGCATTATCCGCACGCTCGCGGCTCAGCAACCGGATATCGCGGCCCTTGTGCTGGCGCCGGGCACAAACTTTGGTGATGACGAACTCCGGGATGCGCTCGATACCTGGCGTGATCAAGCCCCCGCGCTCCTGGTTATGGAGGATCTGGACACGCTTTTAGGGCCGACAAAGGCTAGTGTTTCGACATTCCTCAACCTGCTGGATGGAATCGATCAGCGGCATGGCCGCGGGTTGATGTTGATCGCCACGACCAATCACCCCGAGAATCTCGACCCCGCCATCAATAATCGGCCGGGTCGTTTTGATGTGGTTATGGAAGTGGCGAAACCGACCCGCGCGATGCGTCTGGATTACATTCAGCGGCATTTGCCGGAATTGGACGCGCCGACCCAGGAGCGAATGGCCCGGCAGACCGAGGGTTTGAGCTTCGCTCACTTGCAGGACATTCGCCTGCGTTCAGGATACATAGCCTTGCGTCGCGGGCATACGGATCGCACCCCGCCGGATGTGCTGGAAGCCGCGGAGTCACTGACGTCAAGCCATCAGACGGCGCAGGGTGGTTTTCAGCAGACGACGGAAGAGAACTTTGGCTTTGCGTTGGCGAAGACCAACTGACCGAAGCGTCGCGACAAATGATCTATTGAAGGGAACCTCATCGTCGGTCGTCACGATGTCGTCAAACGCCAACCGGTGGCGTATCAGCCAGGGGTTGTAGACGCCATTTCTCAAGCAATTTCAAGATTGCTTGCGGAGCCCTTGGCCTGTTATATTCCTTCTTCATGTTCCAGTTACGCGTTTTCTTGAAGTGTAAGAGTTTATCCACGACATTGGAGAACTCGTCGTGAGGGTACATGTACCAATTGTCTTTCACAGGGAAGCAGATATGGATCTTCCGGCCCTCGTATCTTTGGTAAAATCCAAGGCGCGATTTGAGTTGCACCTTCATGAACAGTTTCCCATCCACATGCTGTGCGATGAAATCGGCCCCGCCCCAGTCATCGTTTAGCAAGATCGTTGTAAATCCATAATCCGCTAATACGGCAGACACTTTCTGAAAGTTAAAGCTTTCTTTTTGGCGGGCATTCAATACCTTGTACGGATGGTGGGGCATCGGATAGGGCATGTTATTGGCCTCCAGGATATGGAAAATGCACCAAGAGAAACCCAACGGTCGTCTCGCTTGGGGGCGTTCCCACACCCCGCAAGAATTAAATCAATCCCGACGACTTCCGTATCAGCCACTCAATCGTCAGCAGCAGCACCACCAGCACCAGGGCGATGGGTTTGTTCCACAGGTCTTCGGATTCGGTGATCGAGGATTGCACGCTGCGGTCGGCTACCAAGCCGGCCAGGTCGGCGGCGTTGGGGAGCGGTACGATCTTGCCTTTGGTGGGGACTACCAAGCTGTTTAAGGCGTCAATATCCGCGGCGGTGGTGGATTGTTCGCGGCTGGGGGGGGCTACTTCCAGGTCCAAGGGGGGCACATCGATCGGCAGGGCGCCGGGGCGAACCTGGGCTTGGAATGTACCAATCTGGTTGCCGCTGAACGTGCCTTCAAACTGCTCGGGGGCGTTGGCCAGGCGGTGGAGCAGCACCGGCTCCAACGGCAGATGGCTCTTGGTATCGATAATTTGCAGTGGGATCTCCAGCGGCATCTGGCCCACCAGCAGCGGGTCGTGCACGGTGGCCGACAGGTGGATCGGCTTGCCGATATCCACATGCTGGGCATCGGCGGCCAGTTCGATCTGGCGGCTCTGGTTCATCGCCTTGTTGCGATAGAGCAGCCGGGCCATTTGCAGCCAGTAACTTTGGTAGAGCGGCTCGCCCTGGTAATAACGCCAGCGCCAGGTATCGCTGATGGCGGAAAACAGTGTGCGCCCCAGGCCGTATTGCCCGACCACGATGGCTGGAATCGGCATGCCGCCGCGGGCGTTGGGGATGGTGGCATAGACAATGCCGCTGGCCTTTTTGCCGATCACCGGCTTGTACCAGTACAACGGCGGCAGGGCGGCCAACTCGCGAACGTTGTCTTCCACATCGTCAAAGAACCGGAACAGGTTGGAATCCTTGCCTTCCGGGGTCATGACCAGGTTGAACGCGGCGCCATCGGCGGGGGTGGTGATGGGGTTGTTGGGGTCGTCAGGCACAATGGGCAGCAGGGGCTCAAGTTCGGTGCCCTTGTAGGCGTCCGGGTTGTATTGAAAGCCGGCGATCCAGCCCAGGCCGCCACCTTTTTTGCCCACAAAGTTGACGATCATCTTGCGCTGCGTGGGTGAAAAATACTGCGGGTCCACATCGCCGATCAGCAGCACATCGTAGTTGTTCATTTCCTCGTCGGTCTCGGGGAAACGGGTGATCGGAACGTCGCCCTCCTGGGCAAAGTCCTCGTCGGCCGAGAGCAAAAGGCAACTGACATCCACGGTTTTCTCGCGGATGTATTCGTTCTTGAGATAGCGGTATTCCCAGCGCGGCGGGCCATCCACGTACAGCACGCGCACCTTGGCCTCCATCACCGTGGTGCTGCCGGTTACCGTATTGTCCTGCGTGGTCAATTCGGCCGGGCTGGGGTCCACCCGGGCCAGCAGATCGATGCGCTCGGCCTTATCCGGCTTGAACGTCAACTCGACATCCACATCCTTTTTGGTGGGATCCAGCGTCACATCCACCGTGCGCAGCACGTCGCCGGGCTTGCCATCGGCCAGGCGGCGGTATAGCGTGACCTTGGTGGTGGTGGATTGGGTGATGCCGGCGCCGTGCAGCCGGGCCTTGACCACAATTGGATCGCGCACAAAGGCATTTTCGGGAACCTGGAGGCTCTGCAATGCCAGGTTGAAAGGCTCTTCCGGCGAACCCAGGGGAAGGGCGAAGATGTTGGTGGAGTTCTGCCGCGCCAGGGTGGTGGCCACCTCCGGGCGTGTGCCGGCATTCGACGCGCCATCGGTCAGCAGCACAATGGCGGACACCGGCTGGCCCTGAAGCTGGCGGAAAATATCGGCGATGACTGTCGGCACGTCGGTGCTATCAACAGCGGGCTTCTGCTGTTTAAGTGTGGCCAGCAGGATATCGAGTTGCTCCGGGCTGTGGGCCGGCGGGCCCAGCAGTGTGGGCTGCACCGCGCCGGTCAGCAGCACCACATCCTGCTTCTGCGCCAATGTGTGCAGCCAGTTGCTCTTGGCCTGAAACAAAGCATCCACGGCCAATTCCCAGCGGCTGGGGCGGTTAACCCCGGCCGGCAGCCCGATCCGCGGGGTTGCGTGCCCCACCAGGGTCAGCATGGCCGGATCCTTGTAGGGATCGCGCAGATCCATGGAGAGCGAATTGTCGATCCACACCGCCACCACGGATGGCGTGCGAATATCCTGATCGATCGCCAACTGTGGCCGGCAGAACAGGAACACCACCACCGCCAGCGTCAGGGCCCGCATAATGCCCGCGGCGATGCGTTTGCGCGGCGCTGCCGACTGCCGCCGGTAGGACCAATAGCCATAGAGGGCCAAAACCAGCGCCACCATGGTCAGCGCGGTGAGCCAGTTGGATTCCAGACCAAACGTGAAACGCACCCGCGAGGTATCGCGGAGCGATATGGTCTTGAGGTTCAGCAGATATTCCAACAGAGTGTGCATTTGTTCTACCTAAAGGGGTCGAGGGGCCAAGGGGTCAAGGGGTCGAGAGGGATCTTTCATTTCTCATTGCCTTGGCTTCCAACTTCCTTTCGTCTTTTGTCTTTTCTTGTCTTCTTCGTGGTCCTTCGTGGCTTCGTGACTTCGTGTTTATTCCGGGCGTCGTCAACGATACATTGAAAAGCGCCGGGCCAAAAACGTTTCGAGTAACAACAACGCCAGTGCGAGCGGGATCAGGTTGCGGCCCACATCCCCGCTGGTGTCGCGCCCGGCGGTCGTGGTCGGCATCTCCAGGGTCTTGGGTTCGGTCACAACATCGGCCAATTCCACGCCCAGTGCGGCCGCCATTTGCGGCGCCGCTACGTGGCGGGTGTCGGCCTCGGCGGGATCGGTATTCACGGCCACCACGGGTGTGCCACCAGCGCCCGGCGGGGCGTAGACGCCTGCCCAGGGCAGAACACCGCTGGTGAGATACGACCGGCCGCCATTGTCCTTATCCAGCATGGTTGAGACGCTTAGCGTGGTGTTGTGCGGTGCGGTCCAGTTGCCCGGCGGGGCCACATCGGCCGGCAGATGCAGTTGGCCGCCGACCGGCAGGGTAAACGCATCGGCCTGGCGGGCCATGCCATAGTGCAGCAGTTCGTGCATGAACGGGGCGTAGGAGGGCAACGCGCCCCAGGTGTTCCAGGTGGTATCGGCGGTGGTGGCAAACATGACCACCTTGCCGCGGCCGGTGTGTCCCAGCACCACCGCCGGGGAACCATCGGAGAATTTCAGGATGGTTTCGGCGCCGCGGTCCGCCGGTATGGTCAGGCGGATGTACTGCTCGGCCTGCACGGTTGAGAGGCCGGGATTGATATTGTTGCGCACGGCGGCGCCAAAAAGGTCCAGCACCGGATGGGTGTAATTCTGCGGGTCCAGGTGCAAGCCGGCCCCGGCCAGCTGGGCGGCATCGAGTTTGACCGTTGGTCCGAACGCGGCGGGCAACAACTTGGCGCCGCCGTCGCCCAAGGTGCGATTGAGCGCCTCGCCGTTGGTGCGATTGCCGGGAAACAGCAGCAGCAGGCCGCCGTTTTCCACATATTTGCGGAGACTTTCATTGGTCGGGCCATCGGGTGCGGCCGTATCGATCAAGGCGACGGCGGCCGAGTCTGTCAGTGGCGTGCGCGGCAATTCCAGTTCGGTTATCACATGGGGCGCAAAGACGGAAAGATTCTTGCCTTCGACCACCGGGGCCAGGGCCTTTTCCAGGAAGGTCGAGGCCCCCAGGGTGTGCGCATCGCCCGGCGAGCCATCGACCAGCAGCACCGGCAGTTCGCGCACCACGTTGGCGATCAGGCGTCGCGTGTCGTCCACCTCCAACGGGTCCCGCGGCGTGGTGAGCTTGGCTTCCACCACGTGCCGCGCGGGCGTGGTGATGTTATAGGCGATGATCAGGTCGCGGGCCGAGCCCGGCTCGATGCGGGCGATCTTCTCCGACGCGACCACTACGCCATCGACCGTCAGGCTCAGCGGAATATCCTGCTGGGGCGTATCGAACGCGTTGTAGACGCTGATGCGGAAATCGGTGCTGTGACCGGCCACGATGACCGGGCGGGCGGTCTCCAACTGCGTGATGCCCAAATTGAATTGTTTGGGTTGCCCCACGTCGATGACGCGCAGGGTGGCAAAGCGCTTGACCTTCTCGACGGCCTTCTTGAGCGCCTGGCCCTTGTCGCCACTGCCGGTGCCCAATGTGGCCCGTGTGCAATCGGTCAGCAGGATCACCTGCCGCTGACGGGTGGTGGGTTCCACGCTCTCGGCCAGGGCGGCAGCACGATCCAGGGCCCCGGCCAAGTCGGTGCCGGCATCGGTGAGCGTGGCCTCCTTGATGGTTCGGGCCAGGGCGCGATGGTCCAGCGTGGGCGTAACCAGTGCGGCGCCGGTTGTCGTTGACGCGTGCAGCAGCGCCACGCGGTCGCTGGCCGGCACGTGGGCGATCCATTCCGTCAGCAGCTTGCGCGATTTTTCAAAAGCCGATGGCGCCGCGCCGCTGTGATAGCCCATGGAATACGAGTCATCCCACAGCACGATAAGGCCGCGTTCGGAGCCGCCCAGGATCGCCGCCACCGTGTGGTTGAGCGTGAGTTGGGCGATCGCGGCGGCCAGGATCAGCAGGGTAACGATCCGCAGGATCAGCAGCAGCCAGCGCTGGAAGCGCAGCCGGCGGGCGTTGCGCCGCTGGGCGGCCAGCAGAAAATCCATCGCCGCCCAGATAATGGTGCGGAACCGCCGCCGGTTGAGCAGGTGAATGATGATCGGTATGGACGTGGCGGCCACGCCGGCGGCAAAGATGCCGGGTGTCAGGAACGGGAGGATGGCCAAGGCGAAGAACATTAATACCTGCCAGTGACGAATGGGGAAAGACGAATACGAGCCAAAGACGAAAGACGAAAGACGAAAGACGAAATATAGTTCATTTCATCCTCGCGGCGCGGGTGGCCAGGAAATTTGGCAGCGTGATGTCCAGCGGGAGGCTGGTATCCACCTGGGCGTAATCCACATGGTGCTGATGGCAGACATCCTTGATGGTCTGGGCGTGGCGCGAGAGCTCTTCGAGATACGCGGCCCGGAGGGCCCGCGGCTCGGCGACCACTTCACCCCGGTCTTCGAGCCCTTTGAACAGCGTCGTATTTTCAAACGGGAATGTTATCTCGTCGTGATCGAGAACCTGGAGCACAATCAGGTCGTGCCGGCGGTAGCGCAGGTGGCGGATGCCCTTGATAATGTTGGCCGGGTCGTCGAACAGATCGCTGATCAACACAATCAGGCTCCGATGCTGCATCTGCTCGGCAATTTCATCCAGAATGCGGCCGGTGTTGGTCTTCTGGTTCTTGGGGGTGGTGGTCAGCTCGTCGATGAGGATGCGCCACTGCCGCGGGTTGTTCGACGGGCGGATCAGGTGGCGCACGCGTTCGTCAAACACGGCCAGGCCGGCGGAGTCCTGCTGGTGCAGGGCCACGTAGGCCAGCGAGGCGGCAATGCTGGTGGCATGATCGAACTTGCGCCACTGGGGATTGCTTTGCGATGCGTAGGTCATCGATTCGGAGGCGTCGACCACCAGCATCAGGTGCAGGTTGGTTTCCTCTTCGTATTGTTTGATGTAATGCCGATCGGTGCGGCCAAAGACTTTCCAGTCGATGTACTTGATGTCGTCCCCGACGCTGTAGGGGCGATGCTGGGCGAACTCGACGGAAAAACCCTTGTAGGGCGACCGGTGCATCCCGGTGATAAAACCTTCGACAATCAGGCGCGCACGAATATCCAGGGCCGCGATCTTCGAAAGGGTCTTGGGATCGAGGTACTGGCGGTAATCAATAGCTTCAGCAGGTTGAGTCATACGGGTCGCACGAAATTAAAAGCATAAAACCAAAGACATAAACACGAAGTCACGAAGCCACGAAGGACTACGAAGAGGTCAACTTGATGAGCGGCAGATGCACGAGGAGGCAAAGAACAATGAGGTACTGGAAGAGTGGAAGACATTGACACGAAGATTTTAGAGGATTATTCGCCAAATGGCGTCCTTGATAAGGGGGACATTGAAGTTTGTAAGGATTGCAAGGCGTTTTCCGGTCAACTTCAGGTACGTTTTGGTCTGGTACTTGAAAACCGGGTGCATGGTCTCAACGGCCTTGGATTCCACGATTATTCTATCCTCCACCAGCAGGTCCAGCCGCAAACCCGGCTCAATGATGTTGCTCAAGTACTCAATCGGGACCTTGACCTCTGGTTGAACTTTTAAGCCGCGCGATTCGAGTTCCAGAATCAGGCATCGCTTGTAAATACTTTCCAATAAACCCGGGCCAAGCGTGGAGTGGACCCGAAAAATGGCATCGACGATCACCGTTGCAATCCGCTCTGTTTCCTCGTCCAAGACATCACCAAATCCCATGCTGTTCCTTTCTTCCGGTGCTCTTTCTTCGCCTTCTTTCCTTCTTCGTGCGTCTTCGTGACTTCGTGGCTTCGTGTTTATGTCTTCAGGATTTCGTCGCGAAAACCTTGGGCAAGCCCGCGGCAACTTTCGCATCGTCGGCGTCATGCGGGGTGCTTTCGATGAGCATGCGAATGATCGCGTCGGTCTTGACGCCTTCGGCTTCGGCGTTGAAGTTGGTCAGCACGCGGTGGCGCAGCGCCGGGTAGGCTACCGCGCGAATGTCCTGTGTCGATACATGATAGCGCCCCTGGAGCAGCGCCCGGGCCTTGCCCGCCAGCACCAGCACCTGGCTGGCGCGCGGGCCGGCGCCCCAGCTCACATAATCCTTGATGAACTTGGGCGTATCGGGGGATCCCAGGCGCGTCTGGCGCACCAGGCGCAGGGCGTAGCGGATCACGTGATCGGCCACCGGCACCTTGCGCACCAGTTCCTGGAGGTGCAGCACATCTTCGGCACTCAGCACGTGTTCCAGTTGCACGTTGCGCGGCGCGGTGGTCAGGCGGACAATATCAAACTCTTCCTGCTCGCTGGGGTAGTTGACCAGCACGTTGAACATAAAGCGGTCCAGCTGGGCTTCCGGCAACGGGTAGGTGCCTTCCTGTTCGATGGGGTTCTGCGTGGCCATCACGAAGAACGGTTCGGGCAGCCGCCGCTGCACGCCACCGGCGGTCACCTGGTGTTCCTGCATGGCTTCGAGCAGGGCGGCCTGGGTCTTGGGCGGGGTGCGGTTGATTTCATCGGCCAGGATGGCGTTGGCAAAGATCGGCCCCTTCACATAGCGCAGGGCACGGGTGCCGGTGGCTTTGTCCTCTTCGATCACTTCCGTGCCGGTGATGTCCGAGGGCATCAGGTCGGGCGTGAACTGGATGCGGTTGAACGACAGGCTCAGGGTGCGGGCCAGGGTGGAAACCAGCAGGGTCTTGGCCAGACCCGGCACGCCCACCAGCAGGCAATGGCCGCGGCAGAACAGGGCGATGAGCAATTCTTCAATCACCTGTTCCTGGCCGACGATCACCTTGCCCAGTTCGCGTTTGAGGGCACCGTAGCTGTTTTGTAGCTTTTGCACGCTGGCCAGTTCGTCGGCACTTAGTTGCAGGCCCGGTTCGGAAGTGGTGGGGGACTCCATGGACACTCCTATTAAGAATCAAACGCCGCTCGAATATTGCTGGACCGATCAATAAGTTGCCGTGCCGGTTCGCGGTGTTTCACGATTTTCGCTAAAGGGGTCGAGGGGCCAAGGGATCAAGGGTATTCTCGATTTTCAAGAACAGGCTTGAAATGACTTCCAAAATACTTGACGAACGTTCAACGTCCAACGCTCAACGTCCAACGAACCGGCTTCGTTCAACGTTGAAAGTTGGGGCCCGGCGCTCCGGGATTAGACGTTTACGCGAAATCGGGAAGTTATTTTGATTTCATCCCTTAATTGCCTTGGCTTCCAATTCCTTTCACCTTTCGTCTTTCGTCTCTTCGCGTCTTCTTCGTGGTCCTTCGTGACTTCGTGACTTCGTGTTTATGTCTTCCAACTTCTAACTTCCAGCTTCCAGCTTTCGCAGCACTGGACGCCGCACGCACTTCTTGCGAAACTGCCCGGTTATGACTACGACCTCAACCATTACCGGCGCGGCCACGGCCGCAGACGCCAATCTTGCGGTTTCCATCGGCAAATTGCAATTGGCCAATCCCATGATGACCGCCTCGGGCACCTGCGGCTACGCCAACGAATATGGCGATTTTGCCGATTTGTCCAAGCTGGGGGCCTTTGTCACCAAGGCGATCAGCAAAACGCCCCGGAAAGGCAACGAAAGCTATCGCATCATCGAAACCCGGGCCGGCATGCTCAATGCCATCGGGCTGGCCAATATCGGGCTGGACCGGTTTTTGGCCGAAAAGGTGCCGCTGCTGGAAAAGATGGCCGTCCCGGTCATCGCCAATGTGCCCGGCTGGTGTACTGAAGATTACGTGGATGTCTGTGCCCGCCTGGACAATGAAGCCCCGGTGATCGGCGGCCTGGAACTCAACGTCAGTTGCCCCAACGTCAAAAACGGCCTGTCCTTCGGCACCGATCCGGTGCGCCTGGCGGAATTGGTTGCCGCCGTCCGCAAGCAGGTCAAGCGCTGCACGCTGATCGTGAAACTTTCGCCCAACGTCTCGGACGTGGCGCTCACGGCCCGCGCGGCGGTGGAGGCGGGGGCGGATGGTCTATCGCTGGTCAACACGTTTACCGCCATGGTGGTGGATATCGAAAAGTGCCGGCCAGTCCTGGCCAACGGCACCGGCGGCCTTTCCGGCCCGGCCATCAAACCCATCGCCGTCTTCATGACCCACCGGGTCTATACGGAAGTGGCCAAAAAGCACAATATTCCGATCATCGGGATGGGGGGCATCCAGACCTGGCAGGATGCGGTGGAATTTCTGCTGGCCGGCGCCACCGGTCTGGCGGTGGGTACAGCGCTGTTCATCGATCCGGCGATTCCGATGAAGATCTGTGCTGGACTACGGGAGTATCTACTACGGAAAGGGAAGGTGTCGGTGCGGGAGATTATTGGCACGCTTGGGCCGCCGGTGGGGAACAGTTGAGAGTGGTTAGTGGATAGTTGTTAGCGGGGATTGGCTAGCGGTAACTTGTAAAGGGCTGTTGCAAAAATACAATATTTCACCGCAGAGAGCGCAGAGTACGCAGAGGATAATTTGTGTTCACAAGGCTTTCCTCTGCGTTGGGCTCCGCGATCTCTGCGTGCTCCGCGGTGTTGAAATGATCTCGAAGAAGGATCACTATGAAACCCACGCGTATGAATGGCTATCATCGGGCTGCGAAGCAGGCCTCGCGGCGGGAGTTTCTCAAGGTTTCGGCACTGGCGGCCGGCGCCGTGGCTTTCGGGCCGCCGCTGATCCTGCGCGGCGCTAACGCCGCCGCCACGACCACCGCCAACAGCAAACTGAATATCGCGCTGGTGGGCTGTGGCAGCCAGGGGCGCGGCGACATCAAGAACTGCATTGGTCCGGATGCCCGCGTGGTGGCCCTGTGCGATCCGGATGAGAATCAAATCAGCGCCGCCCGCACCGCCATTGGTCCGGGTGCCAAGGATGCCGCCGCCTATGGCGATTACCGCAAGCTGCTCGATGATGCCAAGACCTTTGACGCCGTGCTCATCGCCACGCCGGACCACTGGCACGCCCCGCTGTGCAAGGCGTTCATGAAGGCCGGCAAGCATGTCTACTGCGAAAAGCCCCTCACCCACACCATCGCCGAGGCCCGCGATCTGCGCGACCTGGCCGCCCATTCCAAGGTGGTTACCCAGTTGGGCAACCAAGGCAGTGCCAGTTCGGCCATGCGCCGCAGTCTCGAACTCATCAAGGCCGGCGCGCTGGGCCAGATTTTCGACATTTACCAGTGGGGCATTGGTTACAGCGCCGAAGAAGGCAACGCCCCGGGGGAAGATCCGGTGCCAGCCGGTTTCAATTGGGATATGTGGCTGGGCCCGGTGGCTCTGCGGCCCTACAAGGCCGGGACCTATCACCCCCACAAATGGCGCCACTGGTTCGATCTCGGCGAAGGCGGCGTGGGGGACTTTGGCTGTCATTCCCTCAACCTGCCCCTGCGGGCCTTGGATTTAAGCTACCCCGAGCAAGTGGTCCTGAACGTTAAGGATGGCCAACAGTTTCCCGGCAAGGCGGCGTTGGAGTTTCGCTTCGCGGCCCGCGGTTCTCTGGTGCCGCTGACCTACCACTGGCAGGGCGGCGGCAAGCCGCCGCAGGAAATCATGCAGCCTGTCGTGGAGGTCTATCCGGAAAAGACCCCCGCGGGCGTGATGATCATGGGCGAAAAAGGTTGCATCTACACGAATTTGTGGAATGCCAACTGCCTTATCCGCCTCCAGGGCGAGCCGCGGCTTAAGGATGTCCTGCACCACCCGGCCACCCAGGATATCCCCCTGACCGTGCCCCGCGCCAAGAGCCATTACGAAGAATGGGTCAATGCCTGCCGCGGCCAGGGCAAGACATTTTCCCCGTTCCAGTTCGGCGGCCTGCTTACCGAAATTGTGCTCTCGGGCATCGTCGCCCTGCGCACCGGCAAAACGCTGGACTGGGATGGCGAAAAGATGCAGGCCAGGAATGTTCCAGAAGCGGCAAAGTTTGTCCGCACCGAATATCGAACCAAGTGGTTGGCGTGAGACGGCGGATGGTGGCGTAAATCGTAAATAGTTAAATTGTACCGGCATCGCGCAAACGGAGGAACTCGATGGCGGGTTCGCGGCGCATCAGTCCTAATACGATAGCTTCCGTCAAATCGTGATTAGCGAGGAAGCGTGGGCGGCTCCTCGTGCGTGCCCTGCTTTTTCCGCGCGCATTTGGCGCAGGCGTGCGATAGCCGCGCTGGGTCTTTGGTCATTCTTGGCGCGTGCCTGTTCCCATGCGGTGCGCTGTTGTACCAGATATTCGTCCACGGCTTGGCGGTGACCTAGATAATAGGTGATTGTGCCGTAAACCTGCTCCAAAGTCAGCGTGGGAAAGTTCCGCTGAATTTCCTCTGCGGATTGGCCGTCTTGGAATGCGAGCACCACCGAGTCCAATGATACGCGTGTCCCCGCCACGCGCCGGACTCCGTGGGCGTCCGTCGTGATGTATGTGCTGGTTTCATCCATAACTACCTCAGTGAGCCATTATATCCATCACGCCCACGCCGACCAATCGGCTATATACGTAAAGACTACGATGCCATCCGCAAGTGTCAGGTCGCACAATGTCCGGCCGCCGCCAGGAATGCCGCCAGATTTGCCGTGCTTACTCCCGGGGGCAGGCCGCCACCGGCCGACAGGATCACGCGCCGCCGGTCGGGCAGGCCATCCAGAGCGGCCCGCACGACTTGGCGCACGGTCTCCGGAGAGCCGCTGGCCAGCACATCGCGCGGGGGAATATTGCCCAGCAGGGTAACCTTGTGCTGCGTCAGGGCCTGCATTTGCGCCAGGCTGTGGGAAAAGCTGAAGTTGAACAGGTTCACGCCGATCTCCGGCAGGTGCGGGGCGCAAACCAGTCCGTGGGCGTCGTTGTGGAAAAAACGGACCGGCGCCGGAAACGCACTGAATACGCGTTGCAGATAGGGCTGGGCGAAGGCGACGAAATCCTCATCGCCCAGGAAACCCACCAGGTCGTCGAGGGCGAAGATCCCTTCGATGGTTGGAATCGCGGCCTTTTGCAGGCGCAGCCAATCGACCAGGAAATCGGTAATGGTGTCCAGCAGGGCGTGGCATTCTTCCGGTTTCTCCTTGATCCCCATCATTAATTCCGTGGTGCCCATCAGGAACGAGGCAATATTCAAGGGGCCCCGGCAGACGGCAAACCGGATGGCGTGGCCGGCTTCCTCAATCTGCGGCCGGGCGTGGAGCAGGCGCTTCAGGACCAGCGGCAGCAGGCCATCGGTGCGCGGGTCGGGCCGGGGCACGCTGCCGAAGGGCAGGTCGTAGTTGATGGTTTTATCTGCGAAGGGCAGGTCGTTCTCGGGCCAACTGCACTTGGCGCCAAAGGCCGAGGGCTCGGTACACATGCCATACTCGGACCAGAAACCCGGCAGGAACAGGATCTGCGGGAATTCCCGCACCGCCTGCAGGTTCGATTGCAGCCAGAGTTGCTGGTTAGCGTAATAGTCGAGTGTGGAGATGCCCGCCCACGGCGGCAGCCACGGGCTGTCGATGATGAAGCCGACGGGCAGGAGGTCAAACGCTTCGCCGGCCAGCGTGCCCAGCAATTGATTCCATTGTTCTTTGGTCATAAGCGGCTCCGTTAGCAGGGGTGCCCTCAGGGATCGTCACGCAACGCGTGGGGCAGTGTACAAAGGCGATCGGAGGAGCGTCAAACCGCCGGCACCGGGGGTAACTCCCGGGGAAAGTGCTGGGTCAGGACGGCGCCGGCCTGGGCGATGGCGTGGAGCAGCGCGGCGGTAAAATCGCCGGTCTTGAAATGGGCGCCCATCTCCTGCGTAAGCTTCTGCCAGAAGGCTTCCCCGCAGTGCCGATCGATGGCCTGGTCGCCCACCACGGCAAAGGTGTGGGACTTGGGCGCGACAAAAATCAGGATGGCATTGCGCCCCGGGTGCTGGTGGAGGCGCTGCCACCGGAAGTGCCGCGTCGCCTTGGCCACCGGATCCGGTGCCCGGTGATGACTGATATACACGCGGATATGGCCGGTGGTGCGGCTTTCGGCAGCGCCAATGGCGGCGCTGATCTGGTCGTGCTGCAACTGGGTTAGGAAATGTCTGGGTTTCATGCGCTCACCATGATCCCCCGGCGCCACCGCCGCCAAAACTGCCGCCGCCGGAAGAAAAGCCTCCGCCACCTCCGCCCCCGCCGCCGCCACTGCCCGAGGAGCGCGAACTGCCGCCGGACAGCGCGGCATTAACCGCAATATTCAGCAGGGCATCGCCCACCTGCCACCCCCACGAAGAGGAGCGTCCGCCCGCCCGGTAGACCGTGGCATGGCGAAAAAAGGAGGTCAGCATCAGGTACGCCACGGCAATCAGGAAGAGCGTCAGCTTGGGATGAGATAGGGCCAGCGACAGCACATTCAAGGCCCGATCCTGCACCGTGGTGCCCGTGCCTTTGTATTCCCCCTTGGCGGCGGCGAGCAGCGCGTCGACCCCGGCGGTCAGGCCCGCATCAAAGTTCCCCGCGTGGAAGGCCGGAGTGATCCGGTCGGCAACGATGCGTTTGGCGGTTACATCGGGAATGACCGCTTCGAGACCATAACCCACTTGCAGGTAGACTTTGTGGTCGCCGGAAAATACGAACAGTACCGCCCCGTTGTTCTTATCCTTCTGGCCGACGTGCCAGTTCTGAGCCACGCGGACCGTGTAATCTTCGACGGCCGAGTCGGAGAGCATTTTCGGATAGATGGCGACGACGATTTGATTGGACGTATCGCGCTCAAATTGTTCGAGCTTCAAATTGAGTGCGGTGGCCGTCGGCACGCTTACGATGTGGGCATAATCATTAAAGTAGTGCGCCGGCCGTGGGGGGATCACTTCGGCGGCGCGCAGCACCCCGCAAATGGTAAGCACCACGAGCAGGAGAATGGAATGCCACGGCCGCCGCATAGAAACCGCCTCTAAAATAGCCCCGCCGTCTCGGTGAAATTCTCCGCGTCTTTGTGCCACAATCTATTTCTTTCTTCGCACGCTGGGTCAATTTCCAGCCGTTTCATTCCCAACCTTAATATCTGTGGATCCTCAGCACAGTGTATTCGGGCATTATGGCACCCCTACAGGGTGCGGCCATGGGAGGCCTTGCGAACCGGGGGCGGCGCTGCGTCCCGCTGCGCCGGGACACAGCTCTGCCCCCGGCTACTGTATGCCAGCCCTGCGGGCTGAGAACTTCCAACTTCCAACTTCCAACTTCTAACTTCTAACTTCTAACTTTGGTTGCGGCGACACCGCGCCGCCGTCATCTGTGTTCATCTGCGTTCATCTGTGGTTCCATCTCGTCGTCTTTCTTCGTGGGGCTTGGTGGCTTCGTGGCTTCGTGTTTATTCTGTTGGCTGCGACCGGCACGTGCTCAGGGTTTCGCGGGCGCATCGGGCGTCTTGCCGCCAAAATCAAACTGCACCTTGGGCACGATCTGGGCGCCCGGCTCGGCGGTGAAATAGGCTTTGTCCTTGAAGCCGAACATGCCGGCATACAGCACGGTGGGGAACGTATGGATGCCCGTGTCGTAATCGCGGACCATGTCGTTGTAGCGCCCGCGTTCGACGGTGATGCGGTTCTCCGTGCCTTCCAGCTGCGCCTGGAGGTCGCGGAAATTGGCGTTGGCCTTGAGGTCCGGATACTGCTCGGAAATCATCAGCAGGTGTGAGAGGGCGTTGGACAACTGCCCCTGGGCCTTTTGGAATTCGGCCAGTTGGGCGGCATCGTTGGGCGCGTTTTTGGCGTCGATGACCACGCGCCCCACCGATGCCCGGGCTTCGGTAACCTGCACCAGCGTGGACTTTTCAAAATTGGCCGCCCCGGAAACCGTTTGCACCAGGTTGGGTATCAGATCCGCCCGGCGCTGATAGACGTTCTCCACCTGGGCCCACTGGGCATCGACCCCCTGTCCGAGGCGCACCAGGCGGTTATATCCGCCGGCACCCACCAGAAAGATCACGAAACTGATAAACATCAGCAGCACCAAAAGGGCGCCACAGCCGATCAGATACTTCTTCATGCGGGATCTCCGGTTTCTGGAACGCGACGCCCGATTATAACCGGTGTTGATGGCCTGGGGAGTGTTGTGGCGAAATTACCTGGGGCCATGACCCGTCCCGGCCCTATCCGACCACGCGGGCTATCGCCTCCGCCAGCTTTGGCAGGCTCACGGGTTTGACCAGGTGCGCCTGGAAGCCTGCGGCGCGGCTTTCGGCAAAGTCCTGCTCCCGGCCATAGCCGCTCAGGGCGATCGCCGGCACACGGATGCCCTTGGCCTGGAGCGCCAGCAGCAGGTCGATGCCGCTGCCGTCGGGCAGGCCCAGGTCGCTCAGCAGCAGATCAAAGGACTGCTGGCGCGCGTGGTGGAGCGCGGTGGCCACGTCGGCGGCGGTGGCCACGGTATGGCCATCGGCCTTGAGCAGCCGCTGCATCACGCGCGCGGTGTCGGCATGATCCTCCACCAGCAGGATGCGCAGGGGCCGCAGCGTTTTGCGGGTGGGCGGCGGGGGGGAAGACGGCGGGCTCTCGGGCACGGTCGCCGGGTTTGGCAGCAACGGCAGCCGGACCGTGAAGGTGGCCCCCTGACCCTTGCCGGCACTGTGGGCCTGGATGTTCCCGCCGTGGAGTTCCACCAGTGCCTTGCTGATGGTCAGGCCCAGTCCCAGGCCGCCGAACTGCCGCGTGATCGAACGGTCCACCTGCTCGAAGGCGTTGAAAATACGGCCCAGGGCCGCCGGGTCAATCCCTTCGCCGCTATCGGTAACCTCGACGCGGACGAACTCCGCACTTTCCCGCCGGCAACCGAGGCGCACGTGTCCCCCTTCGGGCGCAAGACCGTTCAACGGAGGATCTCGATGGAATCGCGGAAGGGTCGTGTGGGCTGAGGTGTTTGGCGATGGCAGGGGCGTTTTTTGAGCCATTTGCTCTGTGGCCGCTTGATGACGCGGGGATTG